>Ga0181559_10004627_pt1 | contig 13309 bp, 7 predicted proteins | sample 011ome_21_FD_133752 | JGI IMG/M metagenome (GOLD analysis project Ga0181559, IMG submission 133752) | Coastal salt marsh microbial communities from the Groves Creek Marsh, Skidaway Island, Georgia - 011508AT metaG (megahit assembly) | ecosystem: Environmental > Aquatic > Marine > Intertidal zone...
GAAATGATTGAAGGAACTCGGATTCCCGCTTCAAACAAACAGCCTTTTGCGCCTCGGTAGGGTCCCGCATTCCCACCACCCCCGAAGGCTCGCTCCTCGGTTGAGTGGCCATGATCAGATTGAAAAATCACAATGGTGTTATCACGCAGAGATAGCTCATCTAAAACTGCCAAAAGATCGCCGACCTTCTCATCAACCGTTGAAACAAACTCAGCGTACTGGCGCCGTGGTGAATCCAAGTCCTTGTAATGCTCTCTCCATTTGGATGTTCCCTGCATGGGATAGTGTGGTGCGTTAATCGCCCAATACATGAAAAATGGCTTTTCTTTTGAACCGCGAATGAACTCACTTGCCTCATCAACCATCAGGTCAAGAAAGAACTCCCCATCTCTAAAAACTTCATTACCGTTGCGCCATAAATCATGTCGGTTGGGTCCAGCCCAGTAAAAAAAATGGGAATAGTTATCGATACAGCCTCCCATGTGGCCAAAGGAGTAGCGAAATCCTTGAGCATTCGGCATCGTTTCTGGGGTATAACCCAAATGCCATTTTCCAATATGAGCAGTTTCGTAACCATGACCGGCCATCAATTCGGCAAGTGTCACTTCACTCGTCGGCATCCCAGCGACTCCCTGCGTCGAGGAGACATTTGACGGCACTCCGGCGCGAGCGGGAAAACGGCCGGTCATCAGCCCCGCCCGCGAAGCCGAACAGATGGCGGACGGAGAATACATCTGCGTGAAGCGAATCCCCTTCTTTGCAAGATCGTTCAGGTGCGGCGTATGCAAATCCTTTGAGCCATAACAATTGAGGTCCAAAGTCCCCTGATCATCCGAATAAATCACTATCACATTTGGCTTATCCATCGCCGACAGTTTGCCAACTGACAAGCCGTCAAATGACAAGCTAAGGTACACTGCAAGAAAAGCCGTCACGAATACATGTAGTTTCATTCAATACTCCGCCGGTAGTTCTTGGTAATTTTGAGTGCAATCTGTCAATCGCTGAGTCGCAAAATATACTCCGATCCGTCCAACCTTCGCAATGAAATGCACCACGCCTGCAATTTCCTGCACATCTAGCGGTGATTTGAAACGGTTCCAGAACACTCTCTCGATCACCGATGGTGAAATCAAATCTTTTTTTGATTTACATTCGAAGATTTTGACGATGCGCAGGCTTTCACAACAAAGATTTCCAGCACCATCAGCAACATTCAAAAATTGGCACGCGACTTGCGTTGGATGCCGGTTCAGCGCGAGACATCCATCTCGCGTTCCCATCTTTGAACATTGGACCTCGCCCTTCGCACGATGTGGCCCCGATGTTCGAGATGAGATTTTTAAGCCATCGAAGAAAAGAATTCGATCGTGGCAACGACCTGATTCACCCGTGACTCATCGTTGATCTAGCCATCCACTAGACGAACCACAATCTACTCACCGCACCATCTCCCTGTTCCTCGGAGTCCACTTGGATTCAAAGCTTAAAAATCAGACCATTCGCGCTCGGCCCATCAAGCAACATATCAAGGATCAGCAGATTCAAGTTAGATGCCTCAAACCTCTCTCCCCAAAACTAACGGATCCTCGAATTCGAACCAACCGCCACTCGGAAACCTACAAGGCTTTAGAACTTATTTTAGGAATGACTTACTCTCGGGATTTTTAGTTTTCCTAATTGCTTTACCGCTATGCTTGGCAATCTCCAACGCAAGCGGCTTTCCCCCGATCGCCGGCATCTTTACCGCTGTGGTTGGCTCGATCGTCGCGACGGTAGTTAGCAACTCAGAGCTGACAATCAAAGGTCCCGCTGCGGGATTGATCGTAGTTGTGCTAGGTTGCATTGAGGCGTTCGGCGGTGATGGTATGCTAAATGGATGGAGTGCAGCTGATCACCAGGCGTATCGTGCGACTCTCGCGGTCGGTGTCGTTGCAGCGGTTTTACAAGTAATCTTTGGATTCTTTCGAGCTGGAATTGTTGGCGATTTTTTCCCAATCTCGGCAGTGCACGGGATGCTTGCAGCGATCGGTGTCATCATCATCGCCAAGCAAATTCCCGTTGCAGTGGGTGTTAGCGCATCGGGTTCTCCCTTGGATCTACTGAGCCGTATTCCCGACATGTTCATGGCAGCTAATCCGGCGATCGCAGTCATCGGCGGGACGAGTATCGCGATCATGTTCGCGTGGCCGAGTCTCCGTGTTCGCGTTCCCTATGGAGGATTGATCCCGGCACCTCTGATCGTCTTATGCATCGCGGTCCCAATGGGAATGTATTTTGATCTTACTCATGAACACGAATATTTCCTTCAGAACCATCAGTATCATCTAGGCGAAGAACATTTGGTGGCCATGCCCGACCACGTCTTTGGTGTGTTCGATTACCTTGAAACCCCAGACTGGTCTGCTTTGAAGCAACCAGTCGCCTGGACCTGGGTCTTTATGTTTTTTGCAATTGGTAGCTTGGAATCATTACTAAGTGCCAAAGCGGTTGATTTTCTTGATCCGAACAAACGCAAAAGCAACATGGATCGAGACATGATAGCCGTGGGCATTGGTAATGCAGCCGTTTCGATGATCGGCGGTCTACCAATGATTTCAGAAATTGTTCGTAGCAAGGCGAACATTGATAATGGAGCAAAGACTCGCTTCGCTAATTTTTGGCACGGCATGTTTCTGCTCGTCTGCGTCACCTTTATACCGATGCTTTTACATCGAATCCCGATGGCAGCTCTCGCAGCGATGTTGATCTACACCGGATTTCGGCTTGCGCATCCCAGCGAATTCATGAACGTTCTGAGGATTGGTCGCGAACAACTTGTGATCTTCGCGGTGACGCTGCTAGCCGTTCTTGCGACCGATTTGCTGATTGGAATTGGGATCGGAATCCTCACAAAAATCGTGATTCATCTATCCAACGGTGTGCCGCTACATTCATTATTTAAACCGGAAATCCAAATCGCCGACGACGACGGTACCACGGTGCGAATTGTTGCCTACAAATCGGCGGTCTTCAGCAACTGGATTCCGATTCGTCGCCAAATTGAACGCGTTGGACTTCTTGAACGCAAACATATTGAGTTCGATGTTGCAGAAACTCAGCTCGTTGATCACAGCGTGATGGACAAACTGCATGAAATGGCATTGGATTTTGAACAGCAAGGACTTCAATTCAAAGTGATTGGCTTGGATTCACACCGACCAATGGCTAATCACACTTACTCGGCTCGACTAAAATCTCTCAGCCGCGTGCAACGCTTAACCGTTGTCACATCACCAGACCTTGAGAGCAAACTTACACAAGCTTTTCTCGCTCTCGGGGCGAGTGGCTACACCTCGATCCCTTGCACTGGTGCTGGTAGGCATGATGTCTCGAATGGTAAAATCAATCCTCAAGCGAGGGTGAGGATCGAAGTGATCGCAACCAAATCCGTCTGTGATACGATGATCGATCATTTGCGTCGCCATTTCCTCACAAACCCAGATCATCCGATCACCTTTGCTGTTGAATCGGTTTCGGTTTCACGATTTGACGGTTTTGCTGATCTTTAGCAATCGTGCATTGCGTACCTGTGACTACTAACTCAAGCGACAATCACACAGTTCGTCTCATATCTGATCGTCCAGAGATGCGAGATCCGCGCGTTTCATTTCGTAAGTTTCTTTGAATCGCAATGCCGCAGCATCAGGTTCTTTTCCCCATTTCCTACATGCTTGAAGATACAGATCGGGCCACCAGTTTCGATGCTCAGTGCGCCCAATTTGAAGATCTTCTCTCCAATGACTAAGCACCTTTGACCAACACTTATCTCCGTAGCTCAATGCTTCCTTGAGGTTGCGATATTTGGGGACATACCATCGACGTCCGATTTGTGCGTGTAGCACTTCATCGGCCCAGTCAAAGTCCTGAAAAAGGGTCGCTAATTCGTCGTCACTTTGCGTTGCGATTTCCCATTCGTATCGCTTTCCCGTGCGGGGCATTAATCCCTGTTCAATAAAAAACAGCACACCATGACGTTCCCTCGCGTTGAGCTGCAAATTGAGATTACGAGACCAAGTGAAGTTGATAGGGATTTGTGTCCAATCAATTCCGATCGAAGCAAAACCGACTTCACCCATCATTGCATGCCGAGCCTCATCCCATAGCTGCCGGGACATTTCCATATGAAACCCCCAGCCCTCCTCTTCGCGAAGGTCCACAAGAATCGTTGCCATCATCTCGGGAACATCAAGCTCACGAATGCGTTTGTAATACATCATGAGTGTTTTATCCTGAGCCGAGAAAGAGTCGTCATACAAAAAAGCCTCTGGGTTCACTCCAGCATTAAACGAATCTATGAATCGCTCATCCCGCTTGGGTTCTCGATCAGAAACAATCGTGTCCTTTGGATAACGCTTCTCTGGATATTCCATCGCGATTACGTCACCTTGACCGTCCACATCCCCAGAAAGCTGCAAGAACGCACAGAGATGCTTTCGCCACGATTCAAGCTCTGCTTGGGGCATCTCGTGCGTCAAACACTCGATGGCTTTCTTGCCGAATTCTAATACCGATTCCAATTCAAATCTTATTAGCTTCCCAACACGGACAGTGGGAGCATCAGCGAGTGGGTGGGCGTCTTCAACAAGCCGTTCGCAAGACCTGAAGACCGCAGGTAATGCGATCTCATAAACGCCGACAAGTAATTCAAGGGTGGATTTTGTCCCGTGAATTTCGTCAAAAAATTCCACCAATGTCTGCTGAGGCTCTTTATCCAGACCCAGTGGCGGTTCGCGCATTTCTGAAACACGGCGACGAATCAGATCCACCTGCTCTGCACAAAGGTAGGCATGAAAACTAAAGGCCGTTTTGAGTTCATAAATCGGTTCGCCAGTAATCTTTTCCGTGAGGATTTCGTGCAGTCGTCGGAGTGAAAAGTGCAAACGTTTCAGACGACTGACACTTTCATCGAGACTCCAATCTGCTTCCACCGCTCTGGCCATCGAACAAAGCCCCGCCAACTCAGGAAGAGACAGATGCGTTCCATACTCATCTAAACCGACTTTGTTATTCATCGATGCACTTCATCTAAACTAAGTGTGTAAGACACCAGATTTGAACGGAAAGATAGCGACTGCATTTTGTTCGCGACTTGACCGCAATCGATTGAACAGACCGCATCCGTCACGGTTAGAATCAACTCACAAACACCAACACGAAAAGCATTTGAAAACCGGCTTAAACCCAGGGTTCGCGATAAACATTCTTTTTCAGCAAATCGTCTGCCTCGGAGTCCCCTGTGATTACTTCCCGATCGGCATCCCAAGCAAGCGGACGTCCAAGTTGCCACGAAACATAACCAAGGTGACCCGGTGTAATCGAGCGATGAGCAATATCGGCTGGGGCAATGCACTCCTGACGCGATCGAACACAGTCTAGAAAATCTTTCACATGATTATCTGAATCCCTGACTCGGTTTAACCCTGGTAAAAAAGATGCCTCAACCCAACGATCGTCCGACGCCTCAATCTTTCCTCGAGTGACAAAGAGTGAACCGGACTCACCCTTTACGGTCACCCCCTGACGATGCTTACTGCTGATGGAGATCGTATTTCCACCCGCATACTCTGATCGAATCTCATAGTGATGCGGAGTGTTGTAGATCGGTGTTTCTGGGAAAGTCCAACCTACTGCCTCAACGCGATTTGGCCCACTGCGATCAACATCCAGTGCCCAATGAGCGATATCGTTATGATGCCCAATCCAGTCCATCAAAACTCCACCGCCGTAGGCTCGATGTCCACGCCACCAGCGATGATGACGCGCTCGCATGTACGGTAAAAAAGGTGCAGGGCCACACCAAAAATCATAATCAAGAAACACTGGAGGCATGACAGGTGTGTCATCTCCCTGAGGCGCGTCATAACCCGGTGGCAGCCCTACTTCAATCGAGAGACTCTGTCCTAGGTGACCATTACGGACAAGCTCGACAGCACGTCGAAACTTTTCGTCGCTTCGCTGTTGGCTACCTGTTTGGAAAACAGTGCCAGACTCCTTCACCGCACGATAAACCAGTTGGCCTTCCGTAAAAGTGTGAGTGATGGGTTTCTCACAATACACATCTTTACCATTCTTGATCGCTTCCAGCGTGCAATGAGCGTGCCAGTGATCCGGAGTCGCTACCACGACTGCATCAATCTCTTCGGATTCACAAAGACGTTGAAAGTCCGAGGTCTTTAAGAGACCTGCCTGATTACCCTGAGCTGCTGAAATCTTTTGGCCCGCTGGGTTTAACCCGTGAGAAAGCCCCTTGCCCCAAGCGCGGTCTCGATAATGCAAATGGTCGACATCGCAGATTGCAATGATTCTGGCATCATCATTAGCCAGAAATTCATCAATAAGGTTGTAGCCACGAGATCCCAAGCCGATGACTCCGACTTGGATGCGTTCATTTGCCGAGACAGCCTGCGCTGCGGTCGAATTCGATAGATGAAAACCAATTGGAGCAGCGACTCCAGTTGCAGCCGCTTTAATGACGTTCCGACGATCCATTCCCAGTGCACTCATTTTCATCTTTATTTTTCAAGCTCCAAAATGTCTCTCACTAATCCAAAGAATGGATCGGCATCCACATGGTGAGATTCCACCACATCATAACAAGAAATCCAGAAACATTCGCTTTGAGTTTTCTTCATTGGTTTGCCAATTTGAAACACGGCAATTTGGTTGATGGATACAATTTTTCGAATCATTCTTTGAAGAGACGCCAGTCCACAACGAAGCGGAAAACGGAGCCATAAGTACCATGACTGCGATTCTCGGTCGGCTCGCCACTTACTCGGGTAAAAGCGTCTCATGGAATGAAGCGATTCAATCGGATCGTCGACTAACCGTTGATGCATTGAAGTGGGACGATCGACCGCCCATTGCACCCAATGAAAATGGCGAATATCCAATCGCCATGCCAGGGATAACCAAAGTTCTGTAGCGACTGCAGAACGCGTCTCTGGTAAACAGCAAAAGTCAATCAAAGACTTTTGTCACACAAGCGATTCAGTCATACCAACCGCTTGATGCAAATAGATTCTAGGCGAGTAGGTCGGTCACAACCCTGCCGTGAACATCGGTAAGTCGAAAGTCACGTCCTTGGAATCTTACGGTAAGTCTCTCGTGGTCTAGGCCTAATTGATGCAAGAGCGTTGCATGAAGATCGTGGACGTGAACCGCATTTTCCACGGGCTCAAATCCAAAATCATCTGTCTCACCGTAGACCTGCCCCGCTTTGAATCCACCGCCGGCAAGCCACATTGTGAAGGCATCGATATGATGGTTTCGCCCGGTATTTTGCCTGACTTCACCCATAGGGGTTCGACCAAATTCGCCACCCCAAATCACGATGGTGTCATCCAATAGGCCTCTTCGCTTCAGGTCCTTGACCAACGCGGCACTTGGCTGATCAATGTCACGGCACTTGGAGGGCAAGTGATTCTCGAGTGTCTCAGTTGGGCCACCATGATGATCCCAGTTTGTGTCGTATAACTGAACAAAACGAACGCCGCGTTCAATCAAACGCCTCGAAAGCAAACAGTTTCTGGCATAGGTTGATTCATTAGGGTCTTTGATTCCATAAAGATCCAAAGTCTCTTGATCTTCGTCTGAAATATCCATCAAATCTGGCGCACTTGTCTGCATTCGGTAAGCCATCTCGTACGCATTGATTCTCGCTGCAATTTCGCCATCGCCAGTCTGCCGCAGACGCTCTTGGTTCAATTGATTGACGACATCCACTAAACGTCGCTGCTGATCCGCGGAAACCGTTTCGGGAGTGGAAAGATTCAGGATAGGGTCGCCCTGATTTCGTAGCGGAACCCCTTGATAAGTACTGGGCAACATCCCATTGCCCCACAAAACCGCTCCACCACGAGGACCGCGCGGTCCGCTTTGCAAAACCACAAATCCCGGCAGATCTTCACACTCACTGCCTATCCCATAAGTCACCCACGATCCAATACTGGGACGACCGAACTGGCCACTGCCGGTGTTCATGAATAACTTCGCGGGGGCATGATTAAAAAGATCGGCCTGCAATGTTTTCACGATGCTGATGTCGTCAACGATTTCAGAAGTCCATGGCAAAAGGTCGCTAACATACGCACCACTCTCACCATATTGCTTGAAGGTTCGCCTTGAGCCAAGCAAGTTAATGCGATGACTACTATCCATAAAAGCGAAGCGTTTTCCTTCGATAAAACTATCCGGAATCGGCTTTCCATTAAGCTCCGTCAGCTTTGGCTTATGCTCAAACATTTCCAACTGTGACGGACCGCCTGCCATAAACAAGAAGATGACGTTCTTCGCTTTTGGCGCAAAATGTGTGGGCTTGGGAGCCAATGGGTTACGATCCAATTCACTCTTTGCAGCTGCCCCAGCTTCTTGGCTCATCAAGGACTGCAGAGCCATCGACCCTAGGCCCAGCGACCCGGTGCTGGCGGCAGCACTTCCAAAGAAATGACGGCGTGTTTGTTGACGCAATTGATTCTGATTCCACATGCCTTATTCTCTCGTAATCGTTTCATCTAGATTCAGTAGCGCTCGTGCGACGGTGAGGGAATCGAGACCTGATAACAGATCCAGTTCCACTTGGTTGGGTCGTCGGCTGGTGCAACGTTGGAAAGCCGTCTCAACCCCCTCGTCCTCAACAATCTTTGCGAGCGATTGCGCAAATTCAAAAAACGACGAATCGTTCATTAATGTCAAAGACTGTAGTGGTGTATTGCTACGAGTTCGCCGAGTGCAACTGCTAAAGCCTTCGGGAGCATCAAACACTTTGAGCGATGGTGGTGGAGTTCCCCGATAAACGAAAGTGTAAAGCCCCCGACGGTACCGATCTTCTCCGCTACTTACTGACCACGATCGCTTCACCTGACCTTGCCCCATTACCCCATCGGGAATCGGAGGAAAGACAGGAGGACCACCTTGCTTGGAGGACATCAAACCACTCGCCGTCAATGCAACATCACGCACCAACTCAGCGTCCAGGCGAATTCGATTTTGTCGCCAAAGCAAGCGATTGTCCGCATCGATCGCCAACGCAGGCTCCATCGAATCCAGCATCTTCGAGGTCTGCCGATAAGTATCGCTCGTTACGATTAAACGGTGTAACTTCTTTAGACTCCAACCACCTTCGACCCATTCCACCGCCAACCAGTCCAGCAGATCGGGATGGGTAGGTCGTGCACCGACAAGCCCAAAATCATTTTCGGTCGCAACCATTCCTACTCCAAAGTATTGCTGCCAAACGCGATTCACAATCACGCGGGCCGTCATGGGATTCTTGGAATCAACAATCCATTTTGCGAGATCAAGCCGAGTAACAGAATCACTGGAAGTTTCAAACCCATGAAGGATGGAGAGTGTTCCCGGTGTCACTTCTTCGGAGGGTCGCGTAAAATCGCCCTTAATATAAACCGTTGTCTTTCTAGGCTCTTTGCGTTCACTTAACACCATGGTAGTCGGTACATCATTCAACTGACGGCTCAACTCAAGAAATTCCTCCTGCATCGCTTCGAAGCTTTGTACTGATTTCTCAGCAAGACGGTTCATCTCGATCAGCAGGGAAAACTTCTCCTCCAAGCCTCTCTTATTTAGAGGCTTACCCAGTACCTTCTTAACTCCATCGCTGATTGATTTCTTGTTTTCATCTGACAGGCTTTCTTCCCATTGCTTGAGCGGATCAGCAGAATCATCAATGAGCTTTTTGATCTGATCTTGAACTTGATTCCTTCTGGATTCCAAAGCATCAACATCCGTACCCTCTGGGTACACTTTGATCGATGGTTCGTCCTGATTGTTGAAGAAAGCAAAGAACTGATAAAACTCTTTTTGAGAAATAGGATCAAACTTGTGGTCGTGACACTGAGCACAGCCAACGGTTAGACCCAACCAAACCGTCCCGGTAGTGCCTACTCGGTCAAAGATACTATCGATCCGAAATTGTTCCTTATCGATACCGCCTTCCTGATTGATCTGCGTGTTACGATGAAATCCGGTAGCGACCTTCTGCGAGGTGTCAGCATTTGGAAGTAGATCACCTGCAAGTTGCTCGATCGTGAACTGATCGAAAGAAAGATCACGATTGAGTGCATCGATCACCCAATCTCGGTACTTCCAGATCGACCTCGGAGCGTCAATTGAGTACCCATTGCTGTCAGCATAGCGTGCCTGATCGAGCCACCACCGCGCCCAACGCTCGCCATAGTGACGACTACCGAGCAGACGATCGACGAGTTCCCCCCAAGCCTGTTCCTGATCCTTGGCCCAAGCTTTCTCGAATTCAATGACCTCAACTTGAGTCGGCGGCAAACCTATCAAATCAAGGCTGACGCGGCGGATCAATGTTGCGGGATCAGCCAAGGGTGCGGGACTCAGATTCACTTCAGCTAGACGCCTGTGAACCAACTGATCAATAGGATGACGTTTTTCTTGATTCGTCGCTTGAGAAGCAGACGGCAACTCGGGTCGCTTGGGAGCAACGAAAGCCCAGTGTGAATCGTAAGATGCACCGGAGTTGATCCAAGCAATAATCTTTTCTTTTTGATCGGCCGTTAGACTTTTTCCTGTCTCGGGTGGTGGCATCACCAAATCGGGATCATCGGAGCGTAATCGCTCCACTAAGGCACTCGCTTCAGCATCACCCGCTACAATCACACCTCCACCCGCCTTGCCGCCCGTTGCACCTTCTACCGTGTCCAACCGAAGATCTGCTTCCCGCGCCTCCGCATCAAAGCCATGGCAAGCAAAACAGTTTTCAGCGAGTAGTGGAAGTATCTCTTTACTGAAGTCCACCGAATCCTGTGAGTGAGCACTTCCGCTAAAGAAGATCACGCTAACAAAAAGAAAGATGGTGACTCGCAAACTTGTCTTCATAATTTGAACCAAACGCAAACCGTGCAAAGCTCTGCCATTTTCCCTTGACGAAGTAATCTCAGGCAGCAAAGGCTTCGTCATTCTAAACCAAGATGATCGACAATGAAGTGTCCCGAAAAAGCAAAGCCTTCACAACCGTCAAAGTGACTCTGTTAATTGTCAAATACAATCACTTCGTGGAATTCCCCCCGACACCTCATACCACCAGACCGTGGTGATCGTCCCTAAAGGGGGGTTCTACCTAAAGAAACCCCACAAAACGGGATCCTCGATCAACGGAAAATCCAACGCTGGAACCCTAGACCGCCACTCGCACCCTACCGGTCCGCGGGCAACAACTCCTCTGATCTCAAGAAAGACTCGATTCTACCTAAGGATTGCTGAAACAGCGAACCATCGAACATGAGGTACCCATGCCGGCCGCCTTCGTGGGAAACCAGCTCGCATTGATTGTGATTTTCCTTCATTCGCTCAGCAAATCTCACAGCTCCATCGTAAGGCGTTACTGTATCGCCAGTTCCGTGAAAAAGTAACGTCGGAGGCAGTCCCTGCACAACGCGATGAAGCGGAGAAATCTTTTCCCACTGGTTGCCAATTTTTGTCTGACCGTAACCTTCACTTGAAGTATCAATCACGGGAAACAAAAGCACTAGCGCACGAGGCGTTGCATCGATACCTACGGGATCATCCTCCGCGTTGACGTCACCAAACATCGCAGTCGCAGCAGCGAGATGCCCGCCTGCCGATGCCCCACTGACAACCATTCGGTCAACATCGATACCCAGTTCTTCATGATTTGCTTTGATAAATCGTATTGCGGACCTCGCATCGATTACCGCATCAAAGACCGTATCGCCAACCTCGGGATCCATCAAACGATAATTCACACTAATGCCTACCATTCCTTGATTGGCAAAGTGCGCGGCGAATGGATACATCCTCCGTGGCTCGCCCCCAGTCCAACCACCTCCATGAATCACGACAAAGCAAGATCGCTTTTGTCCACGTTGCCAATCCTTCGGCTCGAACACATGTAGATAAAGCTCTCGCTTTCCCTTTGCATCATGCTTCTGATCTGCGACAACCGTTCGATAGACGATCCGCCGAGAGGGCTCCTGCTGAAGGGACAGTTGATCAACTGGGTCTAATTTTTTCTTCGCAATCAATGGCGGGGGTTCCAGCGAAGCGTGCCGAAGGATGAAATCAACGATTGGAGTTGGATCCTCGAGACCGTGAGGATGATGGCCAACACTCGGTTTCTGAATCAGCTGAATCTCGCCTCCTAGCTGTCGATACCGTGTGGCAATGACGCCGGTATTCTCTTTCCACGGAACAACGTCGTCTGCATCACCAAACACATGCAACAACGGCACTCGTTGGGCTGCAAGTGCTGAAAGCGTATCCACGGGGTTCCCCAAATAAGCGTTCGCATCGGCGTCAGAATTGAACCCGTATTCTTTCAGCACGAGTTCCCAGTCCCTCTGACTCCCTTTACCTTCTCCTTGCCCACCCGGCCAACTTTTGAAATCGCAAACTGGAGCGTCGCCATAGATACAGGCTACTCGATGCGGATTTTTCGCAGCCCAGTTATAGCAGTACAAACCACCACGACTGAGACCGACCAAAGCGACCTTTTTCGCGAAGCCATACCGCTCAGTAAGCTCTTGATACAAACGGTCCCAATGCTTAACGGCACTCGGTGAACCGAGCATGTTCGGTACGCGCAGGTAAACAATGTGAAACCCCTTCTTCAGCAGTTCGATGTCAGGCGCGGGCTTGTGCCCAAAAAATTCACCATGCCACACCCAAGGCGTTCCCTCAGCGGCTTGCGAGGGAGCAACGACAAGAACATCCTTGCCATCGACTTGAAAATCATGTCGCACAAATCCATTCCATCGACTCTGTTCCCCCGGAAACGTTACCGGATTCGCATTCACTGCAGCACAGGATGATTGAATTGGAATCAGCATCGAAACAAGGGCAAGCGACAAACTCATCATCACCCTGTTCACTTTCCTGAGCACATCAGAAACAGAAATCCTTTGCATTACCATCACGTCTCTTTGCCTGTCTTTTTAAAATTGGATCGTCATCAAATCATTGAACACCCAAAGTCTATTTAGCTACTGTGTCACTTTGCAGATCATGCATTTTCGAAATTCGAGATGAAACTCGTTGAGATGCCTGTGGGTGTTCGTCTTGGCCAGGCCCCGCTCAAAAGCCACAAACACCGGGAAAAACCGGTCTATCTCGCGGCTAAGGACTGGAATAATCACCTTAACCCTATCAGCTCGCCCCGTCAGTGACATTGGCCAATACTTCTTCGTTGCAGCGGCAGGTGGATTGTACGACAATTAGGTGTCTCGCGCAGAAAGCACAAAGCCCGCCTCGCACCTCCCGCCTC
>Ga0181559_10004632_pt1 | contig 13299 bp, 4 predicted proteins | sample 011ome_21_FD_133752 | JGI IMG/M metagenome (GOLD analysis project Ga0181559, IMG submission 133752) | Coastal salt marsh microbial communities from the Groves Creek Marsh, Skidaway Island, Georgia - 011508AT metaG (megahit assembly) | ecosystem: Environmental > Aquatic > Marine > Intertidal zone...
AGCTTCTCGGAAAAACCCTCAATCTGCGAAAAGATTGGTGGAACGATTACCGCATCGAACAGCTGGCATGTGACGAGATCAGTAATCAAATCATGGATCTTTACGACGCGAAGATGGACGAGCGCTGAATGTATGTTGTAACAATAATAACAAATAATGCATAGCTACTACCTGCAGTATGTAGTTAGCTAGAGCTAGCTAGCTCGTAGTATGCAGTAGTAGCTAGCTAGTAGCTAGCTAGTAGATAGCTAATAAAGTAGACTAGTAGCATGCATTTATTATTATGTTAGTTTCCATTATTATTATTGTATGCGTGTATTAAAATGTATGTATGTTGCATTTAAACTTTTAAAGTAGTGTACGTACGTACGTACATCATCAGTTTATACGACGATAATTTTAGCAACGCTTCGGAGACCCAAAGGCCCTCAGAAGCACACTCGTCCGCGCCGGAAACTGCATACTGTCGCGCGCCACGAACACTGGTGGATCACGTGGTGAAAACGGATTGACACGTCAACATGACTGACGCTCTTGCCGTGCATCATGCGAGGGAGACTCTTGACAGTACGTAGTAGTCTGCCCCTGAAGCTTCTCGCCTTCACTTTCAAAAATGGCCGACTGGCCCTTTCTTTTTGCGCCCGGGAGAGATCACTCCACACGAAAACCGTGAAGCCGTCTCATGACGAGGGTCGCGGCGCGCACGCATCCAAACACGCCAGAGTAACGCTCTCGCCCACACGTTCTGACACTCAATATCCCTCGCTCGTACCCAGTCGCTTTCGAAATCTCAAAACTGCTCGACTGTGGCCTCGACAAAGAGAGCCTTGCAATACTCGTGTCACTTTGTGAAAATGGCGTGAGCCCAGAAGCTCTTGCTACTGTGGTTCAAGAGCTACGCCGTGAGGCTAAGACCTTATGGAATTGACTTGTACTTTTAGTAAACTAGTTTTTGCATCGACTTTCGGTTGAGCGTCGTTTCAATGCAATCTAAGAGTATGCAGCCTACTGCACTAAAGAAGCTCTTCGCTACTTGCTTAGTTTGCACGTTCCGCGAATATTTCTCGAGTACCCGAACTGCGGACTGGGAAGAAAGTTGTTTGTGTTTTCTCATTCAAACAAAAGAGAAAACATCGCGTACAACCTACATCGAGTCTTGTTCTTCGTCGATGACGACAACGTAACGTGCGACTTATCCTGTTATTTCGTTCTCCCCTTTTGTAATATCACACTGCATAGAGACTACCCACTTGAGCTCTAGCTAGCTACTAGCTAGCCAGCAAGGTAGGACTCACAAACAAAGTGTTTGAGTTTGGTGCACGAAACGCAAAAAGGAACCGTCAGTGTTGATTTTGCGATGGCAACCACTCCCTGACCTGCGTAACATTCGCACGAAACACAAAGTGCACGTTACATGCCGACCAACTCGAAAGTACGTAATTAGCGCACTTTACTTTCTCGCAGGGTTAGTTTGGTCATCAGTTGGTTTGCGGCGATATTGCATGCGCTGCTGCATGCGCCACTCTGAATCCTCCATTCGGTCGCGCCAGGACTTCGGAGCGATCGTGCTTTCGTCTCCTTTCAGTACATTGGAATGTCGATCGTCGTGTTTATCCTCGCCTATCCTCTTGACATTTGATGGGTCAGTGCGCATCTCACTAGATGCTTTTACTCGTTCACCTTGAATGCTGTTAGAAATAATCGATTCATGTCCGCTTTCCGATTCCCTTTGGGCTGGCGTTGATACCCGTGACTCAACGCGACCAACAGCATTCGCATCTCGACGATACTCGAGATATTTCGCACGATTTTGCTTGCCGTCACGTTCAGCTGTAATCTGCTTGTTCCGATAGGCAACGTCCTTTGGACTTTTATTCTTAAGAGGCACATCACTAGTCTTTTTCACGTCGCGCCAATTATTACGCAACATCTCAAGATTAACGTTCAACTGGACATGTTTCATCCACAAATCTGGTACCTCTGCCTGTGCAATAGTGTTACGGACACGGCCACCGTCAATGGCTGTTTTAAGCTCACCAGCTAAGCGTGGATGAAGGGATCTAAACTGAGGCCTAGCAGAAAGAAGTTCTTCGTGAACCACTTCGTGTCGGGTATCGTCTTCAGCTTCCACTTTCGACCGTTCCACAGTGACCTTTGATGTTATGGATTCCAACATCATGTCTTTGAAGACAAAGACAGAAAAACAAAGCACGACTGCAGCGTTTATCGTGAACTGTAACACAGAGAAGAAAACATGAAATCCAGTTGATTGTAACGCATGTTTGCTCGTCTGCACGAGGATCCCAATATGATACGTGAAGATGATGACGACGAGCGAGAATAACTCCAACGACTGCTGCCGGCTCGATTGAAACGGATCACAAATAAGATGGACACCAACCGCAGCCTGCATCACGAAAAGAGCACAATATGCTGCCGTCAGAGGCCGTTCTGGAAGAATCACGGAGATCACCATAAGAGCGAGCTTGCGTCCCATCACCACAAATTCCCACCAGTAATATTCAGGCTTCAGCCCTTGGAAAAGGAATCCCAGGCGGGTTTTGGTCGACAGCCAGTGAAGGCGGTCGTTCTCACGACGAAGACATTGGAACACGTAGTAAGGAATGACAAATGCGTACGCAAATAGAAATGTCACAAGGACAACGAGCCATCCTTGATAGAGTGTCGTGTCGGCACTGATGCTCAGGTCAACGTACAAAAAAGAACCAGCACCAGAAATACGTCGGAAACGAATGAGCTGTGCGAGATGTTTTATTATGGTGATCCACGACCAGTAGATAAAAACCAGAGAGAAACAGAATGTCATGTCATACGATGTGGCCGGAAACTGAGCGAATTCTGCATCAGAAGGACCATGCACAATATTTCCATCCTCATCTTCCCATTTGCCGCCCGTGCGACTGAGGGCGCCCCTCGCACTGAGGCTCAGAAAAAAATCGGGTTTGACACTCATGATCTCGAGCGCCTCTTGAAGTTTAGTGATGTCCTTCCCTTTCCTGCGCAGTGCGGCTATCTGCTCCTGTAATGCGAGTTTTTCATCGAGAAATTCCCGCTTTCGTCGCAAGACGCCCTTCGCAATCAACACAAGGTAGCAAAACACAGACAAGAGCATGATTACACCTGGCATCGATGTGTAAAATCCAGTATACTGGTAGTGATTCCATTGTAACAGACAGTCCACTTCAAAGTTACGTATGGATGGGGTTGAAATTGTTTCAGCAATCTTGAACAGCATATATTGAGCTTTGGACCATCCTAGGTCGACGTCGTTGAAGAGAGCCAACATGTTGAAGTGTGAGAGGAGTGTCCGACACAAGCCAATAGATCCATTCTGTTTGCGAACTGCAAATCTGAATATCGCAGTGAGTATGCAAGCTTGAATCACAAGCTGGATCACCAGTACAAATCCGCCAATCGTTTTCGCCGTGCACCGTGAACACGTCGGCGAACTACTGCCACCCAGGGTATTTCTAGCATGACTATCCTTGCAAACCGCGCATAAAATACCCTCATACTCTACAGAACATGCACTTTCTGTGCCCCCAAGGCAAGCATGGTCATTTGGACAAGTGTAAATTTGAGTTGCGTTTAAGCTGGCTCGCCATCTGCCTTTCTTAATTTTTATATGTGCTTTTGGCAGCCCGTTACATAAACCACCTTGAGGACACCGCTCGCAGCGAAAATCTTCGTGGGGAGACGCACGGTATGTTTCAACACTAGTCAAGTGCCTGGTCATGTTCTGCTGAACAACGCAGTGGCACGAGTTCAGATCATGGTTTCCTAGGAATCCTGCAAGTGTTTCACCAGATAATGTGGTCCATATTCCTCTTGGTGCCCCTTCCTTCAATGTTGTATCCATCTGAAGTGGACACTTTGAGCATTCCTGTGGGCCTGGTAGAGGTTTATAGAAACCATTCGCACATGGAACGCAGGACCCATAAGGATTTAACGCTCTTATGTACTTCTCGCGTTCTAGAATAATTCGGTCATAAAGTGTCGGAAACGCAGACACCGTAGTCAAACCTTCAGTAAATCCAGTTCCACCTTTCTCTTGGGGTGTAATGTCCTCAGTATAGCCTGGAACACATTCGCACTGGCCAAGGCCATTGTTTCGAGAGTTCGGTTTGACAGTGTTGCAAGGCAGTACAAGAAATGAGGAGTGCTTAACAGACAGGTTCCACGCTATCAGGGAAAATTGAAGAGAATACTCTGTACCTCGATCGCCATGAAGTCTAAAATTCGAGAACGTCGCGATGCCATTAATAACAGAGGTTGTTTGTCCGTGCAAACGACGTTCTTGGGGCGAAACAGTCACCGACGCAATCGTGTTTAAGTCATCGCACGTGTTTCCAGCAACATCGCGTGCGATTAACTGTATTGCAGGAGCAATCGCAACATCGTTGTCGTAGCGATCTGGAGGCGCCTGAGAAAAATCGATTGTATGTGGCGTTCCCGGTGTGATGGTGATTTCCAAGACGTCAAACAATAGTTCTTGGTAGGGCTCACGTGTCTGCCCAGATGCACTTAGAGAAAAACATTCATCTTGCGTAGCACACGAACTCGAGAGCTTGAATCCAAATACACCAGCAAGTGGAAGATCTAGATCAATGCTGAGTGCCTTGCCCGTCCACTGTGGTCGTGGGCTGATACCGTAATAGTCTTCACCTTTGCCAGTGACAGGCCCCGTTGAAGTGCCCACGTTCTCAGCAGTATACCTGTCCATCACAGTGTCATAACTTTCAATAGACGCATCATCTGCCGGTCTACAAAACTGCGGTGCTGGTGAAATACTTTGTCCATCACTACACCACGCAACAGCACCATTTCTGGTTTCTAACGTCATCATAGTTGAATTTGAAATTATAGTTTCATTTGACGTGTATCTAGTTTCCAGACCTGTGACGAGGTGCCTTCCATATATCAACTCAACGGTGACGTTTCGCCTTTCATTTACCTCAGAACTTGTCCCAAAGAGAGATCCTCCAGCATCGCGCATCACTACAAGGAGTTCACGGATAGAGACTCGGACATTCGATTTATATGCCTTCGTATCCATACACACACCGTCTGTAATTCTGCGTCTACATTCTAGGCAAGCACACGCATCAAGGCTAGAAGGAATGCCTTGAGTCACGATGACCTCAAATGTGAAGGATACCAGATCGGCAGATTTTACTGTGATGTTATATGCGCCCAGTCGTGGGTTAATGAGCTCCAGGTCATCAATACGGGCCTCTCCAAATGTACTGCTGCCTATACTGACTGCAAAAGTAGTTGTTGAAGCACTTGCTACATCAACAGCAACTGCACCGCCAGGTGTCAACAACACTTTTTGGGCGTCGAGTTCACTTGTAGAAGTTTGAATGAGAGAGCCACTCACTACGACTTCGATTTCTCGACGCAACCCGGCTCCGGACGAATCGACGTCCAGTTGACCGACTGGGTTGCCACCGCCATCCATCACAAGAACCGCAAATGGACCTATAAGAAGCACGCGATCTGACGAATAACTCGTCTGCAAATCGTATTGCCTGCCGTCAAGCATCACATGTGATGCTGGCACAGATAACATGTGGGGAGCGCCAGCTTGCACGGAAAACGAGGCAACCGTGCCAGTAAGGCCGTCACCCCCAAATGTGATATTATAAGATCCAACTAAGGGAAATTGGACTTGAATAGAATCAAATAAAGCCATGCCAAAACCTTTTTGAACCAACTCTAAGTTTTCACCACCATCGGTAACTTGTGTGTAACTGGGACTTTCATACACGGTTGGACCAGCCGTGATATTTGCAAAGAGTGTTCTCGCCCTGTCATTTGTTGAGCCGACATAATTGTTTCCTGCATCGTAAAGTCTTACGGTAATCGGCATGACCGTCAAAATAATTGTTGCTGTGTAAGCAACCGTCGCATGCTCGAATGTTTGCAGGCGAACTGGTTCTCCTGGAGTGACGACCACACTCCACGACACTGCTTCCAGCCCAACGGACGAAAATAAAAGTTCATGGGTGCCGCTTTCCGGAGATGAGAGGACAATCGAATCAAAGAGGACGCTGCTTGTTTCATCGTCTGTTTGCAGCAGAACAGAAGAAACTATATCTGCTGTGTTGCACGACATAGTGATTTCTCTTTGCTGCGTATCAGATCCATTGAGAGGAGATCCACTGATGTCTACGACCTGAATACTCAAAGGGTCAATCGGTGTCGCAAAAGAAGATCTGGCAGTTGACTGTAAACCCTGTGAAAGAATTCCGAGCTTTACCGCGACTCCTGGTAGAATCTCAAGACCAAAACTAGCACTAATCAGTCCTGGTGAGGTGAAAGTCAGCAAGAGAGGGTCCCCCGAGTCTGCTTGCTTTGGGCTAAGTAAAGCAAGGTTTGAAAAATGACACTCGTCATCAACAGTGGCACAGGAAAACTCGGTTGGCTGAGTCGCATCACATCCTAAGCTTGCTCCGTCCAAAGCAGTTTCCTCAAGTTGGCAAAGTCCAGTAGTGTCAGGACTATGTTGAATCGTTATGCGTTGCGCACTACAAGCTCCGGTATCGGGTTCACAAGATGGGCTGTAAGATGTTAACAGTCGGTTTTCACCTCCATCCAATACATAAGCGCGCAGTGGTGAAAGGGCAACGATTTCTGATGCAGCATACACTGCACACGTGCAAGGATAATCAGCGTCATCATAAAGAGTAGTGGCTTCGTCGCATGTCTCTCTTTCAGCGCACGGGGCAGCAATACCAACATGATGAGCTCGCCCGGCAACAATGGTTAGATGGACCGAGACAGCCGCGCTCAACAAAGCATCTTGTGCAACATTGAACGCCAGTGTGAAAGTTCCGAGAGGAGGGCGATACAGTGCCAGAGATTCAAAAGATGCCTTATTGTCAGCGTCCGACAACGCGACAGAGATGCCATCATCATCGGTCTGGAGCGTATGCATCGGATTGCGGATGAGCACTTCGCTTCGAGCCAGCCGCCTGTTGACTCTCGTTATGTATGGATAGAATCCTGATAGCGATTCCCCATGCAAAGCTGCAGAAACAATACGCACATCTTGAAGCATATTTGTTTCAGTGCTATTGTAGGCTGGCAAAGCGCCGGAGAGGTAATTCCCTCCGCCGTCGGCAACTCGTATAGAAAAAATGTCGAGTGGAACAATGTGATCAGAAGAAGCATACATTGAAAAGGTGTCGACATCGACGGCCCCAAGAGATGATGCGTATGTAGTGTCGTTCGCTTGCTGTGCTGTCTGCACGACCAGTGTCTCGCGAGTCCCGCTTGACACATATAAGGTGAGTTCGCCTCCTTCAGTAATATTGCCATCGACGTTGCCAAACTCGCCGCATTTTATGACATGCTCACCCACAGATGGCTTCAACATGAGTAAGCCTATTACATCAGCGTAGCCCATAGCAGCGGTTTCAAATGAAGAGATATTGGAGAGTAACGCAGTGTTCGATGAACAGCTTACTTTTCGATTTATTCCATCACGAACACCCACCGTGTTTCCTCCGCCGTCTACGAGGTTCAAGCGAAAGGGTGCAACTTGTACACTTACAGCAGAGACAATATTGCCTTGAGTTTCTAGCTCATCGCATCGCCAACTGTATCCTTCATCCCCGTGTAGCATCTCAATCATTTGAGACGCGGGCTGAACCTCGACTGCGCTGAATTCCATGTAATATGAGCCAGTCTCCTTACATTGAACAGAGATGGAATTTTCAGGAAAATACCAGAAGGACAACGCTTCATCATTTTCAGAAGCAGACACTTCAACGGCTCCTGAGAGCACGAGATCAGATTGCGTGCCAGATTTAACCTCAACAGTGCGACTTGCATGGTCTTTAATAATGTTATTTCCTCCATCGTAAAGATACACAACAATATCATTTGGCACAAGCTGAAGGGGGGAGTCGCAGGTAACGTTTATTGTTTCCGAGCGCGAAGTATTCAAATACGCGGGCACACCCGGTGAAATAGTTAACAGCAAAGTCGAGTACGCTCTCATGTCTGCTGCAAGCCCTGGCAAGCTCGCGTCGAATTGAAGCCAATAAGTGGAATCTTCCCCATTCTCTCCTCTTGTCGGCGAATCAGACTGGCTTATAAAATATAAATCCTTGAAGATAGCAACGCCATCTGTGCTTAAAATCACTGTGGTGCCCGTCAGTAGTGCTCCGGCAGTGCGTTTTTCTAACCTTTCGTCATGGCCGCTTTCGGTATCGTTTGTAGTACTTCGCACCCCAATGGAGTGCCTCAACCCATCATGTGCGTGTACTTGGTTTCCAGCGGTATCCAGTATCATGACAAAAATCACACCTATATCGACGGAAGCAGATGCAGGTCTTGTAATGACGTCATCTGGAATTTCAGACGCTGCTTCAGAAACTGTCCCTGAACTGGCAAAAATCTGTGTTGCAGTTCCTGGTAGGACAGATAAAGTTAGCGAGCTTGCCGCAATCACTTCCTCGCAAGGATTCACAGTGCAGTCCCGCAAATTGAATCCAAAATCATAATCTCCACTTTTGAGCGGATTGTCGAACCGTGGAGCGATAATCAGTGATCCGTAAGTGGTGTTACCGACTGCTGAAGAAAGCTGTAAGGAGGTCACCTGAGATGAAGTCACAGCTGTGATTTCGCAAGACACGGTGAGTCCAGTAGTCCCACCGTTTCCATAGTCGTTTTCTACAGCACGTCCGTGCATATCAATCACTTGAATATCAAAGTTATCCAGTGTCATGTTGCCATCATCAAAAGAATCTGTGTCAGAAGTATAGTGGCTATGGACCATTGTGCGTGTATGTGCCACGGTTAGTTGTTGCGGACTGCCTAATATCGTCAAGCTTGTCCCGGCCGTGTGAAAGTCTAAACCGTTAAGAGTAAAGGAAACCTCAACTTCGCGAGGGTCCTCGTCTGGCAACCAGTGCATTTTCATGTCTGTTTCAAACCTGTTTGCATTCGACATCTGCCCACATCGGTTGTCACCATCGCTAGTTTCCATTATTTCGCATATAGGACAGTGTATTTCAGTTGAGGAGATGAAGGTGGCGTTTTGATCAGAAGTTGCATTTTCGTTGAACCGACAAAGAAGTTGACCAGCGCCAGTGTAAATAAACGGTCCTCCCCTAAGCATGACTATGCCAGGGACACGATCCGATGTTTCACCAGTATACATCACAGCTGGAGGAAAGTACCCGTTTACCAGCACAACAGCTGCACGCGGTGATGTGTAGTACCTGTAAAAGACATGGTCGTCTGTCCATAGAGAGCTTTCATACACGTCTAACGAGCTTCCGGAACCGCTCCCAGGGTTGCCGTCAAAGGATAGCTGAACTTCAGCTAGTCCGGTGATGACTGCACCGGAACCTGATGTAGGTGATACCTGTCCAGAAGACGGTGCATAACAATGTATTTCGGTGCTGCTGACGACGTTCGCTGATACCCAGCCATCGATTGGGTCATCACCGCCTGAAACATTACTATGTCCAAATCGACAAGCTGCAGTGCTATGCACAGGAAATCCTGTTCCCTTTATTGTGATCAAGGTGCTCGAACCTGAAGCCGGTCCATACTTTGGGGACAGCGATAATACTTCCGATGAAGAATACCGTTTATAAGTCGTAGTCGTCGGATTTGAAGAAGCTGTCAGTATGGCGTTCAGATCAGGAATAAAAGTCAACGCTCGTGTAGGTTCTGAAGCAAGAAATGAAGCAACACGCCGGAAGCACCCAGAAGTGCAAGAGTCTGCAACATCGCTCCCTCCGATTTCAATTTTCACGATTCTGGAACTCATTGTCTGCGGCTCACCCGTTAAAGCGTAGAGAAACCCTCCATTTTGGGTACCATCACTTTCAATTGTCATACTGTGGACATCGATTTCCCCTAGTCCTCCAGGGCTACCTCCAGACAATACTAAAGGCGCGTCTAGTTGTTCCTCATCCTCGAAGTCTAAGTCAAACATCCATATACAGCCTGCCCTTCTTGTACAGTCTGCAGCAACACAACCTGCAGCAGCTGTCCCAACATATCCAAAGTCACCATTGATTACCAGGGATGAAAAAGTACTGAATCGACCTTGTCTCGAGTCAACAACTCCTTCGCATTCCACCGGAACAGTGACAGGCCGCCTTGCCCCATCACTGTTGTTGGCGCCGTTGAAGTATATCTCCTCCCCAGCACCGTTGAAACTGCTCTCCGTGGCATTCAACTTGAAAATCGACGGAAAATACATGAACTCGCTGCCTTCTTCAATTCTTGCAATTCTTGAAGACCCAACGAAAATAGCGGTGTTGTGGTCGGCGCTGAACGCAGCAGCGGTGAATCGGAAAGCATCATTGAAATTCAAGCAGCTTTCGCACGTCTCGAACATCAGGTCTGCATATATCTCAAACGACTTAACAGATGAAAGAGATTCGCTTTGCTCGTTGTACTGAAGAATCCCAACGATTGATTTCGTCCCGGCATCTTTCGGGGTCATCTTGTACAGTAGCGTGGCTTCGTTTTGGTTGACTGTCATTGCATCCAGCGTCCAGTTGCCGTTACCACTCGGAGCATAGCTAGAGCTCGCGTTCCTATCATTCTCTGTTGCAAGTGTTGTCGCAGCGCCATCCCAGCGAAAAATCCGGAAGTGAAACTCATAGTCTGATTCGACCGATCTCCACATGTTTAAAGCAGCATATACATGCGTGTAGCTTCCAGATGTGTCTAAAGCGAGTGAGCGATATCCACCCGGCCCAACCCATCCATGAGCAGTCTGTTCGACGGAATTCCAGCCATGCATGGACTGACCACCTGGATGACTTTGGTTAGCACAACTTGCGGAGTTACTGTTTAGCCCGGTTCCACACCAAGATTCATCATCGGGATACATGGGAAAGGGCTGATCGGTTTTTCCGGGTCGCGAGGGACCCGTATCGCCCCAACCGGGAGCCGTATTATCGGCATCTGCTATTGATGTGATTTCGACAACGGAGTCATAGCCTTGCTCGTCGTAAACCAAAGCGTACACAGTTCCAGGTTTGTTTGTGTCGTGGGCAACATCCGCGGCCAAACGATCGCCTTCAACACCGGATGAAGTGGTGTAAACATAGCCGTACGTATCATCGCGCCTCTTTTGAAGACTAAGTCCTGATCGAGTCTGGGTATGTACGTTCGGATACATGCATGAAAGATGAACTCACTTGTCAGTACTATTATGCAAGGGCGGAAAGACAGACATGTTTAGTGAGAGAAGTGAAAAAGTGTGCGGACCAGAGAGCAATCGACGCCTGCACGGTCGTGTTTGCACGAACACGTTCCGTCAACCTGCAAGAAATAGTAAGCATTGAGATCATGCGTTAGCTGGGCGAACGATGTCGACATCATGCATGGCGATGCCACGGCCACGACATCGCAAGCGTATAGAGGAGTCAGTTTGAAGCAACGACTCCTTCGGAAATCACCAAGAAAGCGCACCTCACAGACACCATAACCGCTGTCTGCGCCGCATCCCTTCGGACAGAAGTCGTACGTGTGGAGAGCCACAAGTTGATAAGCAAGCAGCTGCACAACTATTAGTCGGCCGATGAAACGTGCTGCTCTCATTTCATCGGTCGTGCGGTTGTGCCATCCAGGAGGGGTTAACTGTGTTTGTTGTTTTCAAACATTTTTTTGAGTTGTGGCTGGTGCTCGAGGCGTGTCGAGGGTGGGTAGAAACATATTGTACATACGCTGGAGGATGGGAGGATAATTTTTGTATATCACACACACACACACAGATGTATATAGCTATTTACCTATACATACCTATATATATATTATCCTCCTATCCTCCAGTATATATAGTAATAAGACCAAAAGGAGACAGGAGGATGTCGAAGACCAATCCTCCAGCATCCTCCACAACCTCCAGTGACCCGCCTCCCGATCGCTGGAAATATTTTCCAGGACATAGTTAAAGACACGCCATGTATTCGAAATACAAGATGAACATACCGACGCCCCGTAAACCGCCACCGCCACCCACGAATCATCTCGCCATCATCGGTCTGCACATCCTTCGCCCATGTCTGCCTCTGTCGTCTCGTCAACTACTACCTCGAGTTTCACGGTATACAATGTGTGACGAGCTGTGTGACCATGTAAAAAAATATCAGCTGTATGTATGTCGAAGAGCGACGACTACATGACACCCCCCTATGCTTGGGAGAACATCGCCCGTTTCTTACCCAAAGATAAGGTGTGCTACGAACCTTTTTACGGAGACGGAAAGTCAGGCGAGGTGCTGAGAGGTCTGGGACTCGAGGTGATTCATGAGGACACGGACTTCTTCACAAACACATACGACTTTGACTACATATGTACCAACCCGCCGTTCTCAAAACTGAAACAAATATTCGCCGAGTTGAAAGCGATCGGTAAACCCTTCGTCCTCTTGTGTCCATGTACGACCCTGACCACCAAATATTTCTCCACACACTTCGCAGATGACATTCAAATCATCGTGCCTCCACGAAGGATACACTTCGAGAAGCTCGTGGACGGGAAGCATGTCGAGAACTATAAGAGCCGGTGTAATTTTGACTGTTTGTATTATTGTTGGGAAATGAATCTACCCAAGGACTTGGTGTGGCTGACAGCGTACTCAGCGTCCACGGCGGATCAATAAAAATGACAGCGCCGACTTGGTCGCCAAAGGCGAGAACACCATCTTCAAAGTGTACGCGTGTTCGTTGAAACTGCGCAGGTGTGCCGACCTTATATTTCTAAACATGCGAACCCAAGAATGTAACTTGCATAACCTCGGGACGGTACCGAGTCTGCGTGACGCTTCCGGTGTCACAGTCTGCGATGAGTCAGGTATGTGTGTAACTTAACGAGGACATACTCAAACGTGTCCAGGATGCTCCCTCAACATGTCCAAGCATATACAAATTATAAAAAATTGTACGCAGACCCCGACCCTTAGTTCGCAGTATCCGCACGGTCTCCGAGACTGCTTTCGGTCAGAAAGCTCCCGGCGTCGCAGTCTGTGATGAGTCTGAGGTCTGCGTAACTTGACGAGGACACTTTGGATTGTACCCAAACTTGTCCAGGATGTTCCCTCGACATGTCTGAACATGTTCCGATAATGAAACTTTATGTGCACCATATATTTGCAGTATCCGTCGCTGTGCGACGTCAGCGTCCCGAGGTTGCGGGGGTTGCGGGGTTTACGGGGTCTGCGTAACATGTAGTGGGGTCAGGGGCAGTAGGGGCGAGATGTTGGAACATGCTTAGGAAGGTTGGGTAAGCTCATGGACA
>Ga0181559_10004636_pt1 | contig 13293 bp, 9 predicted proteins | sample 011ome_21_FD_133752 | JGI IMG/M metagenome (GOLD analysis project Ga0181559, IMG submission 133752) | Coastal salt marsh microbial communities from the Groves Creek Marsh, Skidaway Island, Georgia - 011508AT metaG (megahit assembly) | ecosystem: Environmental > Aquatic > Marine > Intertidal zone...
CGACAGCGCGCTACGACGGGCCTCCGACGCGAATATTTCGGAAGCAATCCTGGCCGCACCCAAAATTGTGGCCAAGGAGGAGGATGACTCACGATTCCTTGTCGAAGCCAATGATGTGTTTTTGAAAGAATTCTTCCGACAGCTTAAATCTGGGAAAAAGCAGGACGACAAAGACGATACTTTCAAATTGGGAGACCTCTCAAAAGACAGAACCCGTTTTATCGAATCGAAGACGTTTCCCGACAACACCCTTTTCCGAGTCCAATATGTCTTTGAAAATCTCCACCCGGCCAAAGAAGGAAACGCTGACGTTGCCGATTCCCGCTTTGTCACTCTCAAGGTGCAGCACACCCTGATTGCGTTGCCGAAGAATGACTACGAGCCGCGCTTCGACGATCCGAGGGTCGGCTATTTCTCCACGCAAGTAACCGACCTCACGTCGCAATCGAGCGCACCATATCGGGATTTTATCCATCGCTGGAATCTAAAAAAGAAAAATCCGGAAGCAGCAAAATCCGATCCTGTTAAGCCGATTATCTGGTGGATTGAAAATACGACGCCAGAGGAACTGCGAGACACGATTCGCGATGCGTGCCTTGCCTGGAATCTTGCCTTTGAATCTGCCGGATTCACCAATGCCGTGGAGGTCAAAATCCAACCTGACGATGTCCAATGGGATTCGGATGACATTCGTTATCACGTTCTGCGCTGGACCTCCTCACCCAACCCACCCTTCGGCGGCTACGGACCGAGCTTTGTCAATCCGCGGACGGGCCAGATACTCGGTGCTGACATCATGTTGGAGTATATCTACATGACCTACCGCATGCGGATGCGGGAAATCGTAAAGCTGGGTAGCGAAGCTTCAAAATCCAGATTCCCCTTCTCCCGCCGCGAAGCAGGCCATTTTTGTGACTACGGCTCCTGCCTGCACTTGAGCCGTCTCGCTGCCGGATCGATTTTGCGAGCGCAGACAGCTCGGTTTGGAAATGCCGCCATCGATATAGATGAATTTCTCAAGCAATCCCTCACCGATCTCGTCCTTCACGAAATTGGTCATACTCTTGGATTGAACCACAATTTTCGAGCCAGTCACCTCTACGATCGCAAAGCGATTCACAACAAGGAGCTGACCGAAAAAACCGGACTGACTGGATCAGTCATGGAATATTCCCCCGTAAACCTAGCTCTCGATCCCAGAGAGCAGGGTCACTATTTCTCCGTGGTTCCAGGTCCCTACGACCACTGGGCAATTCGATTTGGATACAGCGAGGGAGAAGACCTCGATGAGATACTGTCCGAGTCAACCAAACCAGAACATGCCTTCTCCAATGATGCTGATGATATGCGCTCGACTGGACGCGGAATTGACCCTCGGGCTATGATCAACGATCTCACAAACGAACCAATCGAACACGCCGCTGATCGCATGATGCTGGTGAAAATGACTTTCCAAAAACTCGCTGAGCAATATCCTGTCGAGGGCGAAAGCTACCACGAGCTACGCACCGCTTTTTCAAGCCTGATGCGGGAATACCATCGCGCGGCTATCACCCTGTCTCGGTTCATCGGCGGAGTTCAGGTGGAGCGAGCTTTCCATGGTCAGGAAGGAGCAACGAAAAATCCACTCATCCCTGTCGATGCAGAGACGCAGCAATCGGCGATGAACAATCTTTCCAAACATGTCTTCGGCGCAGACGCTATCAACTTCCCGCCTGATCTCATCGCAAGATTGCAAATGCAGCGCCGTGGCTTCGACTTTTTCGATCTGGATGACAACGAAGACCCCAAAATTCACGACCGGGTTCTCGACATGCAGAAGTCAGTCCTCGACCAGATCCTGCACAAACACACTCTCGCCCGAATCCTCGATACGAGTCTCTACGGAAATGAATATTCGCTCGAAGCAGCGATGAATAGCCTTGATTCAGCGATCATGGAAGGAGACCCAGCCGATACTCCCAGTCCTCTACGCGAGAGCTTGCAGCTGGAATACATCAATCGACTCATCAAGATCAGCGGCATGAAAGAAGATTCCGCGTATCCCGGCCCGGCCAAGAGCCAGGCCGTCGTATTGCTGGAAAAACACCTTGATCGTTTCGAGAAAATGGAAATTTCTGCAAAGTTTCGCCAGCGCGTGCACCTTAAGAGATTGATCGGAAACGCACTGGAGGGAAGATAGAATCACCTCTCCCGCGCTGGCCGCGGATCGTCGCCGTGGGCAAGTGCCCCGATATAATCGACCAGCATCTCGATCTGCTCATCATTGAATCGGGACGTGATATTGACCATTTTATTTCCGCTGATATCATCTTCCTTCGCACCGCGAAAACCGGACTGAAAATTCTTCAGCTGCCTGCGGATGTAGCTGCGATTCAGCGAAATCAGCTGCGCACTGTGAAAGACCACCTCGCCCTTCCCGTTGTAACGGTGGCATTCCATACAGTGATTGGCAAAAATGTATCGTCCCTTTTCGATGTTCTTTTCGCTCTCAGGCATTGCCGTGAGAACGATTGGCATTTCCGACACCGTCTCTACCGCTTCTTTGATCTGCTCTTCTGTCAGGGACATCGCAATCGCCCGCATCTCCTGTCCGGTGGTGTCATCCTGATGCGCCCCACGCTGCCCTTCTCGAAATTTCCGAAATTGCTCCTCGATATACCAACCGGGAAGCCCGGCGATGGATGGACTCTTGAATTCCTCGTTCCCCTCCCCGTTCTTTCCGTGGCAGGCGATGCAAACCTGCTCGTAGGCCCCCTTGGGCACATCGATCGAATCGGCAGCGACTGCTACAGTAACTCCTGATTCTTCCGGCACCTTCTCTTCGCTCGTTTCCCCACCATCACCGGCAGGCTCATTTTCTCCACATCCCACAATCAGCAGCAAGATCGTTAGCAGTGCCAGCCAACTAGTTGGTCGCACGTGAGGTCGTAACAGGTCGAATGAGGTTTCCATATGCCCCATGATCTATGAGAAATACTTCCGGCAATCCCCGATCTATCGAATCAGGTTCTTCCAGAACGCCAAAGTAGAGTTGCTCGGAGGTGTTGGGGGTTACCATATTCGCCGGTGCCAGTTTCAACACATACGTTTTCGGTCTGGCCTCGCCAACAGCCGGGTCCAGTTTGCGGGTAACGATTGTAAAAGTGGCCGAAGGGTTGTCTATCGCCTTGATCGCATTCGCGATCGAAAAATACCAGCTTGAACATCGCAACGACCCAAGGCGCTCCTGCAAACGGGCCGCAGAAAGAACATCCAGCGTGTTTACCTCAACCCCATTTCGCATCGCCTTCCACCTGTCAGTCTTGTAGTCGTATGTCAGCTTCAGCTTTTCCATTCCAGGAAGCTCACGGGTAATCGAATCGAGATGAATCTTGTGAAAGGTCAAAACGTTCAGAGATCGCCACTTTACTGGATGCGTTGCTATCAAGTTCACAAAGGTCGGATCCAGTTCATAGACATGAGGCTCGCCTTCCCAGTTCGCGAAAAGCCGCTGTTCCTCGCCCTGTTGCCAACCGAGATTCAGAACCCGCGTCAAAGCCTGCGGCTGTATTGATGTACCGTCAGGGCCCGGCTGGGCAGGAATCTTGATATTGAAGGTCACCTTTCTCGCCGGAGGCTGCAGCCCATACTCAGCGAAATTTGCGCCGCCGTCCGAAATGAAAGTTTGAATCGCAGCCTCATTAACTCCCGCGACAAGACCTGCCACTTTCGCCCGGTTGGCATCGAACAACTCATCATTGTAAGCCACCTTCCAACGCAAGCCCTCGGCAGCAGGCTCGGATCGCAGAATCACATCCGGATCAATCCGACTTTGAATAAAAATCGACTCGAGGAACTGGTGGGGAATCCGAGCCAGAGTCCGGTCACGAATCTCATCCGCCTCCGTGGGCAACTTCGACAGAATCAAGCTGGGGAAACGATACACCCCAGGGCGATCGGATATGCGCGCCTCAACGATCGCGGGTGCTCCCGCCACCGGCGGGGCTTCGACCTGCTGCAGGTAGACCGTGAGCGGTTTTTCATAGCCAAAAACTGCCAACTGGATCACTGCGGCATCGTCCGGCAGTGGGTTGGGAATTTTTGTTTCCCCACCATCAGCAGTAACGACCTGTTGAATTGCGAGACCGGAAAGCTCCGTAAGCAATTCCTCCACCCTCTCGGGACTGGCCCACACCTGAACTGGATCAATCAATGCCCAGTTCTGACGCGGCGGCGTGATTTTTCGCTGCAAAGCCAGCTTTCCAGTTGATCGAGTGATCCCAAGCTGCACAATCGCCTCGACCGGAGCACTGATGAGACGGCGATCACGCAACATCGCGAGCGGTTGCTCGACCCACTGCCTCGGATTCCCGTCAACAACATAAATACCGTCCCTTCGCTTAGCGTAAATCGCATTTTGTCGAGGAGCCTCAGCTCCGAGCACGAGAGACGAATTGATCTCATCGCCATCTTCCGGCTTACCCGACAATTGAATCCGAATGGCCTGGTCCCCTTCCACACCGAGTTGGGTCGGGGTGAGTTCCTGCTCCCCTTCTCCGAACTCATCAATGATTGAAAGGTGATTCAACTCATCAAGCAATTTCGCGATCAGCTGTGAGTCGGCACGATCCTGCTCTGGCTCAGCAAAAAACCACTCTCCTCGTTTCAGGAGCTTCACCTTTGCAGGCCCTTTTTCGATTACGATTTTATCAACCCCTTCCGGAGCAAATCGGGCCAGCACATTTGTTGCTGCTGCATCATCAAAATCCGGGCCGCGGTTGAATCCAATGATCAAAATCCCGAGAATAATCGAGATCACCGCGAGCGCTATGGTTGTCGAAACTCTCATCTTCGTTCCCTCAAATTACGCGCGCCTCCTCATCCACACAAAACCACCTGCAATCAGAGCCAATCCTGGCATCACGAAAATAGCCAGCGACTGCAACAGACCAAAATCGGCGGGAGAAATATTCAGAGTAAAAGAAGTCGGACGTCGCGGTGAAATCCCCATCAGTTCCTCCCGATTCATGATCCAGTTCAGCGAAGCCATTGTAAAATCCGCAGCCACTTTTGAAGTATTGCCATCTGGTGCGATCAGACTCGCATTGCCGACCACAACGAGGCGCGAACTTCCCTGGGCCAAGTCCGGATCCCCGAGAACACCCTTCTCAACCGAAGCCGCAGTGTAGACTAGATCCGGCGGGCCATTATCGATGTCGGGATTGTAGGAAATTTCTTCGTTCTGGTATTCCATTTCTCCCCAGTATCCCTGGCTCGCAACCATCAGCGGACGTGGTCGAATGTTTTCAGAAAGGAGCAGATCGTCCTCGAAAAGAACGTCGATCGACTTTGTCCGGCCAGACAATTGCGTCGACAGCGCTGGCAGATCTCGTGTCGGGCCGCCGCCCGGCATCATGCCGACAGGGACATTGTAAATGGGTTGGGAAGCAATCCCGGGCACAGTAAGCACTCGGTCCGGGTTGGGAGCAGCCCCATTCTCACGAAGCAGCCGATCAAGGTTGGGAGTCTGCGCGCCGGGGTCAAGAAAAATCAATAAACCACCCTGACGAACCTCCCAAAATTCCTTCACCATTTCCATCTCGCGCTCGCTGATATCCCTCGCATTCCCCGGGAAGAATAGAGCATCCGCATCTTCCGGGATCGTCTGGATTCCCTCCAAGACGATACTTTCGAGGCGAGCATTCTGCGCCGCCGCAAGCGGCTGAATTTGAGAGGCAATCGGGACCAACTCATCGGCAGGACGGCTTCCTGCCACGAGATAAATTTTTCGCTGTCGCTGTTCCGTCACTCCCAGCAAAGCGGCCGTCAGCACTTCTTCTCCACGAAACTGCGATACGCGACCACTGTTGGAATCGCGGCTCACCATTTCCTCGGCTGGAATCACTTTGATTCGACCGTTCTCACCAAGAATCACAACCTGATCACCACTGAATCGCAGCTGATGCTTGTCTTTCAATTCCGAAAGACGCGCCCGGCTGCGGCTTAGATCCAGATACTCCGCAACAATCCGCTCGCCTCCGATTCGGTCGTATTCCGAAACCAATCCTTTCACCTCCGGATACAGTTCCGAAGTACCCAAAAACGCCATCACGATTCTCACCTCGCCTCCGATACTCTCCAGATAATTGCGAGTCGTATCCGACAAAGTAAATCGCTGGTTCTGCGTCAGGTCCCAGGTAGAATGGCGACGACAGCTCAGGTAATTCACCTGAAAGAAAATAACCGATATCAGCAAGAGCTGAGCAAAAACAAGCAAGGCAGTCTTGCGACGCTCGACCTTTCGCCCGGCAGAGCGCAGCTTCGCGGCACGATTTTTCGCCTTCTCCGATTTCGGAGAATCTTTTGGCGTTGCGTCAGCCTTTGCCTCTTCCTGTTTTTTCTCTGCCATGTTGTTTTGTCAGGTCCGCCACTTCCGGGATTCCAGCACGTGGTGTGTGATTGCAATCAGCACTATACTGAAACTCACGTAATAAACGATCGGTCGGCTGTCGATGAGCCCTTCGCTCAGCGAATGCATATGTTCGATGGTGGAAAAATAGGTCAAGGTCTCACTCCAGGTTGAGCCTGTCACCAGTCCGAAACGCTCCATGAAACCGAAGAAATAATGCAGCATCACAAATACAAAAGTCAGCATCGCGGCAATCAATTGGTTCGCCGTCACCGCTGAAGCAAGGGTCCCGATCGCGACATGAAACATCCCAATCAACCCCAGCCCGAGTGCGCTTCCCCAGAATGCTCCCGACTGAAAAGCAGCCTGTTCACCCGTGATCCATTGAAACAGCGGGAAAAAGAAAAACACGGGAGCCACAATGATCAGGTAGACTACCAGAGTGGCCAAATATTTTGCCAACACCACCTCGGAAGTCCTTACCGGAGCCGTCAGAAGCCCTTCGATGGTACCCATCTTTTTCTCCTCGGCAAAAAGCCGCATCGTGATCAGAGGAAAGAGAATGAAAAAGCCCATCCAGAACCAGCCTGAATCAAACAGATTGTAAACCAGGCTGCGAGGACTGACTCGCAATCGCATTGCGTTCACCATGCTCGCGAAGAGCCACCCGTTCAGAAAGGTGAACAAGGCCATCACAATCCACGCGAGCGGCGATAGGAAAAAAGATCGCAGCTCTTTTTGGAAGAGGATGGAGAAGGTTCGCATAATAGAGTAGTGCCTAACAAGGTTCAGTCGGTGGCCTAACAGGGTTAGAGCAGAGATGTAAACCTCTTTCGCCTATCCTTCAGGAGGGTCGGGGAGTCATTCATCTTTGCCCTCCTCCTCTTCCTCTCTCGCCTCGGTGATCATGTCGTCGATAACGGGCAGTTCTTCGTAGCGGATTTCTATCACTTTCAGCGTCACCCCTTCGTCGCGGAGATCTGCGGAACGGAAAATAATTTGCTCTCCCATTGCCTTTTCATAAGGCATCGCTTCTAACTCGATGACCATCTCATACTTCAAACTCTTGTCGGCACTCTCCACTTCCACTTTCAGACCGACAATCTTCCTCTCCAAGTTCGTGTGATAGATTTCTGCTTCGAGTTTTGTAGGAGTTGAACCATAGTCAAGTTCGAGATCAACCAAGACCTCTTTCATCGCTTTATCGGTAAGAATTTCGGCCTGAAAATAGTCTTCCAACGGGTGCTTGTCCTGCGCCACAACGCCTGACACAACTACCAACATCGCAATGGTCAGCAGGAAATGAGTAATCTTTTTCATGATGTAATTTCCTCCGTTTCTTCGACGTTCGATTTCGCCTGTTCCTCCGAATTGCTGACCAGATCAACGAAAGCGTCTTCCAAAGACGCGGCCCGACTCGCGAGTTCGCGAATTTTCCAACCTGACGACTGCACTAATGAAAAGACATCTTCGCGCACGTCGATACTCGGATCCGTCTTCAAATTGAATACACTCCAGCCACCGTAGGCCTGTGAGGAAGTCACGTTTTCGACGCCATCGAGCTTTACGAGTTTCTTTTCCACTGATTCAGCGTCGCCTTTCATCTCCAGAATGATCTCGCCCGGACGGCGAAGTCGACGGATCAGATTCTGCGGCGTATCCGAAGCCTTTATCTTTCCGCGATCGATAATGACGACACGACCGCAGGTCATCTCCACCTCCGACAGGATGTGAGTAGAAATGAGAATTGTATGTCGTTCACCGAGGTGTTTGATCAACTCGCGCGACTGGCGAATTTGATTGGGATCGAGACCGTTGGTCGGTTCATCGAGTATGAGAAGTTCCGGTTTGTTCACCAAGGCATCCGCAAGACCAACACGTTGCTTGTAACCTTTTGAAAGCGTCGCGATGATGCTGAACTTTCGCTCGGCCAAACTGCAGATGTCCATCGCCTCTTCGACAGCTCGCTTCGCCTCACGGGCTCGCATCCCTTTGAGTCGAGCGCGAAACAGCAAATACTCGATCACACGCATATCTGGATACAGAGGAACGTTTTCCGGCATGTATCCGACGTGTTTCCGCACCTCGATCGAGTCATCGTAGATATCAAAACCCGCGACCGAGGCGGTTCCCTCCGTCGCCGAAAGAAAACAGGTGAGCATCCGCAGGGTCGTGCTTTTCCCCGCACCATTCGGACCAAGAAAGCCAACGATTTCACCTTTTCCCACCTCGAAAGAAATCGAGTCGACAGCCGTGCGACCGGCATACTTCTTGGTGAGGTTTTTGACTTGGATCATGCAGGGGATCTTCGATGACCCAAAACAAAGTCATGGGCTCTTCTGACAATTCCAACGATTACAGGTTCGCGGCTCAATTTCAACAGCGAAGTCAGGAGATCGCAGTAGCAATCTTTGCGCATCTTTCCACAAGATCAACGCTTTGTCGTTGATTGACAGTGACCTGCTCCATTCGACGGAATTCAAGGTCCTATGAGTAGACTTCACGTCCGGCCCCGCTTTCACCAAATCCTCGTTATGCCAACCGAGGACGCGCGGGAAGCGATCGTTTCCGCTCTCGAAGCATCTGATGCGCGCTGCGATGTGAAATCGTTTCCCAGTTTCATTAACATCCGTATCACCGAGGAAGAACGGCACTTCTGGTCTCCAAGACTGAACCTCAGCCTCGACGAGACCGACGACGGGCAGGAGGTGGAGTGGAACATCTGTAGCTGGAAGGCCAGCCCCGTGGCCTCTGTGAGGCCAGAGTGGTCGTCATTCGGCCGAATCCCACACAATCCAGGCTCACAGACCCCAGCTGCAGCAGGCTCGATCAAAAGCTCTTACTGTTTGCCTACTTTCCTTTTCCACCGTAGGTGACGTTCCACCTGTGAATCTCCCCTACGACGTAACCTGGATCACTATTGCTCTCGCCTCTTTCGGTGCGTTCAGCCTCGGAGTGTCGAAAACCGGCTTTCCCGGACTTGCGATCGTCAATGTTCTCGTCATTGCCGAGATCTTTGGCGCGAAAAACAGTGTCGGGATCATTCTTCCGCTCCTCGTCGTTTGCGACGTCATTGTGCTTCCGCTATTCTGGAAGCACGCGAACTGGAAAATGATCTGGCCGCTCGTCCCGGTGACCTTTGTTTCCATTCTTGCAGCGTGGTGGTTGCTCGATGCGATCAATGACTTGACCGCCCGGCGCGTCATCGGCGGAATCATTCTCCTGATGCTGGCCCTCCAGCTGGCGCGGGAGTTTGAGAAGGAATTCCTCGAGCACCTTCCCGACTCCCGCTTCTTCCGCTGGATCAGTTGCGCCTTGATCGGAGTCTCCACGATGCTGGCGAATGCGGCCGGACCCGTCTACTCCATCTGGGGGCTGGTTCACAAGATGCCGAAGATGGAATTCCTCGGCGTCGGAGCCCGCTTCTTCCTCGTCGTCAATCTTTTCAAGCTGCCTTTCCTCGGTCAGATCGAGCTGGTCAATCCGGAGTCTTTGAAGCTGAATCTGCTGCTGCTCCCCGCTCTTCTCCTCGGCATTTTCGTCGGACGAAAGCTGATTCACCTCGTCCCGCAGCGCGTCTTCGAGTTCCTCCTCTACGCCTTCTCCGCCATCGCCGGAGTGCGGATGCTGTTCTTCTAGGCCGCGTCCTTGTCACCCCCGAAGGTTCCCGGGGCCGCGGAGGCCCCTCGACCATTCGCGGTCACTCCGGTAGAAACGCTTCGCGTGCCATCGGCCAACCATCGGACAACGCCATGAGCGCACCTTGCCCCCCTGCCGAAACGCCGCTTCTACCAATCCTTGAGTCCGATCACCAAGGTATTGTCGTCATTCATTCCCACGTAGATGATCGGCGTTCCGTTGATGATCTTTCCCCGAAGAGACGCGGAAATTTTGACTCGCGCCAAGTCGCGCCCGAGTTCGGCTCGAGCCTTCGCAGAAGAAAAGAGTCCCCCGTCCGACTCATCTTCCGGATCACGCTTTTTCCACTTGTGGTAGTTTGCCCGGTCCTGCTGAATGATGGCCGCAACGGTAGTGAGCCGCTCACCCGCAGAATTGAAGTGATCCTGAGTGCCCAGTTTTGCGCTGAATAGAATGTCACCGGCCTGCGCGACCGAACTGCTCAGGCACACCACCACCGCGATCAAGAGGCAGCTTTTCAATGTCGCGACCGTTCGGAATCGAAGCCGCACCCGCATTTTTTCGATTGATCCATTCATCAGTTCCAAGGGTAGAGAGCCAGCCTCGGCATGTCAATCGCAGAGAGCGTCGAACCACCTTCCGGAGGGTCGCAGTCCCCGGCGGCCCCGGCCTCAGCCCCCCGGAAAACAGGCAAACTATTTTTTGAACAAAAAGATGCAATGATACTCTAAAGATACAGAAAATAGCAATTTGTGCCTGCCTCGAAACAACCGTGGCATGGCAAGACCGCAAACTTTCCTATTCACTATTCAAACCCGCTTCGTGCACCACCGCTTATGAATCCGAATCAATTTACGCTGAAACTACAGGAAGCCTTCCAGGCCGCCCAAAGCCTGGCTGGCACAAAGAACCACGCCGAGCTGAGCAGCCTGCATCTGATGTCGGCCCTGCTTGATCAATCGGACGGGGTGACCCGGCCCATTCTCGCAAAAGTCGGGGCGGATCCCGCCGCCCTCGCGTCGGGGGTGTCCGAACTCCTCGAAAAGCTTCCCGCCGTGCAGGGAAATGCCGGACAACAGGTCTACCTCAGCTCCGACCTGCGTGGCGTCATGAACACCGCGGAGAAGCTGCGCGGGAAGATGAAAGATGAATACACGAGCGTCGAGCACGTGCTCATCGCCATTCTCCGCGAAGGAAACTCCGATCTCAAGGCGCTGCTGAGCCAGCACGGGGTCGATGAGAAATCTCTCGAAAGCGCGATCGCATCGATCCGGGGCAGCCAGCGGGTCACCGACCAGGATCCCGAAGGAAAATACCAGTCGCTCGAGAAATACGGCACCGACCTGACCGCCGTGGCCCGCGAAGGAAAAATCGATCCCATCATCGGGCGCGACGAGGAAATTCGGCGGGTCATGCAGATTCTCTCGCGCCGCACCAAGAACAACCCCGTCCTCATCGGGGAACCCGGTGTCGGAAAGACTGCCATTGCCGAGGGACTCGCTCGCCGGATCGTGAGTGGAGACGTTCCCGATTCGCTTCGCAACAAGCGCCTCATCGTGATGGATATCGGATCGATGATCGCCGGCGCGAAGTATCGAGGTGAATTCGAGGACCGGCTGAAGGCTTTTCTCAAGGAGGTGACCGATAGCGAGGGAGAAATCATTCTCTTCATCGACGAATTGCACACCATCGTCGGGGCCGGCGCGAGCGAGGGAGCGGTCGACGCCTCCAACCTGCTGAAACCGCAGCTGGCCCGGGGCGAGCTGCACACCATCGGCGCCACCACGCTGGACGAGTACCGGAAGTACATCGAGAAGGACGCCGCTCTCGAGCGACGCTTCCAGCCGGTCATGATCGACGAGCCGTCCGCCGAAGACACCATCGCGATTCTCCGGGGAATCAAGGAGCGCTACGAAGTGCACCACGGCGTCCGGATCAAGGACGCCGCCCTCGTCGCGGCGGCCACGCTGAGTGACCGCTACATCTCCGATCGCTTTCTTCCCGACAAGGCGGTCGACCTGATCGACGAGGCCGCCTCCCGGCTCAAGATCGAGTTGGACAGTCTTCCCACCGAGATCGACCAGCTCGAACGCCAGGGAATGCAGCTCGAGATGGAGCGCCAGGCCCTCGAGAAAGAAAAGGATGAAGCCAGCAAGGACCGACTCCAGAAAGTGGAAAAGGAAATCGCCGATCTCAAAGAGCAGGCTGATGCGCTCAAGGCGCAGTGGCACAATGAAAAATCCGTGATCGACCAGGCCAACGTCGTCCAGGAAGAACTCGAGCAACTCAAGCTCGAGCTCGAACAGGCCCAGCGGGAGGGCAACCTGGGACGCGCCTCCGAAATCCAATACGGTCTCATTCCCGATCAAGAGGAGTCTCTGAAAACGGCCCAGGAAGAATTGCACAAGATGCAAACCTCCAGCCGCCTTCTCAAGGAGGAGGTGACCGAGGAGGATATCGCCGAGGTCGTCAGCGCGTGGACGAACATCCCCGTTTCCCGCCTCCAGGAAGGCGAGCGCTCCAAGCTCGTCAAGATGGAGGACAGGCTGGGAGAAAGAGTCATCGGACAGCGCCAGGCTATCACGGCTGTATCGAACGCAGTGCGCCGGGCCCGGGCCGGGCTCCAGGACGAAAACCGCCCGATTGGTTCCTTCCTCTTCCTCGGACCGACCGGGGTCGGAAAAACGGAGCTGTCACGCTCGCTCGCCGAGTTCCTATTCGACGACGAACACGCCATGATCCGCATCGACATGAGCGAATACATGGAGAAGCACGCCGTCGCCCGGCTCATCGGGGCGCCTCCCGGCTACGTCGGATACGAGGAAGGCGGACAACTTTCCGAGTCCGTCCGGCGCAAGCCTTACTCGGTCGTTCTTTTCGACGAAGTCGAGAAAGCGCACGCCGATGTTTTCAATGTCCTGCTCCAGGTGCTCGACGATGGCCGCATCACCGACGGGCAGGGCCGCACGGTCGACTTCCGCAACACGGTTATCATCATGACGAGCAACATCGGCTCGGAGTATATCATGGCCGAGGAAAATCCAGAGCAACGCGAAGCGCTCGTGACCGAGGCGCTGCGGGGACACTTTCGGCCTGAGTTTCTCAACCGGATCGACGAAACCATCATCTTTGACCGCCTCACGGAAGAGGACATCAGGGAGATCGTCACGATCCAGTTGGACCGAGTGCTGAAACGGCTCGAAGCCCAGGGACTATCCATCGAATTGTCCGACGAGGCGGTCGATCAGCTTTCCACCGAAGGC
>Ga0181559_10004637_pt1 | contig 13288 bp, 7 predicted proteins | sample 011ome_21_FD_133752 | JGI IMG/M metagenome (GOLD analysis project Ga0181559, IMG submission 133752) | Coastal salt marsh microbial communities from the Groves Creek Marsh, Skidaway Island, Georgia - 011508AT metaG (megahit assembly) | ecosystem: Environmental > Aquatic > Marine > Intertidal zone...
CGAGGCACGCGGCCGCGACGATCCCGTCAGGCGAACAGGCCACCGAGACCGCGGGTCGCTTCCGTCCGTCGAGCGCGGCGCGCGGGCTCAACACGGCGACGGGCGCGTGGACGTTTTGGTTTCGCTTTGATTTCGTCGGATTCGCGCGTTCCGAGGCTCCGTCGCCTTCGTCGTCTTCGTCGCCTTCGTCGTCTTCGTCTTCCGAGGAGGAACACGCGGAGGAACACGCGGAGGAACACGCGGAAGACGGCCCGGATATCGCGTCCGCATCGTCGGCGTCGCCGCGGTCCGCGCGGCGCGTCGCCGCGCGGTGACCGGCCGCGTCTCCCGAGACGCCCGCGTCGTCGCACCGGTTCGGCTCCCCTCCTCGCGCGCCGGCGCTCTCCCCGCGCGTCTCGAACGAGGACCTGCCTCGGCGCCAGTCGTATCGCTCGCGGGGCTCGGACGCGCGCGTCCCCGCTACGTCATCGCCGCGGGCGACGATGCGGCGCGCGGCGTCGTACGCCTCGGTCACGGCCTTGAACCGCTCGGGGTCCCCGCCCTTATCGGGATGCGTGATCCGCGCCATCGTCCTGAACGCGCGGGTCAGGTCAGCCCGGGTCACCCCGGGCGACACCCCGAGGGTCGCGAACGGGTCTGACCCAGAGAGCATGTCACCGAGTCGGGCGCGGTGCCCCGCGCGCGCTGAGAAAACCCGCGCGTCCGAACCCCACGCGCGCTCTCCGCTGTGCGCAGCGCGCGCGCACCGCCTCCCGACGGTTCGCGTCCCGCAGCGGCGCCGAGCGGGAAACAAATCCGCCAGGCTCGCGTGAATTTGTGGACGCAGGCAAACGCGTTTTCACGACGCGCAAAACGCGTCGGATGTCATAGTCCACCGCCGAGTCCACCACTGACGCCTACCACGTCTGCGGCGAGCGTTCTGCGCTCGGGGGTCCCTGCGTCGCCGACGCGGAGCGCAGGTCCCCCCTCCGAACCCCTCCCCCCGACCGCCCGGCACCTGGTGCCCGTGGGAAGGCTCGGGCGTCGCCCGTATTTCAAGACCACCGCCATGGCGCACATCAGCGCCACCGCCGATGGTTCGCGTTCGGTCCCGCCCCAGCCGCCGGAGGACCCCCCCATCTCCCTGGAGAGCCCGATGGACGCGGTGGTGTTCGCGCCCACGTCCGCGGCCGCGCAGGAAGCCTCCGAGACCAAGAAGAGCGCCTTCGAGCAGCTCGCGTCCGAGGCTGTGCGCCGCGCGGGCATCCGCTTCGACACGCTCATCGTGCACGCGGACCGCGTCATCGTGCAGGCCAACACGTGCGTGATCCCGGTGACGACGCACGACAAGGTGATCACGACGAAGGACCAGCGGGGCGTGGACGTTCCCCGCAAGACGCCTCTGTTGTTGGGCAGCAGGCACCTCATCGTCAAGCACGTGGACTTGAACGCCACCAGCGTGCCGTTCCGAGACGCGGAGCACCGCGACCGAACCAGAGCCTCCTTCGCGTGCGAGTGCGCCATGTACCGCGAGCGGTCGCGCGCGCCCGGCGCGCGCGGCGGCGACGGCGGGAGCTGGGCGACGCCGTTCGTGTACCTGGTCGAGGGCGACGCCGAGGCGGACGCGTTCACGGTGGTCATGGACGACGCCGCGCGACCGAGGCCGGGCGCGCTGCAGAAGCGGCGGGAGGAGGAGGCGCTTTCAAAAATGAGGCTCGAAAGGTCGGCGGCGGCGGCGGCGGCGGCGGCGGCGGTGGTGAGCGTCGGCGCGCCCACCGGGTCGGCGACGACGGCGACCGCGAACCAGACCGCCAGCGTCATGCTGCACCGCAACGAAGCCGCGCTCGCGAAGAAGGGAGATACCGCTGTCTCCGACTGTCTCCGACTGTCTGAGAGACAGTCTCCGACGCTTCCCGGGACGTGCGACTTTTTCCGCGCGCGCGCCGCCGTGCAGTGGCTGGCGTCGTTCCACGCGCACTGGTGGCGCGGCTTGCCCGACTCGCCGCCCATCCCGCGCGACCTGTGGCCCCGGGGCGGCTACTGGACCCTCGAGAAGCGCGCGTTCGACCTCCCCGACATGGACGCCACCTGGCGCGGGCTGCTGCGCGCGCTGGACGCCGACGACGCCGAATGCGCGGCGACGGCGGCGGCGCTGCGGCGCGCTTGCGGCGAGGATTTCGGCGCGCGGCTTTCGCGCGCCGGCCCGGCGCTGTCCCGCGCGGCGCTGCGCGCGGAGTGGGGCACGCCCAACATGGAGAACGGCGGCGCGACGCTGGTGCACGGCGATTTCAAGGCGGCCAACATCATGTTCCGCCGCGTCGCGCGGCCCAAGCGGTCGCCGGAGGACCCCGAGGACGACGAGGGGGCTGAGCCCTCCGCGACGGATGTCGAAACCGCCGCGCCGACGGTGATCGACTGGCAGTGGACCGGCCCGGGGGGCGCGGCGCACGACCTGGCGTACTTCCTGACCACCAGCCTGTCCACGGACGCGCTCGAGCGCGTCGACGATCTGGTGAGCGCCTACCTCGCGCGGCTCGCCAACGACCTGAGCGCGCGCGGCGACGCCGGCCGAGCGGCGGCGGCGGAGTACGACGAAGCGCGTCTGCGCCGGGATTTGGCGGTGCACTACGCGGACTACGCGCGGTATTTAGCGGGAGACGTGTGGAAGACCGTGACGCCGGAAAGCATGCGCCGCGATTACGGCAAGACCAACATGGGCGCGCACCGGAGGTCAAGAGCGCACTTGCTGTTCGTCGCGACGAGCGGCGCCGCGGGGCTGGAGGCGTGCGAGCGCGGCGAGCCCGGGGACGAGAAGGACGTCGACCCGGATGCGCCTCCGCCGCGCGCGGACGCGGACGTGCCGCCTCTGCGCCGCGGGCCGGTGAGCCGGCTCGTGGCGGAGCTTCTTGGCGTGTGCGTCGCGCTGGCGGACGACGCGGGCGACATCGTGCGTCTCGTGGCGGAGGGCGGGCACATGGGCGCCGTCAAGGACAAGAGCGGGGACGGGGCGGACAAGAAGGACGGGGCGGACGCGCGGGACGAGGAGGCGCGTACCGGCGCGAAGAAGCGCGCGAAACCGACAGCCGGGACTCGAAAGAAAAACGACGACGGCGCGCGTGACAAAAAAGGGTTCGCGCTGGACCCCCAGACACAGGCGGACCGCCGGTCGGAGCGTCTGATCTGCGACACTCTGCGGCGCGCGTTCGGCGGTGTCGTCGTCGTCGTCGGCGAGGAGGCGTCGGAAGGCGCGCTCGCCGCCAAAGGCGCGGCGAACGCGGACGGCTCCGTGGACGAGGACGACGCCGCCCTCGAGATGAGCGACGAAACGCTCGCGCGCGCCGCGGACTTCGTGCGCGACTGGGAGCTCCTGCTCCCTCCGGAGCTGGAGGTGGGCCCGGCTGCGGAGGCGAGGCTCGTCGAGGCGGCGGAAGAACTGGCGGAAGAAAAAGGCCTAAACGCTAAAAAGGCGGCGGGCGACCTTTCGGGGATGAAATTGAAACCGGCGAAACCGGCTTTGTTTTCGCACCCCGCGTGCGCCGAGAGCGACGTGACGGTTTGGGTGGACCCCCTGGACGGCACGCGCGAGTTCGTGGAGGGCCCCGAGCACTGGGGCGCCGTGACGGTTCTGATCGGCGTCGCCGTCAAGGGCGTCCCGGTGGCGGGCGTGATCCACCAGCCCTTCGTGGGGATCGACGGGAAGCCGCCGGCGTCGATGACTGCGGCGCTCGCGGCGCGCGCCGCGGCGAAGGCGGCGCTCGCCGCCGAGGGCTGGAAACCCAAGCGCAGACACAAAAACCCGGAGGATGACCTGGAGACGTTTCCGACCGGCTCGTTCGGCAAAGGAAGGACGCTGTGGGGCGTTCCCGGGTTGGGTGTCTTTTCCAATCCCGGCCGCGAGCCGCACAGAGCTATGCCGGTGATGAAACCGAAACCGGCGGATTTCAAAAACCTGCGCGTGGCGACGACGCGGTCGCACCCGTCGCCTTTCGTGGAGGGCGCCGTGTACACGCTGTACCCCTCCGTGGTCCACCGCGCGGGGGGCGCGGGGGGGAAGGTGGCGATGATGCTGGACGGCCTGGTGGACACGTGGGTGTTCCCGGCGAAGGGCACGAAGCGCTGGGACACGTGCGCGGGCGAGGCGCTGCTCCGCGCGAACCGGGGCGGGTGGCTCGTGCGCGGATCGAACGGCGCCGCCTACGAGTACGGCGCCGCAATCGCGGAGTGGCCGGCGAACGTGGACGGCGTCATCGCCGGCGCGGACAAAGAGCTGTACCCGTGGATGGTACGCAAGTGGCCCTGGCTCAACTACGCGGGGGGGTTCAGGGTGGGGCCGAGGGATGCGGGGCTGGAGTAGTGTAGTGGAAGCCTTTTCATTCATAGTCTCGTCCTTCATCAACCGCGCGTTTCGCGAAATATAAAACGGCGTTCGTCGGCGTCTTCGCATCCGCCGCATCCGCCGCCTCGTTCGCCGAGGCGCGATTCGCTTCCTTCACTCCGGTCGGAACATGATCAGGTTGAGCGTGGCGGAGTTGGTCTCCATGGCGGCGATGGACGAGGCGTACGGCTCGTTCTCGGTGTCGAACCAGCCCACGGTGGGCGTGCCCCACTTCAGGGTCTTGTTGTCGGGATCGGCGACGAGCTCGGTGTAGGTGGTGGCCAGACACACGTCCCCAATCTTGAGCTTGTTCTTGGCGGTCCCGCCCGGGCGGATCGCGGAGACCACCGGCCGGCCCTCGTCGCCCTCGCGCATGACGATGCCGGTGCTGTTCGTGCCCATGGTGCAGTCTATCTGCACGCAGAACACGGGGCCGCCGTCGGGGTACTTCGCCAGCACCTCAGCCTCGTCCGTCTGCTTCGCGCGCACCACCATCGCGGAACGCGAGGTGGAGGGCGAGACGCGGCGGGCCTTGCCGAGGCGCGCGCCCGCGAAGGCGCGCGCGGAGAGCGAGGAGGCGGTCATGGAGGCGGCCATCGTCCTTCGGGTGGCTGATGAAGCGGTGCGACTGCGCGGAGAGGGTGGTCGGGGTCCGGTCAGCGGATGACTCGGCTTCGGATGCCTTCGGGACGACGAATGAATAAAACAAAATCCCTCGACGAGAACGTCCCGGGGACGTCCCCGGGGACGGCCCAGTCGCGCGGACCCGCGAGAGCGCCCGCGTCGGCCGCGTGAGGCGCACGCGGGGATGGCGAAGGGTGCGGAAACCGAGGCGCCGTTCGGGTCGTGTACTCACCTCACAGTCGTGTGCGATCGACAATGGAGAATGTGTCCTCGTCATCAGCCAGTTCCCCTGCGTCAATCAGAGTCAGCATCCCGAGACAGACCTCGAGCCAATGAGGAATCGCCATTTCCGGGTGAACGATGACAGATCCCTCTCGGTTTTTCGTTTTCTCGTCACCCAGAGACGTTCTCGAGACACTCGTTCGCCCCGCCATGGCGTGCGACTGCGGCGACGCATCGACAGCGCCCTCGACGCGCCGCGAGGAGGACATCGAGGACCTGGGCGAGGCGCGCGGTGCGTCCTTTCGCGAACGCGTCCTCTTTTCCCCCGCTGACGCGAGAGCGCAAACGACGACGCTGACCACTCCTCCTCGGACCGCACGACGCGAACGACAGGTCGCGTGCACAGCGTGGAGACGTTCACCGCCGTGGACGGCCACGGCGTGCGCGCGATCGTGTTTCTGCAGGGGTGCAACAAGCGTTGCGTGTTTTGCTGCAACCCCGACTCGTGGTCGCCCTCTTCGGGCAAGACCATGACCGTGACGCAGGTGTTCCGCCCACTGTTGCCCAAGCTCGGTTTTTATCGAAAGAGCGGCGGCGGCGTGACGATCAGCGGCGGCGAACCTCTGCTGCAGCCTCGGTTCGTGAAGGCGCTGTGCTTGAAAGCGAGGGAGCTGGGCTTGACCGCGGCGATCGACACCGCCGCGGCGGGGGTCGAAAGGCAGTGGCGGGACCTGCTGCCCGCGGTGGACATCGCGCTCGTGTGCGTCAAGAGCGCCCACCCCGCCAAGCACGAGCGAATCACCGGGTCGCACGACGCGCGCCCGCACCGCGTGATGCTGGCGTTCCTCGACGCGTGCGAGGCGTTTCGAGTCACGACGTGGCTGCGGTACGTGCTCATGAGTGGTGGCGAAACGCGCGATGGCGACGCGAAGAGCGACGGCGACTTCCGCGACCTCGCCACGGACTCGGACGCTGAAATTTTGGGCGTGGCGCGGCTCGCGAAGCGGCACGAAAACGTCGCCGGGGTGGAGATTCTCCCTTACCACACGTTCGGCGCGTACAAGTGGCGCGACATGGGGCTGGAGTACCCGCTGAGGGGCATGAAACCCCCGAGCGTCGAGACCGTGGCGCGTGTGAAACGGCTCCTGGAACGCCAAGGCGTGCGCGTCGTCGTGTGAGCGTAGCGAGCCATACGTAGAGAAGAAGAGATACCGATACATCATCGTCCGCGGTAGAACTCGCGCAGCGTCGTCCTCGCCACCGGCTCGGCGAAGAGCGTCGAGGCGTTCGCGCCCGTCACGCGCGCCGCGACGTACTCCCCGACCCGCAGCGGGACGGTATCGACGCCGAAACCCGTCTTCGCTTTGGGGTCGAACCGCGCGTACGCCGTCGTTCGGTCGATGACCACGCGCTTGTTCGCGCACGTCCGCCCCGCGAGTTGGCGCTCGTCTTTCCGCGCCGCGCCATCCACCAACACGCACACCACACCACCGATCTCGTCCTGGTTCACTCGCAGAGCCTCCTCGCGCTGCGCGGCGATGATTTCCGCGAGACGGCGCTTCTTCGTCGCCTCCGGGACGTCGTCGCGCAGATGCCGCGCCGCGCCGGTTTTCTCCCGCATCGAGTACGCGAACATGAACGCGTGCTCGTACTTCACCAGCCGCATCAGCGACACCGTGTCGCCGTGCTCCTCCTCCGTCTCGCCGCAGAAGCCCGCGATGAAGTCGCTGCTGATCGCGACGCCCGGGATCTGCTCGCGGACCCGCGTCGCCAAGTCGACGTACGCCTCCCGGGTGTACCCGCGACGCATGCGCCGTAGCACGGAGGTGCTCCCGCTCTGCGCGGGCATGTGCAGCTGCTTCCCGACGTTGGCGCGCGTTTGGATGATCCGCAGAACCTCGTCCGGGAAGTCCTTCGGGTGCGGCGAGGTGAACCGCACGCGCATCTCGGGGTCGACGTCGGCGACCAGGTCCAGGAGCTCGCCGAAACGCATCGCGCCGTCTCGCGATCGCGACGGCTTGTACACGGACCGAAACCCTCTCGCGTAGTACCGTTCGAAAGGGTCGTCGAGCGAGACGGAGCCGGAGGCGTTTTTTTCGCCCGCGAGCGTTTGAGGCGCCGTTTCCGCGAAAAACTTAAACGCGCTCTTGTCCGCGTACGAGTTGACGTTCTGTCCGAGAAGCGTCACCTCCTTGTACCCCTCCCGCGATAACCGGCGCGCCTCGTCTACTATGGACGCGAACGGCCTCGAGCGTTCGCGGCCCCGCGTGAACGGCACGATGCAGAACGCGCACATGTTATCGCAGCCGCGCATGATGGACACGAACGCGGCGGGGTTTTTCGTCGCGTCGTTTTTGCGCACGGGCGCGATGTCCGCGTACGTCTCGTCCACGGAGAGTTGCACGTTCATCACGGACGCGAAAGGAGCCGACGACGACAAACGCGCGTTTTGATTCTTCGAAGACTTCGAAGACTTCGAAGACTTCGAAGACTTCGCATCCTTGAACGTCGCGTCGGTTTTTTTTTCCCCAAAAAAAGCGTCGGCGCCGGTTTCGCCTTCGTCGCCGGCGCTCGGCGTTTCGAGCGCTCCGCCGAACGTGTCACCGTCGACCGCGCCTCTGGCGGCGTCGATCAGTCGAGGCAGGTCCCGGTACGCGTCCGGGCCCGCGACGAGGTCCGCGAGGCCGTCGCGCTCAAGGACCTTCTCCTTGAGGCGCTCGCCCATGCACCCGAGCACGCCCACCACCGGCACCGACTGGTACGTGTTCTCATCATCGAAGACGCCGGAGACGTCCTGCGCGGCTCGCTTCGCCGAACGCCTGTTCGCCCTCTCCTTGTTCGTCTTGATCGCGCGCAGCTGCCTGAGCCTGTGCCACACCTTGGCCTCGGCGCCGTCGCGGATGGCGCACGTGTTGACCAAGATGGCGTCGGCGTCTTCGGGCGCGTCCGTCATGACGTAGTCGTGCGAACGCAACACGGACGCGACGATCTCGGAGTCGCTCACGTTCATCTGGCACCCGTACGTCTCCACGTACGCCGTGCGTCGAGCGCCCGAGGCGGACGTCGTCACCGCCGCGTCATCCGCCCGCACCGCCGAGGAACCGGCCGCGCCGCACCGACCGCCGCCGCTCGGATCGGCCCGCAGGAAATCCGAGAGGCCCGGCCCGTCCCGAGCGCGCACCCCAGCGGAGGAGGACGCCTCGGGGAGGAACGACGCGTAGAGGCGCGCGCGAGGCGCGTCCCGGGAACGCGCGGCGGGCGATGTCCGGATTCCCGCCCGGAGACGCTCCGCGACGCGCGCCAAGCGCCGCATGGCGAGCGCGGCCATCTGTGCGGCCGGCGGAGCGTCGACTGATGAGCACAGCACACGAACGCGTTTTTTTTCGTCTTTTTACGTTTTTTAGAGGCGAAACTCGAACATCGAACACGACGCCGCGTCGTGTCCGCGCGCAGCGCTCGTCCGCCCTCGCGTCTTCGTCTCTCGTCGCGCGCACAGAAGCCGTGGAGGCAGCCAAACCGGCGAAGAAGCGCCCTTTCTCGTTTTTCTCAGTACTTCCTGAAGTTGAGCGCGTTGCGCTCGTCGCTCATGGCCTTGCCGTAGGCCTGGCAGAACTTGAGCTTGGCGTCTTCCGCGGACAAGCCCTTGGCGGCGTTCCACTTCTCCCAGCGCTCGCGGCCGTCGAAGTCGAGGCCGCCGTGCGACGCCCACATGGGCTTCTCGGCCTTGACGTTGCCCTCCTCGACTTGCTTCTGGAGCCCGTGCAGCGCGTACCAGTCGTCCGGCTTCACCACCGCGCCGCCGGGCTTGGGGAGCATGCGCCACTTCTTACCCTCCCACTCCGCGACGAGCGCGTCGTACTCGGAGACGTCGGGGACGGACCACGTGATCTTCTCTTCTTTCGGTTTGTCCTGCGAGGGTCGGTTTGAAGGAAGTTCGTTTCGTTTCGTTTCGCGAATTCGTTTCGTGAATTCGTGCCCGTGAGATGTTCGGGGAAAAAAAAGTGTTTCGGGAACGTCGTCAGCGTCTCCCGCGTGTGTCCGCTACGCCGCGCGTGAAGTGGACGCGCGGAAACGGACGTGGCGTTCGAGGCGCGCGCGGAGACGCCGCGTCGCGGAGCGCCTCGCGAACGAGAGAAGCGCACCTTCTCCATGATGAGGGGGGTCATGTCGGGGTAGGGGCAGGGGAGCTTCTCGGCGTGGAAGCGCTTCTTGAACCCCGAGACGCAGGTCACGCCCAGCGCCTTGAAAAACGCGGTGAGGTTGGCGCGTTGCGCGTTCGGCTTCGACGCGGGGACGCCGGGCTTGGTGAACCCGCACTCCACCGCGGCCTCCTGGATGTCCGCCAGGGAGATGTCCTCCGCGGCGGAGGGGCCCTGGCCGGAGAGCTCGAAGTCGATCGCCATGGAGCGTAGAGGGGGGGAGAGAGGTGAGGCGTGCGCGCGCGGCGAGGAGTGCCCGGGTCGCGCGCGCGCGAAACTCGGAGACGCGGCGCGGTGCCACCTCGGGGCGACGACCGGAGAAAATCGCCGGGCGCTTCGAGTCGGTCGATTCCGGGGAGGAGGAGCGGCAAGCGTGCCTCGACGCGTCGAACGAAAGCACTCGAGACGATATCTATATGTGAACGTTTTGGCAAATCTTCCTTCTTTTTTTTCATTCATGTCACCCGTCGCGGCAAAACGAGCACGCCGTGAATAAGGTACCAGTCTAAAAGCGAGCTACTAGCTCGCTGCTCGCTCGCTCGCTATAGGTGTAGACTATCTATCATAGACTACTACAAACCCCTTGAGACTCTCTCCTGTTTCATCACTTTCCGTTGCCCCCCCGGTGCGGCGAGCAGCAGCTCTTGTACTTGCGCCCGCTGCGGCACGGACACGGCCGCGTCGCCGGGAAGGCTCCGTCCATCGACCGCGCGTCTTCCCGCAGCTCTTCCTCGGTCGCCTCCGCCTGGCTCCGCTCGACGATCGCCGCGAACTGCTCCCAGCTCGTGGGCGCGGCCGCGCCGCGCGCCAGCGCCTTCTTCACGCGGCGCATCACCACCGCGAGCATGGCGGCGTGCTGAATCGCCGACGCGACGTCCGACGCCGCGACGCGATTCGAGACTCCGACGTCTCGAGACTCCGACGCCGTCATCATCAAGGCGTTGGCGCGCTCCGCCACGCGCCTGTGCTCGGGGGGTCTCAAAATGCCCGGTCGGGCCCTCTCCTTCTCCGTCAACGCACGAACGATGGCATCGATCTGATCGGGGTTTAAGCCCAGGCTCGCGAGAGGGCCGGCGTCCGCGCCGGCGGCGTCGTTCGCCTCGCCGCGCGCCGCGCGCTCGTCGCGCACTTTGCGCGACAGCGACGCGAGGTCGTCCAGGGAGAAGGCGTCGGGGATGGCGAAGGACGCGCCCGCGCCGAACAGCGCGCTCTTGAACGCGTCGAACATCGACGAGGGCGCGAAGGTGGCGTGCGCGCGTCTCGCGGCGGCGCCGGGCGCCGCGAGCCACGGCGAACGGTGGGCCGGAAGGTGGGCGCGCGCGCACCCCGGGGGGGGGGCGCGAGAGGGCGGGATCGAGAGGCGCGTCGCCGACGAACCGTGAGGCTCGGCGCGCGCGGCGCCGCGCAGGAGTGCCCAGAGACGCGCGCGCATCGCGATCGACGCGATAAGGCGCGGGTCTGTCTCCGCCTCGAGTCGCAGCCGCGCGGCGGGAGCGGTCCGTGGCGCTCGCCTCACCTGCGCGGACCCTGAGTGCTATCGCCGTGGTCGCGAAAGCGCAAACGAAAAGCGCAAAAATTCGGCGAACACTCGGTCTCGGGCTCGGCTGTCAAACGTTTTCGCAAGACGCCTCATCTCCGATCGCCACGACTTCGTCTATCTTCGTCGAATCGAAGCGACGTGCCGGCTACACACCGCCGCGCGGGCCACCGCCGGACGATGCAAGCTTGCACTCAGCGTCTCAACGCTTCCACCACGCGTTCCCTCGCAAACCCCGCGTGCGCCACCGCCACCGCCCGCGCCACCCACGCCGCGCCCGTCCGCGCGAGCGCCTCTCGGTCCGTGCCGTCTTCGCACGCGCGATCGGCCCACTCCCGAAACCGCAGCGCGCGCAACGCCTCGTCCAACGACAAGCTCAACGCGGGCATGCCCACCTCCATCGGCTCCCCCGTGGCTTCGAAGGCGGCCGCGGAGACGGAGGACTCCGTGCTGTGCCGCTCCGTGGAGGAGAAGCGCACGCCCCTGATCAACCTCGAGGGTGGGCGGCAAATCTCGTACGTCCGGTGCTCGTGCTCGAAGTGCCAGGGCCTCGTGATGTGCGGGGACAAGCAGCTGCTGCCCACCGCGGTCACGCCCTCGCACTACGACCTGCACCTCACGCCCAACCTGCAGACGTTCGCGTACGACGGCGAGATGACCGTCAAGCTGACCGTGCACGAGCCCACGGACGCCGTGACCTTCCACGCGCGCGATCTGAAGATCGCCTCGGGCGTCGTTTTGGATTCGGCGGGCGCGGAGCGTACCAACCCCGGCGGTCCCGACGTTCTGTACGGGGATGAGGGCCAGGAGACCGCGACGGTGGCGCTCGCGCGTCCTTTGACCGAGGCGGACGTCGGGTCCACGGTCACGCTCACGGTCAAGTTCACCGGCGAGCTGAACGACAAGCTCGCGGGTTTCTACCGATCCGCCTACCCGGCGCCCGAGAACCCGGAGGAGACGCGCTACCTCGCCGTGACGCAGTTCGAGCCCACGGACGCGCGCCGGTGCTTCCCGTGCTGGGACGAGCCCGCGCTGAAGGCGACGTTCGGCATGACGCTGACCGTGCCGGACGACCGCGTGGCGCTCTCGAACATGCCCGAGGCGACTGTGTCGAAGGACGCCGCGGCGAAGACGAAGACGGTGACCTTTCAGACCACGCCGGTGATGTCCACGTACCTCCTCGCGTTCTGCGTGGGCGAGTTCGACTTCATCGAGGCCGACACCCCCGAGGGCGTCACCGTGCGCTGCTGGACGCCGGTGGGCAAGAAGGAGCAGGGCACGTTCGCGCTGGACACCGCGGTGGGTTCGCTGAGCTTTTTCGGCGAGTACTTCGACTCGCCGTATCCGCTGCCGAAGATGGACATGGTCGCCGTGCCCGATTTCTCGGCGGGCGCCATGGAGAACTGGGGCCTCGTGGTGTACCGCGCGTCTCTGATGCTGTACGAAGAGGGCAAGACCCCGGTGAACGCGAAGCAGCGCATCGGGTACGTGGTGGGCCACGAGCTCGCGCACCAGTGGTTCGGCAACCTGGTGACGATGGAGTGGTGGTCGCAGCTGTGGCTCAACGAGGGGTTCGCCACGTGGGTCGGGTGGCGCGCGATGGACCACCTGTATCCCGAGTGGCGCGTGTGGTCGCAGTTCCTGGTGAACGAGCAGAGCATGGGCCTCGGTTTGGACTCGCTGCGGAGCTCGCACCCCGTGGAGGTTCCCATCGCCGCCGCCGCGCAGGTCACCGAGATCTTCGACGCCATCTCCTACAGCAAGGGCAGCTGCGTGATCCGCATGCTCGAGTCGCACTTGGGCGAGGCGACGTTCCGCGAGGGCATGCGTCTGTACGTGCGGAGGCACGCGTACGCCAACGCGGGCACGACGGACTTGTGGCAGGCGCTCTCCGAGGCTTCCGGCGAGGACGTCGCCGGGCTCATGTCCTGCTGGACCGCGCAGACGGGCTACCCCATCCTGACCGTCGCCTCGTCCCCGAACGGAGACGACGGCGAAACCGTCGTCTCCGTCTCGCAGCGGCGGTACCTCGCCTCCGGCCCCGATTCGCTGAACGACGCCGAAAACGCGGTGACGTGGAAAGTCCCGCTACGCGCGGGAGACGCGTTCGAGTCCTCAGTGCCCGATTTACTCGAGACCGACATGGCTGTTTTCGACGTGTCACAGTCTCAACGCGACGAATCCGCGATGGGCGCGCTTAAACTGAACCTCGGCCAAAGCGGTTTCTACCGCGTCGCGTACGACGCGTCTGAACGCGTTCGAATAAAACGCGCCATCCCGAACATGGACGAGGTGGACCGCGTGGGCATCGTCTCCGACGCGTTCGCGTGCGGCGCCTCGGGGTACGCCAGC
>Ga0181559_10004641_pt1 | contig 13283 bp, 8 predicted proteins | sample 011ome_21_FD_133752 | JGI IMG/M metagenome (GOLD analysis project Ga0181559, IMG submission 133752) | Coastal salt marsh microbial communities from the Groves Creek Marsh, Skidaway Island, Georgia - 011508AT metaG (megahit assembly) | ecosystem: Environmental > Aquatic > Marine > Intertidal zone...
CTCGTCGTCCGTCGCGATGCGCCTCTCGCACATATGGCACGAGCTATGCTCGTTCACCACGGAGCGCTCCATCACGTTCGTGGACTGGCGACTGGTGCGCGAGCGCGCCCGCGCCCGCGCTTCTCGCCAAGGCGTTCGTTTTCTCGGCATCCCCGAACCCGCGTCCGCCGTCGAGCCGCAGCCTCGCGAGACGGCCGAACGCTCGCGTCGGGCGCGACACCGAAGCAGCGCGCTAACCTCTCCCTTTTCTCCGCTTCCGGCCATCGCGTTCGCCACCACACACGCAGGGCATCCCGTACAAGGTGGTGTGCGCGGTGATCCTGTGGTGGATCCTCAGCTCCCTGCTCACCACGGAGCTGTACCTCGCGAACAGCGCGCCGAGCGCGGACTTCGAGCTCTGGGCGTCCTCCGAGTACGACGGCGAGCTCGGCGTGTTCGACTACGCCGGCGCGCAGAGCGACGTGTTCGCCGGCCGCGCGGCGGTGACGAAAAGCGCGAGCGGCGCGAGGCTGGGCGGCGAAGGATCGACGGGGACCGCCGCCGGGTACTGCGACGACGCGGGGCGGTCGTTCGATACCGTGCTGGACGGCGACGGCGAGTCGCTGGCGTTCGAGGACATCCAGTGCAAGTACGTCGCGCGTGAGGAAGCCGCCGTGGTGGGCGACTCGCACGCGCTTTTCGTCACCGCCGAGCGCGACGTGTTCGTGGCGCGCCGCGACGTCGAGCCGAACGTCGCGTACGACGCGTGCGACTACGCGAGCTTCGCGGCGATCGGCATGGAGGCGTTTTGCGAGGACACCGCGGAGACGACGTTCCGGACGCAGTTCGGGTCGTGTTTCTGCGAACGCGTCGCGAGCAAGTTCATCGTCGGCGCCGAGCACTTGACGTTCGCCGCCAGCCACACGTTCGAGTCGAGGTTCCTGGAGGGCGCGACCGTTCCCGACGTCACGCACGTGCGCGTGAGCGGGAACGAGGAGGAGACGCTCGCGACGTTCGGCCGAGGCGAGGACGTCAAGATCCCCGTCGCGAAGCTCCTGGAGTGGCTCGACGTCGACCTCGACGAGCCACTGGAGGAGGGCGAGGCGAGCCGGCGCGTGACGGGCGTGCGCGTCGAGGCGTCGTTCAACTACTACAACTTCCACCAGGCGCCCGGGCTGGAGGAGCGCGTGTCGCTGGACGAAGGCCCGCGAGTGTGCGTCGTGACGCTGGAGCTCGTGGATGCGGGTAGGACCGAGGTGGCGTCCGCGGAGCGCGTCGAGGAACCCACCGCGCGAGTGGGCGCGCGAACGGGCTGGTGGTTCAACGGGCCCGTTCGGTTTTTTGGAACCGAGTCGCGGACCCGAGTCGCGCCGAGCCGTCGCGACGGCAAACGAGAGGGGCTCGGCGCGTCCGGTGTCGTCGGGACGCACGTCACGGGCACGACACGGTCTTCTCGGGTGGACGAGTCGAGCGTGATTCACCTCGCGAGCCGACCGGACGGCTCGAGCGCGTACGTGCTTCGGTCGCAGAACGGCGTGCGCGTCAGCGTCAACTCGGGCGGCGTCATCTCGCGCCTGGACGCGGCGTTGATCCTGGAGACGTTCGTGCAGGCGTTCCTGCTGCTCAGCTTCAGTAACATCGTGATGCGCTTCGTGGCGTTCACGCTGCTGGGCACGAAGAGCCGAGTGTACAAGGAGTTCGGCGAGCACGAGGTGGAGTACGAGCGCGAGTACGCGCGGTTCGCCGTGCAGTCCATCGTGGCGAGCCACGCCTTCGAGCGGCTGGACACCGACCGCAGCGGGAGCATCTCGGAGGAGGAGCTGGTGGACGCGCTGCGCGCCGCGCAGGGTCCGAACGGGCAGAGCGACGAGAACGACCTGCGCGCGCTCGCGTCGTACATCGTGGCGTGCGGTGACGTGGACGGCAGCGAGGCGGGCGACGGCCAGGCGGACGGGCTCATATCCGCCACGGAGTGGTTCGACCTGTTCGGGTCGGGCCACGCGGATTCGGCGTCCATCCGCGAGAACCTCCGGTCGCTGGGCGCGACGGAGATCGCCATGCTCCGGCGCGCGCTCTCGCCCAAGGAGGGCGAGAAGCCGGCGAAGAAGTCGCTGTTCTTCTCCAAGTCGCTCAAGCGCGGACTCGCCACCGCGGGGCTCTTCGCGCCGGAGGCGGTGGGGATCGAGGAGGCGCGCGAGGAGGAGGGGACGGCGGGGTACGGGTCCGCCGACGCGAGCAAACCGTGACGGATGTCCCCACGCCTCGGCCCGCGAGAAAGCGCGTCGCTCCCGGCGCGACGTATCTAGCTAGCTAGTAGCGTTCATCTCTCATATTAATACTACGTATGACATGTACCCATCTGCTATCGCGACCTATCGAGCGACGACGACGGCGTCGACTCGCCCCGCGCGTGACTCGCGCGCTCATCCCTCGGGGACCCGGTACCCCGCCCTCGCGCCGGCGCTCGCCAGCTGCGCCGATAAATCGAACACTCGCTCCACCGGGGACCACCACTCGCCCTGCTCCGCCTCGGGGGCGGGGGTCTGGAACGCCTTCATGCGCGCCTCCCACTCGACCACGATCGGGGAGGAGGACGCGTGCCTGGGGAAGTCCACCGCGGGGTCGAACGCGTCGGTCGTCTTCATGATCATCACCAGGCGCGAGAGCGGATCACCAGGCGTGAGAAATATTTCCATTTGCAAAACCCCCACGTCGGCGAGCGAGCGCACCACCGCGGGCCAACAGTCCGCGTGGTACGCCCGGTACTCATCTTCGGTACCCTCACGCAAACACACGGTCTGGACGTACGTCTTGACCATCGACGCCAGCCGAGAACGCGCGTCGCGAACTGCTCGTCGTGACGAGGTGGAAAACCGAAATCCCCAACTTTATTGCCACGTGTGCACAGATTTTCGTCACCGTCGTAGTACCGTTGTCGAGCCACCGCCCCGCCACACCACGCCTCACCATGGGGGCGTGCGTGAGCTGTTTCTGCTGCCCCGTATGCCTCGGGGGAGGCATCTCGTGTTCCTTGCCCCTTTACCATTGCTGCGGGAGAGGCGCGAGGCGTTTCCTCGAGCACCCCGCGACGCTCGCGGCGAGCGTGTTCGTCTTGTTCGTCGGCCTTCTCCTGTACGGGCTCATGATGACGGGGTGCGCGAGGTACACGGGTACGTGGAGCCCGTTCCCCTGGTCCTACGAGAACACCCCATGTTTCAGTGAAGGCGGAAACAACGCGTACTTCAACCACGGGTTCTTGTCCTCCGTGTTCCTCGGCGTCGGCGTGCCGTTCACCGCGTGTTCCTTGTGGGCGCACAGAAAGAAAAAGGCGAACCGCGCGCGGGACGACCTCGAGGATGAGCGGCTCGTCGCGCTGGGGATGGCGCACCCGATGCACCCGCGACAACAGTGGAGCCCCGCGCCGCAGTACGTTCCGATGTACCCGCAACCAAACGGCCAGCAGCACGTTGTGCACGACGGGTTCCCCATGGCCACCGCGGTGCAGACGCGCCCGCCGCAGGCGCCCGAAATCGTGCACCCCGCGACGCCGCCCCCCGAAAAATCGTGACGAGAGACGCCGCGAACGGGCGCGATGCCGCGACTCGCGCTGCCGCGTGTCTCGACGTGATAGTATGGATGTAAAGTAGAGGAACAGTGTGAGCACGTACTACAGTCCCGTAGATGCACGCAAAAGCTCCGTCTCGACTCGGCAATCGCGCGGTTCGAGCCTCGCGCGCAAACGCGCGTTTTTCAGCTCAGAAGTTTGAAGCCTCACCAAAAATGCCGCTTCGTTTGGAAAGTCATCGAGGGGAACGCTCTCGCACTGCGACCAACGCGGCGTCGGGCCGAGAGGTTGCCCGCGGGAGTGCGCTCGGAGAGTGTCCGGTCCGCTTCACTCCCGGGGAAGTCTCGACGGGCCTCCTCGGGCGCCCGTCTCTCCCCGGTCGGTCGCGTCTCCGCCGGGCGACGGGAGACGAGAGACAGACCGGATCGGCACATCGAGGGTGCCCATAAAAGCGCCGAGGTCGTTGACCATGGACGACGAGACGTTTCTGGACGATGAGATCTACGATGACGACGCGTCTGAGCACCATCCCGTGGACGATCTCATGGACGCGGACGCGAGGGCGAGCGCGCTCGCCCCCGGCGACTCCGACGCGGACTCCGACGCGGACCTCGACATCGCCACGCTCGGCGTCGAAGTCGCCTCCATGGATCTGGCACCCGAGTCGTGCTTCACCCCCGCGCACCTCTCCGCGCTCGCCGGCTGCGACGTCGAGTCACTGGGCACGATCACATCCCTAGAAATGCGCGCGGACGCCGCTGAGGAGGACCTGAGCGCCGTGGGCGAGCTCATTCCCCGACTCGCGCAGCTCCGCATGAACACCAGCATCGTGCCCACCATGCGCGCGTTCGGGTCGAGGTTCCAGAGCCTGCGCGTGCTGTGGATCGCGCGCGCCGGCGTGGAGGACCTGTCCGGCGTGGCCTCGCTGGTGCGCCTCACGGAACTGTACGCCTCCTTCAACGACATCAAGGACGTGGGCCCGCTCGCGGAGCTGGATTTCCTCGAGGTGCTGGACCTGGAGGCGAACCGAGTCGAAGACGAGGACGCGCCCGACTACCTCAACGCGTGCCCGGCGCTGCGCGAGCTCAGTCTGGAAGGCAACCCCATCGCGAAGCGCGCCTCGTACCGGCGTGACGTGTGCGTCGCGGTGAAGCGCTTGCGCACGCTGGACGACGCGCCCGTCACGGACGCGGACCGCGCGGCGCCCGTGTCGAAGAACTCCGCGGCCGGGGCGGAGGCGCCGCCGGCGGCGGCGCCGTCGGCGGAGCGCTTCAAAGAGCTCGAGCTCGTGGCGGACGGGATCAAGTACGCTGCCGTGGGCATCGACGACCCGGACGCGGTCACGACCCGGGACGACGCCACGGGCGAGCTGCGCGTGGCGCTCGCCGACGAGGCGCTGGGAGGCGCGCTGGGAGGCGCGCCGGGCGCCGACGCCGATGCGCATCCGCGCGGAGGACGAAGCGGAGAAGGAAACGGTGAAGGAAACGGAAAACTCGAGCGGCCCGGCACCGCGCGAGCGCTGGCGCGCGCCCACTCCCTGGGCGCGTCTATCCGCGGCACGGCGGGGTCTGGCGCGCGGGGAGGCGCCTCCCCCCTTCTCGGTGCTCCCTCGGAACGCTCTGGAACGCTGTCGCGCCCGAGCACGGCGGCGTCGCTCGGGTCGTGGGGCTCCTCCGGGTCTCTCTCCGCGTCGGAACGAATCGGCTCCGGCGCGGCGGGCGGCGCGGGAACGCTGTCGCGGCCGAGCACGGCTGCGAGCTGGTCTGCGACGCGCAGCGCCTCGCGGCCAGGCACGGCGTCTCGCCCGGGCACCGCCTCGCTGTCGCGTCCCGGGTCGCGCGAGCGCCCGAGCACCGGGCGCTCGCTCGGCTCGGGCGCGGGCTCGAGGCCGGGCACGGCGTTTTCCGGCGACGGGTCGGCGTCGTCCTCGTTCGGCCGGCTGGACTCGCTGTTCTGGCGCAAGAACCGCGTGAAGGAGACGCGCGCCGGCGTGGCGACGGGCGACGAGGACGACGACGACTGTGGGGACGAGGGGGACGAGGCCGCGAGCGCGCTGACGCGCGGCGAGGGCACGCTCGTGGGCAACCCCGCGGCGCTGCTTTCGCGGCGGCGGCGCGCGGCGTCGCGGAAAGGCGTCTCGGACGCGGAGGGTTTGGAAACGAACGAAGCGCGAAACGCGACTTCGGGGAGCGCGGACGGGCTCGAGGTGGACGTGCTGGACCAGCTCCGCGGATGGAAGATCGAGATGGCGGAGACGTTCTCGCGGCTCGCCGCGGAGCGCCGCGGCGGCGACCGGGACCCGGACCGTTTAGTCAGCGAAAACTTCTCGTCAGCCCCGGCGGCGAACGGTTCGTCGGACGAGCGGGACGCTCCTCCGCGCGCCTCCGCGCGGTTCGCGCCGCAACCCCCGGCGGCGCCCAAGCCCCCCCCCCCGCGCTTCGCGCCGCAGCCGCCCGGAGCGCCGGGCGGGCCGAGGCGCCCGCCGGGGCGCGCCGCCGCGGGCGCGAGGAGGCTTGCGAAGACGAGTCTATCCTCCGCGACGAGTCTATCCGAAACCGGCCCCAGTCAGTCCGTCGCGGCGCGGCGCCGCCGGAACCCGATTCCCGCCTCGCGACCGGCGGTGGATAGACTCGTCTTGGAGTGACGCGATGCTCACAAACGAGCGAGGAGATATCATCCAGGACTCGAATGTATTACCATGGTCCATTACCATCCATTACCATGAGACTCCGCGCATCTCTAAAATGGATCTCGCGCGCGCTACTCGACGCGCCCGCGCGCGCGGTCGACGAGCGGCGTCAGCGCGCCTCGCTCCGCGCACGCCTCCAGCAGGTTGAAGATGAACGGTATGTAGTTATGCTTCCGCCGGATGTTTTCGTCCCGCCACACAGCTCGGCGCTCGGTCTCACGCGAAAGCTCTTCTTTCCACGCGTGCGCGTTCGCGGCGAGCTCCGCGCGCTCCGCGTCGCCGAGCGCGCTTTCGCGCGACTCGTCGTTCACGCGCGCCGTCGCCGCGGCGATTTTCTCCTCCAACGCGTCTTTCCTGTCCCGCACCAGCGCCATGAGGTTGAACCGGATCTCCGAGCTGGCGTACCGCTCGATGCGCTCGCGGATCACGGGGCACGCGCGTGCGAGCCAGTCCGTCTCGCCGCACGCGCCGTGCGCGATGGGGCCGCGCTGCAGCCCGTCCAGCTCGTACAGCGCGCCGTTCACGGGGACGTAGGCGACGAAGTGGAAGAGGTCCTCCGCGTTTTCCGGATCCGCGGTTCGTTCGCCGACGAGCGGTTCCGGTCTGGCGAACGAGTTGTGCGCGGCGCGGATCTTCTCCGAGTTGCTGATGGCCAGGCCCTTCAGGTCCGCGTCGAACTCGCGCGTGAACTCGCGCATGTTCGCCAGCTCGTCGCCCAGCGCCACGGCGTCCGGGCAGTTCATCAGGATGGACAGGATCGCCTGCGTCGCGCAGGCGTTCTGGATCACCTGGCTGGCAAAGAAGACGCCGTCGGCGTTCGCGTCCTCGGAAACGGGCGCCGTGGGCTTCTCGCCGTTGTACTTGAACAGGAAGATCAAGCCGTACACGGGCCTGTCGCGGGGGGAAACGGGGACGCGTGTGTCAACGACGCGAGGAGCGCGCGTGGCGGACGGGGGCGAAGAAAAGCGCATCGCGCGATCCGACGGTTCGGGATCTCCACGCACGCCATGGCTTGCAAGGTGTCCTCGTCCAGCGAGTACAGCTCTTCCACCTGCACGCCCTGCACCCCCATCTCCGAGATGAGCTCGGTGAACACCCCGGGGTCGGACTCGATGGTGGTCCACTCCATGGCGCTCGAGCTGGGCGCGGCGCGGACTGCCGCCGGCGCCGAGTCGGGTTTTTCAACGAGTTTTTCGACACACTTTTCACGACAAACTCGCGCGAAAATCGTTTGCTCGTCCAACACATCAATCATGCTTCGCGTCTGTCGCCTCGGCGTCCTTCTTTCGCTCGTCGTGCTCGGGGCGAGCCCGACGCCGGTGAGCGGCGCGGTCGAGTCCGGCGCAGACGTGGTGACCCACAGCGCTTCGAGTGGCACCACCAAGCTGTGGGTCGGGCACCTCCGCTCGAGGTGTCGCGCAAACTTCGCCGACATAGATAACTAGAGCTACGTACTAGACTAGGCACTAGACTACATTTCTACCTCCCTACGTCGACGTGGTGACGTTCCACACGCTGAGCACCGTGGCGTTGACGTTCCTGGGCGCCGCCGCCTCATCGACCGCGCGCGCGACCGCTTCCGTGTCTGGGTCCGACCGGTCGGCGGACGCGTCGGCTGCCAAGTAAAACGCGCCCGCGTCGACGACGACGACGTGCGCGTCGTGCGCCGTCGCCGATTTCAAACCGGCGATCGTGATCGACCCGCTCGCGGCGTTCGCCGGCGCCGACGCGGCGGCGGCTTCCGCGCCGGTGACGTTCCCGCCCGAGCCGGTCAAGACGAACGATCCCATAGCCGCGGGCTCAACGCCGCTCGCGCCCACGCCTCGCAAGACGTCCTCGAACGAGGGCGTGGCGTGTCCCGCCGCGACGACGACGAAATACGCCAAGCCGTTTTTCGTGCTCGTCGCGGAGAGCGCGAAGCCGTCGCTCGTCGCCGCGCCCGCCGCGGCGGCGCCGCGCGGCGCGGCGTTGTCCGCGGTGATGAACTGCCACGCGAAGGGCGCGGCGGAGAGGGGGCGCTCGCCGTGCGTTACGAACGTCAGGCCGAGTCCCTCCACGACGAAGTACGCGGCGTACGACGTGGCCTGCGACAGGTTGAACACCGGGCAGCCGACCGGCACGACGTGCTCGACGTTCGCCGCCGGCACCAGCTTCGAACACGCGCCGCTTTCGTTCGCCGCCGCTTTCGCTCTGACCTGCGCGGACGTCAGCGCCTGCGCGCTCGCGCTCTGCACCGCGAGATAGACGTTCCCCGGCTCGTCCAGCGCCGCGGCGACGCTCGCGGCGGTCGCGCCGACGTGCAGCGCGGGCGTCGGGGTCGCCGCGCCGTCCTCGCCGGCGACGTCGCGGAATCCGGGGGGCAGTTTGCGCGCGCGGAAGGCGAGCAGCGCGACGTGCGTCTGCAGCGCGGCGTCCACCCCGGAGGCGTTCGCGGCGACGACCCAGAGGTCGTTGTGTGACTGCGGGTTCAAGCCGGTGACGTTCACGGAGAAGACGGCGTCCGCGGCGGTGACGTCGAGCGTCCCGGCGGCGAGCGCGCCGCGCCCGAACGCGTACGACGCGTCGTCGGAATCGTTGGAAGGGTCCGAGTCGGTGTCGTTGAGAAACGCCAGGACGCCGAGCCGGACCTCCTCGGGAGTGGGCACGGCTCGCCGTTCGTCCGTGGTGACATTGGCGATGACCACGTGCGGACCGTCGTCCGTGGCGTCCGCGAGCGCGCCCGCGTCGTCCTGGGGCGTCGCGAGGTAGTACACCACACCGGGCGCGCTGAGTCGCACGCGCAGAGTCGCGTAGGACGAGCCGATCAGCCGCTCGGGGACGGAGGGAGAGGCGACGAAGGCGGGCGCCGAGCCGCCGCCGGCGGGGACCGAAGCGAGCGCGCACGCCGCGAAGAGCGCGCACGCCAAGCCCAATCGGCTCGGCGCCGCGCGCCGGGGAGGCATCGCGGCGCAGGTGCACGCACCTTTTGACCATCTTCCAGCCGGTCGCGTCGTTTCGAACGAACGGGTTGGCATCTCGAAACGTCGGGACGGCCCGACACAGACACGAGCACGATGCGCCTCATCTACTTCGACATCCCCGGCAAAGCCGAAGCGATCCGCCTGTGCGCGGCGGTCGCGGGCGTGCCGCTGGAGGACGTGCGGGTGACGCGCGAGACGTTCGCGGAGATGAAGGCCAAGGGCGAGCTCCCGTACGGCCAGGTCCCCGCGCTGGATGTCGGCGAGGGTAAGTTCCTCGCCCAGTCCTCTGCCATCCTGCGATACGTCGGGACGATCGGCGGCCTTCACCCCGCCTCGGACCCCCTCGCGGCCGCGCGCATCGACGCGATCGTCGCGGAAGAGGAGGACATGTTCTGCGGCATCTCCGTCTCTCGGTACGGCCCGCGGTTCGGTTTCGACTTCGAAGGCCGCGAGGACTACAGAGCCCAAGTGCGAAAGCTCCTGAACGACGAGGTGCTGCCGCGGCACCTGCGATTCCTGGAGACGCTGCTTGCGGACTCCGCCACGGGGTGGCTCGCGAACACCGAGAAGCCCTCCATCGCGGACTTCGTGTTCGTCCCGCGTCTGCAGTGGCTGGTGAGCGGCGCGAACGACGGCATCGACGGCGATCTGCTGGCGAGGTTCCCGCGCGTCGCCGGGCTAATCGAAAAGCTCATGGGGCTTCCCGAAGTCGTCGCGTACTACGCGAACAAAGGAAGGTAGCTACGTTTCGTTAAAGTAGCACAGATACGTAACTAGAGCCTATGCTCTATCATAAATAGTGCAGTCATACATAGTCTATACGCCCCGTCTTCTATCGTCTTCTGGCGTTCGCGCTCACTCCGAGTCCGAGTCCGGGTGCACGTCCCCCGCGTTGGCGTTCATCCGGCTCCAAAAGCTCGGCCCGCCCGTGGTCTCGTCCGCCGTCTCGTCGTCCACAGTCGCCTCCGCATCCGCCGCGACGGCGGTTTCCGAGAGCACGTTCCCATCCGCGTCCGTCTCCACGATGAGCTCCTCGACGATCTCCTCCTCCTCGCCGTCGGAGTTGATGATGGTCGTGGTCGTGATCGTCCGCGTGGTGGTCGTCGTGATGATCTCCGTCTCCTCGCTCTCCTCCACCTTGACGCTCGAGGACGCCGTTTCAGTCGTCGTCTGCGACCGAAACTCAGACGCGCGCGTCTCCGTCGTCGTCGTCGTCGCCGCCTCCTCCTCGGACTCGTCGTCGTCCGAGTCGCCGTCTCGCGCGTCGATGGCGCTCCCGAGGGACACGAAGCCCTTCTTCTTGGGCGCCTCCGCGAGCTCGTCGGGCGTGCCCGTGCCTTGCACCTTCTCCGAGGAGGAGGACGCCGCGACCGCGGAGGAAGACTCAGTCGCCATCTTCGTCTCCGCGGCGGTCTCGACGGTCTCGACGGTCTCGACGGTCTCGACGGTCTCGGTCGTCGACGACTCGGCGGTCGTCGTCACGACGCGACGCTCCGAGGTTTCCGCGGTCGTCGTCGAGGATCGCTCCGCCGTCGCCGTCTGCTCCTCGGAGACCATCTCCATCGATACGTCCGGCGTGTCGGGCTCGGGGCTCACGAGCCCCAAAAACTCGAGAATGGAAAAGTCAGCCTGACGCTTCCGCCTCCGCTCCTTCTTGGCGCTGTCCGTCTCCTCGGCAGTCTCGGCGGTTTCGGCGGTTTCGGCGGTTTCGGCGGTCGTCGTCGCCGCCTTCGTCGCCTCGACCGCCTCGGAGAGCGTCGTCATCGCCGTCGCCGCCGACGTCGCGACCGCCGTCTCCGCGTCGCTCGCCGCCGCCTCAATCGCCGCGGCGGCTTCCGAGCCGCTCACGTCGAGCGCGTCCGCCGCCTCCTCGGCGACCGTCACGACCGTCTTTTCGGCGACCGCCGCCGCCGCCGCGGTCGTCGGCGTCCGCAGGTCCACCACGTTCGCCACCGGCGTGAGCCCGGCGCGCTCGAGCACGCCTTTTGGCGAGAGCAGCGCGTTCCAACTCGCCTTGGCCGCGTCGCGCTTGGCGGCGTTTTCCTTGAACGCGAGCAGCTCGTCGCGCTCGCGCGAGACGTCCTCCAGCTTGAGCTTGTTCATCTGGAAGTACTCCGTCACCTCCACCACCTGGTCCGAGAGCTCCTCGATGCGCACGGCGGCGGTCACGAGGTCCACGTTCTGCGACTCGAACGCGGTGTTCTGGCCGAGACGGATCGCGCGCGTGCGGAACTTGACGTCGCGCAGTTCCTCCATGGTGCCCAGGCGCGCCTCCTCGGCGCCCGTCGCGCGGCGCTGGCAGACGCGCGCCCACTGGTCCATCGCCTCCTTGTCGTTGATGGCGATGGCCAGCTCGTTCTCCAGCATGGAGATGCGCGTGCGCGCCGCCTTGCCCTTAGCCACCAGCGCCTGGCACCGCACGCGCAGCGCGTCCGCTATGGGCTTGTAGTCGACGCCGGCGGAGGTGTTGGCGGCGTTCTCCTCGAAAGACACGTCGTTCCACTCTTCGGTGATCTTCTGCATCTCCGTCATGGACGACGAGCTCTCGTCGGCGCTCCGCGCGCGTTTCCCCTCCTCCGCGACGTCGGCGTCCGTCACCTCGACGGGCTTGTTCAGGTCCATCAAACGCGCGGTGAGCACGGACATCTGCCCGCGGATGGTCTGCAGCTGCGCGCGATGGTCGGACAGCTCGTCGCTCTCGTGCTGGCACGCGAAGTCGTGCGTCGGGATCTTCGCCGGAGGCGCGGGGGCCATCAGCGGGACGTCGTCGATCTCCTCCGGCGCGTTTTCCTTCCCCGCGCCCGGAGGCGCCTCCGCGTCCGAGTCCGAGTCGGAGCCCTTCTCGGCGGCGTCGATGGCGGCGCCGAGCGACTTGGCCTCCTGCTTCTCAACCGCCCCGAACTCCGCGGCGGAGATGACGCCCTCGTTCTCCGTCTCGAGCTCGGCGAGCTTCGTCTTGGCCGCCTCGGCGTCTGACTCCGCCGCCGCCGCGGACTCCTCCGCGGCGGACAACGCGGCGGTGAGCTCGTCAATCTGCGCCTCGAGGCCGGCGACGCGCGTCGCGAGCTCGCCGTACCTCGAGGATGCATCGTCGCGCTCGGCGGTGATCGTCGTCACCCGCGCTGTCGCGGCGAGCGTTTCCACGCGGAGCGCTTCGAGCGAAGACTTGAGCGCGTCGCGCTCGGAAGCCGCGGCGTCGCGTTCCTTCGCCGCGCGCTCGGCGGCGGCGTCGGCGAGTTTCTTCGCCTCGTCATCCTTCTTCGCCGCCTCCGCGGACCGCGCGATCTGCGCCTTGAGCGCCTCCTTCGCCTTGGCGAGCTTCGCGTTCGCCTCGTCCAGATCGGCGCGGCTGGCGCTATCGTCAGCCTCGGACTGGAGCTTGGCCTTCTCCGCCGCCTCGCGCTCGAGCTCCGCCGTCTCCGCCTCCTTCGCCGCGAGCTTCCGCTCGGCTTCGGCTTCGGCGGCGGCGGCGGCCGCGGCGGCGACCGCGGCGGCTTCGTCCGCGGCGGCGAGCTTCTTGTTGAGCTCGTCTATTTGTCCCTCCAAGCCGGCGACGCGCGTGGTCATCTGCGCCAGCTGGCCGGAGAGGTCGTCCCGCTCCCGCGTGAGCTTCGTGCGCATAACGGTGATCTGCTCGGAGAACGTCTTCTGCTCCGTTTTTACGGCAAGCGCGTGCGTCTCCGCGGTTTTCTCCGCCGCCTTCTCGGCGTCATCAATCGACGCGCGGAGCGCCTCGAGCTGTTTCTTCGCCTCCTCGAGCTCGCCGCGCGTTATAGACGCTTCCTCCTTGAGCGCCGCCGCGTTCGCGCGCTCCGCCTCGAGCCGCTTCTCGATCTCGCCGAGCTTGCCGCTCGCGTCCGTCTCCGCCGCCGCGTTCGCGCGCTCCGCGAAAGACACCTTCGCCTCGAGCTCGCTCTTCTCCAGCTCCGCCTTCTCCAGCGCCGTCTTCAGCTCTTCCAGCGCCTTGGCCAGCTTCGCGGCTTCTTCGAGCTGCGACTCGAGCGTGTCGTTGGAGCGCGTCGAGCTGGTGAGCTCGCTCGTCGCCTCCGCCAGCCGCTCGCTGAGCCGGGCGATTTCTTCCATGAGACGC
>Ga0181559_10004643_pt1 | contig 13279 bp, 10 predicted proteins | sample 011ome_21_FD_133752 | JGI IMG/M metagenome (GOLD analysis project Ga0181559, IMG submission 133752) | Coastal salt marsh microbial communities from the Groves Creek Marsh, Skidaway Island, Georgia - 011508AT metaG (megahit assembly) | ecosystem: Environmental > Aquatic > Marine > Intertidal...
TTCGCAGGAATGACAAAGAAAAAATGATTAAATAAAAACCTGTTTTTAGTCAAAAAACCCTATAACTACTGACTCTTGACTAAAGACTAAAGACTAAAAAAAATGGCTGCACCAAAACTTTACAGCGAAATAGACAAAACCATCCTGGAAGCAATTCCAAACCCTTCGAAAGAGGCGTATGAGATTAAAATCAAAATTCCAGAGTTTACATTCTTAGGAGTGAAAGAACAACCCGATTTTGCTACGGTATTTCTTACCATGTACCCCGGCAAAAAAATAATTGAACTCAAGTCATTGAAACATTATGCGTTTCACTTGCGAGACATCGTGGTTTCGTACGAAAGACTTATCAACATATTTTACGATCACCTGATGGAAGTGTACGAGCCAGACAGATTGAGAATTGAGATGATTTGTAACCCAAGAGGAGGAATATCTGCAAAACTTGCTATAGATTCTGATTGGAGCGCTCGAGGTGGAGAAGAGAAATACAAAGACTGGATGAATACTCCTGGAACAGATAATTGGAGCGTGGTGATGTAGGACGTTAGCTCGAATTAGAGATTTTCAGACTTTGGATGCTCGTTTTAGTTTAAAAAACTATCCTCGCATTCAAAAAAACAACCAGTCATTCCGTTCTTGACACGGAATCTGCAATTTGATTTCTTTACCGTTAAAAATCAAGGCTAATTCAAGTTCTGGGTAAAAGGCAAAATATTGAAGTTACAACTAAGGACTAACGACAAAGAACTTAAGACTAAAAAAGAAAATGAAAGATTACACCTTAAAACTAAGCGGATTGGAACCGTTACTCATAACGCCAGAAACCAATTTTGTGAACATTGGAGAACGGACGAATGTGACGGGTTCACGGAAGTTTTTGCGACTTATCAAAGAAGAAAAATTTGACGAAGCCCTCGATGTGGCGCGCGACCAAGTGGAAGGTGGTGCCCAAATTCTGGATGTGAATATGGACGAAGGTATGCTGGATGGAAAAGAAGCGATGGTGAAGTTTCTGAACTTAATTGCTTCGGAACCAGATATTGCACGAATTCCAGTAATGATTGATTCCAGTAAATGGGAAATCATTGAAGCGGGACTTAAATGTATTCAAGGAAAAGGAGTGGTAAACTCCATTAGCTTGAAAGAAGGCGAAGAACAATTTATTGCCCAAGCCAAAAAAGTAAAAATGTACGGAGCTGCTACTATTGTCATGGCTTTTGATGAAGATGGACAAGCAGATACTTACGAACGAAGAATTGAAATTTGCAAACGCTCGTACGATATTTTGGTGGACAAGGTAAAGTTTCCACCCCAAGACATTATTTTTGACCCCAATATTTTCCCTGTGGCAACAGGAATTCCTGCCCACAATAATTATGTAGTTGATTTTTTTAAAGCCACCAAATGGATCAAAGAAAACCTACCTGGAGCAAGAATTAGCGGGGGTGTGAGTAATGTTTCTTTTTCGTTTAGAGGAAATAATTCGGTGAGAGAAGCCATGCACTCGGCATTTTTGTATCACGCCATTCAGCACGGAATGGACATGGGGATTGTCAACCCAACCATGTTGGAGATTTATGACGAAATACCCAAGGAACTACTCGACAAAGTAGAGGACGTGTTGCTAAACAGAAACGAAAACGCCACCGAAGTGTTGTTGGATTATGCCGAAAGCGTAAAAGGCGATGGCAAGAAAAAAGAAAGAGATTTGTCTTGGAGAGAACAAGACGTGAAGGGAAGAATTACTCATTCTTTGGTAAAAGGAATCACCGAATTTATAGAAGAAGACACCGAAGAATGTCGACAATTGTATCCTGAACCAATCCAAGTAATTGAAGGGCCTTTGATGGACGGAATGAATGTGGTGGGAGATTTATTTGGGTCGGGAAAAATGTTTTTGCCTCAGGTAGTAAAATCTGCCAGAGTGATGAAACAAGCCGTAGCTTACCTCAATCCATTTATAGAAGCTGCCAAAAATGGAGCAGTTCAACCCAACGGAAAAGTTCTGATGGCTACCGTAAAAGGGGATGTTCATGACATTGGAAAAAACATTGTAGGAGTAGTATTGGGATGCAACAATTACGATATTGTGGACATGGGTGTGATGGTTCCTACCCAAGATATTATCAAAAAAGCCATCGAAGAAAACGTGGATGTGATTGGACTAAGCGGATTGATTACTCCTTCTTTGGATGAAATGGTTTTGGTAGCTGAGGAAATGGAGAAAGCAGGGTTAAGGATTCCACTTTTGATTGGTGGAGCAACTACCTCTAGAGTACACACGGCTGTAAAAATAGAACAAAGCTACACCAAAGGTCAAACGATTCATGTGTTGGATGCTTCGCGATCGGTGACTGTGGTAGAAAAATTATTAGGAAACACTTCCGAGGAGTTTGTAGCCGACATCAAAAAAGAATACGAAAAAGTAAGGCAACACCATTCGAATAAAAAAGCACAAAAAAGACTGCTTCCATATGATGTGGCGCTTGAAAATAAATTTAAAATTGACTGGAAGGCAGAAGATATTTACACCCCAAATTTTGTTGGAAACAAAACCTACGACAACTTTCCTTTGTCGGAGTTAATTCCGTTTATCGATTGGACTCCTTTTTTCCAGACTTGGCAATTGGCTGGGCGATTCCCAAGAATATTAACCGATGAAGTGGTTGGCGAACAAGCCACTAGTTTGTATGCCGATGCTCAAGAAATGCTCGCCAAAATCGAAAAAGAAAAATGGTTGACCGCAAAAGCCGTCATTGGAATTTGGCCGGCCAACTCCAATGGAAAAGACGATGTGTTTACCTACACAGACGAATCCAGAACGGAAGTTGCTGACACCTTATTTTCATTGAGACAACAAACCCAAAAAGCTCGAGATTTGCCTAATTTTTCTTTGGCAGATTACATTTCACCTGCCGACACCGGCTTGCAAGATTATTTGGGTGGATTTGTGGTAACTGCAGGCCTTGGAATTGAACCACACGTGAAAAAATACCAAGAAGAAAATGACGATTACAATGCCATTTTGCTTAAGGCCCTGGCAGATAGACTGGCAGAGGCTTTTGCCGAACTCATGCACAAAAAAGTACGAGAAGAATTGTGGGGATATGCACCAAATGAAAATTTAGAAAACGAAGAGTTGATAGACGAAAAATACCAAGGAATTCGACCTGCTCCAGGATATCCAGCATGCCCAGACCATACTGAGAAAATCACGTTGTTCAAAAAACTAAATGCCACCCAAGAAATTGGGGTAGAATTAACTGAATCTATGGCAATGTATCCAGCAGCATCAGTGAGCGGATTTTATTATGCACACCCTCAAGCCAAGTATTTTGGACTAGGAAAAATAGACCTAGACCAAGTAAAAAGTTTAGCCGAACGCAAAGGAATGGGCCAAGAAGTGATGAAGAAATGGTTGAATCCGGTCGTGAATTAGTAGTGTTAATAAATGATAAAGTCCACATGCACTAGTTACCATAATGTATGAATTCAATAAAAAATGATAATTAATATGCTACCCAAAATACCCGAAGGAAAAAAATCAGGAATAATTAATCTTTTATTCATAATCGCAATCTGTGTTGTTCTTTATTTTTATCGAGATCAGGATAAAATTTCTTTTGTTATTGCCCTGTGCCTCTTGATTGTTCAGATAATATTCAACAGGATGTATTATCAAAAGCATAAAATTTAGGGTTGCTTCGTAATAAAAACCCACCAAATCACTTGCTATTAATAAAAATTACTTATTTTTGCAGTCCAAATTAATAACCAGGGGTTTCGACCCTCTAAAATTTAAAACAAATGCCAGTAAAAATTAGACTGAGAAGACTAGGAAGAAAAGGAAGACCTTTTTACCACATCGTAGCTGCAGACAGCAGAGCGCCAAGAGATGGAAAATTTCTTGAAAAAATTGGAACATACAACCCAATTACCAACCCAGCAACCATCGACCTTGATGTGGATGCTGCATTAAAATGGTTAGCCAACGGTGCTCAACCAACAGATACAGCCAAAAACATACTTTCTTACAAAGGTGTAATGTACAAAAAACACTTGATGAGAGGTGTTGCCAAAGGAGCAATGACTGCAGAAGAAGCAGAAGTTAAATTTGCTGCTTGGTTGGAAGAAAAAGAAGTGAAAATTTCTAAAAAAGCGGAAGGATTATCTGCGAAGGCTAAAAAAGAAGCTGCAGAAAGACTGAAAGCTGAAACTGCTGCAAAAGAAGCTCAAGCTGCCGCAATCGCTGCTGCAAATACACCAGTAGAAGAAGAGGCTCCAGCTGAAGAAGCTCCAGCAAAAGACGAAGAAGAATAAATTTCAGTTATGAAATTTGAAGAATATTTTAACCTTGGAGTCATCTCCAAGGTTTTTTCATTTAAGGGAGAAATTGTTGCTCGCCTAGATGTGACTGTTCCCAATTTATTCGAAAACTTGACAGCCTTGTTTGTCGAAGAAAAAGGAAATCTCGTTCCATACTTTGTTGAAAAAGTAGAACCACAACTCAACAACTTTGCTCGAATTAAGTTTAAAGGAATAGACACGCAAGAACAAGCCAAAAAGCTATTGAAATGCGAATTGTATCTTCCCGATAATTTATTACCCAAGCTATGCGAAGACGAATTTTATTTTCATGAAATAGTTGGTTTCACAGCTTTTGATGAAGAAGACAAAGAGGTGGGTAAAATTATGGAAGTGTATGATCTGCCCAATAACCCTGTAGCTGAGATTTTAATCAACGGAAAAGAAGTGCTTGTTCCTCTTAATCTGATGATTGAACTAGACAAAACGAACAAAAAAATCTGCATCGAGATTCCTGAAGGATTGGTCGATTTGTAGTTTCAATTAATCCGCTATTTATTTTCATTTGTCATGCTGAATTTATTTCAGATCTTTATTCATTGAAATAATTCTTGAAGTAACTTTGCTCCTTGAAGAGGATTGAGGGAGGTGACTTTTGCTATCAACCACCTAACCTCACTCAAGGGAGGAAAAACTAAAACAAAATGTCAACCTTCCATTTCAAACAATTTTCTTTACAAAACGAAAAGAGCGCCATGAAAGTGAATACCGATTCTGTATTACTTGGAGCTTGGGCCAAAATACCCCCGGGGGCAAAAACAGGATTGGATATTGGTTCTGGAACAGGAATCTTATCCTTAATGTTGGCTCAACGAAACTCAAACTTATCTGTATTGGGCATCGAAATTGAAAAAAATGCTTTTGAAGAAACGAAATTAAACTTTGAAAACTCTCCGTACTCAACAAGGCTTAGAGCCGTAAATTTACCAATCCAAAAATTCGTTCCTGAGCATGAACTAGATTGCATTATCTCCAATCCTCCTTATTTTGTGGATGATTTAAAAAATCAAGACGCGAACAAATCTACAGCCAGACATACCGATTCGTTATCGTTCGAAGATCTCATTACTTTTACAACTACTTATTTATCCGCAACGGGAACAGTTAATTTAATTCTACCAAAAACCGAAAGTGAGGGTTTTAGAAAGTTAATATCAATGAGTGACCTTCACCTTCAACACATATCATTTATAAAACCTAATTCAACAAAAGAAGTAAATAGAGTATTGATGTGTTTTGGGAAAGAAAAAAAGCAATTGGAAGAAGAAACATTTTGTATCTATCAATCACATCAAGTCTATTCACCAAGACACCATGAATTAACGAAGGAGTTTTATCTAGATAAAAATTAATTAGGACTTACTAATTAGTATTTGGTTCAATTCCAAGTCAGTTTTTGTTGTATTCCACCCGTTTTGTCACCTAAAGTGATTGTTCGCTGGGTAGCGAAGAATTATTGGATCGAAATGAGTCGAAACTAACTGAGAAATTAACTAACAAAGCGGAGCATAGCGGATTTACCCATAGCTATTTTGAGTTTCGTTTCACTCACAAAAAATATGCTTCGGCATAAACTTCTCATCCACAAGGAGATTGGTGGTGAAAAAATAAGTGGAGCATAGCGGATTCGAACCGCTGACCCTCACGCTGCCAGCGTGATGCTCTAGCCAACTGAGCTAATGCCCCAATCAATTATCTAAAGTAATACTTTCTATTCTCTTTTAAATTTTTTTATGGTTAATTTTTTCTGTGACAAAATGACACGATAAAGAAAAAATTTCAGAGTCGCTTTGCTTATTTTGGTCAAATGCAAAGTTGGCACAAAAAGTGCATAGCCACAATCAGTATTTTTAATTAAGTATTAACCTAAATTCAAAAAATTATGTCAGTAAAAATTAAACCACTATCGGACAGAGTCGTGATAGAACCAGTACCGGTAGAAGAGAAAACCGCTTCTGGAATCATTATACCAGATGCATCTAAAGAAAAACCTTTGAAAGGAAATGTTGTAGCAGCAGGGCCAGGAAAAGCAGACGAACCCATGACAGTGAAGTCTGGTGACACTGTACTTTACGGGCAATATTCTGGAACAGAGGTAAAATTAGATGGAACGACTTACCTTATTATGAGAGAAGCAGACATCTTTGGAATTTTAAACTAACAGAAAACCAAAAGACTAAACCCTGAGAGTACTGTCCTGAAAAATTGGGATAAAATGTCGCGAAGGGTGGATTCTTAAAATTTAACTAACTTTTAAAAAAATTATAAAAAATGGCAAAACAAATCACCTTTGATTTAGAAGCTAGAGAAAGCCTCAAGAGAGGAATCGATAAACTAGCTAATGCAGTAAAAGTGACTCTAGGACCTAGAGGAAGAAACGTAGTAATTGACAAAAAATTTGGAGCACCTCACATCACCAAAGATGGAGTTTCTGTAGCTAAAGAAATAGAACTTTCGGATGCTGTAGAAAATATGGGAGCACAAATGGTGAAAGAAGTGGCATCTAGAACGGCTGAATTAGCTGGAGATGGAACCACAACTGCTACCGTCCTTGCTCAATCTATTATCAATACTGGACTCAAGAGTCTTGTAGCTGGTGCTAACCCTATGGACCTGAAAAAAGGAATAGACAAAGGAGTAGAAGCAATCATAAAAGAAATGGCTGGATTCTCTGAGGCAGTTGGAGCAGATAACAAAAAGATTGAGCAGGTGGCTACCGTTTCTGCCAACAACGACAAAGAAATTGGTGCTTTGATAGCGGAAGCAATGAAAAAAGTAACCAAGGAAGGAGTAATCACCGTGGAGGAAGCAAAAGGAACTGAAACGTATGTTGAAGTAGTAGAAGGAATGCAATTCGACAGAGGATATCTTTCTCCGTATTTTGTTACTGATGCTGAGAAAATGATAACAGAATACGATAACCCGTATATCCTTATTTACGACAAGAAGATTTCTAATATCCAAGACATCGTGCCTATCTTAGAAGCAGTGGTAGGAACAGGAAGACCTCTTATTATTATCGCGGAAGATATAGAATCACAAGCACTAGGATTGCTTGTAGTGAACAGATTGAGAGGACAAATGAAAGTGGCTGCTGTAAAAGCTCCAGGATTTGGAGACAGAAGAAAAGCAATGTTGGATGATATAGCTATCCTTACAGGAGGAACCGTAATCTCAGAAGAAACAGGATTAACTCTTGCCAATACTACACTAGAAATGCTTGGTTCTGCCGATAAAATTGAAATCGACAAGGACAACACTACTATTGTAAATGGAGCAGGAAAAAAAGACGACATCAAAGCAAGAGTTGGGCAAATTAAAGCTCAAATTGAAAGCACAACATCTGATTACGACAGAGAAAAACTACAAGAAAGACTAGCTAAATTAGCTGGTGGAGTTGCCGTACTATATGTAGGAGCAACAACCGAAGTAGAAATGAAAGAGAAAAAAGACAGAGTAGATGATGCCTTGCATGCAACGAGAGCGGCTGTAGAAGAAGGAATTGTTCCAGGAGGAGGAGTTGCCTACATCCGAGCAAGCTCAGCATTGGATGCTGTAAAAGCAGATAACGATGATGAAGCTACTGGAATTGCAATTATCCGAAGAGCTATCGAAGAGCCATTGAGACAAATCGTATCCAATGCTGGAGGAGAAGGTTCTGTAGTAGTACAAAAAGTAAAAGAAGGAAAAAAAGACTTTGGATACAACGCACGTGCAGACAAATACGAAAACTTATTGAAGTCTGGGGTAATTGATCCAGCAAAAGTAAGTAGAGTAGCTCTAGAAAACGCTGCCTCAATTGCAAGCATGCTATTGACAACGGAATGCGTTATCACAGATATTCCAGAAAAAGAAGAAGATCATCATCATGCAACTCCACCAATGGGAGGAATGCCAGGGATGATGTAAGTCGAGCTGGTAGTTAGGAGTCAGACATTATAGACTCTTGATGAGAAAGACAACAATAGTTTAAAACCCGAATTTCAGTCATGAGATTCGGGTTTTTTATTAAATTATAAAAGCCTCGCAACTATTTTGTTTCTAAAAACAAATTATCACCCCACTTATAAATTATTACACAGTGAAGGACTAGGAAATTACTTTCAGAAGAAAGAAAATCTATCTGGAGCAGGAGTATTCCTTACTGAGCTTGGGGACAAGTTTATACTCATAAAATAGGAGCGATTTAAGGAATAACTTTAATAATTAACAATAGTTCTTTTGAAGAAGTTTTGTTAATAGTTTTATTCTGCAAAAAAGACCAAAATCATTTTTTTGATGAATTTTATCAAAGCGAAAATCAAAACACACTAAAACCAAGTGGTGGCAGATTAGGACTAGTAATATTCCATCAAATAATACAAAAGCATGGCGGATGAAATATGGGTCAAAAAATCAAATGAACAAGACTCTGCTTTTGTATTTTCGCTTCCTTTTAATTAACTTGTAGTACTTATAGAGATGAAGAAATTTTAATTGTAGATGACGAGCCAAATATAGAAATGTCCTTGGAATATACTTTCAAAAAACAAGGGTATGACGTGTTTATCGTGAGAGATGGTAGTGAGGCGCTGGAAAATTGAAGAAAGCAACATTCCTGATAGAATTATTCTGGAAGTTATTATGCCAAAATTGGATGGGTATCAAACAATTAAAGTTAATAAAGAAAATGAAAAATTAATCGATGCGCAAGTTGCATTTTTATCGGCCAAAAACAAAGCTTCATACATACAACAAGGATTGAATCTTGGAGCAGATAAATACATTTTTAACCCTTTGTCTTTAAAAAAGTTAGTTTCGGAAGTAAGTAAACTTTCAGGTTAATACCTTGGTCTTGTGTGCAAACAAACCTAGTTATAATCTTTAAGAAAAATGAAAAAAAAATTATCCTTACCCCCTCTGATGTATGATATTATTATCAGCTCTCCCCTCCTTATTACCTTATTTTGCCGGTTTCAACTCGAGAATTCAATCTCTCTCAGCACCCTGCACTCTCTATTTCTAGGGCTCAGTTTTGTTGTGATTCTTTGGGCTCTTATTAAACTAAAAATACTTAATCCTAACCGGTTTGGTATGTTCAACAACTCAAAAAAAATACTATTCACTAATTCATAATACAATTCACAATGAGTAATTATCACATAAAACACCTAGAAGAATATTACAAAGTATACAGAAAATCAGTTCGAGAACCCGAATTGTTTTGGGAAGAAATAGCGGAAGAGCATTTTAGCTGGAGAAAAAGATGGGACAATGTATTGAGTTGGGATTTTTCAAAGCCAGAAATCAAATGGTTTGAAGGAGCCAAATTAAATATTACAGAAAATTGTATTGACAGGCACTTGAGAACCAAGGGAGATCAAACGGCTATTTTGTTTGAACCCAACAATCCAGAAGAAGAGGCAGAGCATATAACCTACCGAGAGTTGCACAAACGAGTAAATAAATTCGCGAATGTGCTAAAATCACAAGGAGTAAAAAAGGGGGATCGAGTGTGTATCTACCTCCCGATGATCCCAGAATTGGCTATCTCACTTCTGGCTTGCGCCCGGATTGGTGCCATTCACTCGGTGGTCTTTGCCGGATTTAGTTCATCGGCATTAGCCTCTCGAATCAATGACAGTGAATGCAAAATGGTTATTACTTCCGATGGATCCTATCGAGGTGCAAAAACCATTGATTTAAAGGAAATAGTGGATGAAGCAGTAGAAACCTGCGACTGCACAACCTCTGTATTGGTCGTAAAAAGAATCCACTCAGACATTACAATGAAAGAAGGAAGAGACCAATGGTTGGCTCCCTTGCTAGAAAAGGCCTCATCGGAATGCGAACCAGAATTAATGGACGCAGAAGATCCATTATTCATCTTATACACTTCTGGTTCCACAGGATCTCCAAAAGGAATGGTTCACACGACTGCAGGGTACATGGTTTATACTGCTTACACTTTTAAGAATGTATTTCAATACAGGCCAGGAGATGTGTATTGGTGTACGGCTGATATCGGTTGGATTACGGGGCATAGTTACATCGTTTACGGACCATTAGCCAATGGAGCTACTACTGTGATGTTTGAGGGTGTTCCTAGCTATCCAGATTATAGCAGATTTTGGGAGATTGTAGAAAAACACAAGGTTACTCAATTTTATACTGCACCTACCGCGATTAGAGCTCTAGGAAAAGAAAGTTTAGATTTTGTAAATAAGCACGATTTATCTTCTCTAAAAGTATTAGGCTCTGTAGGTGAACCTATTAATGAAGAGGCTTGGCATTGGTACAACGACAATATTGGCAAGAAACAAAGTCCAATTGTTGATTCTTGGTGGCAAACCGAAACCGGAGGAATCATGATTTCACCTCTTCCTTACGTTACTCCCACTATTCCAACCTATGCTACACTTCCCTTTCCAGGAATACAACCAGGTTTGATGGATGAAAATGGGCAAGAATTAAAAGGTAATCAAGTAGAAGGAAGGCTGTGTATTAAGTTTCCTTGGCCGAGTATCGCTCGAACCATTTGGGGCAATCATGAGCGGTATAAGGATACCTATTTCTCTGCTTTTCCGAATAACTACTTTACAGGTGATGGAGCGCTAAGAGATGCCGTAGGTTACTACCGAATTACGGGAAGAGTAGATGATGTAATTATTGTTTCGGGACACAATTTGGGAACTGCTCCTATCGAAGATGCCATCAATGAGCACCCAGCCGTGGCAGAATCTGCTATTGTAGGGTTTCCACACGACATAAAAGGAAATGCTCTCTACGGCTATATCACACTGAAAGAAGCCGGAGAAGACAGAGTGCATGAAAACTTGAGAAAAGAAATCAACCAACTAATTACCGAACGAATTGGCCCAATTGCAAAACTTGATAAAATTCAATTTACCAACGGATTGCCTAAAACTCGTTCGGGAAAAATTATGAGAAGAATCTTACGAAAAATTGCTTGTAACGAATCCGATAAGTTAGGGGATATTTCTACTTTGCTGAATCCTGAGGTGGTAAAAGAGATTATAGATAATTCTTTGTAATACAAACTTAAGATAGTTGAAGCCTGCTTTATGTAGTAGGCTTTTTTGTTGGTTATCTCTCAGCTCTATGTTTCAAACAAAGGTAGCGTTTAGCTCCAATTTGGTGCTCTAATCAGCACCCTTTATTTCTAATGAAAAAAAACAGTTTCGAAATTTTTAAACTGAACGTTAACCTGTTACAAACTTTATTTTGTAACTTACGGATATAAACAAGTTAGAATTAATTAAATAATAAATATGAATAAATTATGGATAATGGCAATGCTAATCTTGACGGTTGGGGTTGCTAATGCTCAAAGTAAGAAGAAACAGATTGAAAATCTAATCAAATCATTAGATAGCTTGAATCAAGTGGTGACTAATGAACGTCAAAATTTTAATATTACATTAGATAGCTTAAATCAAGCTCTTGTTAAGAATCGGCAATATTTTGAAATAGAGATTGCCAGTTATAGTATCGAAATTAATAATCTGAACATTCAAATAGATAGCTTTATTTCGATAAATGATTCGATAAATCTACAGCTTAAAATTAAGAATCAAAAAATAGACTCACTTATATTGCAGAAATTGGAGTTATTAACAGATATAGATTCGTTAAGTGCACTTAGGACTGATAATGATGAGTCAGAGTTTTTATCTCTTTTTTCAGGCAAAAGGTTTAGTAGGGGGACAGGTGAAAACGAAGAGTTTATAGATTTTAGACCCTATGAAGAATGTGAAGATGCATTTGTTGGTAGCTACTGGGCTGATGGACCTTCATTAAAAATTGACAATATAAATTTTGAAGAAAAAGAACTGGTTTTGGTTGGCATTTCAGATTGCACTAATGCAATGGGTTTTGGTTATCGTATAAAATACATAGATAAGAACACAATATCTGTAATCCCAATGTGCTGCGAATCAGACCTAAATTGTGATGACGCTTTTTTTGGCTTCTTTGACGATTTAAGAGGTAACCCCTGTAATAGCTTTTTGTTAAGTAATTAAACTAGAACAAATTCTAACAAAACCTAAACTGCATTAAAACGCAGTTTAGCTGAACCGTTACTTCACCCACTCAGGAAAATCCTTTTTAAATCGATTCAATCTTGGAACAGAAACCGCTCTGATGTAGGATTGATTTGGGTGTAGCCTTTCATAATCTTGGTGATAATCTTCGCCCATCCAAAACTTCTGAAACTTTTTGACCTCTGCTGCTGGTTTTAATCCTTTGGCCCTTAATTCGGCAATCTTTGTTTCAATAATTTCTTTTTCACTAGCATCCGAATAAAAAACAATACTCCGATATTGGCTGCCATTATCGGGACCTTGGCCATTCACTTGTTCTATATTTTGTGTACCAAAATAAATATCTACTAACTGTTTAAAACTAATTACCGAAGAATCATACACCACTTCTACAGCCTCTGCATGCCCAGTTTTTCCGGTGTTACTTGATTCGTAAGTTGGGTTTTTTGTGTGACCTCCTGAATAACCCGAATACACTTCTTGCACCCCTTTGGTGTGTTCATAAATTGCCTCTACACACCAAAAACATCCACTTGCAAAATGTGCTTTGGTTAATTTTTCCGGATTCAAATAAAGACTCTCTTTGGGCACCTCTTCCTTCTGCTCCGCCAAGATTTCTACTTTTGGTTCAGTATCGGATACAACCGTATCGGATTGAACTTTACTGGAATTACAGGACATAAATAGGCAACTTGCAAGGGAAGATAAAAAGATGATTTTCATAGGATAAATAATTTGACTTGTGAAACGAATGTAGGCCATAATCCTTACTAATTCCATAAAAGTTAGGTTTGTTTTGTAACAAACTCGTTTTTTAGTTGCATATACAACTAAATTGTATTTACCTTTGCTACGTGAATGAAAAA
>Ga0181559_10004647_pt1 | contig 13276 bp, 13 predicted proteins | sample 011ome_21_FD_133752 | JGI IMG/M metagenome (GOLD analysis project Ga0181559, IMG submission 133752) | Coastal salt marsh microbial communities from the Groves Creek Marsh, Skidaway Island, Georgia - 011508AT metaG (megahit assembly) | ecosystem: Environmental > Aquatic > Marine > Intertidal...
AAGCATCGCATTGCCGTCAGCAAGTTCTCGAATGCGGTGCTCGAACCTTCCACGGGAGATCGCCCCGACCTTCAAACCAAAGTTTCGCAATAGCCCGCGCAGTGACATCTCCAGTGCGCGCATATTCTGCTGGATTGTCTTCCGAGCACTCAGAATGACACGAACCTCCTACGCCGAGTCCGACTTGCAGTGGACGAGACGAAACCAACCGAGGTGGAGCAGACGTGCAATCCCCTCAGCATCTCTGCGATCTGTCTTGATAGGCATGGCCTTCAAGGCGCCCTTCACCTGCCGTGTCTCCATCAGAACAGCATCCAGCCCAGCATCTGTCAGCCCACGATGCAGCCACTGCGACAAGGGGCCAGCCTCAAGGCCCAGGGCGGCTATGTCGCCGCCCAAAGCCTGCAGCCACGCAAGCAGCGGCTCCGGTTCGCTGGCGATCTCAGCTTCCCGAACGATCTTTCCATGCTCGCTGACCACGCAAATCGCCGTCTTGGCCAGTGCCACATCCAATCCAATGAACAGCTTCATCCCCTATTCCTCCAATTAGGTTCGATACGGGCATGGCGACAGCGCAGCGGTGATCTGGCAAGCGGTAATAGTGATGCGTAACGCAGGACCCGTTACGGCATCTCATTGATGGTCAAAGCCAGAACAAGACAGTTACGGCGAGGGCGATGGCTGAGAGGAAGACCTTCGGGCATCTGTCGTAACGAGTGGCAACCCGGCGCCAATCCTTCAGGCGACCAAACATAATTTCGATCCTGTTACGGCGCTTGTATCGACGCTTGTCATATTTGACGGGCTTTGTTCGTGATTTTCGACCAGGGATGCACGCCTTTATACCCTTGTTTTTCAAGCCTTCACGGAACCAGTCGGCATCATAACCTCTGTCGGCCAGAAGCCATTGTGCAGGTGGAAGGCTGTTCAGCAATGCCGCTGCACCAGTGAAATCGCTGGTCTCGCCTGCGCTCATAAAGAAGCTGATCGGGCGGCCGTTTTCATCTGTGACTGCATGCAATTTGGTGTTCATGCCGCCCTTGGTTCGGCCAATCAGGCGACCGCGCCCCCCTTTTTCAACCCAAGGCTTGAAGCCGTGCGGTGTGCTTTGAGATAGGTCGCGTCGATCATCACAGTCTTTGGAACTGCCGCCTCGGAGGCCAACCCTTCCATCATCCTAGCGAAGACGCCCATGTCGCCCCACCGCTTCCATCGATTGTAGAGGGTCTTCGCCGGCCCGTATTCCTTCGGCGCGTCGGACCACCGCAAGCCATTGCGATTGATGAATATTATTCCACTCAGAACGAACCTGTCATCCACGCGCGGCTTGCCATGGCTCTTTGGAAAGAACGGTCGAAGCCGCGCCATTTGTTCGTCCATCAGCCAGTAAAGATTGCTCGTAATGCCCCCAGAATTTGGGAGTTTGAATCATGCAAGATTGACATCCCCAAGCTGACTAATGGGTCTGGAGCCTAGGCGAGAGCAGGAACCAGCCATTTGATATTGCATCTAAATCGACAATCCTGGGGCCGGTTGGATATACTTGGATGGGGTAAGCATCAGTGCTATAAAAGCGACTGAGCGCCCCACCCAAACTAAAGTAACATTTGTCTCACAAATATCACGAACAACCTTGTTGCATGCTCGGCACCCTTCAACTCATTCTCAGCTCAGCCGCATCAAAAGGCCCGCCATTAAGCGTGCCCGTTCCACCAAACTATCCACCTTAATATGTTCATTCAACGTGTGCAGGCCCTGCCCCCTGACACCAAGGGAATCAAGTGTAGGAATGCCCATTGCACCAGTGAAATTGCCATCTGAACCGCCACCCTGACTGCGGCCTTTCATTTCGAAACCCAGATCAGAAGCTATCTCCTTAGCGATTTCAAAAATCTTGAGGGTGCCAGGCTGATCTGGATGCCATACTGGACGCGTTACTCCCCGTGTCACCTCGAAGGCGACCCCGTTTACACTTTCCTGGAGCGCCAACATCCGAGCTATGCCATCATCCAGGTCTTCTTGCTTTTTCGCCATACTGAGTGCCTGCGCGTCACAAAAAGACGACACGCAATTTACCCATTGCCCAGCGTGAATGACACCCACACTGAAAGTACAATCGGGTCCTGTCATTTCCTCGATCTCAATGATTTTACGCGCCATCGCAGCTATGGCGGACTTACCATCCGATAGCCGAGCGCCCGCATGGCTCGGCTGACCCACTGTACGCAGGTTGAACCGGGCGATAGCATAACGTCCAATAGTCACTCCACCGTCGTCGTGTCCCGGTTCTGGCACAAGCACATAGGCACTGCGCGCCGCCTCGCCCTCGATCAGATCACGGGTCGACGGGGTTCCGACCTCCTCGTCGGGAGTGAACAGAACGGTGATCGGCAAAGGCGTCTGCAGACCGGCGCGTATCAACTGACGGATAGCCTCGACGCTGATGTAATTGCCACCCTTCATATCCATCAGGCCGGGGCCAAAACAGATATCGCCTTCACGTTTAAACGGAAGAACCTCAAGCGTACCAATCGTGTGAACGGTGTCCATATGCCCTAGAATCAGGATTCCCGGCACTCTTCCACGATCAGGATGTGGCAAGTGCGCACGCACCGATCCGCCAAAGCCCATGCGGCCTGGGATGCGTTCAACCTGCGCGCCGAGGGTGGCCAGATCATAGGCTGCCAAGTCCATCATCCTGTCGACTGCCGCGGCATCGTGGGTCGGACTTTCGCATTCGATCCAGGGCTTTAGCCCCAGCAGCATTTCATCAGCATCAAAGGGCAAATCAAGTGGCTGCATTGTATCTCTCCTCAGATAGCAAGACGACGTTCGACGATACGTGCCATGATCGAGGCACCGACAGGCAATATTTCCGGATCAAGAAAGAAGCTGGGGTTGTGTAGCCCAGTGATTCCAGAGTGGCCGACGCGACAATAGGCACCCGGAATTACCTTAAGCATATCGGCAAAATCTTCAGACCCTGTGGCGGGCTCATCATTGCCAAAAACATTTTCCTTGCCCACAATTTCGGCAGCAGCCTCCATATAGGCATCCGACAGATCTGCATCGTTAACCAGCACATCGAAGATGTTGCGCAGTTCGATGCGGATTTCCACACCATACGCTGCAGCGACCCCTGCGCAAATTTCACGCATCCTAGTTTCGGCCAGTTTGCAGACCTCATCCTTGAAATAACGGATTGTGCCCGCCAGAGTAGCAGTATCAGGCACAACATTATAGGCTGAGCCCGAATGTAATTGCGTCACGGAGATGACACATGTGTCCAACGGTGCAATGTTGCGTGACAGGATCGTTTGCAAACTGCTAACCAGTGTGGATGCGATCACTAGCGGGTCACGCGATTGCTGCGGCATGGCAGCATGACTACCTTTGCCCTGAATTGATATGTCAAAAAACGATGCGCCCGCCATTGCTGCTCCCTTGCAGATGCCGACGCTGCCCGGCTCTCCATTTGGCGAATTGTGCATGCCATATATCTCGTCACAGGGAAACCTGTCGAACAGCCCATCTTTCAGCATACCGCGTGCGCCGCCTAGCCCTTCCTCGGCGGGTTGAAAGATCAGAACCGCAGTGCCCGCAAAATTACGGGTTCTAGCAAGGTGTTTTGCGGCCCCCAGCAACATTGTCGTATGGCCATCATGACCACAGGCATGCATTACCCCGGGATTAGTTGACGCATAAGAAAGATTGGTTTCCTCAGTGATCGGCAGCGCGTCCATGTCCGCGCGCAAGCCAATCCGGCGTGTTCCTTTACTACGGCCCTTGATTAGGCCCACAACGCCGGTGCCCGCAATTCCAGTATGAACCTCATCGACACCATAACCCTTTAATTTCTCTGCAACGATTCCGGCAGTACGGGTTTCTTGAAATCCAATCTCCGGATGAGCATGGAAGTCTTTGAACATGGCAGTTAGCTCATCCCTGCTGTCGGCGATAATTGGCAGAATGGACATGACGTCTCCTTGGTCAGAGTTAATTGGCAGCCTCAGCAAACGGACGGAAGTTCGCAAAATCCCAGTGGCGGCCTGGCGCGGCGGCAATAAGCGCCTTGGTATAGTCCTGTTGCGGCGCGCCCAGTACCTTTGCTGCGGGTCCGTATTCAACGACCTGGCCATTTTGCATTACCAACACGTCGTCGCAGATCTGAGCAGCTACACCCAAATCATGAGTGATAAACAATATGCCAAGCCCCAGGCGTTCCTGTAGTTCAGCCAGCAAGTCTAGCACCTGAGCCTGAACCGAGACATCGAGCGCTGAAACAGCTTCATCCGCAACCAGAACGTCTGGATCCATCGCCAATGCACGCGCTATGGCAATACGCTGCCGCTGGCCACCGGAAAACTGATGCGGGAAACGATCCACTGCACTTGCTGGCAAGCCAACAAGTTCCAATAGTTCGCGCGCACGCGCCATTGCTGTGTTACGCGGTACTCCGAAATTCAGTGGGCCTTCGATGATGGACTGGCCCACCTCGATGCGGGGGTTCAGTGAACGCATCGGGTCCTGAAACACGATCTGAATTTTTTTACGATGTGGTTTCAGTTCTTTTTGCGAAAGCGTGGCGATGTCCCTCCCGCCAACCATGATGCTTCCCGATGTGGGGTCAATTAGGCGCATGATGCAGCGTGCCACCGTAGATTTCCCAGATCCACTTTCGCCTACGATCCCCAGCGTTCGGCCCTTCATCAAGCTGATACTTACACCCTGTGCCGCTTTAACTTGGCGCGCCTTTTTCAAAAAGCCAGCACTGTCATAGGTCTTGCATAAGTCATTTGTGGCCAGCACGATACCTTCCGAAGTTTTGTTACGCTCGGGGCGGGGCACTTGACTAGGAACAGACTGGAGTAGAGCGCGGGTATAATCGGTCTGCGGATAACGCAGTAAGTTATCAACACTCTGGGTCTCCATTACTTCGCCTAGTTTCAAGACCGTAACATCATCGGCAATCTCAGAAACGACGCCCATGTCGTGGGTGATGAACAACACCGCTGCACCCTGCTCTTCACGCAACTCGCGGATTAGGGACAGGATCTGAGCCTGGGTAGTCACGTCCAGCGCAGTGGTGGGCTCATCTGCAATCAACAGTTGCGGACTCATTATCAACGCCATTGCAATCATAATGCGCTGACGTTGGCCACCCGACAACTGGTGAGGAAAGCTGTTGTACATCTTGTCGACATCCGGCAGATGAACCGCCTCCATCATTTCCTTCACACGGCTTCGACGCGCCGATTGCGAAATGTCGGAGTGAAACTCCAGCACCTCTTCTATCTGTTGACCAACCCTCGCAACCGGATTGAGAGCCGTCATCGGCTCCTGAAAAATCATCGACATTGACGTCGCACGCAGCGAACGCATCCGGTGCGCACTGGCATCAAGCAGATTTTCTCCCTTTAGCAATATCGACCCAGCAATTGGCGACAGGACATTTGGCAATAAACCCATTACAGACAGCGCACTAAGCGATTTTCCAGAACCAGACTCTCCAACTAGACACATCGTCTGACCCGGTTCGATCTTCAGATTCAGCCCTTTGACCACCTGCTTGTCCTCGTCGCCGTTAAGGGCAATGCGAAGACCCGAAATTTCAAGAAGGCTCATCTTTCGATCCCCCGTTTTGCCATGCGCGGATCAAGCGCATCCCGTACTGCATCCCCTAGTAAGTTGATCGACAAGATCGCAACCGACACTACAAGGCCCGGCCATAGGACTATGCCGGGGTTGATCTGGAAATAGATCCGCCCCTCGGCCATGATGTTGCCCCAGCTGGGTGTCTCCGGGTTAATGCCAGCTCCTAGGAAAGATAGGATCGCTTCGGTGAGAATGGCACTTGCGCAAATATAGGTGCCCTGAATTATAAGTGGGGCAATTGTATTGGGCAAAAGATGACGGCGCATGATCAGCGTTGTCGGAGACCCTGCAGCTATCGCCGCCTCGACATAGGGCTCTTCGCGTGCAGAAAGTACAATGGAACGAACCAAACGGACAACACGAGGTACTTCGGGAATCGTAATGGCGAACAAAACGGTCCACAAGCTTGCCCCCCAAAGCGACACGATGGCGATAGCCAGAAGAATGCTCGGGATCGCCATCAGCCCATCGACCATACGCATTAGCACCGCATCAACCCAGCGGATATATCCCGCCATCAGACCCAATAGCAGCCCAAGCGCAACCGCAAAAATTGCTGCCGCAACTCCCACAACCAATGATATACGACCACCAGTAATGATCCTTGAGAAGAGGTCGCGGCCAAAGGCATCGGTCCCCAGCCAATAGAGATCACTTGGCGGTTTGAGGCGAACGGACGGCGTCAGGCGCACCGGATCATGTGGCACCACCCAAGGCGCCAAAAGTGCAGAAAGTATTATGATAATCAGCACCAGAGTAGAGATCGTTACCAATGGACTGGAGAATACGATCTGCCTAGTCCGCGACAGCGAAGTAAGCCGGTAGGACGGGGATGCGGAAGCCATTTTTTCGGTCATGAATATCTGATCCTTGGGTCCAAAAGCACATATGCAATGTCGATCAGGAGGTTAATCACAACATATATCAGTGATGCCAGCAGGATCACCGCCTGAATGACAGGATAATCGCGCGACAACACCGCATCGACGGTCAAACGCCCTAGACCCGGCAGATTGAACACGCTTTCTGTCACCACCACACCCGATATGATCAGCGCAAAACCGATGCCGACTACCGTGATGATCGGCACTGAACAATTCCGCAATGCATGACGCATCAAAACCCGGCTTTCAGGTAGTCCTTTAGCACGGGCGGTACGGATATAATCATCTCCAAGGATTTCAAGCATGGAGGTCCGAGTAATCCGCGCAATCAGCGCGATGTAAAGTAGTGTCAAAGTAAAGGTCGGCAGAGCGATACGTCGGAGAAAATCTCCGAGCCCATCGCCGATCGGGCGAAAGCCCTGCACTGGAAACCAATTCAGTTCCATCGAAAATAGCGATATCATCAGATAGCCGATCACGAACACCGGTACAGAAAACCCCAACACCGATATCAGCATTACGAAGCGGTCGATTAGCGTACCTTGTTTCCATGCTGCAAGTACGCCCAAAGGAACGGCAATCAATACGGAAAGGATGATTGTAGTAAGAGCGAGGCTGATAGTCGGCTCCATCCGGTCAGCAATCAGTTCAATCACCGGTTTACCCGACAAGATTGACGTGCCGAAGTCACCTTGAAGCAACTGAAAGATCCAGTTGAAGAATTGCCTGAAAAGCGGCTCGTTCAAACCAAGAGATTCACGAATTTTCTCCAACTGTTCCGGCGTCGCCGTATCACCGGCAAGAATGGCAGCGGGATCACCAGGTGTAAGCCGCAGCAATAGGAAAACGAACAGGGCGACAAATCCCATCACCGGAATAGCTGCGAGTATACGCTGAACGATATAAACAACCATTGGTTGGACCTTTCGGAATTAGAGTAAGGCCGGGGCCTGCGCGCTATCGGACAGTCAGCAGGCAGCCCCGCACAGTTTAAACACGGGGCTACCATTAGCTCAATTTACTTGGAAATATTCCAGAACAACGGCGCAGGGGCGTCAAGCACACCCTCGAGCCTACTGGACCATGCTGTAGGCACAAAGTACTGGCCAATCGGGGCATACACCCCTTCCTCATAGGCGATCTTCTGGATTTCTGCGGCTAGCTCCTTTTGCTTATCTAACGAAGGAGCCGTGGCATAGGCGATGCGCAACTCTTCGAGTTTGGGCACATCCGGCCAGCCAAACCAGCCACCTTGCGGGCCTTTGCCATTAACCATGTTGTTGACCAGCGGGTTAAACACATCAGCGCCCACCCAGTTGGTCATGAACATATGCCAGCCACCGTCTGCGATGGACGCCTGGCTTGCGCGCTTGCCGACCAGCGTCTGCCAGTCCATCGCTTGCAAATCAACAACAAATCCTGCATCGCGCATAGCTTGAGCCACAACGACCGGTTGCGTACGTAATGTCCCCACATCTGTCGGGTGCATTATCACAATGGGAGTTCCGTCATAGCCTGCATCGGCTAGCATCTTCTTGGCCATCTCCATGCCGTTGCCTTCGACCAGTGTTTCAGAACCCACTTCAGATGCCAGCGGTGTGCCACAGACAAACATCGCACCACACAACTTGTAATACTCGGGGTTACCTACCAGCGCGTCCAGCACATCCTTCTGCTTGACAGATGCAATGGCCGCTTTCCGGATCATCGGGTTGTCCATAGGTGCATTCAGTGTATTGGGTCGCATGATCGTCTGGTAGCCTAGGGCGTTTAGGTTCCTGACCGTAATGTCACCGTTAGCCTCTAGGATAGGCAGCAAGTCAGACGGCGGACTTTCCCAGTAGTCTATTTCACCAGCCTGCAAAGCGTTCAGTGCAGTCTGATCGTCAGGCATCACAACCCATTCCACACGGTCGACCTTGACCACTTTGCCACCAGCTGCCCAACTTGCAGGTTCGCTGCGCGGTACATACTCTTCGTTCTTAGCATAGACCGCCTTGACGCCGGGCTGGAACTCGTCTGCGACCCAGACAAACGGGCCAGACCCTATTTGCTCAGGAATAGGTTCGGTAGATGGTGTTTCAGCCAGCCGCTTGGGCATTATAAACGGGACGTTCGATGAAGGTTTCGCAAGGCTGTCAATAACAAGCCCATAAGGCTCTTTCAGCTTGATCACAAATTCGTTGGGCGATGTCCCCTGCGACATGCTGTCGACGAATGACATGAGGACCTGCCCCATGCCATCCCTTTCGCCCCAGCGCGCAATGGAGGCTGCAACATCTTGGCCCGTTACCGGTGCCCCATCATGAAATTTAAGCCCGCTGCGAAGCGTGAAGGTGTAGACCAGCCCGTCGCTAGAAACGGTATGACTGTCCACCATCTGTGGCTGCGGCACGAGATCGCTGTCCAGCGCGTACAGCGTGTCAAAAATCATGTATCCGTGGTTCCTACTCATGTAGGCGGTTGTCATAATAGGGTCCAGAACACGAAGCGCAGAATGTTTGACTGCGCGCAGCGTTTCAGCCTCTAACGGCCCCGAAAGCATAGCTAAACCAGCAAGCGTTGCACTGAACAATGAACCGCGCAGTGTGCTGCGCAGGCTGGCCCTTTTTGGTTTCACGTTGATGGAAAATTTCATTTCATACTCCCATTGGTTGGTGAATATTTCGCCAGGCTGGAACGCCCTTTTACGGCTTGAACTAAGCCTGTTAGGTTCTGCACCTCGTTAAGTTTTCCCGCTTTTACATCAGGTTTTAATGGCTGCATCTCCGGTCTAACTCATGGGGCAGACGGTGCTTTGAAGAGCTGACCCATCGGTTCGAGCCGCATGCCAGGCGCCAGCCTAGTAAAAGGCAGCTGGGCCGGGCTAACTGGCATCGGTCCAGGCGCTGTGCAGGTCAAGATTGTTTCAGCTATCGGATCAAAATCTGCTCTAAAATGAACCGAACTCTTGTTTACGAGGATCGCCTGCTCCGTCGGTTCAATGCCGACAAAACGGTACATCTCCTGATCCGCCATCTGTGCTTTATTAGTTGTGACTACAATACGCACTCCCCCGATGCGCAGGCAGGCCGAAGGACCCATGTCAAGCGGCGCGCCACCATAGAAAGGTCCAGAGGCGATGAGCTTGCCATTAGACAGAGTTTCCACCACGAACGTGCCCTCGAACGGCGCATCACCGGGCACACCTGAAAACCCACCCAAGCCGATGGTTATCTGCGCGCCTACACCGGCCTTGTGCGCTGCAGCAGCAGCTTTGGGGTCAACCATATTTCCCAATGCAGCTCGCGTCACATTCTGACGCACTAGCGCACGCAGCATGCCAGTGGTGTTTGAATCACCGCCAGCGCCGGGATTGTCTTGAGTATCCGCGAGCACAACCGGGCGCTTAGCGGTCTGGGCAATGCGTATCGCCTCAATAACGCCTGCATCCGGATCGAAGGTCTGCCCTAAAAGCGTTGGTTCGGCGTCCAGAACAGCTGCTTCGATAAAATCCGCTGCACGATCTGCTGCGGCCTGCGTGGTGCCGTAACAGACTACCGTTGGCCCACAGCCAGGAAAGTCCGCCGCTGGAAAACCAAAAAAGAACGAGCTACTAGCAACATCACCAGTTTCGGATTCCGCGACCAGTTCATAGATCGCACGGCCGGGTTCGGATAGAGTGCTTTGCCACGCAATGGGTACCAAAAAAGGCAGCCGGCGGAACGCCTTAGCAAATGAGGCACGCCGTGTCATCAGCGCATCAAGCTGTGCAGCTGCGCGCGATCCAGTCAATGCCATGTCCACATGGGGGTAGGTTCGGAATCCTACGAGAACATCTGCCGCCGCGACCATTTCGTGGGTGATATTTCCATGCAGATCAAGTGCCGCAGCAATTGGAACATCAGGCCCCACCACATCGCGCAACCGGCTCAGCAGCTGCCCCTCACCGTCATCCTCATGCTCAGCCACCATCGCGCCGTGCAGATCGATGAAGATTCCGTCAAGCACGCCAGCGTCGGAAATGCCTGAAACGATTTCATTAGTGATGCTTTCATAGGCATCTTTCGAAACATGAGCAGATGGAATCGCCCCAGCCCATAGAATTGGCACCATTTCCCAACCAGCTGATTCTCCGTACGCGACCGCACCACCGATACCCAAGTTGATTTCCTTGCTCTGATCAATCAGCTGCGGTCCACGGGCCAGAGGCATATAGCCCCCCCCCTGCACGAAATCTGACATGTCTGCCTTCGTAGGGGCAAAAGTGTTAGTTTCATGCAAAAAACCAGCAAGCGCCACGCGCTTTTTCATTTTTACCCCCTGCAAATCTGGAGAACTTGCACAGTAAAACTCGCCTCCCATGTATATTGCAATACGATACACTTACATCGTATAAGGATGGTAGAAGCTTACTTTACTCAAAGTCAACAGAGATGCGCACAAGGACGTACATGTTTAGAAACACCACGCGGGCAGAAAGTGGGGCCCGGATGCTGGACGCGCAGGACCGCGCGGGTGCCCTGTTCGTACAATCTGTCGAAAAGGCAATGGCAATACTGTCCGCCTTTCACCATGCCGACGGGCCGCTGACCTTGTCTGAATTGGCTGAGCGAGCCAATGTTGAACGCAGTGCGGCACAGCGAATGGTGCACACGTTGCGGGCACTAGGCTATATCCGTCGCGATGCCGAGCAGAAAGGGTTTCTTCCCGGTATCCGGATTCTAGATCATACGCTGGACTATCTGCGTCTTCACCCCTTGGTGCGCGCCGCCACACCAGTTTTGCAGGAACTGCGCAGATCCGTTCGCGAACGTGTGGACCTATCTTTATTCGACGATACAAGAGTACTATACGCGGTAAGGCTGCAGACTAAGCGGCAAACATTCAACACTTCGCTTGTGGGCCACAGCGTGCCGACGTTCTGCAGTTCAGGCGGTTTGGCAATCTTGTCTAAAATGCTCGATGGGCAGGCGCGGGATATCGTCGAGCGCTCCGATCGTCAGCCATTTACACCAGACACACTGACCGATGTTGAGGCGGTCCTGGAAAAAGTCAATCAGACCCGCGCCATGGGGTTTTCGCTAACCACCAACCAGATACTGTTAGGCGAGATCGCCGCTGGTTTCCCGGTCCTAGACAACAAGGGCAGTCCGGTTGCTGCTATCCATATCGCCGGCTCATTAGCTGAGTGGACGGAAAACGAATACATTCAGAAAGTTGTACCACTGGGCCTGCAGGCCGCACGTGCCATCAGCCAATACTGAGCCAGGAGACATGCCCACGGATACGTTCACCCTGCCCGGCCTCAGCGCCCCAGCAAGCATTTCGCTGGACAAATGGGGAATGGCCCACATCCGTGCAGAAACCGTGAGGGATGCATTCTTTGTTTAGGGGTTTGATACTGCACGCGATCGGCTGTGGCAAATTGATCTGTGGCGCAAGCGTGGGCTTGGCCTGCTGGCGGCCGATTTCAGCCCCGGATACCTAATGCAGGACCGCGCAGCTAGGTTGTTTCTGTATTGTGGCGAAATGGAAGCTGAATGGGCTGCATATGGCCAGGATGCGCAGATGGTCTGCACTGCATTCGTCAATGGCATAAATGCAGCCGTTGACCAGGTCGTCGCAGGCACCCTAGCCATGCCTCCAGAATTCGTCGAATTGGGCACCCACCCCGCAAAGTGGCAACCTGAAGATGTAGTACGCATCCGCACTGATTGCCTGTCACGGAATGCTGCGTCCGAATTGGCTCGCACTCAGGTACAAGCCTTGGCCGATCCACAGGTCGATCTGTTGCGGGTACCACTATCGCCGCAGGTACCCGAAAGCGAATGGTTAAGTGCGAGCCAGATCAGATTCTACCAATACTGTTCACCCGGCATGGCCCGGTAGTCTATCAAGACCATGATCGCAGTCTGGCGGTGGCAATCAGCACCGTCTTCACCTGTCCAGGCACAGCACCCTACATGGGCAGCATTAAATCCATGCGCGCAACCTCATTGCACGAGTTCCCAAAAGCGCTGGTAGGCTGGGGCGCACCCTCGGTCAATATGCTCTATGCTGACGTCGCCGGCGATATATGCTGGCAGGCTGCCGCCTTCGTGGCGCGCCGCATAAGCTGGCGCGGGCTGACACGAGTCAGCGGCATGGGTTATTGCGAATGGCAGGGTTACATGACTGCCACCGAATTGCCAGCAATTGAAAATCCAGAGCAGAGTTTCGTCCATTCTGCCAACGAATTGAATCTACCAGATGGATGGGATCATGAGACAAATCCTGTCGGTTTTGAATGGTTCGAAGATGGACGCGCGGATCGAATAGCCGAAGTGATCGCCGCCGGAGGAGCCCGCAATATCGCTGACAACCAACGTTTGCAGACTGACAAATTCTCCACTTGGTCGCTTCGCCTAATTGCGCAGCTTCCAGAAGAAAGCCCAACCCATGCCAGCACACTACTGCGCGAATGGGATGGTCGCTCAGATAGGGGATCTGCCGCTGCCCTGCTATTTGAACTGTGACTGCCTAGTCACCTGCGTCCAGCGCTTTTGGTACGCGTCGCTTCAGACAATGAGCTACGCCAATTCCTCCTTCCTGGTAGCATTTCCACCATGGTGCGCCCTGTCGAGGGCTCATACCCCGAATTACTAGCGCGCGCGGATATAAACACAGTCGAGGACCGTACAGCTTTTCTGTGCGAAACTCTACAAGGCGTATGGAACGATGCCTGCAAGCGTTTCGGTAATAACCCTAAAATGTGG
>Ga0181559_10004649_pt1 | contig 13275 bp, 14 predicted proteins | sample 011ome_21_FD_133752 | JGI IMG/M metagenome (GOLD analysis project Ga0181559, IMG submission 133752) | Coastal salt marsh microbial communities from the Groves Creek Marsh, Skidaway Island, Georgia - 011508AT metaG (megahit assembly) | ecosystem: Environmental > Aquatic > Marine > Intertidal...
CGGCGTCCAGGTTCCGGTTTCGTAATCCGCAGCACCCGCAATGGTAAGGCTTATGGCTTTTACGCTCATCCTAGTTTCCCTCTCCGGCGGCGAGATACAAGTCGGCTGTTCCGGTATTCGTGATGGCTGAGACATGGGTTGCCGTGGGTGGGCGCGTCAGGGTCAGCATGGCACCGGGCGGCAAGGGTATATCGGGTGCGCTGGTGCCGCCGGTCGCGGCCACTGTGCCGTCCCCGAAAGCGAGGAACGCCAGCTGCGCGCTGGCGTTATAGACAAGCACCTGAGCACCTGCGCCGCGGTCGGGCAAACCCGCACGGCCCCCTGATACGCTCGTGGCCTGCAGGTAGATCCCCGGCGCGGTTATCTTGATTGGTGTGGTCATTGGTTCATGCTCCCAGCAGGGTTTTCTTGTTGATCGGCGTGTCTCCGGTCAGGCCTTGTCCGCCTGTCAGGATTGTGGCCGCCCGCCCCTTGGTGTGCTGCGCGGCACGCTGCGCACGTTTGCGCGCCGCTTCCACGACCGGATCTTCGGGCGTCGGCGGCAAGGGTGCGGGTGGCGGTGGAGACGGTTTTCCGAAAACAGCACTCATCATTCAGCTCCTTTTCAGGTCAGTCGGGGCCGGCGGGCGGTTGCGCAAAAGATCGGGGTGGCGCTATTTCGGCGCGGATGGTTGTATGCGATCCAAAGGAAGGCCTTATGAAGCTCGGCGCATTGCTCCAGCGTGTTTTTTACCCACGCATCGACACTCCGGAACTCGCCGAACAGGCGGTCCAGAATGGCGGCGTTGCCGGATGGATCATGGTCGCCGTGCACTTTCTGCTCGGCGCATTCCTGATCATCGTGATCTCGGGCCAACAGACACGCATCAGTGGTGATGAACTCTGGCCCGGGGTGATTCAGCTTTTCCTGGCGCTGCTATACGGCGCCCTGGCGACGTACAGCTGGCGCGGCTCGCGCGGTGCAATTGTCGGTATGGTGTCGCTGCTGGTCCTCGACACATTGGTCGTTTTGATCCGCATCAAAGGCTTCGACCCCCAGGTCGCGGTACATTTGGCGGCCATTATTCTGGCGATCGGTGGCATGCGCGGCGCCTTCGCACGCGACGCTTTCGAAAAGGCTGACAATGCATAAGGATTCAACGAACTGTTCGGACATGTCTTGCGGCCATCGCAATGGCCGCACTGATCGCCGTCATGCAGGCATCCATGCCGGACCCAGCCCATGCGCTGTCGGCCAACCCGCCCTCGCCCAAAGTACAGGAAGCCGAGTTTCGCCGCGGCTACAATTCCTATATTCGCGGAGACTTCGACGCCGCCGTCGCGACATGGACGGCGCTCGCCGATCAGGGTCACATCAAGTCGATGAACAACCTTGGCACCATGTACAGCCAGGGCAAGGCGGTTTCCCGAAACTATTCCTATGCGCTGTTCTGGTACCGAAAGGCCGCGGCCAGAACCGATGCACGCGCGATGTACAATATCGGCATTGCCTATGAATACGGGCGCGGCGTCGACCAAAGCGATGCCCAAGCCATCTCCTGGTACCGGCGCGCAGCCGATCTTGGGCTTGCCGAAGCCACGAACGCCATCGCCTGGGTTTACGCCACATCTCCCGATTTCACCGTGCGCGATGGTGCGCAAGCTCTGAAATGGGCACAGATCGCGGTCAAACGTCAGACCTCCTCAAAGGCTCTCACGACACTCGCCGCTGCGCACGCCGAGCTGGGCGAATATCGCAAGGCCGTCGTCGCCGTGGAACGCGCCATCGACTACATGAAACGTGAGTTCAACGGTGCCGATATGGTGATCACCGACCGCGAACTGTTCGGCATGTTGCGACAAAGCGGACGCACCGATGACGTCTTCAAGCTGCTCGAGCGTCTGGAGTTCTACGCCAACGGCCAGCCGACACGGGATTAGTTTGGCGCCAGCGGGTCCCAGTCCATGCCCACTGTCGCGGGGAAATCCGCTGTTGTGACCGCTGGCCGATACCCCACCGCGAACATCCGGAACGCATCCGCGCCGTGGGAGGCGCTGTCATGGCGGGGGCGGTCCTTCCAGACACCGCGCCGCCCATCCCATTCCCGGCGATAATTGTCGAGGTGGCGCAGCCCGGCGTCACATCTTTTCGCGTCGAACCAGCACCGCGCCAACGCGTTACGCGCGGCTTGTATTTCTGTCCCGATGTCGTTGGCACGCGGCACGGTCGTGATCGGGCGCAGGCCGAGGTCTTCCAGCATCCGGCGGCGTGACAATCCCGTGCCCAACTCCCGCACCTCCACGTCATGGGGCAGATAGTGAGTCCCATATGTGTAGGGCTTCTCGCGCAGCAGGTTCACATAATGGGCCAGTCCCTCGCCATTCTCCTCGTGGAAATCAATGAAACGATCCTCGCGGCCGACACGCTGATGAAACCAGATCGCGCTGGTGTCGTTGATACCCAAATCCCAGAAGGTGTTCACCGGCAGGCCCGGTTCGTGGGGCACTACACAAATCCGCCCTTCGGTTCGGACACGAGCCATGTCCCGCCCGAAATACGCACCTTCAATCGAGGCCGCAAAAGCTTCATCGGGGGTTGAGGGAAATTCCCGCATCATCCGGTCCCCCTGTTGTTCGGCCTTGCGGGTGTACCAGGCGCGCTGACCCGGCGAGAGCTTAATTCCGGCATCGGATAGCTCCGCAAAATATCGCTCGAGCCGGGCCGGTATCTGCACCTCTTCGGGCGGCAGTTCGTATCCGGCATGGCCCCACCACGGAAAGAAATGGAACCGGAAATCCAGCGCCGTCAGGGCTCGCCCTTCGGCGGCATGGCCCCGCGCGCGATGACAGAACTCATAAAAATCCCCCTCCCGGCCCTCCGCGGTCGATTCGATGAAAATTGTTTGTCCCGGATGCACCGTGTTCAGGGCACCAGCGCGAATTTCAGCTGCCTTGTCGGGGTAGCGCGCGCAGATCGCGCCATGCTCGGAAACATGCAGATACTGATAGGTGCCCGACCGCAGGCTGGTCCCCACACGCAGGCTCGACCCATTGGCAAAAGCGAGCTCCCGCGCAGAATCACTCACGGCGGGAATCGCCTGCCGCAGCGCGGCGGGCAATTGCTCATAGGGATAGCGCACCTTCTCCTTGAAGATAGCTTCGGCATCATGAAGCGTATGGGCCACTGTGCCCGCCGCAATGTTGGAGTTGAACAGGCAGGCGTCCAGCATGAACAGCTGGGTAAAGGTCGTCATGCCCAGCTGTCGCGCTTTCAGCACAAGGTTCAACGTGTGGCGCGCCTCATACAACGCCGTCTGCGCCGGGTTCATCGTGAATTTCACCCGCCGTCCATGGGCATCGCGTATCCAGTAGAGATTGTTGAGCCGCCAGCGCTGATCGGAAAACTGCGCGACCGCGCGCGCGAAATCAGGATCGTTCGTCATTTGCCGACTGCTTCTTCGGCTCGGGCGCGACATGCGTCTGTCCATCAACCGCCTTCAGCAATGCGCGGACATCCTCGGCAACATCAACACCAACCCGATCCCGGTATCGTTCGGGCCGACGTGCCTTGAGCATGAACATCAGAAGCGTGTCGGAGTATTTCCGCACACTGCCCACGATCTTGCCCTGATAAAAAACAGGCTCCTCACCGCCCTCCAGCGCACGACGCATTGCTTCATCCTCAAGAGCATCGATCCCGGTTTCGAGAGCATCGAGCCATTCAGCGGCAAACCCCGAATCAGCGCGGCGCAGGCGATACCATTTCCATCTTTCGACCCCTGTCGCATGTGCGGATGCACTCACATTTGCGCTGTCGCGAAGCGCAGCGAGAAATGCCTGACGCCTTGCACGTCCGATGTTCACGCCCCGGCTCATCCGCACCCCCGCGCCCAACAAAAAAACCCGCCGAAGGAAACCCGGCGGGCGCAAACATGTGATCCTGAATTTCGTGCACCCTAATGGCTGTGCAACCCATCGGCAATTTTGAAGTGCAGGTGTACGCGATCCGTCCACCAACGCGTCATGCCCGCACTTGTTGCGGGTATCCACGTCAGCGGGCCGCGTGACACATGGACGTGGATGACCGGATCAAGTCCGGCCATGACAGTCGGAAAGGAAGACCGCAAAACAAAACCCGCCGGAAGAAAACCTCGACGGGCGCAACTTTGTGATCCTGAATTTCGTGCACGCTACCCTCGCGACACGAAGGATGCAAAAATCAAACGCAGGTCACATCAGGCAAAAGGGGAACACAACATGGCAACGCTACGCATTTGTTTCGTCGGAGACAGCATCACGGTGGGCAGCGGGGACACCGACTTTCTCGGCTGGCCGGGACGCGCCTGTATCGCCGAGACCCAACGCGGACATGACGTTACCCTTTACAACAACGGAGTGCGGGGCGACACCACGGACATGATCGCGCCGCGCTGGCGCCGCGAGTGCGAGGTTCGCCTGCCGGATCACGTCAACGGGCATCTGGTGTTTTCCTTCGGCGTGAATGACATGGCTGAGGAAGTTGGGGCGGGCATCCGTGTCCCCATCGAAAAGTCCGTCGTGAATGCGCGCGCAATCCTGACCGAAGCCACGGCCTGGCGCCCGACCCTGATGCTCGGGCCGATCCCGACCATCGATGACATGCAGCCCTATATCTTTCCCAACGGGATCGCCTATCACTTTGAGTCGGAACGCGCGGGGGCGCTGAACACCGCTTACGCGGAATTGTGCGGCGAACTGGGCATTCCCTATCTCGACCTGTTCAGCGCGCTGTCAGACAATGCCGACTGGGCCCGCCACCAGCGCGACTGTGACGGGGTTCATGCCGTGGGTGAGGGCTACGCCATCATCGCCGATGCCCTGACCAGCTCGGACGGCTGGCGCAGCTGGTTCGCGGATTAAAATGTCAGTTATCCCTCTCGACACTCCATCGCAGCAGTCGCCAACTCCCGTTTCAGTTCCCAATCACGAGGAAACCGCATGAAAGTCCTGATACTCGGCGCCGGCGCCATCGGCGGATATCTGGGAGGTCGGCTGACCGACGCCGGGTTAGACGTCACTCTTTTGGTGCGACCAGCCCGCAAGGCGCAGCTCGATGCGGACGGACTTCAGATCAGGAGCGTTTACGGCGATCTGAATATTCGCGTCAAAACGGTTACCGCCGACGAGGTCACGACGCCGTACGACATCGTGATCGTGACGGCGAAGGCTTACGACCTTGAAAGCGCCATCGCGGCCATCACCCCGGCTGTCGGTCCCGACACGATGGTCCTGCCGATCCTCAATGGAATTGGACATATCAACACGCTCAACGCGGCTTTTGGCCCGGAGCGTATTCTTGCCGGAACAGTGCAAATCTCAGCCCTGCGCATGCCCGACGGCTCCATCGAACACAAGAATGACTGGCGCTGGCTGCGGTTTGGCGAGCAGGAGGGCGGGCTCAGCGACCGGGTTATTGCACTGCGTGACGCATTGGCAGCCGCTGAAGGCCTGGAACCCGTCGCCCTTGAAAATGCCATGCAGGGCATGTGGGAGAAATTCGTTCATCTCGCTACGGCTGCCGGCATGACCTGCCTTATGCGCGCCAATGCCGGGCAGATCGTCCGGTCCGACGAAGGCGCAGAGCTTTTCCAGCATTTCCTGGAGACCACGGCCGAGGTGGCGCGCCGTTCAGGATATCCACCCAGCGACACATTCATGGCGAATTACCGCAAGCTGTTTGCCGATCCCCATTCGGGCTATGCCACATCCATGCTCCGCGACGTGGAAGCCGGAAATCAAACCGAAGGCGAAGACATTCTCGGCCTGCTTCTGAGCACGGCCCGCGAACACGGCATCGACGAGCCCTTGTTCAAGGCGGCCTATGCTTCAATACGTGCCCATGAAGAGCGCCGTCAGGATGGCGGGCTCTAACACCGTTCATCCCAGCCGGCTGGCGCGCGCATGGGCGGTGCCAAAGTCACTCCGCCCATAGGCGATCGCAAGTGCATCGAGCCCCCGCAACAAAGCCGCCTTCTCGATGGCGTCGATCCGATCCAGCTTTCCGGTCATCGCCCGCCAGTACCAGGCCGGCAATTGATGCTCAACGGCGACCCGCCGTGTCTCCGACCACGACAGACGGCCGGCATTGCGCAACGCGTTGTCACCGCGCGCCAGAATATCGCGGGCGCGCTCATCGGTTTCCGGATAGAGGCTGGCCCCACCCGGTGAATAGCCGGTCAGGCCACTCGCATAACGCTCATAGATATGGGTGTAGGGAGTCGGCTTGCCGAAAGCCCGCCAACCCATAACCGCGTAAACCCATCCGCCATCCATCTGTTCGCGGGTGATATGACCGGTCATCTGCAACACGCCGAGCGGATCTCCCGCGCGTGGGTCCCGCGCGCCATCAGCACCGACAATCAGTTTGCGCTTTGCCTGCCATTCCGCTGTGCCGCCGTCATACGGTCGACGACCCGCACGCGTGCTCTGCCGGCGGCGCGCTTCCGCGCTCCGCTTACGTCCCGGGCGAGCCATGGCCTTACTCTGCAGCGATGGAATATGGCGACGGCGCGGTTTCGCGCAGTCCCGGGAGGGGCGACCTCAACCCGCGCAGGGGTGGAGCAGACAACCGATTTTCATATTGGCGTCCCGCATATAGCCTGGCGATCTGATGTCGCGTCATCCGGGCCCCGGGCTGCTTTTCACGGACCCGTGCGCGTTTCTTTCGCGGCAAGGCCGGAATACCGAATTTTGTGCGTTGTCCGTAGACACTCGCCCGGCTCAACCCGAGATGACGGGCGATCTCAAGATCCGTCCCGACCTGACGCTGCCATAGGACCATCTCTGCTGCCGAAGACGGCGGCCAGTCCGGATATTTGCGCTCCGGTACGCTTTCCTGAAGACAATTTCTAGACACGTTCAACTCCTGCGGGTCATAATAGAACATAACATGAACAATTTGCCTAGACCCCACCTGTCGTGAATCACCAACCTATCCACATCTGAAGTCCGGTTTACAGATCGTGTGATTATCGCATTGCGCATGCAACTTAAAACATGTAATTTTCGCAACACTTTGGAATCACGTATGAAATCGCCCAAGACCTGAGATGACCGACGCCGCCAACCCGATATCGGAAACCGACTGGATCCGTGACGGCCTTGCCAAACCCGGCAAGACCCAGCGCGGACTTGCAAACGCGCTCGGGCTGGACCCATCTGCCGTCAGTCGTTTGCTAACCGGCGGGCGTCAACTTCGCGCAGCCGAAATTCCGGTGGTCGCTGCCTATCTCGACTCCAGCGCGCCGCGTGCGTTGTCGGATCCAATTGTCGCGCCCCGGAACGCCGGGCCAACCGAACCCAAACAACGCCCGGGTTCAAACCAATGGGTTGGCGCGCGCGATCTGCCGGTCATGGGTACAGTGGTGGCCGGTTCTGACGGCATGTTCCTGATGAACGGAGAGGTTCATGACTACATCGAACGCCCGCCGTCCCTGCAGGGCGTTACCAGTGCTTATGCCGTTTATGTGGCCGACACCTCGATGGTTCCGCGCTATTTCCCGGGAGAGACCCTGCATATTCACCCCGGACGTGCGATCGCGTCAGGGGATGACACCTTCGTGGTCGTGCAGATCAGACCGGAAGCCGATGGCGAGGCGCCGCGCGCCCTGGTGAAACGTTTCAAACGCCGGACAGCCAGCTCTCTGGTGCTGGAGCAGTTCAACCCGCATCGCGAGCTGGAATTCCCGCTTACTCAGGTGGAAAGCATGCATCTGATCATCTGGGCCGGTCGCGGATGAAGGGTCTCCAAAAACGCAACTGTCATCTTGCCCGCACCTGTCTGTTGGACCACGATGGCAAACGCCCCGACACGGGGGCACACGGAGGGGGACCAGCATCATGAGAAATACAACAGACGGCGGCGACGCGATCCTGCATGGCTTTCGCAGCCTTGGTATCGACTATGTCATGGCCTCTCCCGGCTCGGAATGGGGTCCGTTCTGGGAAGCCATGGCGCAGCAACAACTTAGCAATGAACCCGGCCCCACCTATCTGACCTGCGCCCACGAAACCCTCGCGGTTGATCTGGCCATGGGATACACGTCGGTTACTGGCCGGATCCAGGCTGTGATGCTTCACACCGGTGTGGGACTGCTTCAGGGGTCCTTGGGTATCGAGGGCGCTCTGCGTGGTGCGATCCCGATGCTCATCCTGTCTGGTGAATCGGTGAGTTTCGGTGATGACCCCGATGTAGATCCGGGTTTCCAGTGGCAAGCCATTCTGAACCAGGTCGGTAGCCCGACGCGGCTTATTGAGCCGTTGGTCAAATGGGCCCACCAGACCGGCAGCATTTCAACCATGTATCAGCAGGTCGTCAGCGCCGGGGAAATGGCACAGCGCTCACCCGAAGGACCAACATATTTGTCGGTCCCGATTGAAGTCATGATGCAGCCGTGGTCGCCACCCAACGAGCTGCGTAACGCGCCAGAGGCTCCCACAGTCACAGCGACGCCCTCTGATATATCTATTATATGTGAAATGCTTTTGGCCGCAAAAAATCCAGCCATTATCACGGGTGAATCTGGCCGTACCCCGGAAGGGTATGCCGCTCTGATTGATCTGGCTGAAACCCTTGCAATCCCTGTGGTCGAAGGCCGATTTGCCCCTTACGCCAACTTCCCCAAAGATCATCCGCTCTATCTGGGTGGGGGCCGGCCTGCGATCGTCGATGACGCTGACCTCATCGTTTTGATCGCGACCCGCCAACCCTGGTACCCACTATCAAACACGCCCAAAAAGGCTCGTATCGTCAATATCGATGAGACCCCATTCCGCGATCACGTGGTCTATCAGCCGAGTTCTGCCGAGCGCTTCCTCGAAGGAGACGTCGCTGCCAACCTCGCACTACTCGTCGACGCCCTGAAAGCAGCTAAAACAGACCATGATGCCGTCACCAAACGCCGCACACAGTGGAACGAAGCAGCAGAAATACGCCACGCCGAAGCCGTCGCACACATAACTGACGCGCGTGCTCAAGCCACCATTTCGCCCGCCTTGCTCGTCGCAACTCTTTCGGAAATGGCACCTGCCGGCACCATCTTCGTCGATGAAACCATCACCCACCGACCCGCGATCATCGGGCACCTGAAAACCGACGGCCCGACCAGCTATTTCAGGGTACATGGCGGACTGGGTCAGGCCATGGGTGTGGCACTGGGCGCCAAGCTTGCCGCACCAGACCAAATGGTCATCACGACCCTGGGGGACGGCACCTTCCTCTATAACCCAGCTGTCCAGGCGCTGGCTTTTGCCCGCACCAACAATCTCGCAACCCTCACCGTGATCTTCAACAATCACGGCTACAACGCCATGCGAAAGGATCAGGAGGGCTATTTCCCGGACGGTGTGGCCGCGAAGAACAATCTCTGGCTGGGTCACCCCATCACCGAGTTTGATTATGCCGAACTTGCCAATCCCTTTGGCGCTTTTGGGGCCACCATTGAAACACCGGCCGAACTTCCCGCTACAATTCAAGCGGCATTCGCAGCAATCGCCGAAGGCCGTTCTGCCTTGCTCAATGTGATGCTCAACGCCTGACGACACGGTTGTCCACGACCGGCAATGGCGCGTTGACGATATTGCGATTTCCGCAATAGCTTCACGCCATGCCGCCTCCCATTGTCCAGAATGAATTCCAGTATCGCGCAATCCGCACACGGATCACCGCCCTTGACGGTCACCTGCGCGCCATCCGTGATTTGCATGAACTTGCCGTGACAAACCGCGCGCAGCACAAGATTGAAGATGAGGACGTCAAGGACCTCGCCCCGCTCGCAGACGCCGCATCAGACATCACCTGGACCCGGGAACGCCTGCTTGATGCTGCCGACGCCTGGGAAAACCTTGTCACCTATGACAAGCCTCAGGCCTGACAATACACTCAGGATTGATCAGGCCCCTGGGCCGGGGTCCCGTCCCCCAAGATTCACACGCATCCTTTTCTCCCAATAGTTGACTCTTATTGGGCGTGACACCATGGTTTCGCGCATGAAATTTCTAACTGTTTCCGCACTTACGTTGCTTTGGTTCACGCCTTCTCAGGCAAGTGATTGGGATATACCGCGACCGCAGTTCGATATCCCGGTTCAGCTGGCGCAAGCCTCTCCCCCGGCAAGAAAACGTACGGCGAATACCGGGATCTACGACGAAGCCATTCATCACAGAGTCGAAATCGAGCGTCGACGCAGAGAGGCTCTGGCGCCCGGGCAACAGCCGACTTATCTCGCACAAGCGCATCAAAGCGGATTTGGCGGGCGCATTTATATCGCGGGCGCAATGTCGGGCGTTTTTGTTGACGACGGCGAACTGGGAAGCACAAACACGTCAATCAATGCCGCGCTTCGCTCAATTTCGTCGGAACTGACGTTTGACAAGGGTTGGGGCGCGTCTGCGGCGGTGGGCTGGCGCTTCCTGCCCGCTGAAGAAATCGGACCGCGCTTCGAACTGGAGGCGGCCTACCAGAAAAACGACCTCGACCAATTCAACACCAGCCGTGGCAACATCGCCGTAGATGGTGATGCTTCGGTACTCTCGCTGATGGCCAATTTCGTCCTCGACGTCTACACGGACTCCCCCATCGTGCCCTATTTTGGAGCGGGTGTCGGAGCATCCTAGGTCAATACAGACATAACGGCTTCTGGCCAAAACACAAATTTCAATGACAGGGCTGTGACGGGCCAACTTATCGGCGGCGCGGCCTATGCACTCACCGATACGCTGTTTCTCACGCTCGACTATCGCTACTTCCTGATCGATCAACTCGATCTTGAAGGCGGTACATTCGAGCCGCGCATCCACAAGGTCTCACTGGGTATGCGCCACCAGTTCTGACCCAAGTAATACGGCCCCGATGCATTTGCACCGGGGCCGTTTCCTATTCCATACATTCGGGCAATTTATTCCGCAGGAGCGGTCGCCTCCACATAGGTTGTCGGCAACCCATGCTTTTCCCGCTGCGCATCGCGATAGATCGCTATCAACAGCGATATGCCCATCAGCACCATAACAAAGCTGAACGGCAATGCGCCGATAACCATCGCTGTCTGAATTGCACCCAACCCACCAGCGATGATCAAACCGCCGACGACGAGCGCCAGTGCCGCACCCCAGAACAGGATATGCATGCGGGCCTTCGGACCTTCGTCACCGGCGGCGTTGATCGTGTTGATAATCAGAACAGCACTGTCAGCGGATGTCACCAGATATGTCAGCAACAGGATCACGATCAGGATCGACATCACATAAGCAAGTGATTCACTCAGAATGACCGCCAACATGGCGAAGAGCTGATCTGCCTGACCGGCACCCGCGATGGCGCCATCGGCGACGCCGGAGAGTTCAAGATCAATCGCGGTGCCACCGACCATCGCGAACCAGACAAAGCACATGATCGCGGGAATGATCAGTGCGCCCAGAACATATTCTCGGATTGTCCGGCCCTTGGAGATACGCGCCAGGAACACCCCGACGAAGGGCGCAAAGGCAATCCACCAGGCCCAGTAGAAGATTGTCCAGCCGCCCTGCCATCCGGCCAGTGCATCGCCGACTTCCGTGTTGTCTTCCGCCCAGACCGTGAAAATATTCGCGGGAATGGACACAAGATAATCCCAGATCCCGACAAACAGTGTCGAAAGACCAAAGAAGGTCGAACCAAACACGAGGAAGAAGCACAGCACAAAGAAGCTCAACCCCATATTGATGTTCGACAACCACTTGATGCCCTTGCCCACCCCGGACAGGGCGGAGAGGGTTGAAGCTCCCATAATTATGATAAGCGCGAAAATGATGCCCAGTGCCGACGAGGATCTCGTCCCGTCAGCCGCTGTTGCATAAAGCCAGTCCCCCACGCCGATCCGGGACAGGCCGGAAATGAACTGTTCCACGCCAAACCCCAAGGTCTGGGAGACGCCAAGTACGGTTGCAACGACAGCCACGACGTCCACGGCATGACCAATCGGACCGGAGAGCTTTTTCCCGAAGATGGGAGACAGGGCCGAACGAATCGTCAAAGGCAGTCCACGTCGATAACAAAAATACGCGAGCGCGAGGCCAACGATCGCATAGGCCGACCACGCAGCCAGACCCCAATGGGTAAAGGACCAGACATAAGCTTCGCGCACGTTGCCCGCCGTGCTGCCCTCGGTCAGCCCCATAATCGTGCTGGGGTTCTTGGCAAAGTGATACATGGGCTCGGCCGTGGCGAAGGTCAGCATGCCAATGCCGATGCCTGCGCCAAACATCATCGAAAACCAGGAAAAGTTCGAAAACTCGGGCCGGTCATCTTCATGCCCGAGCCGAAGCCTGCCCGCCGATGGCCACAAGGCCAGCGCAAAACAAAGAATGACGAAAAACGCCATTGAATAGACATACCAGTAATTGAAGCCCGCGAGGATGAGACTGTTCAAGTCGCCCAAAACGGCGGCCGCCTGATCGGGAAACGCAATCGCCCAAATAATCAAAGCGCCCACCAGTATTTTTCCGGTGATCGTCACGTCCTTGGTGAAACCACGGTAAAATCCGGATTTCGAAACCCGAATAGGTAAATCGGTCAACGGTGGCTTCACCGGCATAATACTTCCCCAAATACGGCTTATATATATCGATGCAAGTATTCTAACCCGATAGAATAGAAATCACAAATTTGTCCCCATTACTCGAACCGTGTTTCGCAATGCGAACCGTTGGTTTGACTTTTATTATCATTTCTGAAACCGAAAAATTCAGCCTGACAAGGCGAGGAGAACGTCTCCCACCAGGCAGTGGCAGACCTGCCGCACCAGCCACATCAGTAGCCACACAAACGAAAACCCCGGAGTGACCTCCGGGGTTTCGAACGCATCACAATTAGCTGGTCGGGAAGAGAGGATTTGAACCTCCGGCCCCTACGTCCCGAACGTAGTGCTCTACCAGGCTGAGCTACTTCCCGACTTCGGATTTCATACAACGCCGGGCCGAAAAGCCTGAGTATCTTCGGTATTCTGCTTGTTCCACATCCTTGGTTAATGTTGATCCCCGTATTATACGCCCACCTGAATCCGATGTGAATCGACTAGTCTGTGGAACAGGATTGGAACAAGGGTTTTAGGGTCAGGAGAAAATTGTCGCTGTGACACGGTTCCATCTCAGGACGTCACGACAACCCCCACCCCGGGGACAAAAATCGACCCCCTACCGAATATATATTGGAAGACGGGCCAGATAAATTTTAGGTCAGAGTAACCAGAGTTGATCTCGATGGACTGCCCTGCGTCCTTGAGC
>Ga0181559_10004662_pt1 | contig 13251 bp, 8 predicted proteins | sample 011ome_21_FD_133752 | JGI IMG/M metagenome (GOLD analysis project Ga0181559, IMG submission 133752) | Coastal salt marsh microbial communities from the Groves Creek Marsh, Skidaway Island, Georgia - 011508AT metaG (megahit assembly) | ecosystem: Environmental > Aquatic > Marine > Intertidal zone...
ATCAAGCAACAATTTCATCGATTCCTCGCTCAACAAAAGAGTTAGCAAAATGGCGAGGTGAATCAGATTTTCAAGCCTTTTGGTATTTATTTCATAAAACTAGGCCAGAGATTTCTCTTACTCTGCCAGCAAGACTTATCTTTAATGAGCTAGAAATGTCTAGGGTAGAAATTTTGGGATCAAATATATACAAGGGATCAAAAACAAATATTATCAGATACCTTGAAGGTATTGAGATTGAAGATAAAAAATCACCTCAATATTTGGCCTTTTGCTCAAATCTTTGGTTAAAAGATTTATTTGAATTTGATTTGGCACCTTCCTCAAAAAAAATTCTTAAGGAATTTTCTGAAAATTATGATGGAAAGAGTCTTAAAAAAATTAAAGATCAATTAATCAATGCTATTAATGATCAAAATAAATTTGAGGAAGCTTCTATAGAATTTCTTAAAGCCATAAAACTTCTTAAGTCAGATAAAGATAATAGTATAGAAGAGGAAGATGCATCTTTTGAACCTCCTGGAAGTTCAGACTCTATTGAAAGTGAAGATGAGGATACAAATGATAGTGATCAAAGTGAATCTGAAAACTCTCTTCAAGATATAGACATTAATTTTGATGATGTTGTCGATCAAACATCCGAGGTTTCTGATGGGATATCTATCGATGAAGAAATCGACGCTTTGTCATATCCAAATAATGAATATAACTTTATAGAAAATAATAATTATTCTATCTTTACAACCGAGTTTGATGAAGTAATTGAAGCGAAAGATTTAACTACTGCTGATGAAGCGATTCGCCTAAGGACGCAGCTAGATAATTTGATAAAACCACACCAAACAACTATAGGAAAGCTTGCTAATAGACTTCAAAGACTTCTTTTAGCAAAACAAAATACTAGTTGGAATTTTAATTTAGACGAAGGCCTACTCGATACTGCAAGATTGCACAGAGTAATTGCTGAACCAGGTCATCCACTTAGTTATAAACAAGAAACAGAAAATAATTTTAAAGATACTGTTGTTACGCTGCTTATTGATAATTCTGGTTCTATGAGAGGTAGATCAATAAGTTTAGCAGCAATTTGTACAGATATTATTGGAAGCACACTTGAAAGATGTCAAATAAAAACAGAAGTTTTGGGATTTACTACAAAAAATTGGAAAGGTGGTGACTCAAAACAAAAATGGATAAATAGCGGCAGCTCTATTAATCCAGGTAGGTTAAATGACATAAGACACATTATTTATAAAAGTGCAGATAATAGCTGGCGACGAGCAAGAAAATACTTTGGAGCTATGTTGCGAGAAGGTCTTTTAAAAGAAAATATTGATGGTGAGGCACTTTCCTGGTCACACGAAAGACTTTTTAAAAGAAATGAAGATAGAAAAATAATTATAGTTATATCTGACGGTGCTCCTGTAGATGATAGTACTCTATCAACTAATGGTGAGGAATATCTAGATAATCATCTAAAAAGAATTATCTCTTATATTGAAAATGACAGTCCAATAGAATTACATGCAATTGGGATTGGTCATGATGTAACTAAATATTACAAAAATGCAATAACTATAAATAGAGCTGAAGAGCTTGGTGAGGTTCTCTTAGAAGAGTTAACAAAACTTTTCAAGAATTAATTTGTATATTACAATTAGTTAATGTTTACACTGTAAACATTATTGTAGGAGAACAAAAGAGAATGAAAATTACAAAACAAGCAGGTCCACCAGAAGATTTATTATATTTTGATGACGAAGTAAATTTAACACCATTACAAGTTGAGGATGTTGTTGAAATCTTTAATACTCCACTAACAGGCTCCTACAATTGGGACTACACCGTTGCTGATAACAGAATCAAAAAACTCTATGAACTTGGAAAAGAACTTAATTGGAATGGATCCATTGACTTAAAGTGGGATTATACGCATCCGGCTGATGAAAAATTAGTTGATCCTGATGAACAATTACCACATGAGGCACTTGAGGCTTACCAAAATCTTACTGAAGAAGAAAAAATCCTTTTTGATAGGCATTCTACTGCTGAATTAATGAGTCAATTCTTACATGGTGAACAAGGTGCCCTACTGGTCGCATCACAATTAGCATCATGTGCTCCAACATATAATGCAAAACTTTATGCTGCTTCTCAAACTTTTGATGAAGCTAGGCATGTTGAAGTTTTCAATCGGTACCTCCAAGAAAAAATTGGAATTCATTATCCAATCAATCCAGCCCTAAAACAGTTACTAGATAAAATTTTAACGGATGAGCGCTGGGATCTAAAATTCATTGGGATGCAAATTATCATTGAAGGTTTAGCTTTAGCTGCATTCCAAATGCTTAAAACAATAACAAAAGACCCCCTATTAAAACAACTATTACATTATGTTGTAAGAGATGAAGCTAGGCATGTGACTTTTGGAATTAATTATCTTGAAGACTATATTAAAACTTTATCACCAGAAGAAATTGAAGACAGAGCAGAATTTGCTTATGAAGCTTGTGTAATTTCAAGAGAAAGACTAATAAATACTAAATCTGAACAAAAATTTTTAGGAATGAGTGCAGAAGAAGCAAGAGAATTTCAGCTTAATACTGCTACATTCGATATGTTTAGAAACTTTTTATTTTCAAGAGTAATACCAAATCTATCAAGAATAGGACTACTAACAGATAATGTGAGGCCAAAGTTTGAAGCTCTCGGTCTGCTTGAATATGAGCATGCACCTGATGACTTTGAATGTGATTGGACAGAGTTAAAAAAACCTCTAGAAAGCTTTGATAAAATACCTGAAGCAATATAGATTTTTTCTTTGTTTAATACTCATAAGCTCTTATAGTTTCAGTGAAACTATAGTCATTAAACCCTCTGAAGACTCATATACTGAAATTCAGGAAGCTCTAATTTTTGCAAATTCTGGAGATATTATTCATCTATCAGAAGGATTATATGAATTCGAAGATAGCCTTTCTATTGATGTTGATGGTGTAACTCTTCAAGGAGATGGTATGAAAAAAACCATTCTATCTTTTAAAGAACAACAATCTGGAGCACAAGGTCTTTCTGTGACATCAGATAATGTTAGGCTCATTGATTTTGCAGTTGAGGATGCTAAAGGAGATGCAATTAAAGTCAAAGGAGTTAATGGAATAAGTTTTATTAGAATTAGAACAGAATGGACCAATGGACCAGATGAATCAAATGGAGCTTATGGCCTATATCCAGTGGAATCAAAAAATGTTCTTATAGATTCATGTGTTGCCATTGGCGCTTCTGATGCTGGTATTTATGTAGGTCAATCTGAAAACATAATTGTAAAAAATAGCAGAGCTGAATTTAATGTTGCAGGCATTGAAATTGAAAATTCATACTATGCCGATGTTTTTGATAATCATGCTGAAAATAATACCGGAGGTATTTTAGTATTTGATTTACCTGATATCCCTCAACAAGGCGGTCATCATGTAAGAGTATTCAGAAACAAATCAATAAATAACAATACAGATAATTTTGCTCCTGAGGGTAACATTGTTGGAGAAGTTCCAAGAGGAACCGGAATAGTTATACAAGCAAGCTCAAATGTTGAAATTTTTGATAATGATATTGGGGGCAACGATACTATTAATATAGCAATAGTAACTTATCCTTATGAAACTGAGGATGAAAATTATAACCCGCATCCTAGAGCCATACAGATTCATAATAATAGATTTGCAAAATCTGGTAATAATCCTGACATTGAAACAGGAGACTTAGCAAAATTTTTATATGAAATATCGAATCAAAATATGCCAGATATTTTTTGGGATGGCATCGTTCCATTTAAACAAATGGTTTTTGGTCAGCCTGAATCAGAAAAAATAATACTTGGAGATAATGGCTCTGCTTCATTTTTAACAATTAATCCAATTAAATATATGCTTCCTTTTATAGATCCTGTTGAAAGAGACTATGAAAAATATAAAGCAAAAATTACCCCGCTATCTCCTGTTGTATTCGATGAGTCTATTTAAAAAAATTTTAATTATTTCCTGTATCTCTATCCAGTTTGTTGAATCTAAGGTGCAAGATGAGCTCATTTTTATAGAAAAAGCACCAAAAAAACTATCTGAATTTGGTTTTTTTAAAAATATGAGCGCTCAAATACCTGCTGAGGGAGTTTTGCCATATGATTTAATAAGTCCACTTTTTTCAGACTATACAGATAAGTTAAGGTTCATATATATTCCAAAGAGTAAAGCTGCTAAATATAGATCAAATAAAGTGTTTGATTTTCCTGAAGGAACGGCACTTATTAAAACATTTGCATATCTTAATGAACATGAAAATTCTGAAATTCCTGCACAATTGTTGGAAACTAGGCTGTTACTAAAAAGAAATGGAGAATGGGTAAATGTTAGTTATGTATGGGATAGTAATCAAGATGAAGCTTATTTGACAGTTGCTGGAAAGACCATCTCTACTAAATTTATCAATAATAATGGAGATTATGTTGATGTCAGATATAGGGTTCCAAATATTAATCAATGCAAAGAATGTCATCAAATAGATAAGACTATAACTCCTATTGGACCTAAATTAAGAAACCTAGATAAAGAGTATGTTTATGATGATGGAGTTTTTAATCAGCTTGCTAAATGGCATGACCAAGGATGGATTGATAATAAATTTGATGAAGTAAAAATGGTAAATTGGGCAGATGATTCTATGACTGTTGATCAAAGAGCAAGATCATATTTGGATATAAATTGTGCTCATTGTCATATTGAAGGTGGTTCAGCAGATACTAGCGGTCTCTATCTGGACTATAATGAAAAAAGAGAAATTAACTTAGGTATTTACAAAAAACCTATCGCAACAGGACGAGGAAGCAATAATCTTAAATACTCTATTGTGCCTGGAAATCCTGAGGAATCTATCTTACTTTATAGAATGAAGTCCCTAGATCCAGGAGTTATGATGCCAGAATCAGGAAGAGCTCTTGAGCATACTGAAGCTATTGAACTGATAGGTAAATGGATAAAAAACTTATAAAATAACTTTAAATAAGTTTTTAAGGCCATAACTATTTAATATACATATCATACATAAGGAGGATTCTTGTATGTCAAAACACTCTGCATTAAATACATTCGGTAGATCTGGTAACCCAGCATTTACAAAAAACTTTGGTGGATCAACTTATGATATTCCCTTAGAAGAAAGAATGACCCTTGATGGAGCTGTTAACAAAACAGGCATTTTACTTAGCTTATGTTTTGCTGGAGCGTTTATTGGATGGAATATACCAGCACTTCTGATTCCTTCATGGATCATCGGAATGATACTAGGGTTCATTACTATTTTTAGGAGGCCTGAAAAAGCTGGTTCTACTGCACCTCTATATGCACTCTCGCAAGGTATTTTCTTGGGTGGTTTTACTCTATTTTTTGAGGCTCAATTTCCTGGTATAGGCATTCAAGCAATTGGTTTAACATTTGGGATTCTAGCCTCATTATTATTTTGTTATAAAAGTGGATTAATTAAGCCAACCGAAAACTTTAGATTAATGATATTTTCAGCAACTATGGGTATAGCTTTGCTTTATCTTGTAAGCATCTTGATGAGTTTATTTGGTGGGGCTGGTATACCATTAATTCATTCTAATGGTCTTTTTGGCATCGGATTTTCCATATTTGTTGTATCTATTGCTGCTTTGAATCTAGTTCTTGATTTTGACTTTATTGAAGATGGTGCAGATAAAGGGATGCCTAAATATATGGAATGGTATGGAGCTTTTTCTTTAATGGTTACACTCATTTGGCTCTATTTAGAAATACTAAGGCTGCTTGCTAAAATGAGAAGCAGGTAATACTATGAATACTATAATTTTTGGCGGTTTAGCAATAATTTCACTTTTTGTTTTTTTTAACTTAGCTAAAGTGAAAGCATCATCAAAACAATTAGATAGGCCAAATAGGATAAATAGATTTCAAAAACATTCTACAAACAACATTATTGATGGTGAATCCAAGGAGATAATAGAAGATGATGAAAAAAATTCATAACTATATATTTATATTTTCATTTTTAAGTTTTGTAACATCTTCTTCTTTTGCTGAGGATGCTCCAATTATTCAACCTGGAGCTCCAGGTGAAAAATCAAAAATTCTTGATCCAGAAATCGCATCTAATATTGCAGGATCAAGTTATGTGCAAGCAGATATAGATTTCTTAAATGGCATGATTGTCCACCATAACCAAGCCATATTCATGTCTAAATTAGCTGACAAAAGAACAAATAACAAAACCATCATTGATTTGGCAGATAGAATTGATGTTTCTCAAGAAGATGAAATTAATTTTATGGAAAGTTGGCTTAAATCACGAGAAGAAATGATGTCAAATATGGGGCATGATCATGATATGCATATGAAAATGTCAGGCATGGCAACACCAAAACAACTCAAAGATCTTGAAAACTCAAAAAGCACAGATTTTGACAGATTATTTCTTCAATTAATGATAGCTCATCATGACGGTGCCTTGGAGATGGTTGATGAATTAAAGAAATTTCCTGGTTCTGCCAATGACCCTCTTTTAAATGAATTTGTTTCCGATCTTGTTAATGATCAAAGTGTTGAAATTGAAAGAATGAATAAAATTGCTGTAGGTCTTTCTGATGACCCAAGAGCGGGCTTAAGTCCTGGTCTCTTTATTGCAGATGAAGCAATTTTAAATCTTGAATTAATTGCCTCGTTAAGAAAACCTGTAGGATTCTATGATCCAGACGACCCAGAAGCAAAAGGTGTTGAAGATCCAACAAAAGATCTTGATGAAGACAGAGAATTAACAACGTTAGAGAAATCAAGAGCCAGAAAGTCTCCTATTATGAGTTTTGCTAATACAGATATGGCTTTTAAAGATGATCTTTTAGTTGCTGGTAATTACCATGGTTTTAATATGTATAAAATTAAAAACGATGGTGTTCCAAAACTAATATCCTCTGTAGTATGCCCTGGCGGACAAGGTGATGTATCGATTGTTGGTGATTTATTAATTATGTCTGTTGAGCAAAATAGAAGTCGTATAGATTGCGGCTCAATGGGTGTAGGAAGTGATGCAAGTCCAGAAAGATTTAGAGGAATTAGAATTTTTGATATTTCTGACCTTAAAAATCCTAGACAAGTTGGTGCTGTTCAAACATGTAGAGGCTCACACACTCACTCTGTAGTAGCTGGTCCAACTAAAGATAATAAAATTATTATTTATAATTCTGGCACTGCAGGTGTCAGAGATGATGAAGAAATGGAAGAATGTATTGGAAATATTCCTGGAGATAACAGAACAGCTTTATTTAGAATTGATGTAATAGAAATACCTATATCTGATCCATCAAAATCAAAAATTGTTAGCAGCCCTACTGTCTTTGCTGACCCTGAAACTGGAGCATTAGGAGGATTATGGGTTGGAGGCGATCATGGAGATGACACGCAAGATACAAATAGAACCGATCAATGTCATGATATTACAGTATTTCCATCTTCTAATATTGCTGCTGGTGCATGCTCAGGCAATGGAATACTTTTTGATATTACCGACCCATATAACCCAAAGAGGCTGGATGTTGTAACAGACACTGGTTTTGCTTATTGGCATTCAGCAACATTCAATAATGATGGTACAAAAGTAATCTTTACTGATGAATGGGGCGGTGGCGGTCGTGCAAGATGCAGAGCATGGGATCCTTTAGATTGGGGTGCTGATGCAATTTACGATATTGTTGATAATAAACTTGAATTTAGAAGTCATTACAAAATGCCTGCTCCACAGGTTGAAACAGAGAATTGTGTTGCTCATAACGGCTCAATAATACCAATACCTAATCGTGATATTTTTGTTCAAGCATGGTACCAGGGTGGTATTTCAATAATGGATTTTACCGATTCATCTAACCCTATAGAAATAGCTTATTTTGATAGAGGGCCTATCAACGATGATATTTTAACAACTGGTGGATATTGGTCTGCGTATTACTACGATGGTTATGTGTATGGCACTGAGATCACAAGAGGTCTTGATGTTTTCAAACTAATTCCAAGCAAGCATCTAAGCAAGAAAGAAATTGAGCAAGCTTCAAAAGCATTTCCTGTAGAGGGCCCAATGGTCTTTAATCCTCAACAACAAATTCCTATGTCTTGGCCCAATGCAGCATCAAGTAAATAGCCATTCAAATGAATCTTGCTTTTGATTTTGGTATAACAAACACAGATATTGTTTCTTCTGATGATGGAACAATGGATTATTTTTCGTTTCCATCCGAAAGTGTTACTGATGAATCCTTAAAAAAATTTTTAAATTCTCTCAAATTAGATATAAGTAAAATCAATAAAATTGCTGTAACTGGAGGTAAATCAAGTGACTTGAGTGACAGCTTGTTAAATATTCCAGTGATAAAAGTAAAAGAAGTAGATGCTATTGGCTATGGCGCTAAAGAGCTTTATAAAATTACTGATTCAGAATTTCTTGCTGTAAGCACTGGCACAGGAACTGCGTGCATTGGATTAATTAATAATGAATTTAAACATCTTGGTGGAATATCTGTTGGAGGAGGAACTCTTCAAGGGTTATCTAACCTTCTTTTTAATGAAGTTGATTCAGAAATAATAAACAAACTAGCAACAGAGGGAAACAGAAGTGAATTGGATGCTTTAATTGGTGAAGTTGTTAATAATATTGGATCACTGCATCCTAATGTTACAGCTTCTAATTTTGCTAAAGCTAGAATTAGTAATAATTTTTCTGATGAAGATTTAGCATCCTCGCTAGCGAATATGGTTGGAGAGGTTATTGGTACTATTTCATATCTTAATGCAATGTTGATTGGCGTTAATAAAGCTTATTATGTTGGTAGAGTTTCTCAATTAGAGGGAGTCAAAAAAGGACTTGATGCGAGATTAAAACTAGCAAATATAGGTGGACAATATAATGATCGCCAAAGATTTGGAAATGCAATTGGCGCTATTGCATATTTAAATGCCAATACCTAAAATGTAAATTATTAACAATAAATTACAATGATAGTTACTGATAAATCATCAATTATTACCTTCGCTATACCAGTCTTCATGTTACTGATTCTTATTGAATATTGTTATGGAGTTTATAAGGGAAAGAGTAATTATAGGCTTAATGATACCTTTACAAGCCTTTCAATTGGTATGATTAGTAGATATCCAACAATGCTTAACTTGGGTTTGCAAAGCTTAATATTTGTATATATCAGTAAGTATTTTAACGTTGGTCTATTATCGGTTAAGAACCCATTTACATGGATTATTGCTTTCCTTCTTTATGATCTTTCTTATTATTGGATGCATAGAATGCATCATGAAATTAAAATTTTATGGGCCACTCATAGCGTTCACCATCATGGAGAAGAATTTAATCTTTCAACTGCTCTTAGGCAGACTAGCACTGGTTGGTTATGGAAATGGGTTTTCTATTTACCAATGGTCTTTCTTGGTGTTCCTGGTGAGGTTTTTGTAACCGTTGCTGGTATTAATTTAGTATATCAATTCTGGGTACATACTGAGCATATAGGCCATCTTGGGTTTTTAGAAAAAATCTTTATTACTCCTATGAATCATGGGATTCATCATGCTAAAAACAAAGAATATATAGATGCAAATTATGGTGGAGTTTTTATTATATGGGATCGAATGTTTGGTACTTATATAGCCAGAGACCCTGAAATCAAACCGGTTTATGGTACTGTTAGTGCTCTAAAAAGCTGGAATCCAATATGGGCAAATTTACAAATCTTTACAACAATGTTCAAGGATTCAATTAAAACTAAAAAGTTTAGTGACAAAGTAAGGGTATGGTTCTCTAAAACATATTGGAGGCCTGAAGATTGTATAGAAGAAAAAGATCCAAAAGAGTTTTATGTTAAATTTGATCCTGTAATTACTAGTGATATTAAAGTATTCAGCTTCCTTCAATTAATGTTTACAGGAATAGTTTCAACTTCCGTTTTATTTTTCTTATCTCAAATTACTTATAACGAAATATTTATATATGCAATTGCTATTACTGGACTAAGCTCTATGACTGGATTGTTGCTTGAGGGTAAACGATATATGTATTCTGTAATACTAATAGCTTCCATATTAGGTATTGTGGCAATAGATTTTATGGGAATTCTCAATACTGCAGTAATGTCTACAAATCTTTTAACAAGTCAGCTTTATGTCAATATCTTGATGGTCTGTTTGATATATATTTATCAGAGTTATCAAAATATTTCATTAGCAAAAAATTAGTTATTCTTAAGATCTAATCTTAGCTGGAACGCCAGCAACAGTTGTATTATCAGGTACGTCTTTTAGCACTAAACTGCCAGCAGCAACAACTGCACCCTCTCCAACAGTAATGTTTCCTAGAACAGTGCTAGCAGCAAAAATAGCTGCACCCTTTTTTATATTTGGATGTCTTTTACCTGATTCGAAACCTTTACCACCTAAAGTAACACCCTGAAAAATACAGACTTCAGATTCAATTTCAGCGGTTTCACCAATCACAACTCCTGTAGCATGATCAATCATAACTGCACCAGCAATCTTTGCAGCTGGATGAATATCTACGCCAAATACTTCTGATGCTCTATTTTGGAAAAATAATGCCATTGTATGACGTTCATTATTCCATAAACAATGCGCTGCTCTATATGTTGCTAATCCTAAAAATCCTTTATAAAAAAGTAAGGGTGTTGAAAAATAGTTACATGCAGGATCATGATCCTTAAAAAATTTAATATCTTCTTCAAGGTTCTTTTCTATGTCTTTACAATCTCTATAAACATCTAATATAAATTTTTTTATATCCATTGCAGATAAAGCATCACTATGTAGCTTTGAAGCTAGAATTGAAGCAACTGCACCAACTAAATCTTTTTGAGATAAAACTAATGAATATAAGAAGGATCCGAGAGTGGGTTCTGCATCTACTCTCAGCTTGATCTCATCTTGAATTTTAATCCATAAATCTTTATCCATATGAAAAGGATTATAAGCTTATTAAAAGAATATAAAAGCTCAGGTGCTTTAAAAGCACCTGAGAAATTATTTATTGAACGTCAAAACGATCGGCATTCATGACTTTATTCCATGCAGAAATGAAGTCATTAACAAATTTATCGCCTGCATCATTAGAGGCATAAACTTCAGCTATAGCTCTTAGTTGAGAATTTGAACCAAACACTAAATCAGATCTTGTAGCAGTTCTAACTTTATCACCTGAAGATCTATCAAAAGCTTCATAGGAATTACCTGTGCCATTAGGTTTCCATTGAACTGACATATCAAGTAATGTATCGAAATAGTCGTTAGTCATTGTATTAATATCATCAGTAAATACGCCATGACCGCTAGAGCTAATTCCTAGAGATCTCATTCCACCAAGTAAAACCGTCATTTCAGGAGCGGTTAAATTAAGCAACTGAGCTTTATCTAACATCATCTCTTCAGGAGTTACATTAATGCCCGATTTATGGAAATTTCTGAATCCATCTGAATGTGGTTCTAACACATTAAATGATTCAGCATCTGTATTCTCTTCTGTTGCGTCACCTCTTCCAGGAGTAAATGGTACCTTTGATCCAGTAGCCATCTCAATACCAACATTACCACCTAGAACAATTACATCTGCAATTGATGCGCCACTATCAGAAGAAATTGATTCATAAACCTCAAGAACTTTTTTAAGTTGTTCAGGTTTGTTTGCTTCCCAATCTTTTTGTGGAGCCAACCTAATCCTTGATCCATTTGCACCGCCTCTCATATCAGAATGTCTATATGTTGACGCACTAGCCCATGCCGTTTCAACCATTTCCTGAATTGTTAGGCCGCTGTTTTTAATTTTTTCTGCAACAGCTTCAACATCATAATCAGTGTTGCCTGCAGGCACTGGATCCATCCAAATTCTTTCTTCATTTGGAACTTCTGGTCCAACATATCTTGTTTTCGGCCCCATATCTCTATGAAGTAATTTAAACCAAGCTTCAGCAAATGCATCTGCAAATTCTTCTGGATTTTCATGAAAATGCTTAGAAATTTTTCTAAATTCTGGATCTTCACGTAAAGCCATATCAGCAGTTGTCATCATTGTTGGTACCTTGATTGATGGATCCTCAGCATCTGGAGCTAAATCTTCATCCTTTGGATCAATTGCATGCCAAACTTTAGCGCCGGCAGGAGTATCAACAAGCTCCCACTCATACCCGAATAATAAATCAAAATATCCGTTATCCCATTGAGTTGGATTAGCAGTCCACGCACCTTCAAAGCCACTAGTAATAGTATCTCTACCTTTGCCTGAAGCATAAGAGCTAGTCCAACCAAATCCCATTTCTTCAAGAGCAGCACCCTCAGGCTCAACTCCAACATTGTTATCTGGTCCCGCACCGTGACCTTTACCAAATGTGTGACCACCAGCAACTAAAGCAACAGTTTCATAGTCATTCATTGCCATTCTTCCAAATGTGGTTCTTATATCATGGGCACTTGCTAATGGATCAGGGTTTCCATCTGGGCCCTGAGGGTTAACATAGATTAGACCCATTTGCACAGCTCCTAATGGCATATCTAAAGATTCTCTTACATCATTATTTTCATAGCGCTCATTTTCAAGCCATTCTTTTTCGAGACCCCAATGAATATCATCTTCAGGTGCCCAAATATCTGGACGACCACCACTAAAACCAAAGGTTTTTCCACCCATTGATTCAATTGCAACATTACCAGCTAGGATTAATAAATCAGCCCAGCTAATTTGTTTTCCATATTTTTGTTTGATTGGCCATAAAAGTCTTCTAGCTTTATCCAAATTACCATTATCTGGCCAGCTATTTAGAGGAGCAAATCTTTGTGCACCAGTTCCACCACCACCGCGACCATCAGTACTTCTATATGTTCCGGCTGCATGCCATGTCATTCTAATAAAAAATGGTCCATAGTGACCATAATCTGCAGGCCACCAGTCCTGAGAATCAGTCATTAAATCATTAAGATCTTTTTTAAGAGCATCATAGTCAAGCTTAGAAAACTCTTCTTTATAATCAAATCCAGCTTCCATTGGATCAGATTTAGAATCATGCTGATGTAATATATTTAAATTAAGATTATTTGGCCACCAATCACGAACTGATGTACTACTTTCACTATTATTAGTTGTAGCTGCACCGTGCATTACTGGACATTTGCC
>Ga0181559_10004663_pt1 | contig 13249 bp, 6 predicted proteins | sample 011ome_21_FD_133752 | JGI IMG/M metagenome (GOLD analysis project Ga0181559, IMG submission 133752) | Coastal salt marsh microbial communities from the Groves Creek Marsh, Skidaway Island, Georgia - 011508AT metaG (megahit assembly) | ecosystem: Environmental > Aquatic > Marine > Intertidal zone...
GAAGCCGGCGCGCGCGCGGAGGCGGCGGCGAAAGCGGCGGCGGCGGCGGCGGCGGCGAACGCGGCCGTCGCCGGCGCGACGGAAGATCTGGAGAAGAAGCTCGCGGCGTCCCGTGGCGAACTCGAGAAGGTCAAAGCAGACGCGGCCGCGGCGATGGAGAAGGCGAAGAACACCGCGAGCGCGCAAGTCGCGGCGGCGACGATGGAGGCCAAGGCGCTCGCGAAGCGAAACGACGAGGAGGCGAGTAAACGGCTCGACGCGTCGAAACGCGAGACCGACGCCGCGCTCGCGAAGCTGAAGAAAGCGATCGAGAAGGGCAAGGGCATCGAGAAGCAGAAGAACGCGCTCGAGTCGACCGTCGCGGAGCTCGAGGGCGTCGTCGCGGGCTTGAAAGAAGCCGCCGCCGCCGCGGAGGGCGGGTCCGACCTCAAACTCGAGCTCGCGAGGACGAAAGAAGAGATGGAGAGCCTGCGCGCGTCGTTAGAGACGTCCAAGGCTGCGTCCGGCCGAGCCGCCGGGGAGGCGATGGTCGTCGCGAAGAGGATGGTCGAAGACAAAGAGAACGAGCTCAAGTCCGCGCTCCAGGACGCCAACGACGCGAGGGACGCCGCGGAAGCCGCGGAGGCGGTGGCGGAGGAGGCGCTCGCGGAGGAGCGCGCCGCGCGCGACGACGCGCTCGAGGAACTTCGCGACCTGAGAGAGAAGCTCGCGGCCGCGCCGGACCCGGACCCGGACCCGGTCGATCGCGACGCCGTCGACATGGAAGCGCTCAGACGCGAGGAGGACCTGCGCGCGGAGGTGAACGACCTCGTCGTCGAGCTGGACGAGGCGAGGGAGGAGGCGGCGGTCGCCGCCGGCGCGGCTGATGCGAAGATCACGCGTCTGGAGGAGCGGCTCGCGAAGACGGAGCTCAAGCTCGGCGGCGCGTCCAACGCCGCGCGCGAGCGCGAGGCCGAGGCGACGAGGCGGCTCGAGCGCGCGACGGAAGAGATCGCGGAGCTCCGGAGGAAGCTCGTCGAGGTGACGTCCGAGGCGGCGTCGAGTTCGAACGATCTCGACGCGATGCGCAAACGTCTGGAACGCCAACTCGAAGACGCGACCGCCGCCGCGGAACCGCTGCGCAGAGAGCTCGAGGACGCGAACGCGAAGATTGCGAATATGGGCGCGTCGAACGGGCAGCTGCTCCTTCGCGTCGTCGCGCTCGAGTCTTCGCTATCGGAAGCCGAATCGGAGACTTCAAACTTGAAAAACGCCGCGGCGGCGGCGAGACACGAAAAGGAAGTCGAAGAGGTGGAGGACTTGCGCATCGAGCTCGCGAGGACGAAGAAGCGCGCGGAGCTGCTCGAGGAGAATCTTCTGGACGTCTCCAAACGCGCCGGGAACGCGGAGGTCACGAGCAGGGACTACATCAAGAATAAAGCCGAGGCGGAGAACGCGGCGCTCCACGCGACCGCGATGATCAAAGCCACGGCGGCGGAGCGAGACGAGGCGGCGAGGGAGCGAGACGAAGCCACCGCCGCAGCGGTGGACGCGTGGCGGGAACGCGACGCGGTGATTAAAGACTGCGAAGCGAGGGTCAAAGCCGCGGAGAGTAAGATCAACGCGAAGGACAGAGACCACGCGGAGGCGCTGCGACACGCGCGGACGGAACTTCAGGACGCGAAGTCGATGGCGAAGGAACTCGAGGACGAGTGCGAAAAGTTGCGCGCGCGCGTCGAGGAAACCTTCACCGCGTTGCGGGGCGCGCACGCCGTCGCGGAGCAGACGAAAAAAGCCGCGCAGGAGGCGGTGATCGAGGCGAGGAAAGAAGCCATCGCGGTCGCGATGGCGGACGCCACCGCGGACAGGAACGCGGTCGCGAAGCAGCGCGACGACGCGAGCGAACGCGCGGACGCGCTCGCGAAGACGCTCGCGGTGGAGACGAGACTCCGCGAGCGTCTCGCCGACGAGCTCGCCGACGCCAAGGCGCGACTCGCCGGGGCCGGGGCCGGGGCCGGGGCCGGGGCCGGGGCCGACTCGCGCGACGCGAGCGCGCCGAGCACGCCTCGGGATAAAGTCAACAGCTTCGGCGGCGGCGGCGGCGGCGTCGGCGCGTGCTTCGGGTTCGGCGTCCGATCCGCGGCGCCTTCGTCCGCGGCGGCGTCGGCGCCGGCGTCGCTCCCGAGCCCGCCGCGCGACCGCGGATTCCGAAAGTCCGCGGCGACTCGAAAGCTGGACATGGTCTCGTCCGTCCCGGCGAAGGAACCCCCCGCGACGGAGCGCGCCGCGGCGGGTGCGGGGCCCGCGAAGAAGCCGCCGTACGTCGCGTGGTCCGCGCCGCCGGGACGACGCGACGCGTTGGACGACGAGATGGACTCCGCGCGGGCGATGCTCGAGATGATCGCGAAGAGGCGACAAAAAGGATGACGGACGAGAACAAAACGTTCCGCTAGCATTGAAACCAAGCTACGTGGCGATTAGCGCCGCTATGACGGAGTATCAAAGTTCGCCGTCGCGACTGAACGCGCCTCCCCCGAACGATTTACCCATCGCCTTCTTCGTGATGAACAAACACGCGAGCGCGATGAGGAGGTGCTGGAGGAGCGTCTGCGCGATTCTTTTCGCGACGCGCGTCACCTTCTGCTTCGTCGTGAGACCGGACCAGTCGCCTTCCCTCGCGGTCGCGACGCTCACGTCCCCCGTCTCCGACGCCGACTCCGCGGCGGCGGCGGCGGCGGCGACGGTGTCTTCTCTCTTCATCGTCTCTTTCGACTTCCCCGCGCCCCCCACCGCGACATCGTTCAGGCGTTTCAACTCCTCGTCGGCGCGCGCGGCGTCGTCCGCGGCGTCCGCCGCCGTCTCGAGCGCCATCCTCGCGCCCTCTTTCAATCGCGCCACCTCCGCGCGCCGTCCCTCGGCTTCTTTCGCGTCGCTCACGGTGACGTCTTTGAAGCTGATCTTCTCCCCGCGGGACTTACAGAACCGCTGCACGCGCTGAAACTTCCCGAGCACGGACATGATGGCGGCGTCGTTTTCGTATTTTTTCACGTTGTGGAAATCCTTCACGACGTCCTCCACCGCGCCTCTCACGCGGGCGCTCGCCATCGCGACTTGGAACTCGTCGTCTTCGACGAGCTTCAGGAGGAACTCCCGCAGTTCGGCTTCCTTAGCGAGGTCCGCGTGCGCGTCGAGCGCGCGCCACGTCGCGGGGGGCACGCCTTTCGCTTTCCTGTCCGCGACGGGCGTCGCCGCCCACGCCTCGGCGCGCTCCGCGCGAACGTCCGCCGCGTCCGCCGGCGGCGTCGCCGCCGTCTTCGTCGTCTTCGTCTTCGTCGTCCTCTTCTTCGTCCCGGGGCCCGACGTCGCCGCCATCGCCATGATCTCCTCCGCGACGCTCGCGCACGCCGCCTTCGCCTCCTCGCTCGGCGTCAGCGCGTCGTCCCGCGCCGCGCGCTTAAACAACGCCGCCGTCGCGGGCCCGCACGCGTCGCGTCGCTTTTCATCCGCCAGCAGCGCCCTCGCCGCGTTCGCCGCGCCCGCGGCGGCGGCGCAGTGCAGCGGCGTCATCCCCGCGGGCGCTCTCGCTCTCGCTCTCTTGTTCTTCCCCTTCCCCGGGCCCTTCGCGTCGTCGTCGTCGTCGTCGTCGTCGTCGTCCGCGTCACCGGTGACGCCTCGCTCGAGGAGCCACGACACGACGTCCGCCGCGTCCATGGCGCACGCGGCGTGCAGCAGCGTGTACCCGCCGTCGACGCGCTCGTCGATCGGATCGACGCCGCCCTCGCGCGTGAGCGCCTCCGCGATGTCGAAGCGTCGTCGCATCACGAGCGCCTCGCACAGCGGCGTGAGCTTCAGCTTGTTCGTCGCGCTCGCGTTCGCGCGCGCGCGGAGCAGCGCGGAGACGGTCGCGACGCCCGCGTGCCGGCACGCGAGGAGGAGCGGCGTGTCGTCCGCGTGATCCGGAGCCTCGACCCACGCGCCTCGCGCGCGGAGGATCTCCACGACGTCCGCGCGGTCGTGCATCGCCGCGAAGTGTAACGGCGTGCGGCCGAGCTCGTCGTCCTCGTCCGCGTCGACGCCGTGCGCCAGGAGCATCTCGACGACGCGGACGTGCCCGTTCGACGCCGCGAACGTCAACGGCGTTCGGCCAGCCTTGTCGCGGCACGCGAACGTCGCGCCCGCGGCGAGGAGCGATCGGACGTCGTCCTCCGCGCCGAGCTCGCACGCGGTGAGGATCGCGTCCGCTTTGCTTCGCTCGCGTTCCGCCTCCGCGCGCGCGGCGTCCATGGCGGGAGGCGCGCGCGTGGGGGGGGGGGTCGCGGCCGCTCGTCTTCCGCCTCGCGCCGACGCGACTGCGGCGGCGAGAAGCGCGTCCGCGAAGAACTGCTTGGTGAGAAAGCGGAAGAGACGCGTCAGCGTCTGGTTCGATGAAATGAATTCTCGTTCCGGCGGTCGTCGTCGCGAACGACTCGGCGGCGCGGACAGTGGGGCGCGCGCTCGATAACGCACCCCCCCGCGTCGACGCGACTGGCGCATCGCACGGCGCATCCCGCGTTCGCGTCGCGGTTCCGTCGCGTCGATCGCGCCCGCGAGCGCGGATCGCTTCCGTTCGTCGGGGCCGAACGGAACGAAAAGCGCGCCGGCCGATCCGCTCTCTACAACACAACACAGTAGTCCGTCCGCGCGCGCGGCGCTCCGCGCGAGGCGATAGCCGACGAACGATGGCGACGGACGACCACATGAAGGTCGAGCACATCGGCCTCCCCGACGGCGCGACGAGCGCGTCGCTCGGGGACTACCTCCTCGAGAACGGGCGCGTCGTTCGCGACGTCGTGCTCGGGTACACCGCGTACGGCGAGCTGAACGCGTCGGGGGACAACGCGATCGTCGTGGGGCACTCGCTGACGTCCAACAGCAACGTCACGGAGTGGTGGGGCGCGATGTGCGGGCCGGGGGAGCAGTTCGCGCTGAACACGCTGGAGGACTTCGTGATTTGCGTCAACTACCTCGGGTCGCCGTACGGCAGCAGCGCGCCGACGACGGCGGACCCGGACAAGGCGGACGGAGGATGCTACGGCGCGGACTTTCCAACCCCGGTGTCCATTCGCGACAACGTTCGGCTGCAAAAGATGCTCCTGGACTCGCTCGGGGTGAAGCACCTGAAGATGGCGATCGGCGGGAGCATGGGGAGCATGCTCGCGTTGGAGTGGGCGGCGACGTTCCCGGACTTCGTCGAGGAGCTCTGCCTCATCGCCGGATGCGGGCGGCACACGGACTGGGCCATCGGCATCGGCGAGGCGCAGCGATTCAGCATCATGGCCGACGGCAAGTTCAAAGGCGGGTCCTACGACGTGAACGACCCCCCGAAAGCGGGCCTCGCGACGTCGCGCATGATGGCGATGCTGTCCTACCGCGCCCCCGCGAGCGTGGACCAAAAGTTCGAACGCACGGTCACGATGAACTCGAAGACGGGCGCGGCGGCGCCGATGGCCAAGCCGTCGTCGCACGTCGACCTCAACAACGTCGTCGCGCACGCCAACGAGAAGGCGCAGTCGCTGCCGTACTTCGCGGTGGAGTCTTACCTGCAGTACCAAGGGAAAAAGTTCATCCGAAGGTTCGACGCGAACTGTTACATTCAGCTCACGTACACGCTCGACTCGCACGACGTCGCGCGCGGCCGCGGGGAGTATCGCGACGTGCTGCGATCGCTGAGACACCGGGTCCTCGTCGTCGGGATCACGTCCGACGTGTTGTATCCGTTCGCGCTGCAGCGCGAGCTCGCGAGGGAGATGCCGCACAGCGAGCTGTACGCGATCGACTCTCCGCACGGGCACGACGCGTTCTTGATCGAGATCGCGTCGTTGAACGTCGCGGTGACGCGGTGGCGAAACGGCGAGCCCGCGACGCTCGGGAAGTTACGGTGGAAGGCGCCGGAGGAGGAGACCAGGGCGTCGAGCGAGGACGTGGGCGAGCTCCAGGCCGCGGTCAGGGAGCTGGAAGAGGATCTGGCGAGGGCGAGGGAGATGGAGGGGAAGGAGCGCGACCGCGCGGACGCGCTGCTCGCGCAGATGAAGGCGATGAAGGATGCGGAGGCGCGTCGCGTCGCGGAGGCGGGCCGCGACGGCGGCGGCGGGGGCGGCGCGACCGCCGCGGCCGCGAGCGGGTTGTTCGACGGCGGCGGGACGCTGACGGGGACGCTGCACGGGATGAACGTCCTCCCGGCGAACCCGCCGCCGTCGACGCGGCGCTGGGAGCCGGTGTACGGCGATACGAAGGCCGCTTGGGGGCTCGGAGCGTTCTAGTCTTAGCACCCACGGAGTGTCAACGCTCGACGATTGAAATTATTTACGCTTGCGGTTCTCTGCTGTTGAGTGCACGCAACTTTCCGCGGAAAGGAGGTTTTCGTGTCCAAACCTCGCGGCGCGGCCTCGATACGCGCGCTTCCCTCGCGCGCTTTCCGTCCGCGTCTCGGAACGACTCCCGCGATGGCCTCCTCCATCGCGGTCCCCGTCGTCGAGGTCCTCGCGGACCCGCGTCGGCGTCGCGCGAGGACGCTCAGAAACCACCGATGCCCTATCGATAATCGCGGGAGGCAACCGACGACGACGACGACGCGCGCGTCCTCGGCCGCGGCCGCGGACGCGCAGCAGGCGGAGTTCACGAAGTGGAGAGACGCGCGCGACATCAAGTCCCCGAACGTCGAGGTCGCGTACTTTGGCGATCCCGACGACACGGTGATGCGCTACCGCGGCGTGAAAGCGAAGAAGAAAATCAATCCCGGGGACGTCCTCGTGGAGCTCCCCAGGGAATCGTGCTTAGTCCTCGCGGACGACGCGGAGCTCCCGTTCCCGGACTTTTGCACGAACGCGCTGTGGAGCAAGCTCGTAGAGAAGAACAAGTGGGCGCTGCGCGTCGCCCTGAACTTGCTTCACGAGACGAGCAAAGGCGCGGCGTCGCCGTTTCACGCGTACACGTCGCAGCTCCCCAAGTCGTTCGACCTCCTCTCCGAGTGGTCCGACGACGAGCTCAAGATGCTGCAGTACGCCCCGGTCGTGCGCGCCGCGGAGGGACAGCGCAAGGAGGACGACGACGCGCACGCGATGATCTTAAAGCTGTCCCCGTCCACGCCGGTGACGAAGGAGGAGGTGACGTGGGCGTTGAACATGGTCCGCAGCCGCGTCTTCAGCGGGCGGTTATCCGACAACGCGGAGACGAAGGCGAAGCTGTTGCCGAGAGCGCTCGCCGCGGGGACCGCGTTCGCGACGTTCATGACCGCGCCGACGAAAGAGGGAAGGTGGCTCGCCGTGTTCGCGATGCTCGCGCTCGTGGTGTTCGACCAAGACGGGAACGGGAACGACGACGACGACGAGTCGAAAAAAAAACTCGCCTACGTGCTCCTTCCGCTCATCGACGCGTTTAACCACAAGACGATGCAAAAGACCGAGTTTGAATTCTCGTCGCAGGCGTTCCGGTTGCGGTCGCCGGCGACGTACGGCCTCGACGACGAGGTGCTCATATCGTACGGTCTGCTAGGGAACGACGAGCTCATCGTTCGGTACGGATTCGTCGACGCCGAGAACGAGGCGGACATCTACGCGTACGAGGGTTTACTCTCGTGGCTGCAAGCGAACCACGCGCCGATGAAGCAGAGCTTGGGCGCGGCGCCGGATAGGGTCGCCGCGATGCGCGCCGCGCGCTTGGAGTCGTACGTCTCCATGGGGGTTCTGAAGGGCGACGGCGCCGCGGACGATAACTTGATGTGGGCGCTGCGGACGCTGATGGCTTCGCCGGAGGACTACGCCGCCGCGGGGGGGACCGTGGACGGGATGAAGCTCGGCGGAGGCGCGCCGGAGAAGGCCGCGTGCGTCGCGCTCGCGGCCGCGTGCAAGGCGCGGTTAGGGAGCATGCCGACGAGCGCGGAGGACGACGAGAAGGCGTTGCGCGCCGGCGCGGCGGTCGGCCGAGAGAGAACCGCGATCGAGTACCGACTGCGGAAGAAGAAGATTCTGCAAGCCGCGGTCGCGAGGTACGACGTGTGACCGCCGCGACGCGCGCGGCGTCGGGACCCCGCGCCGTGGGGAGAGACGAGACGCGTGCGCTGTAGGTGCTAAGACGTGTGATGTGAGGGTGCTAACCTTATCGTGGACGTCGCCGAACTCGACGCGACGCGCGCGGCGCGGCGACGATAAAAATAAAAATCACAACGACACCGCCGAGAGCAACCGAGCGAGCTCGTCGTTCTCGTCGTTCGTGCGTTCGACCCCCCCACCCCCGCCGTCGCTCGCGCGCGTCTTCCTTAAGATCGCGAGCGCTTTGGATATCAAATCGATCTGCTGCGACGCGTACCGCGACCCGCGCGGCAGGAGCCTCATCGCGTCGAGTCTTCGGTTCAGCCTCTCCCACTTCGTCTCGTCCCCGTCCGCGTCGCTGAGCGTGAACGCCGGCATCGAATGCCTTCGCGCGCGTCGTTTCGAGTGCTTCTTAGAGCTACTCCCGCCGCCGCCTCCTCCGCCGCTGGCGCCGTTCGCGCCCAAGGACGACTTCTTCCGCCTCCCGACGGCCGATCGCTTCTCCTTGTTACCTCGCCTCCGTCGAAGCGACTCCCCCACGGCCATCTCCGCGTCCGTGTCCAGCCCCGTCTCGACGTCCGCGTCCTCGTCCTCCGTCTGCATGATTCCCCGCGGCCGCCGCCCGCGATCCCGCGCGAGACGGAGTGCGCTCCCGCGCGCGTCCGTCGTCGTCTCCTGCGGTGCGTCGGACGAATGCCGACTGAACGAAGTCCGGGGGGCCCGCACAAATATTTCGCATCTCGTTTTTGAGAGCAAGAGCCCCGGCTTCGTCCGCAGACATCGCGCGCGCACGCCGCGGACGTCGAAGACGCATCCCTCGCGATGTCGTCCACCGGTCGCACGGTGATCGCGATGATCAAGATCGTCATCCCCGCCGGGGCGGCGAAACCCGCGCCGCCCGTCGGTCCCGCGCTCGGGTCGCACGGCCTGAACATCATGTCGTTCTGCAAGGACTTCAACGCGAAGACCGCGGACATCACGGCGGACGTGCCCATCCCGGTGACGATCACCGCGTTCAGGGATAAGTCTTTCGAGTGGGAGATGAAATCGCCGCCGGTGTCGTACTTCATCAAAAAAGCCGCGGGGATCAAGGAAGGGAGCAAGACGACCGGGCACGAGGTAAAGGGGACGATATCGCTCAAGCACGTGTACGAGATCGCGAAGGTGAAGCACGGGGATCCGGGGTATTCGTGGATGAAGCTGGAGTCGATCGCGAGCAGCATAATAGGGTCGGCGAAGACGATGGGCGTGGAGGTCGTGAGGTGACGAGCGCGACGGCGTCGATCGCGGGACTCGGAGGGAGAGCGCGAGACCCGTGACGAGCGACTGTAGCAAATTCTTTAGGGTTCCCACGCGAGTGGGAGTTTAGGTGTATTACGACGGCACGGCGTTAGACGCGAACAACGACGCCGCGCGCGCGATGGTCGCGGGGAGAGACGTACTAATACGTTCGCCTCTCGCCCTCTCTCTCTCTCAACGCCGCTTAAAGCATCTCATGACCCCCCAAGCGGCGATCCCGACGCAGCTCATGACGACGAGCCCCTCCGCGGTGGTCGGGTCCGGCGTCAACACCCTCCGCCACAGCGCCCGCCGCGGCCGCAGCACCACGACGACCCGGTCCTGGACCTTGAGGCACTCGCGCAGGTGCTCTCTGACGATCGCGGGAGTTATGCCGTCCAGGAGCTCCTCGCGCGTGCGCTCGGACAGCTCGAAGATGGCGTCCAAGTCGCCGTCCACGACGGGCGCGAGCCGGCTGTTGGTCAGCGCCTGGAAGTACTCGCGCCAGTACGAGTTCTCCTTCGCGCTCACCTCCAACGTCCGCCGCTCGACCTCGACCGCGGTCTTCACGTCCTCGAGCGTCGGGCCGTTCTCGATGAGGTCGACGACGTTCTCTAACGCGAGCGCGGCGAGCCGCTGACCCGCGTCCGGGTCGCAACTGAAGCTGATCATGACGTCGCCGCGAATCACGTCGCCGACCATGGCGCTCTGGTCTTGGTACGAAAACGACGCGCCCGCGGAGCAGGTGTAAATCTCCCCGAATTTGAACCGCAAGAGCGCGAGCAGCCGACGCTCGATGATCCCGCTCGCGGTGACGCTGATGTGCTTCATCCGTCGAATCTTCGCGGAGCCCTCCACCGTCGCGACGACCTCCCCGGTGACCGCGTCGTGATCCGGGTTCGGGATGTTAATCGGGAAGATGATGCTCGCCATCGCCATCGGCTCGACCATCGGGACGCGGATCGTCTTGTTCACGACCCCGGACGGGAACTTAAACGTCGCGGGCGTGAGCGGTTTCGAATCGTGCGGTTTCGAATCGCTCGGAACCGGTATCGAGCCCAGGTACTTCTCGAGCATCGGACGCACGCGGTCGGCGTCGAACGCGCCGACGAGCGCGACGGCGAACTCGCTCGGGTCCGAGTACGACGCGTTGAAGTGCTCGCACGCGCGAAGCGGGCGCATCTTTCGAACGTCCGACGGTTTCAGCGGCCTCGTCATGTACGACCGCCCGTACGCGAGGTATCGAATCGTCTCGTGGAACAGCGTGTTCGGATTCCGCGACCGGTTCCGAATCGCCTGCTCTTGCATCCGCAGGACCGCTTCGAGCTCCTCCGGAACGAGCATGTCTCTGACGTTCGACGTGAACAGCGCGTGTATGAGCTGTAACCCGCTCTCGATGTCCGTAGGTGAGGTGTCGCCGTCGACGCGGCGGTAGTACGTCCCGGTTTTACTCGAGACGTCGCAGCGTTTCCCCGCGAGCACGTCGGACAAAATCTCCGGCTTCAACCCGAAAATCCCGAGCTCGGTCGCGATCGTGTTCGCGTACAACGCGTCGAGGTACTCGCTCTCCGGGACCTCGCTCAGGCCTCCTTTCGCGAAGCATCTCACGAGGACCTGATCGTCCAGAAAGTCCGTGGTCTTCATCCCGACCTTCATCCCGTTGCTCAGCGTCAAGACCTCGAACCCGACGCTCGGAAACGATCGCTCCTCCGTCACGCGTCCCGGCGGAGGGAGGGCCTCGTCCTTCAACACGACGCTCGGGACTTGGAACATCGCGTTCTCCGTGATCTCTCCCGCGTCTTCCTCTCGTTGTATCTCCCTCACGACCGCCTCGATCTCCTCCACGGTCGTCGACCGTCGTCCCTCCATGACGCGTATCGTGCAGCTCGCGTCGACGCTAAACTTTTTCCCAAACGCGTCGGCGTGCGTCGTGCGCATCTTCTCCGTGCAAGCCTTGCTCAGCCGCGCTTCTTCCTCCGCGCCGACGACGAGCTCGCCTCTCAGGAAGTGCCCGACGAGCTCGTCGCGCAGGGACGTGCAGTACGTCTGGTCGCGCTCGACGTACAGCTGCTCCGCCTCCGCGAGCTGCTTCGCCGCGGCGATCTTGAGCTCCTGCTCGGAGATTCCGTGAAGACGCGCGCGCGTCATCTCTCGCAAACCCGCAGCCAGCCCCCGCGTGACCTTCCCTTCGTCGCACACGATCTGAACGCTAAACATCGTCGTCGTTCGTGTCGCGTCCTCCACAGAGCACGCCGCGCTGAAGAACGGCGGGTCCGCCTTCCGCATGATCTTATACAGGCGGTTATCGATCGCGAGCTTGAACGCCTCCTCGACGGTTTTCTCGAACAGCCCGCCCGGGGTTGAGATCCCGCCGCTGGCGTACTTGTACGTCACCGTGACCATGGTCTTCGTGTGCTCCTTGTCCACGTCGCACGTCACGCGCGGCGCGGCGTGCGGCGCGATCGTCGGGCGGTGCACGACCGGGTTCTCGACCGGTTGCCCCGGCGCGGGCGAACACGTTTCAAACGTCTTCGCGATCGATTCGGCGACGCCGTCGAGATCCGGGAAATCCCCGACGACGACGACCGCCATCCGTTCCGGTCGGTACCACTTCCTGTAGAACCTCCGGAACACCTCCGGGTCGCCGTCTTTGATCACGGACTGCAGCCCGATCGGCAGCCTCTCCGCGTATTTCGACCCGGACATGAGGAGCTTCCAGTACGCCTCCGCCGATCTGCCTCGCGCGTCTCGGCCCATCCGCATCTCTTCCAGCACCGCGCCGCGCTCGTCCCTCACGTCGTCGTCGCTTATCCGCACTTTGTTCACCCACTCGGACATTATGCTCAGCGCCTCGTCGAGTATGCCCGGCTTATCTATCGGCACCGTGAGCTCGTACACGGTCTCGTCCATGGACGTGTACGCGTTTTGACACGCCCCGAACTCGGCGCCGATGGATTCTAAAAACTTGACGATGTGAAAGTTCTCGTTGCTCTCCGTCGCCCTGAACGCGAGGTGCTCGACGAGGTGCGCGACGCCTTGCTCGTCCTCCTCCTCCGCGATGCTGCCGACGTCGACCGCGAGCGCGAGCGACGCGCGATCTTTCGGTTTAAACGTCCGCATGACGTAGAACTTCATCCCGTTCGCGAGCGTACCGGCTCGGCACCGATCGCGTGGGCCGAGCGCGAGGACGTCGTCCCATCGATCGTCCAGCGGGTACGGCGCGAGGTGCTTCCATCCGCTCGATTTCACGGCACCGCCTGCGTTGGGATTGGGACGCGCGGGAACGCGGGGGGTTGGGGGCGCGACGATCGCGTCAGGAGGGAACGAGCCGGCGCGTCGATCGAGCGACGGAGCGAATCGAATCGTCGGGGGGCGTCGGACGATCGCGATCGATCGATCAATCGTTCGAACGAGATCCACCGGGCGCGCGCGCGTCGACGCGCACCTATCGACGGCGTCATCGGCGACGACGGCAACGACGTCGACGTCCGCGGGGAAGTCGGCGGCGTATCTTCGCCGTCGACTTCGATCGCCACCGGCGCGGGGGGGTCCACCTCCGCCATCGCGCGAGGCACGAAGTGACGCGGCGCCGGGGAGGCGGGCGGGTCCTGTCGAGAAAATCCCTCTCAGAAGAGAGAAGAGACTTCAGGTGACGCGACGCGCTCGAAGCGAGTCATCGCGCGCGCGGCCCTCCACACCTTCGCGCGCGCCGCGGGCATCGAGCGACGCACCGTGGAGGCGACCGCGGCGGTCGCCGGCGATGAGCGCGCGGACGTTCCTCGGCGCGTCGGCGACGGCGTCGAACGCCTCGCGACGACGGCAACGACATCAACAGCAGCTCGCGGCGCCGCTTCGCGCGCGCGTCCGACGCGTCGTCGCGTCCGCGTCGTCCGCGGGCGACGCCGGCGACGCCGGCGACCGCGCGC
>Ga0181559_10004672_pt1 | contig 13236 bp, 5 predicted proteins | sample 011ome_21_FD_133752 | JGI IMG/M metagenome (GOLD analysis project Ga0181559, IMG submission 133752) | Coastal salt marsh microbial communities from the Groves Creek Marsh, Skidaway Island, Georgia - 011508AT metaG (megahit assembly) | ecosystem: Environmental > Aquatic > Marine > Intertidal zone...
CGACGAGGCGGAAGAGCCGCGGCGCGCGCCGGGCGAAAAAAAAAACGCGGCGCTCCCCGGGTTCGGCGGTGCCGCCAACGACGCGAGCGAGGAAACCGTCCAGGACGTGCAGGTGTGGCACAAAGACGGGGACGACGAGAAGAGGACGTGATGTCTTGATGTTGATGTTTCGTTAGATGTGCGCTCATCTACGTACTACAGGTATAGTAATATACACGCGCGTCGTCGTCGTCATTCATCAGACGATAGAGCGAAAAAGAACGATCGTTCGTCACCCGAGAAAACTCGTGTTTGTCTACAAAGACGCGTACCGACGCGCGCGCTACGTCGACATATGATATACGCTCGACGCATTCTTAGTGGCGGAAGTGCCTGTGCCCGGTGGTGACGAGCGCGACGCCGTATTTGTTGCACACGTCCACGGCTTCCTGGTCGCGCATGGACCCGCCGGGGTGCGCGATCGCCTTGACGCCCGCCTGGCACGCGATCTCCACGGAGTCGCCCCAGGCAAAGGGGAAGAACGCGTCGCTCGCCAGGACGCTGCCCTCCACCTCGTCCGCGGCTTTTTCCAACGCGATGCGCACCGAGTTCACGCGGTTGGGCTGCCCGCTTCCCATGCCGAGCAGGCGCCCCTTGGTGGCGACGGTGATGGCGTTGGACTTGACGTGCTTGACGCACCGCCACGCGAACTTGAGCGCCTCCATCTGCTCCGGCGTGGGCTGCGTCTCGGACTGAACCTCGAACTCAATCTCCTCGGGCAGGAGCGAGTCCGACGCCTGCTGCAGCCACCCGCCGCCAACCTGCCGCAGGGTGGTGGAGGGCAGGCGGGGCTTCGCCTCCAGGATGCGCAGGTTCTTGGACTTGCCCTTCAGCACCTCCAGGCCCTCCTCGGTGTACGAGGGGGCGATGACGATCTCGTAGAACATGCGGGTCTCGTCGTCCGTGGGCGACCGGAACTCCCGAATCTCCTTCGCCATCTCCGCGGTGAGCTCGCAGTTGAAGGCGACGATGCCGCCGAACGCCGAGATGGGGTCCGCGCGCACAGCCTGGCGGTACGCCTCGAGGATGTCCCCGTCGCACCCGGACGCGGACGCGACGCCACACGGGTTGGTGTGCTTCACCACCACGCACGAGGGGTCGGAGGTGGGGAAGTCGGAGACGCACGAGTACGCCGCCTCGGCGTCGAGGTAGTTGTTGTACGACATCTCCTTGCCGTGGTGCAGGATGGCGCGGCCGACGCCGGCGCCCTCCGCCTCGGCGAGGGACGCGTCCGCGTACACCGCCGCGGGCTGGTGCGGGTTCTCGCCGTAGCGCAGCGTGTCCATGAGGGTCATGGGCACGGAGCGCTCGGGCGCGGGCGCGCCCTCGCCGATCTCGCTCCACAGGTACTCGGCCACCACCGAGTCGTACGACGCGCAGTGCTGGTACGCCTTCCAGGCGAGCGTCTTGCGCATGCGCGCGTCCTCCTCGTCGGAGCGGTTTTCGTTCGCGAGGTGGTCCAGCAGAGGCTGGTAGTCCGCGGCGTCCACGAGCACGTACACGAACGGGTGGTTCTTCGCGGCGGCGCGGATCATCGCCGGGCCGCCGATGTCGACGTTCTCCACGCACGCCGCGAAGTCGGCGCCCGAAGCCACCGTCTCGCGGAAAGGGTAGAGGTTGACGGCGACGACGTCGATGTACCCGATGCCGTGCTCCTCCACGGCGGCGACGTGCGAGTCCACGTCCCGGCGCGCGAGGATGCCGCCGTGCACGGCGGGGTGCAGCGTCTTGACGCGCCCGTCCAGCATCTCGGGGAAATCCGTCACCTCGTCCACCGGGGTCACCTCGACGCCCGCCGCGTCGATGGCTTTCGCGGACCCCCCGGTGCTGATCACCTCGTACCCGAGCTTCGCCAGGCCCGCGGCGAGGTCGGTCATGCCGGTCTTGTCAGAGACGGAGATCAGCGCGCGGGGCTTGGCGCCGTTGGGGGAGGCGTACTTGGAGGGGGACGCGGACGCCACGACGCCGCGGCGAGCCGGGCGGGAGGAGGAGACGCGCGAACCTGCGATGGACGACGGAAGATGATGATGTTGATGGCGTCTTTGAACGTCAACGAGCGTCGGTGCGGAGCGCGGCGGTTCCCGTCGCTGGGTCCCGTAGGTCGAGCGCCGCGCGCGTCGACGAGGCGAACGCCGTCGGAGGGTCGAGCGAGGCCCGGCGGGGAGAGAGGCCGCGGCGCGCGCTCTCGCGAAGCCACGCGGGTCGGCGCGAAAGCGATCGGCGGCGGCGAGCGCGGCGGCACGCGCGCCGGGTGTGAGAGCGTCGTCGTCGACGACGAAAACCGGCGGGGAAACGCACCGGCACGCATCGCGCGAGGGACCGCGACGGCGGCGACAGCGGAAGCGGCGGCCATGCTGGCGTGTAAAAGCGTCGCGTCGTTGCGCGGCGCAGAAGGGTGGCGCCGGCGACAGGCCGGCCTGCTATATACGAGGTTTTTTTGAAGGAGGTGATTTTCGCGTATTTTTAACAGTGCCCGGCCGACCGCCACGTCCGCGAAGTCGGGCTGGAAACTCCCGAGCGCTGATTGGCTCAAACGCGTTCATCTTCCAAAGATCTTGATCTCCTTACTCGCGCAGTTGTGATTTGTGTTCGCCGATTGCCGACCGCCGCGCGTCATTCCTCCGGACGCCGTCGACCCGCGCGACGTTCACGAGCACCACCAGCACCGTTTAACGACACCTTCCCGAAGATGTCCGCCATGTCCGCCAACTTCGCCGTGGCTCCCGCCCACGTGCGCTCCACCGCGGCCATCCGCCGTGCCGGTCGCGCCAGCGCCAAGCGCGTCATCGCGCGTGGCGTCAAGGCCGAGGCCGTCAAGGAGGCTGTCGCCCTGAACACCACCAAGTCCGACCAGGTGCGTCTCCTATCGCATGCCACGCGATGCGCCGCGCGCGTCCGCCCGCTCGCCCGCTCCGAGCTCGTGTGGCGCGCCAGCGCCCGAAGCCGACCGTCGGCACGTTTCGGCATTTCGTCGAAGCAGCGTATCTGCGACGGATATCAACAACACACGTGGAGACCGCGCGCGTGACCGTCGGGCGCGCGCGACGCGCGGCGTCCCCGCGCGCCGCGTGCCGCCCTCTCGACCGCGCGCACGCGCCGCGTAGCCGGCCGCGCGCCACGCGGCGGGGTCCCGCGACCCCACGCGTCGAGGGCCACCGCTGCCCCCCCTGCGGTCGTCGATCCCGATGGGTTTTGTGTCCGCCCGCGAAAGACGACGGTTCAGGAGTGTTTCGCCTTTTTACCTCGCTCGATTTTTCGTCCCCGCGCCCCGACCGCCGACCGCGCCTCCGACCTGACCACCGCCCGTCCGAACCGATCTCAAACACACTTCTTTCCCGCCATCACGAAACAGATCTTCAAGGCTGCGCAGGACATCCTCCCCGGCGGCGTGAACTCGCCCGTGCGCGCGTTCAAGTCGGTTGGCGGCGGCCCCATCGTGTTCGACCACGTCAAGGATGCGTACGCGTTCGACGTGGACGGCAACAAGTACATCGACTACGTCGGCTCCTGGGGCCCCGCCATCTGCGGCCACGCGAACGACCGCGTGAACGAGAAGCTCAAGGCGCAGATCGACAAGGGCACCTCCTTCGGCGCGCCCTGCGAGCTGGAGAACGTGCTCGGGCAGATGGTGATCGACCGCGTGCCCTCGGTGGAGATGGTGCGCTTCTGCAACTCGGGCACCGAGGCGTGCCTCTCCGTGCTCCGCGTGATGCGCGCGTACACCGGCCGCGACAAGATCATCAAGTTCGAGGGCTGCTACCACGGCCACGCCGATCCCTTCCTCGTGCAGGCGGGCTCCGGCGTCGCCACGCTCGGCCTCCCCGACTCGCCCGGCGTGCCCAAGGCGGCGACCAACACCACGCTCTGCGCGCCCTACAACGACCTCGAGGCGGTGAAGAAGATCTTCGAGGAGAACAAGGGTGAGATCGCGGGCGTGATCCTCGAGCCCGTCGTCGGCAACTCCGGCTTCATCATCCCCGACAAGTCCTTCCTCGAGGGCCTCCGCGAGATCACCACCGCGGAGGGGGCGCTGCTCACCTTCGACGAGGTGATGACCGGCTTCCGCATCTCCAAGGGGTGCGCGCAGGAGTACTGGGGCGTGACCCCCGACCTCACCACCATGGGCAAGGTGATCGGCGGCGGCCTCCCCGTCGGCGCGTACGGCGGCAAGCGCGAGATCATGGACGTGGTGGCGCCCGCGGGCCCCATGTACCAGGCGGGCACGCTCTCGGGCAACCCCCTGGCGATGGTGGCGGGCATCGAGACGCTCGAGATCCTCGCCGAGGAGGGCTCGTACGAGTACATGGACGCGAACACCAAGCGCCTCATCGAGGGCATCCTCGCGGCGGGCAAGGAGGCTGGCCACGCCGTGTGCGGCGGGTCCATCCGCGGCATGTTCGGCTTCTTCTTCTGCGAGGGGCCCGTGCGCAACTTCGCGGACGCGACGGAGTCGGACACGGACAAGTTCGCCAGGTGGCACCGCGGCATGCTCGAGGAGGGCGTGTACCTCGCGCCTTCCCAGTACGAGGCGGGCTTCACCGGCCTCAAGCACACCGAGGAGGACATCGATTTCACCATCGAGGCGGCGAAGCGCGTCATGGCTCGCATCTAAGCGACATCAGCGCATCAGACGCGTGAGGGGTGGAGAGGATTCTTTTTGGCGGCGAGCGCGACGAGCGCGACGACGCGGGGCGCGCGACACGGCGTCGCGATTGAAATGAACGCGACCGTTTTTTTCGTTTTATGTCGATACGTACCACCCTCGCGATTTCGCGCCTGCGGTACGAACAACAGGCGCGCGCGCCCGTGAGGGCAACGGCGGGAGCTTCGCCGCCGTCCGAGAGCCGCGCGGCGGGTTCGCGCGGTTCCGCGCGCGCGCGCGCCGTTTTCGCCGCCGCCCTAGATATGTGGAAACCGCGAGCCGCACTGCCGCCGAAACCGCGACACGCCGCGCGCCATATTACTTACAGAAGCGCGTTTTCTCGCTCGAGCCGAATTGCCTCGGCGCGTGCCTCCAGTCCACGACGCGCGAGGCGCCTTGTGACGAGCAGAGCGCACGATGCTCGGCCCGCGCAAGCCCAAAGGTGCGTGTTTCTCGAGTGTGCCGGGGTCGACGCGCCGCGGCGCGTGTTTTCGCACGCCCCGAGGAGCCCGCGGTCTCCCGCGCGGCGTCATTTCCCGCGAACGTTCGTTCGATTCCTGAACGGGCGCGATCGAGTCGCCGTCGATCCGACCGCGCGCGTCCGACCGACACGCCCCTGACCCCTCCCCCCCCGTTCGCGCGCATCCCCGACGCAGGCGCGAAAGCGTCCGTCCCGGGCGGCCGGCCCGGTTCCTCCACGCACGCGCCGCACACGCACCCCGCGCCTCCCGCCGGCCTCGTCGAGGCTGTGCGCTCGCGGTACCCGCGGTGGGCGGATCTGAGCGTCGAATCCGCCCGCGCGGCGAGGCAGCACCCCCTGCCGTGGCTCCTGAAGCAGATCGAGGACATCTACGACGCGCGCTACGCGCACGACGTCGCCGAGCTGGAGGCGGTAGCGGGCGCGGACCCCGATGAGCTGGACGAAGCCGCGGGGACGCTTCCGTTTCCGGCGTTTGTCAAGAACTGGTGCGGCCGGCAGTACGGCGTGAAGGCGTTGGCGGAGAAGGCGGCGTGGGAGGTGATGTGCAACGCCGAGGCTGCTCGGAGCGCGGGGCAGCACGCCTCCGTGGACGTCTTCTGCGCGTTCTGCAACCGCGGGTACGACGACGAGGAGCTGCTTTTCTTCCTGTACTGCCGGCAGACGCTGCTCGCGGAGTGCGCCAAGGCGGTGAAGCCCGCGGACGTCGCGAAGGGCGACGCGGGACGTCGCTTCGTGCTCGGCGCGGCGACCGTCTCCTCGGCGCCGTCCGTGACTCTGAGCGAGCAGAGCGCGCAGCACGTGACGCGGCTGGTGTTCGGCTCGGGCGCGGGGGGGAGGGGCATGCTGTACCAGGCGGTGCTGCAGCTCATCGGCGAGTACTTCGACGAGACGCGCGAGGCGATGCTCGAGGCGCGGCGCCGCGATTCGGCGGCTTCGCGGCGAGCCTCGGGCTCAGCTTCGCGGCGGGGAGCCTCGAGGACCGGCGCGACCGAGAGCGCGGCGACGCCGCCCGACCCGCGCGACGCGACCATGGAGGCGTACTACTACCTGAAGCTGATGCTGTCCGCGTACAGGGACACCAGGCCGGACCGCGACGGGAGCGACGGCGGAAGTGACGGCGGAAGTGAGTATTTAGTCCGACAAAAGGGCCTGGAGTACGGCGACGCGGGGCTCGGCGACCCGCGCGACCCGGACCGAGCGGACGACGAGACGTTCGAGGAGGACCCCGGACACTTCGACGACGACGACGATGACGACGACGCGCGCCGGGACCGGTTTCGAGAGCAGCGCCGCGGCGCGAGCGGGGACCGCGCCAGGAGGGAGGAGGCTTTGTTTTCGTCGCGCGACGTTTCCGCGACGGGGCCCCCCCCGCGCTTCGGGGATGGGGACGGGGACGGGGACGAGGACGGGGACGTCCCGGGGGGGCGCGTGGGGACGTCCCCCGCGAAGTCCCGGGCGTTCCGCGCGTCCTCCGACTCGTTCGGGTCCCCCGAGCGAGTTCCCGCGACGACCCCCGGCCCCCGGGACGCGCGCGCGCCGCCGACGCCGGTCCCCCCGCTGGACCCTCGGGGCGCGTCGGTGCGGCTGGTGCGCCGCGCCATCTCCGACAGCTGCTCCAAGTACTGCGACGTGCTGCTTCAGGTGGCGCAGGACCTCCCGCCCGAGGTCCTGGCGGAGCTGAAGCGCAAGGCCGTGTTCTCGCTGGACGGGCGGTCGCAGGCGCTCTTCTCCGGCGCGCTCGCGGCGGCGTTCGGGAGCGACCGAGGCGACCCCGGGTCGCCCGGCGCCGACGCGGCGACCGAGGTTGCCGGTCGCGAGCCGGACGTCGTCGCGGCGGTGGCCAAGTCGGTGACGGCGCTCCTGCGGGACGCGAGGGCGGGCTCGGCTTCCGGCGGCGACGACGAGGGCGCGGAGAAGAGAAAGACGGGCAGCGGTGAGGCGCGGGAGATCGCGCGGGTCGTGCTCGCGTCGCGGACCATCCGGTCGCACGTCGAGCCCATGCTGGCGAGTCTTCTCTCGGAGCTGGACCAGGAGGAGGAGACGTACGAAGCGTCCGAGGATGGCGAATCCGGTGAGGCGGCGCGCGCGGAGGGCTCCGAGGAGGGCGGCGTGGGGGGGAGCGGGGACGAGAGCGGGGACGAAGTCTCGACCGATGCGCGATAGAGGAGTACGGGTGTGAGTGATGTGAGCACTGGTACGAACGACGCGCGGCGCGGCGCGGCGCGCGCGGCGGCGGACGACTGATGACGTCGTGATGAGAAACTCGACCGACGATCCGACCGTTTCGTTGCCGTTAGCGTTTTGACTCATCACACGTCATCAGTCGTCAGATCGTATCGTCAGTCATCGCTACCGGTTCTCGTCACCGTACTCGAGCGGCGTTCGCGACGCGCGGCACACGCGCGGGCGCGCGAACGACACGCCGCGGCTGGGCGCGTTCGGAGCGGCCGCGCACCAGAAACCGGCGCGGAGAGGGCGGTCAACGAACGTATTCGTCGCGCGTTTTCTCGATTCACGCGTGGGTGGGCACTGCGTTTTTTTCTCGGACGACGCGCCTCCTCGGCTCGCCTGACCACAGGCCGGCGCGCGTGGCGTGAGCGCGGCGGGGCACGATGTCCTTTTCCACCGCACCGCCCGGTGCGGGTCGGCGGCGGCGCGACCCGCCGCCGCAGCGCGAGCTCACCGCCGCGAACCTCGCGCAGCAGCGCACACAGCCGTTCGAAGCGCGCATGCCACCGGTCAAGCCCAAGGATGGGGAACGGCACGGGTTGCCGCTGGGGCGCGATGGTGCGGTGTGCGCGCTGTGCGGCAACCCCGGCCACGACGCGGACGTGTGCGCGGACCGTCCCGCGCCGCGCCTCCGCATCAGCCTCGACCTGGACGACGACGGTGAGCCCGCCGGCGTGCCCTCTCAGCTGGCGGAGGAGCCCTCCATGACTTCGATTCCGGACTCGCCCTCGGCGCTGTTCCCGAAGCCCACGCCCGAGGAGGCGCTCGCGATGCGCCGGAAGCTGGAGGCGCTGGAGGCGAAGCGCGCCGCGGCGGAGGCGGAGAAGCGCGAGAAGCAGCTGCGCGCGCTGGATGAGCTCCACCGCGACGCGACGGACCAGGGCGGACCGCGAGTGCACTCGCGGTTCGACCCCTACCCGCTCTCGCCCAAGCGCACGTTCAAGCCGCCGCCCACGCGCGAGGAGATCCTCGCCGCGGAGGCGGCGGCGGCGGAGGCGGAGGCGGAGGCGAAGGCAATCGCGGAGGAGGCCGCGGGCGAGGCGAGCCGGAAGCCGCCGCTTCCGAAGCTCGACGCTTCGTTGGAAGGGTCGGAAGTGCTGCGCGGCGTCGCGGGGCTGCGGCTGGCCAAGCGGCAGGCGGACGAGGAGGCGGCGGAGGAGGCGGCGCGCGCGCGGCGCGCCGCGGAGCGCGAGAAGGCGGAGCTGGCGAGGGCCAAGCGCGCGGCCCGGCTCGCGGCGCTGGAGGCGGAGACGAGCGGTGTGCCCTCCGCGAGCGTTCCAGCTCCGTCGGCGGAGGGGTCCGGGGGTCCGGGGGTCCGGGCCGCGGACGGCGAAGGCGACCCGGCGAAACCGCCGAGCGGGGACGACGAGACGGCGGAGAAGAAGAGCGACGCCGGCGCGGACCCCGACGTCGCTCTCGATCCCTTGAAAGCGGAGACCGACCCGAAGCGGCGCGCTGTCGCGCTGATGGAGGCGAAGGCGGCGCGGAACCCCCTGCCGGGCGGCGGGCCTAGCGGGCTCGCCTCGGACCTGCGCCAGCCGGTGGTCACCGAGGCTCGGCCCGTGGCGGACGACGACGTCGCCGTGGCGACGACGGTGGCGGACGCGGTGGCCAACGTCGTGCAGACGGGCATCCAGCCTGACTTCAAGCTGTACGAGCCCGAGGGGGGGTTCCAGGGCATGCTACAGGCCCGCAAAGCCGCGGAACGCGACGCGGAAGAGGCGCGCGAGGCGCTCGCGGCGTCGCGACGAGAAGCGGCGTCCGCGTCGATGGCGCTGTTCGAGGAGCGCGAGCGACACGCGCACGACCTGGAGCGTTCCGTCGCGGCGGCGCGCGCCGCGGGGGAGACCGCCGCCGCCGCCGCGCTCGAGCGCGAGGAGGCTGTGGCTGAGATGCACGCGCTGCGCGCGCGCTGCGACGCCGAGCTGGCGGATACCAAGGCGGACGCCGAGGCGAACGTCGAGGCGGCGCGCCTGGCGTCCTCGAGCGTCGCCGAGGAGGCGCGGAAGGTGAGGGAGACGCTCGAGGAGACGCGCGCGTCGGCGGCGAAGGAGGCGGGCGCGTCGCGAGACGTCGTCGCGTCCTTGCGGCGGCAACTCGAGCGCGCCGAGACGAGCGCTCGCGTCGCGGCGGAAGACGCCGCGCGCGCGCTCGAATCGACGCAGGCGGACCTCGCTTCGGCGCGCGCCGAGATTGCGCGGGCGGACGCGCGCGCGCGCGAGGCAACCGCTCGCGCCGACGCGGCTGACGACCGCGCCGACGCCGCCGAGGCTCGCGCGGCGGCGGCGGAGTCTGCGGAGCGGCGTCTGGCTGCCGTGCGCCGCAAAGCCGCGGAGGCTGCGGGCGTGCGCGCGGAGCTCGAGTCGCGGGTGACCGCCGCGACGTCGGCGGCGGCGGCGGCTGGCGCCGTGACCGGCGCCTCCGCGACGACGCGAAACGACCCGTCGCCCGGCTCGGGATCGGGGGGAAGACGCAGAGGCGTCGCGGCGCCCCCTGGCCTTGGTTCCGCCGGCACCGGCGCTGCGGGAAACTCGCGTGTCTCCTCGGTGGACCCCGCGGTAGCCGCCGCGAGGCGCGCGGCGCTCCGCGAAGCCGCGGAGGAGCTGGATCGCGAGAACGCCGCCGCCGCGCGCGCGCGCTCGGAGGCGAAACGCGTCCGCCGGAAAGCCGTCGAGGCGGAGGCTTCCTCGGCGGCGTCCGAGGCCTCCGCCGCGCCGGCGTACTTGCGCGCCTTCCGAGTGAGCGCGCGCGCGTTTTTCTGCGCGGGGGACGCGTTCGCGGCGTCGGAGCTGCGCGCCGCCGCGGAAGCCGCGGGCTTCGCCGCGTCGACGCGCCCCGCGGGCGCCGACGCCGCGCCGGCGCGCGCGCGCGCCGCCGAGAGCTTCGTGCTGGTTGACTCGGCGGCGACGCGCGCGGACGAAGGCGCGAGGCTGGAGCTCGGCGCGGCGATCGCCGCGGGCCGCCGCGTGTTCGTGGCGTACTCCGAGCGCGAGTCGGAGGTGGAGGCGCGCGAGCGGTGGCACGACGTCGACCTCGCGAACGCGGCGTTCATCCCGCACGACCCCCAAACCCCCTCGAGAGTCCTCGAGACGCTCGCCGCCGCCGCGTACCTCGGGGTCCCCGACGCGTTCCTCGAGGCGATGTCGCCCTCGACGCTCCAGGCGCTCGCGGACGACCCCGACGCGCCCGACTTCGTGTCTTTGCGCGGCGCGCGCGCGCTCGCGCTGCGGTTCGAGCGCGCGCGCGGACACGGGCCCTCGCGCGCCTCGCGAGCGGAGGCGGAAAACGGTCGCCGCCGCGCGCGCGTCCACGCGGCGCTGGTGGCCCTTTTGGAGTCGGGGCGCGCGTCGACGGAGCTCAGGACCATCAAGACGCACGCGTGCGCGCCCGAGGACGCGGCCGCCATCGCGGCAGCCTGCTGCCGCGCGAGAGGAGGAGCTCGCGTCTCGGTGTCGACGCTCGGCTTCGGCGGGCTCGCCGTCCCGGTTGGCGCGATTCGAGACGCGGGGCGCGCGTCGTCGGCGAACGCGCCAGGCTTCGCGCTGGACCTCACCGCCTTCGACGCCGCCGCCGCCGAGGACGCCGACTTCGGGATCGGCGCGTGCGAGCTGGCCGCGCTGCGCGCGGCGCTCGCCGCCGCGGACGTCGCGGTCGCGGCGGTGACGCTCCCGCCGTGGGTCCCCGCCGAGGCGACGCGCGCCGTGCTGCGCGCGCTCGGCGCCGACGACGCGTCCGACGCGGGGAGCCTCCCCGCGGATGGCGCCGAACCCGGCGAACGCGCCGCCGGTTTCGTTTTCCCGACGGTGAACGGCGTGCCTCCCTCCTTCGACCCCGAGAGCGACACCGTGGACCTGTCCAACACTTCGTTCGGCGTCCCCGGTGCGGTCGCGCTCGCGCGCGCGCTCAAACGCAGGCTCCAAACGGACGCGCCCCTGGCGACGCTCGCCGTCGGCGGCGCCGCGCTGGGCGCGGAGGGCGGCGCGGCGCTGGCGGCGGCGCTCCGCGCGGACGCCTGCGCGTCGCTGCGTGTGCTCTCTGTGCCGAACGCGGCGCTGGGCGCGAGCGGCGTCGAGGCGCTGTGCGACGCGGTCCCCGCGACATTGACGACGCTGGACATCGGCAACAACGGCGGCGGCGACCGAACGGCGGCCGCTGCCGCGAAGGCGATGCGGCGATGCCCCGCGCTCCAACGCCTCGGCGTCGCGTCCTGCGACGTCACAGCCGAGGGCGCCTGTCGCCTGGCGCCGGCGATTCGCGACCACGCGAGCGTGAGGGAAGTGCAGCTGGACGCGAACCGGATCGGCGACCGCGGCGCCGCCGCGATCGCCGCCGCCGTACGCGCCACCTCGGCGCCCTTCGAGCGCCTGCGCGTGCGCGACAACGTGAACATGACCGCGGCGGCGGCGAAAGCCTTCGCGTCGGCGATGGCGGGCTCCGGGACGCTGCGCGAGCTCGACGCCTCCAAAGCCGCCTTCGGCGCCGAGGGCGCCAAGGCGCTGTGCGCCGGTCTGGCTGCGACCGCCTCGCTGGAGATCCTCGAGCTCTCCGGGTGCCGCCTGCGCGCGGAGGGCGCGAAGTGGCTGGGCGACGCCGTCGCGAAGTGCGCCACTCTGCGACGGCTGGGCGTCTCGCGCAACTCGCTCGGGGACAAGGGCGTGTTCGAGTTGACGTCGCGGGGCTTGGATTTCACGACCAGCCTCTCGGCGCTGGACCTGTCGCACAACGCCGTCGGCCCGGAGGGCGCGCGGCGGCTTCGCGTCGCGCTCGAGCGCAGGTGCGTGACGGTGCGCGCGCTGGAGATGGAAGGCAACAAGCTGGAGGAGGACGAGCTGTGCGCGCTGGTGGAGACGGCGCGTCGCGAGCGCGCGCCGCCGCCGCCGCCGCCGCGGCGACTGAAACCCGAAACGGGTCCCGAAAAGACGGAAAAGAAAGCCGCCGCCGCGCTTCCGGTGTCGCGGCGGCGCGCGCTTCCGGTGTCGCGGCCCGCGCTCCGCGCCAAGGCGCTGGCGGAAGGGACCGCCGCGACGGCGACGCGGGCGACGCCGGCGATCGGCCGAGCCGAGCGTTCGCGGAAGGGAGCGGGAAAAGAAACCGGCGCGACTGTTTTCCGAGACGGTCCGCGCGAACGAGAGGGCGAGAAGGAAAACGAGGAGAACGACGCGCGCGCGACTTTGTCGTACGACGCGACCGAGCCTCCGGAGTCGACTCGATGCGGCGGCGATTCTGAAGACGACGCCGACGACGACGCGACGGACGCCGAACCCGAAGCTGATCCCACTCGCGCGGTCGAACCGCGCGAGGAGGACGAGACGGACCCCTCCGCGGCGCGGTTTACGCTCCCGGAACCCTCGACGTTCGTTCCGCCGACGGCGTTCGTTCCGAGACGGTTTTCCGAGACGGCGGCGGCGGCGGCGGTCGCGGACCCCGACGAGACGCGGACGGATCGTGTCCCGGAAGAGGAAACTTACGAGAGCTCCGCTCTCCCGCCACTTTCGGAGGACCCCGTGAAGAGCCTGGTCGACGGCATACTGAAAAAAGTCGCGCGAACGGATCCCGGCGTGTCCGGCGCCGACGCGAAAAAGACGAGGGACCCACCGAAGAAGAAAAAATCCGTCGCGTGGACGCCGGACGTGCGAGGCCCGTGAGCCTCCTCCTCTCTTCCGAGACACGCGAGCCACCATCGCTGGAGCCGTCTGTAAATGACACATCATCTATGTACCACGACGTACTATGAATACCTACCGTAGACTAACTACAATGATACCCTAAACCCTACATTCGTCCACTTTATGTATTACGTCAGTCAGTACCTCAAGACGAGGTGCTCCCGTCCGTTTTCCTCGAC
>Ga0181559_10004676_pt1 | contig 13227 bp, 12 predicted proteins | sample 011ome_21_FD_133752 | JGI IMG/M metagenome (GOLD analysis project Ga0181559, IMG submission 133752) | Coastal salt marsh microbial communities from the Groves Creek Marsh, Skidaway Island, Georgia - 011508AT metaG (megahit assembly) | ecosystem: Environmental > Aquatic > Marine > Intertidal...
ATACAATCAACGTTCGCGGTGGTTTTTCAATCGAGTTAGGCGGGGTCTATCTGCTGCGTGAGGGTACCTATACGGTCGAGGCCACCGCCAAGTTGCACCAGCCTCTGGAACAAACGTTCAGCGTAGAAGCCCCCCGCAACCAGCGTCTGGAATTCACATTTGTACCCCTACCCGGATTGCTCAATCTACAGTTGGATCCGCCCGACGCTCAGGTGATCATTCAAAATCGGCCTATCGAAGAACGCCAATCGATCATCTTGGACGCCGGCCCACAGTCCATTGAAGTCACCCATCCGAAGTACCTCCCCTATTCGTCGATTGTTGAGATACAGGGCAAACGAATTGAGCAAAATTTAACTGTCGCCCTGGCACCAAATTGGGCGGACGTTGAATTAAGCAGCACTCCAGCAGGCGCTACGATCCTCATCGACGGCGTCGACTCCGGAGAAACCACTCCGGCGATCATTCCTGCGATGAGCGGCGAGCGAGAAATCGCACTGCAGTTAGAGGGTTACAGAGTTCATCGACAACGCCTTTTTGCACAGGCGGGTAAGGACATGGAAATACCCACCATCAGCCTGCTTCAGGCAGACGCGCAATTACAGCTCAACAGCACGCCAGCCGGAGCCGGTATTACCCTCAATGGGCGGTTCGTTGGACAAACCCCTAAGTTATTGGATTTGAAATCAGGCTACCCGCACAAAGTACAGCTCATATTAGCCGGCTATCAAACCTTCACCACCACTCGCACCTTAAAGGCTGGAGAGCTTTCGGTGCTCCGCCCAAGCCTGGTCAGACAAACCGGTACTGTTGTGGTTCGCGCTCAGCCCGAAGAGGCCGAACTGACGATTAACGGCCAATCCGTGGGCTCGGCCAACCAATCGCTGACCCTGCCCATTAATGAACACACGATCGCGATTAATCTAGACGGCTATGCCGGCTACACTCAAGTCATCACACCTAAAGTGGGATTGACGCAGGAAGTGAAGGTCAAACTGCTTACTCTAGAAGAGGCGCGGTTACGATCTTTGAAACCCAGTATCACTACAACGGCGGGTCAAACCTTGAAGTTGTACCAACCCTTTGATTTTTCAATGGGGGCGTCGCGCCGAGAGCCCGGACGACGAGCCAATGAAACTCTGCGTGACGTTGCGATGTCACGGTTGTTTTACATCGCCACGCATGAGGTCACCAACGCACAGTTCAGACAGTTTGCCGCGGGACATAACTCAGGCAAGTTCGTGGAGCAGGACTTGAATGAAGACGCTATGCCAGTCAGCTCAGTCAGCTGGGAAGAAGCAGCTGCCTACTGCAATTGGTTATCTGATACTGAAGGTTTACCACGCTTTTACGACATCGAATTCGGCAAAGTCATCGGTACCAATCAGGCAGCCACCGGTTATCGATTGCCAACCGAGGCCGAATGGGCCTGGGCCGCCAGAACACAGCCCGGCGCAGACGCAGCAACGCCGGACCCTAAGGGCCAACTGCGTTTCGCCTGGGGCGCCAATCTTCCGCCTCCCGATCGGCACGGCAATTACGCTGACCGCTCTGCATCAGCGCTGGTCGGTCGGGTGATCTTCGGATACAACGACAATCATACCGCTGCGGCCCCAATCGGCACTTTCAAACCCAACCAGCGTGGTTTGTATGACCTCAGCGGTAACGTGGCTGAATGGATCAACGATTTTTACGAAATCCCCAAATCACAGCCCGTGACCGATCCTATCGGACCTGATAGCGGCGAGTATCATGTCATTCGTGGTTCTAGCTGGATGCACGGCACGATAACTGAGTTACGATACTCCTTCAGAGACTATGGTTTATTAGGCCGACAAGACCTCGGCTTTCGGATTGCGAGGTATGCAGAGTGATATTCACGCCAAGACCAGCAGCAGGAGCGAGTGCCGACTTTATGGACCTCACGCGCCTACAGCGATGCCTGATATCCCTACTGTTGCTATTCTCATTGACTACAGCAAACCTGACTCTAGCCGCTCAAGCTGCGCAAAGGGACGACGCTCCAACAAACGGTGCCACCCAGTCCGAGCGCATCGACAATGGTGTTAAGCTGAACAGGGATTCCCCTAACAGAAAAGATCAAGGGGTAACAAAAGAAGATGCAAACCCCATAAAGAACAACGAAATATTCCGCCCTAGCGAGGAAATTTCAGAGGATTTTGCGGTCTCATTTCCAGTAGACATTTAGCAGATCGTTTAACGATTAAGGCCTTATGAAAAAACAACTTCCATTTGAATTCGTCTATCAGGTTGGCGCGCTAGTGATTAGCATCATCTTGGTACATTTGGTCTACGTGACGCTCATCAGGCCCAACGCAGACGCAATTTTACAGGAGCAGGCTGAGTTGGCGGCGAGTGGCGAACCTTACGTCCAGGACCGCTCGCTGTTTGTCGTGTTACGCGACTATGAACAGGAGTCTTGTTTTATTCTCATGTTTTGGGCCTTTGCCATTATGGGGCTTAAGGCGCGAGAAGCCTTGAGCGAACGTAGCCTGCTCAACGAAGACTTCATTCAGGTCAGTGAGGGCATGAGCATTCTGCCGGAGGACACTCGTGAATACACCCGCTCACTACAGGCGTTACCCGACAATGCAAGAGAGTCTCTCCTACCGCGCACTCTGCTCGCGGCTTTGCACAGATTTTCCTCTACCCGCAACGTTCAAGATGTTTCTGAAGCGGTTAAATCCGTGTGTGAAGGAGAGTCTGATCGCCTGGACAGTGAGCTATCCATGGTTCGCTATATCGCCTGGGCGATACCCTCAATCGGCTTTATCGGCACAGTGCGCGGTATTGGCGAGGCACTCGGGCAGGCTTATCGAGCCGTTGAAGGGGATATTGCCGGCGTCACCACCAGCCTCGGCGTAGCGTTCAACTCAACGTTCATTGCCCTCGTCATCAGCATTGTCCTGATGTTTATGGTGCACCAACTGCAGCTCATTCAGGAGCGGCTGGTGCTGGACACCCAGAATTACTGCGATCAGCGTTTACTGCGCCACCTGCAAGTCAGAAGCGCGTAGACATGATTTACTTAGAACTCAACGATTGGCAGTTAAGCCTTTGGAACGATCAAGGAGAGTGTCTCATCCAGCAAACCGCGGGCGCCTCCAAGGCATCCGGTCGCCTAAATTTTGGACAGAGCGCGCTGGAATACTCACGCTCCCACCCTCAACAGTTCAATAATCGCTACCTCTATAGCCTCGCGGCTGATCCCGTGTCAGGCGATCTGTCACCCGCCAAAAACCATGCCGACCTGATCTACCATCACCTCACGAGCCTAGCGATACCTGATGAACCGGTCGCTATCTGCGTAGGTGGACATGTCACCAACGAACAGCTGGGACTACTCCTGGGAATTTGCAAGGAAACTGGCATCGCAGTCGCTGGTTTCATAGATGCCGCATTGGCACAGTCGCTGCTTGTGCCCGCCGCGCAGGATTACCATGTGCTGGATATCGAATTGCATCGGTTGACCCTCAGCCATATTCAGGTCAACGGGACCGAGCGCTCCTGTGCCCAAACCAGTTCGCTAGACGGCATGGGGCTTGCCAACTTCATTGAGGGCTGGATGAATGTGATCGCTGACGAATTCGTGCAGAAAACACGCTTCGATCCGTTGCATGCCGGTCAGACGGAACAACACCTTTTCGACCAGGTAAGCCAGTGGGTCAGCGACCCAGAAATTACAGATCGGCGAATCACTATCCTCAATGGTGAGACCAGTCGAGACATCGAAGTGAACCAGACCCTGCTGACGGATAAACTACGCCAACGTCTGAACAGGCTAGATCTCAACCATGTTGAGCAGTTAGTCCTCAGCCCACGCGCAGCGCAAATAGCCGGTTTCGCCCCACTCATTGCGGAATGCCATAACGAGATTAAATACTGCGACCTGAAGGATTTGCCTCATAACACGCAAAACCTCGCCGCCGGCTTTACGCCCAATAGCGTACGCCGAGTCATGACCGCAATCAGCCCGGCATCGCAGGCGATCACCAGCCCTCAGCCCGCTGTAACCAGTACAGTTACTCATTTGCTCTGTGATCACGTGGCTCATCCGATTAGTGATGTTCGCTTTGCCGAGCAAAACCTCACACTGACCTCGTTAGGTGAGCGTATCGTTATCGCTGGCCGCACTTACACCGCAATACGGCTGGCTTAATCCGAGTGGCACAACGTCGCAGATTCAACGTTTTCTCTTTGTCCTTTCTGGACGTGATGTCTTGTGGGTTCGGTGCCGTTGTGTTGATTTTTTTGATCATCAACCATGACACACAAGAAGACCAAGAGGTGGTCAACGAGCAGTTGTTGTCCGAAATCCGAATGCTCGACTACCAAGTTCAACAAGGAGAAAAAGACCTTTTTGACTTGATTGAAACAATGGATGACACCCAAGCAAGGGTCGAAAACTCTGATCTTAATCTAGCAGCCACCCGCACCACCTTGGAAGCTGAGGCCTCCAATTTGGAAGAACTGCAAGACACCTCTATCGCCAAAACCGAGAGCCTGAAGGCATTAACGGCTGACATCGAAAGCCGAGAACTAGAGGTAAACCGTCTGTTGGCCATCAAAGCGGCAAATGATGGTGCCGCAGTGCGATCCTTTGAAGGTGAAGGCGATCGCCAATACCTCACCGGTCTGAAAGTTGGTGGTCGTAATATCGTGATTGCGATTGATACATCAGCCAGCATGCTGGACAACACCATTGTCAATGTGTTGCGACGGCGGAATATGGCTGACGAGCGGAAATTGGCAGCACCTAAATGGCAGCGGGCTGTACGCACAGTTGACTGGCTAGCCGCACAGCTACCGTTAGATGCTGAATTTCAAATTTATGCCTTTGCTGAGAATAACTCTTCTCTGCTCACCGACTCTGACAAAGATTGGGTCCCCATGGGCGACGGCCAAGCGCTCAACCAGGCCCTACAAACACTGTCCAAGACCATTCCTTCAGGGGGGTCAAGTCTGGCGAATCTGATCGCTGATGTCAGGACACTGTCACCTATTCCAGACAACGTCTATCTGATCACGGATGGGTTACCTACCCAGGGAGAAAATCAACCCAGGTCTGCTATGGTCACCGGTAAACGTCGTCTTGAGCTCTTCGGCGACGCCGTAAATCGACTACCCAAGCAAATTCCGGTCAACGTGATTATGTTTCCCATGGAGGGAGACCCGATGGCCTCAGCAGCCTACTGGAATGTCGCGCGCGTGACAGGCGGTGCATTTATCTCACCATCATGGGACTGGCCATAATGCGCAGTCGGCGTGCCATTGAGGAGTTCAGCGTCTCCTTCTTAGATGTGATCTGCTGTGGGTTTGGCGCCATCATCCTGCTGCTGATGATCACTAAAACCGTGGAACCGGTGCTGTTGGAAAAAAGTACCCTGAACCTTCAGGGTCAGGTCGCCGATCGAGAACAGGCGCTGTTTGAAATTCGGGGAAAGATCACAGAGCTGCGTCGTCAATTGAACAACGCTGAAGCTGACTTAACCACCAAGCTGTCTGAGTTGGCGGCACTGCAATTGCAACTGGAAGAGATACTCGGACAATTCGACAATCTTGCGGAAGCACAGGAGGATATTGCAACACAGTCACAAAGTCTCGCCTCAGCAAAGCAATCGCTCACCGATGAGATGCAGCGATTATTGGGCATGGATTTCAAACGCACCTCCGGCTTGGTCGGGGGCATCACCGTCGACTCTGAATACATCATATTTGTGATCGACACATCAGGCAGTATGCGCAGCGTGGCTTGGCCGCAAGTCATTCGTAAAGTCAGCGAAACCCTGTCCATTTACCCCCAGGTGAAAGGCATTCAGGTGATGAATGACATGGGTGACTACATGTTCTCACGCTACGCCGGACGATGGATTGAAGATACGCCGGCCTTGCGTAATTCTATAATCACCACCCTCCAGACCTGGACTACTTTTTCTAACTCTTCTCCTGTGGAAGGGATTACAACCGCAATCAACACATACTATGATCCAGACAAGCGCATTAGCATTTATGTGTTTGGAGATGACTACACGGGGAATTCCATTGAAGATGTGGTGGACGCGGTGGATCAAATCAATGTGGCAGACGACACTGGCCAGCGCCGGGTCCGAATTCACGCTGTTGGGTTTCCTGTCTATCTCGATCGACCAAATGCGCGGGTTTATCGGTTCGCCGCGCTCATGCGCGAGCTCGCCTACCGTAATGACGGCACTTTTGTAGGACTGGCGGAATTTCAATGATGCAGCAACAACGTCGACGCAACGCCGAGCAAAGCCCCAGCTTCCTGACCACATTTGCGCTGGCAGGCGCGCTGCTGTTGATGTCTGCCTGCACAACAACCACCAAAGAACTGGCTCTGGACGGCACATTCCCAATACCGCTCATCAGCAAAAGCCCGGTTCAAATGGGCATCCACCTGGATCAAACCCTCACCTCATTTACGCATGTCGAAACCATCGACAAGAAAGGTTCATGGTCGGTAGCACTCGGACCCGCCCAGCAAGAAATGTTCGGCAATCTTGCGATCGGCATATTCGAAAATCATGCATTCGTAGACAACTTGAGCGTCGAGGCACCGCTAGACGGCGTGTTAAAGCCCACCATTCGCGAAGTGCAGTTTGCCCTCCCCAGCCAAACGCGCTCCGACTACTATGAAGTCTGGATCAGCTACCACTTTGAATTGTACGACCGCGCCGGGACTCCAATCAGCGAATGGAAACTGCCTGCCTATGGCAAGGCCAGTAAAACCAACTACGCTTCCAAAACCCAAGGTTTACAAGCGGCCGCGATGGCCGCCTGCAGAGACGCCATGGCATTCTTTAGTATCAATTTTTCCAGAGAGCCGGCTGTTCGCCAGTGGATCAACAACGGCAAGCCACTGATGCCGGCACCTCCTGATCCGAGCAATGAGTCAATATGAACCAAACCATTAGGATTCTGAACCACTCGGCCAAAATCGCCGCGATAGCGATCACCATTATGGTCAGTGGTTGCGTTACGGCCACTGTACAGCAAGTTCGACAAACTGAAACAGCTATGACCGCCGAAGATTCTGTTGTGGTGATCGGTCGCAGAAACCGCCCGAGCCAGGGTGAGGCTGAACTGGATTTCATAGATTGCGTGTCTCGCAACATGAGCAGCGGCGGCAACGGTGTCCAGGTGATTTCGGAAAATCAGTTTATGGATGCCCTGTTCCCCTGGTTCGAACCTCGCACAGCACCCTTAAATACGAACGATTTACCCGCGTTACTCCGCCAACCGATCCTCGCACAGCGCATCAGAGAGATTGGCCTAAAATATTTGGTTTGGCTTGATGGAAGAACAAAACGCACGTCACAAGGGGGCAGTATGAGTTGTACGATCACCCCCGGAGGGGGTGGTTGCTTCGGCTTTCTAACGTGGGAAAACGATTCTTCTTATGAAGCCTCGATATGGGACGCGCATACCGCCAGAACCGCCGGTCGCGTCAGTTCGGATGCCGCCGGTACAAGCTATGTTCCAGCACTGGTTATCCCAATTCCGCTCATTGCGCGGGTACAAACATCCGCCTGCGTCAGCCTCGCTGAGCAGTTAAAAACGTTCATTCAAAGTGGCGCCTGACGCCACCCCACATAGATTTTGTAGACTTAAGCCCTATTTGGCCGGACGGATGTCCACCACTTCGCCCTCATACCGGTCAGGCTCAACCGAATACCACTCTTGCAATCTCGTGTCGTGTTTTTTAGCCATTAAGTCGCAGAATTCGTAAAAAGTCGGGCGACCTGGATCGGTAATCACCACACGCTCCACCCCTGCTTTAAAGCTACGGTTGACTAATCTAGCCAATGGTTTGACTAACGAGTCCCAAAAACAGATATCACTACCCAACAGATATCGTTGTCCCGCTAATTCGGTTTGTTTAAGTTTTGTATAGTCCGCCTGCTTTTTTTCCACGCTGACATTGTTTAACTCAGCCAGCACATCCACATAGGGGAATACCGCACTGTCCAGGTCAACCGCGGTCATGTTACTTTTGAAATGTTTTGCGCAGTAAACCGAGACTCCACCCCACCCGCAGCCCACTTCCACTCCGCTGGCTCCGCGTCGAATACCATGATGCTGTAAATAGTCCATCAACAGAAACCCCGAGCCCCAGGTCTTGTGACCATGGATCGATGGCTGATAGCGTTTCCTTAGTGCCCGTATCAGACGGTGCTTCGGCTCGAGCAGATAGATGCCGTAGGCGTACTCAATGTGGGCTTCTGGCACCCGTTCTATGCGAGGCATACAGGCCCCTTAGAATTGCTATATATCATGCTTAATTTGTTCCCTAGAGTGTGTTACTAAAATACCCGACTAATTTACTTGGGTATTCTGAAAGCGTATAATCTTCGCCCCTGCTACAAGCATCTTAAGGCAGCCTAGCCTACATCCCCTAGCATAGGATATTTAAGGAACAAGTGTGAGTGAGTCCGTTGATCAATTAGTGGAATCTAACGCAGAGTACAACGCCGGGTTCGTTACAGACATCGAATCTGAGACTCTGCCACCGGGCCTGGACGAATCGGTTGTCAGATTTATCTCTGCCACCAAAAAGGAGCCAGAGTGGCTGACACAGTGGCGCCTGAAAGCTTACGCCTCATGGCAAGAAATGAGTGCACCCGAGTGGGCGCATGTACATTTCCCTCCCGTTGAATTCGATAAAATTTCCTACTATTCAGCACCTAAAAGCCAGGCAGACGGTCCACAATCGCTCGATGAAGTGGACCCCGAACTATTGCGTACCTATGAAAAGCTCGGCATTCCTCTACACGAGCAGGAGGCGCTGGCCGGAGTCTTCAAGCCCGGTTCAAATGTAGCCGTCGACGCCGTCTTCGACAGCGTGTCTATCGCCACCACTTTCAAGGAAAAACTCGCCGAAGCCGGTGTTATTTTTTGTCCCATCTCTGAGGCTGTTCACTCTCACCCTGAATTGGTGCAAAAATATCTGGGCTCGGTTGTACCCCAGAAAGACAATTTTTACGCCGCTCTAAATTCCGCGGTATTCAGCGATGGCTCCTTTGTCTATATCCCCAAAGGGGTGCGCTGTCCGATGGAACTCTCCACCTATTTTCGCATCAATGAGCGCAACACTGGCCAATTCGAACGGACACTGATTATCGCCGACGCCGGTAGTCACGTCAGTTATCTCGAAGGTTGTACAGCACCGATGCGCGACGAAAATCAGCTCCACGCGGCAGTCGTTGAGTTGGTTGCGTTGGAGGATGCGGAGATCAAGTATTCCACCGTGCAAAACTGGTATCCAGGCGACGAAGAGGGTCGTGGCGGAATCTATAACTTTGTGACTAAACGGGGGGTGTGCGCAGGCGCCCGCGCCAAAATTTCCTGGACCCAAGTGGAAACTGGCTCAGCCATAACCTGGAAGTACCCCAGCGTGGTGTTGCGCGGCGACCACAGTGTCGGCGAATTTTATTCTGTCGCACTAACCGGCAAAGTCCAGCAGGCAGATACCGGCACCAAGATGATTCATATGGGGCGCAACACCAAGAGCACCATCGTGTCCAAAGGGATCTCTACGGGTCGCAGCGAGAACACCTATCGCGGTCTCGTGCGCATCTCTCCCAGCGCGACCGGCGCCCGCAATTTCACCCAGTGCGACTCACTTTTGATTGGCGAAGCCTGTGGCGCGCATACCTTCCCCTACATCGAGGGCAGCAACCCGACGGCCATCGTAGAACATGAGGCGAGCACCTCAAAAGTGAGCGAGGACCAACTCTTTTTATGTCAACAACGCGGCATTGATCCTGAAAAAGCCGTGAGCATGATTGTTAACGGGTTCTGCAAAGAAGTGTTTAAAGAACTACCGATGGAATTTGCGGTCGAAGCAGGCAAGCTTATGGAAGTCAGCCTCGAGGGAGCCGTAGGATGAGTTTGCTTGAAGTGAATAGTCTCACCGCCGACGTGGCAGATCAGCATATCCTCAAAGGATTAAATTTGCAGGTCAATCCCGGCGAAGTGCACGCGATCATGGGACCCAATGGGTCAGGCAAGTCGACGTTAGCCAACGTACTGGCGGGCCGGCCAGGTTACGATGTCACTGGCGGTAAAATGTTATTCAATGATGTCGACATAGGTGACATGGAGGCGCATGAACGCGCACATGCTGGGTTATTCCTCGCTTTCCAGTATCCGGTCGAAATTCCCGGCGTTAGCAACATGGAATTTCTCAAGGCGAGTGCCGACTCCAAGGCTTACGCCAATGACGAGACACAGCCCCCAACCGCCAGCTTTATCAAGCAGGTCCGTAGCCTCGCCCAGTCATTGGACCTCAATCCAGAGTTTCTCAAACGTGGTGTCAACGAAGGATTCAGCGGCGGCGAGAAAAAGCGTAATGAAATTTTACAATTACTCCTGTTACAACCTCGCCTCGCGGTTCTAGACGAAACCGACTCAGGACTTGATATAGATGCACTCCAAGTTGTGGCTGAGGGAGTCAATCGGTTCCGCAGCAACGACAATGGTGTCATCCTGATCACCCACTACCAACGCTTACTCGACTACATCGTCCCCGACTTTGTCCATGTTCTCGCTGATGGAAAAATAGTCCAGTCCGGTGACAAGAACCTGGCCCTTGAACTAGAGAAAAAAGGCTACGCATGGCTTACCTAAGCCCACAGCTGCCGAGTCCGCTCACCGCTCCGGCCTGGTTCGGTGCGAGCACTGATCAACCGCTGAATTTAGCGGCGCGTATTCACGCTCAACTGCAAGACAAAAAACACCGGGAGCGGTGGAAATATACGCGTATTCAGCCCATTTTAGATTTATTGAATCAACCGGTTGCAGACTCTGACGAGCTGGATCTACCCGCCGAAATCATCCAATCCAGCCTGCGGCGCGACCAGGCACCGGCCGAAATCCCCGTTTTCTTTGCTGACGGACTCATGTCAACGCTGGACGCTGCACCAGAGGCTATGGCGCATCTGTGTTACAACTCCAGTATCCGCGTGCTTGACGTTAAGGGGGAGTCTTCTCAACCCCTTCGTTTGGAAGCCGGTCACTTGACCCAACCATTGATCATTCGACTTGGCGAAGGCGCCAAGCTCGAATTACACGAAAGTTATCCATCCGGCGATGCTGCCCAGTTGCAGACCCTATGGATTGATATGCAACGCGGTAGCCAACTCATCCATGCACGCAATAACTTCAGTGATTCGACCCACTGGCAGTTCTTGAGGGTTAGGATTGGACAGGACGCCACTTATCGTCTCCACACTCATGCACAGGGTGCAACACTTCGGCGGCAAGACATGCAGGTGATTTGCGCGGGCCAGGGCGCCCATGCTGAGGTGACCAGCGCCGCCTTTGTCAGCAACAAACTGCATCTTGATCAGCAGATAACCATTGAACACCAGGCACCGCACACCACATCACAACAGCGTTTTCACAACATAGCTGATGGCGGTGCTAAAATTACGTTCAATGGACGTATTCACATTCACCGACAATGCCCGGGTGTCGATGCCAATTTAAGCAACAAAAACCTAAGCATCGGCAAGGGTGCGACCATCAATACCAAGCCAGAGTTAGAAATCTATACTGATGATGTGAAATGCAGTCATGGCTCTACCATTGGGAGCATTGATCCTGACCACTTGTTCTACTTCGCTAGCCGGGGAATTCCCGCGCAACAAGCGCAATCACTCCTGATGAAAGCATTCCTCGGCACCTGCATCACCGGCCCACTTGCCGCTGCCGCTAGCGAGCAAATGCAGTTTCATACCGCAGGATGAAGCAATGAACCCCATACGCCAAGATTTTCCAATCTTACAGCGCCAGTTTAATGGTCGACCCCTTATCTATCTGGACAATGCGGCCACCACCCAAAAACCACAGGTGGTTATAGAGGCCATAGACGCCTACTACGCTGAACACAACGCGAACGTACATCGAGCGGCCCACATTCTGGCGGAAGAAGCCACAACCCTGATGGAGCAAGCCCGTACGCTCACTCAAGACTACATTAATGCCGCGGACCGCTCCGAGGTGATCTTTACGCGGGGCACGACAGAGGGCATCAATTTGGTCGCTAACATTCTGTCTAATACCATTCGTGAAGGCGATGAGATATTAATCTCTGAGTTGGAGCATCACTCCAACATTGTCCCCTGGCAACTACTCGCACAACGCACCGGGGCCAAACTCAAAGCCATTAAAATACACAGCAATGGCGACCTGGATATAGACGACTTTCACGCCCAACTTTCTGAAAGAACCCGCATATTTTCCTGCAGTCACGTTTCTAACGCACTGGGGACGATCAACCCTATTCAGGAAATGGTCGCGGCTGCCCGTGATGCGGGCGCCGTGACGCTCGTCGATGGCGCTCAGGCAATCCTGCACCAATCTGTAGATGTACAAGCTCTGGATTGCGATTTTTATGTGTTCTCGGGGCACAAGCTATATGCACCTACAGGCATAGGCATTCTGTATGGCAAGCTCGCCCTGTTGGAAGCACTCCCCCCTTGGCACGGTGGGGGTGAGATGATTGAGCACGTCACCATTGCCAGCAGTACTTACCAAAAACCACCCTATAAATATGAAGCCGGCACCCCCAACATCGCTGGCGCGGTCGGCTTGGGTGCCGCTATCACTTACTTAAATACGTTACCTCGCGCTGAATTGGTACAACAAGAAGATCAATTAGTTGAGCAGACTTTACAGGCACTTAAGGCCCTGCCGAACATTCAATTGGTCGGCGAACCGAGCAAACGCAGTGCAGTCATTTCCTTTTTAATGGAAGGCGCGCATCCGCACGACATCGGCACCCTGCTCGACCAGCAAGGGGTTGCTTTACGAACAGGCCATCACTGCACCATGCCACTGATGGCAGCGCTTGGGGTCCCTGGAACGGTGCGTGCCTCCTTTAGTTTATACAGCAGTCAAGAAGACGCAGACCGGTTTATTGAGGCCGTTAACAAAGCCGCCACTTTCTTATAGCGAGTACGCCATGAACGATCGATACAACATCACCATCACCGATACCGCCAGCCGTCATATACGCCAGCAACTGCAGCAAACACAGGCGCAGTATTTACGCCTCGGCGTGAAAGAAAGTGGCTGCAATGGTTACATGTACATGCTCGACTTTCTGGATTCACCGGCCTCCGATGACGAGTGCCTCGATTTTGGCGAGGGGGTTAGAGTGTGTGTGCGCCAAGCGGATATTTC
>Ga0181559_10004680_pt1 | contig 13219 bp, 6 predicted proteins | sample 011ome_21_FD_133752 | JGI IMG/M metagenome (GOLD analysis project Ga0181559, IMG submission 133752) | Coastal salt marsh microbial communities from the Groves Creek Marsh, Skidaway Island, Georgia - 011508AT metaG (megahit assembly) | ecosystem: Environmental > Aquatic > Marine > Intertidal zone...
GGTATGAATACCATTGCGTCTGTACTCTTTCAGTTCGGTGATGCGGGTTCGGATTCGGTGCTCCGCGGCGAGACCCTCGAGCAAGACGTCGTACTCGGTACTCGTGAGAAAGCGTGCAAATATACGCATGGTGCCGTGTAAGTCGCGCTCGTATTGTGAACGCTTCTTTTCCACGTTTTGTTGCTTTTTCACGTTCAGCAGATTGCGTTCGAGAATGAATTGTTTTCTTCTCGCTCGTTCTTGGAGCCGGCTGTTGTAGATTTCAATCATTCGCAGCTTCATCTGGACGTCTTCTTCGGTGTCGTTTTCGCGAAATTCCATCTCCGCCAGGGGAAGTTCGGCATCCATGTCGTATTCGGGATCGAACTCATTGCGCTTGATGTTGTAACCTGTGAGTTCCTGCACGTTGCCCTCCGTCTTCACTGCGTTCGGGTTAGCAAGCGATTCGAGAAGCTTCTCCTCCTCCTCCACATCCTTATTTTCGTTCGCCTTTTGCTCCGCCTCCGCTTTGAGCTCGTCTGATGTCATACGCGCGACGCCTTTTCCTAAAATCTTCGACATATCCGGTAACGGCGCGCAAGGAGACTTGACGTAGACTTCAAAATAGTGCGCGTGACACTGCGCGCGCGTCTTCGTCCCGACGTGTTCGCTCACCTCGGTCCAGTTCCCCAACCCGAACATCTCCACTGCCTCCAGCAATAACAACTCTTCGTCAGCCCCCCAATCTCGCGTGAACAGCGGAAACGACATGTTGTCGATGACGTGATACTGATGATACGCCTTGTGCGGGTGCGGCTCCACGCCGACCGCGAAGCACTCCGTGCACAGATCCACGTTTGCGCACTCCGCGCACCGTATGCGCACCACGTTCGAGATGTCCTTTTGGCAATAGTTACAGTTAAACAGTGCGCACGACTCCCCGTTCCCACTCAGCTTCGTCATCGCGTTTTCCGTCGCCACCCGTCGCCGTTTCGGCACGAGCGCGCTCGCCATGGCGCCGAATGCGATGCCGAACGCCGATGCCGATGCGTCGCGTTACCTCCGCGTCCGCGTTCCCGTCGCGCGCGTCCTCGACGGTCGTGCGCGCGCTCACTCGCGTGCGTTCACGCGCGACTCGCGCCCGTCGTCGTCGTCGTCGTCGTCGTCGTCGTCGTCGTCGTCGCGGTTTGAAACGACCGCGCGCGTCGGGACGTCGTGAGACCGCCCGCGGTGGCAAACACACGGACCATCACAATCACCCGCGCGCGCGACCGGGTGGATGGCGCGCGCGACGACGTCCGCCTCTACGCGACGCGTTCGACGCGCGACATGGCGACTCAAATGCAGCTCAGAGGCGTGCTCAAGGGGTGCGTCGTGCGAATCGATGATCCGAGCGCGCGTCGCGTCGCGTCGACGGCGAACGCGCGGCGAACCGATCGTTCGTGGAATAGGGTCTGCGCCATCGAACGAGGCGGACGTTGACGCTCGCGGCGGCGGCGCGCGGCGATGGGACGCGCGACGACGGCGACGCGTTCGTGCGATGATTATTTCACGCGTCGAACGCGCGTCGTCTCGAGCGCGTGACCGTTCACGCGAAACGGACTCGAGCTCGACGAGCTCGATCACGACTTCGAACGACGACACTAACCCACACGTTTTTTTCATTTCCGCGCAGGCACGAAAACTGGGTCACGTCCATCGCGACTCCGTTGGATAACTCTGACATTCTCTTGTCGTCCTCGCGAGACAAGACGGTGATCCTTTGGAACCTGACGCGCGAGGAAGAGAACTACGGTTACCCGCGCCGATCGCTTCACGGACACTCGCACTTCGTGCAAGACGTCGTCATCTCCTCGGACGGGCAATTCGCGCTCTCGGGGTCTTGGGACGGCACCCTTCGATTGTGGGACCTTAACACCGGTACCACCACCCGACGCTTTGTCGGACACACCAAGGATGTCCTTTCGGTGGCTTTCTCCGTGGACAACCGCCAAATCGTCTCCGGCTCTCGGGATAAGACGATCAAGTTGTGGAACACGCTCGGCGAGTGCAAGTACACGATTCAAGACGCCGACGCGCACTCCGAGTGGGTGTCGTGCGTGCGCTTCTCCCCGGTCACCTCCAACCCGATCATCGTGTCTGGGGGCTGGGATAAGCTCGTGAAGGTCTGGAACCTCACCAACTGCAAGATTCGCACCAACCTTGTTGGTCACACCGGCTACATCAACGCCGTCACCGTCTCTCCGGACGGTTCCTTGTGCGCCTCCGGCGGCAAGGATGGCGTCGCCATGCTTTGGGATCTCGGCGAGGGCAAGCGATTGTACTCCCTCGATGCGGGTGACATCATTTACGGCTTGTGCTTCTCCCCCAACCGCTACTGGTTGTGCGCGGCGACCGAGTCCTGCGTCAAGATTTGGGACCTCGAATCCAAGTCCATCGTCGACGAGCTCCGCCCGGAGTTCCCGCCGGTTGGCAAGAAGTCCCAACAACCGTACTGCACCTCCCTCCAATGGTCGGCGGACGGTTCCACCCTCTACACGGGCTACACCGATAACGTCATTCGCGTTTGGTCGGTCGGTTCCGTGGGCACCGGCATGATGTAAGCGGCTCACGCTTACTGGCTTTCGTTCACGTTCTTAGCAAATAGCGAGACTGTGTAATTGAACGAAGCAACGCCTGCTCAAACCAAATTCCTAAACGCGCATTCAACTAAAATTACACCTCATCGCGCCGCATCTAATCGTGACGTAGCTATCGTCTTCGTTTCACGCCCGTGCTCGGACCGTCCTCGTCCATGTCCTCGTCCTCGTCGACGCGCTCGGCGACGTCCGGCTCGGCGGCTTTGAGTTGTTTCTTCGTCTCCTCTATCGCGGCGTTGAGCTCGTCCTCGCGCGCCAGTGATTCCGCTTTTTCACTCGACACGTACGCAATTTGTTCATTCAAACTCGCCAACATCGTTTCCGTTATCGCGTGCCACCGCGAGACGTCCGCGATGACGCCGTCGAGCGCGCTCGCTCGCGCGTCTCTCGCCTTCGCGCGTCGAACCCGTAAAACTTTATTTTTCGGATCGAGCCTTCCCCACACGATTTCTCCCAGGCACTCGTCGACGATGAACTTTTCCATCGCGCGTTCGCTCGTGAACTCCAGCTCTCGCATCAATCGTTCGTACGCGATCGTCCCTCCCTCCGCGCACAGCGCGCACGTCGACAGTCGCTTCAGTTTCGCCTCCTCGCGCGTCGTCAGCGTCGGCAACTTTTCGTTTGCCGCTCGCGCGCGATATTCGCGCAGCGTGCCGTGCGCGAATATTTCCACCATCGCGCGCACCTCCGCCGCGCACTCGAACCCCTCCGTGCGCTCCATGGCGTGCAGTATCTTCGTCACGCGCATCGCGTCGCGCGCCTCGAGCGCCTCGCCGAGCGCGTCGCGATCGAGCGTCTTCGTCGTCGCGATCGACGTCGCGCACCGCGTCACCGCGCCGTCGTCGGGCGTCATCGACGCCATCGCATCGTCCTCGTCGTCGGCGCGCATCGCGAGCGAACGACGCGCGCGAGTGTCGATCGATCGGCCCCGAATCCCAATCGCGCCATCTGTGCATCCATCCATCCACGCATCCATTCGTCGCTCCGCGGTCACATCGCGACGTCGGCGCGGTCGAGGGCGATGCGAGGCGGACGACGCGACGCGATGCGCGCGCTCGCGCGACGATGCGCGGGCGCGACGACGGGCGCGACGACGGGCGCGACGACGACGACGACGACGACGGCGCGGCGGTTACCGCGCGCGCGCGAGCGACGGGTCGAGCGGGACGCGGGACGCCGCGCGCTGGCGACGCGGGCGGCGCGGGACGTCGAACTGACGTGCGCCGCGTTCGCGGTGTGGGGGGCGAACACCGCGGTCGGGAAGACGCTGGTGTCGGGAGGACTGGCGCGCGCGGCGCGGAGCGCGGAGGCGGGGACGCTCTTCGTGAAACCCGTGCAGACGGGATTCCCAGAAGATTCAGACGCCGCGTTCGTGGCGCGCGTGAGCGGTGGCGTGGAGAGCATGGGCGAACACGCGGCGGTGGCGGCGGGAGAAACGGCGAGGAAAGGATTAGAGGGCGATCGAGGGGCGTGGGCGCACACCGAGTTTGCGTGGCGACGCGCCGCGGGGCCGCACGTGAGCGCGGCGGAGGAGGGGAGAGGCGTTTTAGACGATGACATCGTGCGAGCGACGTCGAGATATTTGAGAGAATTCGCGGAAAAAATGCGAGCGAACGAATCGGGGCAGCAGCGAGCGTTGGCGCTCGTCGAAACCGCGGGAGGGGTGGCGAGTCCGGGGCCGTCGGGAACGCTGCAATGCGAGCTTTTGCGCGGGCTACGATTGCCAGCCATACTCGTGGGTGACGGGCGTTTGGGGGGGATATCCGCCACCACGGCCGCGTACGAATCATTACACTCGAGAGGGTACGACATCGTCGCCATCGTCATGGCGGACGATGATGGTTTGGCCAATCACAAAGCCATGGCAAAGATTTTGCCGAGCGAAACCCGCGTCTGGGCGCTTCCGCCTCTGCCCCCAGAAGGACAAGCGGACGCTTGGCTCGAAGACTCAAAGCACACGTTCGACGATTTACTGAAATACATCACAAAATGGCACGACGATCGCATCAAAACTCTGCAAAGTCTTCCAGACGAGGCTTTGACGAAGATTTGGTGGCCGTTTACGCAGCACGCGATGGTGGAGCGCGACGCCGTCACGGTGATCGATGGGAGATATGGTGAAGATTTCGCAATCTACGCCCAAAACACGCACTCATCGAAAGATGGTTCCATAGTACTTCGCTTTGATGGTTCAGCGAGTTGGTGGACGCAAGGTTTGAGTCCAGAATTGCAGCAAGAGTTGGTTCGCACCGCGACGCATGCGGCGGGACGATTCGGGCACGCAATGTTTCCAGAAAACGTGCACCAGCCCGCCGTGGACGCGACGACGGCATTATTAGAAGGACCTGGGAAAGGTTGGGCAGCTAGAGCATTTTATTCCGACAACGGATCGACTGCGACAGAGGTTGGGTTGAAAATGGCTTTTCGCAAGTTTTACGTCGACGCAGGCTTTGTGTCTAAAGACGGCAATCAGAGAGCGAAAGATCTCGTCAACAAAGGAGCCGATGACTTACCTCCGCTGCGAATAATAGCATTGGATGGTTCGTATCACGGTGATACTCTCGGTGCGATGGATATGCAATCACCGAGCGTTTTTACGGGTCCAATGCAAACGCCCTGGTACCAACCTCGCGGACTGTTCCTTCAGCCTCCGAGTTTAGCGATCAGAGAAGGACGTTGGAACGTGGCGTTGCCGCGTGATGGATTATTGAACGACGGCGATCGACTCTTCCGCGAAGGCAAAGATGTGGATGAGAACACCAGTTGGACTAGCAAGGAGGCGGCTTTCAACATCGCTGCGCGTCTCGACAGCCCGCTCGCAAAAGAATACAAAATTGCGATCGACAAAGTCTTGGAACGCGCCGCGAAAGACGCCAAGGATAATAACATGGGTCACGTCGGGGCTTTAATCATGGAACCCGTGCTTCACGGTGCAGGTGGGATGGTTTTGATTGATCCGTTGTTTCAAAACATTCTCATGAAGTCGTGCCGCGAGCGAAAGATTCCAGTCGTCTTGGACGAGGTATTTGCTGGCATTTGGCGATTAGGCACGGAAGGTGCGTGGGAAATCATAGGCGAAAAACCCGATATTTCGTGCTACGCAAAACTTCTCACTGGTGGGCTCATTCCCATGTCAGCCACGCTCGCGACGGCGGATGTCTTCGACGCTTTTTACGGCCCTGGAAAAGCCCAGGGCTTGTTACACGGGCACTCGTACACGGCATACCCCATGGGATGCGCCGTGGCGGCGAAAGCGCTTTCTATGTACAAAGACCCCGCGAAAAATCGCAACGTGATCGTCTCAAAGTCTTCGAGTACGGGCGAGCCTACGTCGGTGCTTCGCGAGCTCTGGGACGAGGACGCGTTGAAGAAAATTTCCACTTTGAGCAACGTTCGCCGAGTCATCGGTCAGGGTTGTGTCCTCGCCGTCGAGCTCGAGGTCGAAGGTGAAGGTGGTTATAGCTCCAACGCCGCTCGAGACGTCGTCATGCGTCTTCGTCCCCACTCCATCCAAGCGCGTCCTCTGGGTAACGTCGTCTACCTCATGTGCGCGCCGACGACGTCCAAAGACGCGTGCGACGTCCTCTTGAGCGCGCTCGCGACAGAGCTCGCGGCGTGATGTAACATTATACTATTTTTGTGTTGTCATCGCGTCGTTTTCGCTCCACTCTCTCCCCCCTCGACGACTTCATCGCGTCGTTTGTCGAGCACAGTCTCTAAAATCTCGTCCCGGTGCCGAGCGCGGTTCGCGAACCTCGACCGACGTCCCATCGCGAGGTCGTTAAAAATAATCGCGATCGGATTGCGGCGCGTGTTCGTCGTCATAACGCGTCGTCGTGCGTCGTCAAACTCGCCGTCGACATGGCTGATCAAGTCATCGTCATCGGCGGTGGTCTCGCGGGCCTGTCCGCGGCGCACACCGTCATCGAACACGGCGCGCGCGTCGTGTTGCTCGACAAATGTTCCTTCCTGGGCGGGAACAGCACGAAGGCGACGAGTGGGATTAACGGAGCGTTGACGAAGACGCAGGCGCGGTTGAACATTCCCGACAGCGCTGATAAGTTTGAAGATGATATCATCAAGGGCGCGGCGGGCGTCGGGCACACCGAAGCGCCGGCACACACGGTGCCGCTCGCCAAGGTGCTGGCGCAAGGAAGCGGTTCGAGCGTGGATTGGTTGATGGAAAAGTTTAACCTTGACTTGTCCCTCGTCGCGCAGCTCGGTGGGCACTCGTTCCCGCGAACGCATCGAGGCAAAGAGCGGTTCCCAGGGTTCACGATCACGTACGCCCTGATGGAGGGGTTGGAGAAGATTATGGAGGAGACGAACGGGGAAATTGCGCGAATCGTGACCAAAGCCGAGGCAAAGCGGTTGCTAAAGGACGGAAGTGGTACCGTGATCGGGGTGGAATACGAGAAGGGTGGCGCTTTACATCAAGAGTACGGTCCAGTCGTCATCGCTACCGGTGGTTTCGGTGCGGATTACCAGTCAGACTCGTTGTTGAAAAAGTACCGACCCGACTTGCAGGCGCTGCCGACGACGAACGGTGACCACTGCACGGGGGATGGAATCAAGATGGCCTTGGCCGTCGGAGCGGATACGATCGATATGGAGTCTGTGCAAGTGCATCCTACCGGATTAGTCAACCCTTCAGAGCCAGATTCCAAGGTGAAGTTCTTAGCCGCCGAGGCGCTTCGAGGCGTCGGAGGCATCCTCCTGGACGCAGACGGGAACAGATTCGCCGATGAGCTCGGTCGACGAGACTACGTCAGTGGTGAAATGAACAGAAACAAAGGGCCTTTCCGTTTGATTCTGAACGGCAAGGCTTCAAAGGAGATCGAATGGCACTGCAAGCATTACGTCGGGCGAGGCATCATGAAGCGTCACGATACGGGTGCCGAAGTTGCAAAAGAAATGGGCATCAGTCCACAAAAGCTCGCCGACACCTTTGCCAAGTACAACGAAGCCGCTCGAACGAAGAAGTGTCCGTTCGGTAAAAAGTTTTTCACCAACGCTCCGTTCGAAATGAATGATTTCTTTCACTCCGCCATCGTGTGCACCGTCGTGCACTACACCATGGGTGGACTCGCCATCAACACTGATTCGCAAATCGTCGGATCGTCAGGACCGATTCCTGGTTTATACGGTGCGGGCGAGGTCGTTGGGGGTATTCACGGCCGCAACCGACTCGGTGGTAACTCTCTGTTGGATTGCGTCGTCTTTGGTCGCGTTGCGGGTGCATCAGTTTCTCGACACCTCATGGCGACGGCTATCAAGGCGCTTAGATCTGGTCAATCCGTCGCTCTTAATCGCGTCGCTAACTTGAACGACAAGATCAACCCATCCATGAGCACGGCGTCCGCCGCGCCAGTGTCTAGCGGTGGCGGTGCTCGCGCTATCACCATGGATGAAATCGCGAAGCACAACTCCGAGGGCGACCTCTGGGTCATCATCGAGGGCGCCGTTTACGATCTCACGACTTTCTTGCCCGATCATCCAGGTGGAAAGAAAGCGATCATGCTCTTCGCCGGAAAGGATGCCACTGAAGAGTTTAACATGCTCCACCCTCCGAACGTCTTGAAGAAATATCTCTCTCCAGACGCGAAGATTGGAACCGTCGCGTGATTTGACACGTAACTCGGTCGCCTTAAAACTCGCATCTTGCGCTTATAACAACACTCCATTTACTGTACGTACATCACGGTTCGATAGCGGTTTTGTCAAATAAAATTCGGACTCACTTTCACGTTATCATTAGCGTGCGTTAAGTTTACAATAACTACTAATTGAAGCGCGTTGCAGATGTATACTTGATGGGTGCCCGCGCGCGCGGGCATCTACACTTGAGGTCGCGTTTGAACGATGTAGAGCTGCCCATCTTCAGATATCGCGCCCTCAATGTCTTGAGGAGACCCACAAAGTGTCTCAATCTCTAGTGCAACCTTGGAGATGGTCGCTAAAAGCTTTTGTCGCTTGGTTTCGTCCGTAATGAGGCTGTCGGTGGAGTAGTCGACGTTTTTCAACGTTGCCTCCTCCATGGTGATGCTATCGTACAAGCCCGCACCGGCGAACCCTTCCAGGTCTTCGCCGTTACTATCGGATCGGAAAATAAGTGAATCTTGCTCCATGAAAAGTCCTTTTGACTTCGAAGGGAACCCGACGACGGTCGGATTATCCAAATTGCTCTTGGATGTCTTGAATGACAATGCTCGACCAGAAAAGTTACCGACGAGCGCTTCGCCCAGACCACACACAAGCTCACCGTAAATTTCGCTCTTGTCGTTGTTTTGTGGATTCACTGTGTGCAGTACGAATGCGTATCGCGCACGAACGACGGGCTGACAAAGCACAGCCATGGACAAATCGGCGTGATTCAGCCCTGCCTTTTTGCAACTCAAAACGGCTCGCTCGTTGTACTTGCTTGCCCATACGCCAAGAATCGTCTTCCATGCCTTTTGACCTTGAGCGCTCGTCACGAGATCTCCCGGCCAACCGAGTGATTCGGCTTCGAAGGCGACTTTCAAACTTTTCGACAGGTCGGCCGTCGGTTTTAAAGTGGCGATACATGCCTTGACTTCCGCAATGAGTGCTTTGAAGCCAACGCCGTCTGTGGAGTCGTACGCTTCAAGTTGTTTGACTAACTCTGCAATTTGTCTCTTTGCGCCTGCATTCTCAGGGACATCAAGAACTGCATCGAACGTACCAAAAGGCATCGCAACGGACGGCGGTAACTTTATGAGGTTTGAGACTCGACCGCGAAGGAGTTGCAAGTTTCGAGATTTGCCGCCGACAAGCTCTGGGGTAAACTCTGATGACGTGGCGACAAACTTTCCTTGAAACGGACGTTTGATGATCGATATGTCACTCGAAACGGAATCGCTCGACGATGTTGCTATGACCTCCGCGTCGGTACCGATGATGCCGTCGACAACATCGAATTGCAAATCGTCGCCCTGCGCAGACGGCTTGAGTTGCACGGATTTCCCGGTCATGGCTTTCATCTGTTCTAGAACATTCACGTCAAACAAAGTAGCGAAAAGAACCTTTTCGTTACGGGCGCGAACGGCGCAGTGAGACAGCACATCTGGCATATCAGGAGTAACGATCGCGACCACGCCAACCGGAATGTCCTCTTCGCCACCAACGCGGTCGGCAATAATGACAGTCGGTTGAGAATACTTGACATTTTGCACATCGGCGAGGGATGCGACCGAAACAATCACGCCACTACACTCGGCGTTACTGACGATTTGCCAGCTGCCCATGTTCGCAACATTACGAATAACTGGGTCGAGAACTCTGAGCATTTGAGAAAGTGGCGCCGCTGCAGTTCCACGGATGATTTCTTCCGAGAACAGGTCGAGCACGTGTCCATCCACACCGAGCTTGTTTCCCATGCTCTGTGCCGTCGGCTGAAGCGCGTCGATATAGCGCTGAGAAGTTTCGCCGAGCGAGTTTTGCAGTCGATCGCACACCGCTTTTGCCTGCAAAGCCCAATCTCCTTGGCGTCTCGCTGCTTCAAGCACGTTTTGCCACTCTTTCAGGCAAATGCGCAACTCGTGGTTGCCGCTTGCAGACATGCAAAGATTCTCGAGGACGAGGCTCATGATTCTCAAAACTTCGTAAGGAGCTCGAGTAGGCAAAGATTCAAGAGATCCTTCGATGACCGAACGCGCCGCACCTTCTAACGCAAGATCGAGATAAATGACATCCTTGATGCGATCGTTTGATTTTCCGCCGGGACGAGTCCACGTCCAAAGGTATCTTCTCGCCTCAATCATCGCTTCGAGCGCGAGCAAAGGATCTTCAGAACGTAACTCTCGCGCTGCGCATAAGAGCTCTTCCAGACGTTCGCTCGCAACTTCACGAATCGGAGGAATATTGATCTCCTTACCTTTGCACGCATCTTGGTGGTAACCGAGGCACGCCTCTGCGGCTGAATCAAGATCAGCACCAGAGTGCACCGCCTTCAGCGTGCGAAGATACTCGGTCAAATCAGCCGTCAAACCTTCGTATTGATCTCGAGAGAAGCTGGGTTCGCTACAAATTTGGCGGTCGTAAGCTTTCATCCGCGCGGCGTCAATGCCGTTGGCGTGAAGGTGCGCCCAATAAACGCTGATGTCGCAGTCTGACGCAATAAATTTGAGCAACGCTTCACAAATAGGAACGTCGTCCGGCGAAGTGTTGTTGTGCAACTTTTGATGCCACTCTTCCATCATTCCACCCTTGCAGTTGTTCTTTTGCTGAACGGCAAGAATCTCGTCTCGAATGCGCTGACCGACGTCTCCGTCGCCACCTCTGCCAATCGTAGCCATGATGAGACGCACGATGTCTCTGTACTCAGGATCTTGTCTGTAAATCGCACTCAGACCCTCTGTCATTCTCGCCTGCGCTGCACTAATTTCTCGTGGCTTGATGTTGTAATCGTTATTCCAGACCAACTGTCTCAACGCCATGAAGCGGAACCAACAGAAGAGGGCGGTGAGTCCGGGTTCGCCCGCGCCGTGCATTGCGCCCAACATGTCTGCGCCAGCGTTGTATCGATGCATCAAAGATCGTGTTGCACCCGATTCTTCGCCACAAATCCTGTCAACCATATCCTGCGCGACAAAACCGCCCAAGTTTTGGAATACGCCCTGATCGAGCGCGATGTCGTCGACGTCCCAGCGGTCTCGCTTGATTGGCGCAGGCTTCTCCTTCTTCGCGACTTTGACGACGACTGGTTCGCTACGGCTCTCTTTACGCGATCGATCTTGTTGGGAATCTTTGCGACGCTCCGACTTTTTCTCCGTCTTAGCCGGACGCTCGAGAAACGAACCCTCGAGGGAGGCAAAAAAGTCGTCTCGACCATTCTTGATCCATTTGTTTGACGTTGTTCGTAGCACAAAGATGATGCCCTCGCGCGCTTTTACATCCAACGGCACATCCAAAGTCACCGCTCGAAGATTGGGACTGATGCGTTCGAGCTCAGTCTCCCAACTGCTGCCCGAGGAAGCCCATGAACGAGAGGGTTGAGTGCTGAAACCGCGCGGCGGCGGTTTCCATGAGCCATCCGTCGTCGTCGTCGCGCCCCAATGAATGATAAGATCGTCTTTGGAGTCCGTCAAGACGTGTAATTGGATCCCACTACCATTCACTTCTCGCGCCTCCACGAATATCGTCGTACCACCTTCTTCGTACAGTTTATTCCACTTGACGTTCGTGTCGTCGGTCGCTCTGTCCTGCGCGACAGCCTGGAAATCCTCGAGGGAAAACTTCGTCGCGATTGGCGTCTCAATCGTCTTCGCAACCACCTTGGGCGCTTCAGTCGCGACAACCTTGGGAACACTCTTCACGCTAGCTTCACCGGCCGCGATTTGCTCAAAACTCATACCCTCGGCGAGCTTACTTTTGATTTGATCCGCCGCGCGCCTGAGCATGTCGTCCCGAGTCTGGGCGTCGAGGCCCGGACGTCCGACGGCTTCCCATTCCACACGAGCCATGTCCGCGATGAGAAGCTCGATGGGATCGGTGAGTGCACTCGTCATCTCTGTCGCCGTCGCCTTCACAGTCACCTTCGGCGCCGTCTTCAGGATTTCCTCCTTCGGCGTCGGCGCGGGCGCTTCGACGGCGCTCGCCGCCGCCTCGACCGCCGTCGACGGCGTTTCCGCCGCGAGGTCGATCTCGAAATTCCCACCCCCGACCGCGTTGATCCACTCTCCAGTCTTTTCGACGTACAGCGCGAACGCGACGCTCTTCGCCTGCGGATCGAGCACTAAGTTCACCGGTCCCCACACCGGAAACGCGCTCCGCATCGCCTTGTCGCCCTTGTAATATTCGGTGTTCGGCGGGTGCAACTCGCTCGGCAACACCTGCCACGTCTTCCCCGTCTTTTCCCGCATCACCCCCCAATGAAACGTCACCTCCCTCGCGTTCGCCACTCCCTTCGGCAGCGTCTTCAGCGCGATCGACACCGTGTGCACGCCCTGCGCGTTCGTCGTCCGCGTCGCCGTCGCCGCGCCCCCCCCCTCGCCCTCCATCGTCGTCTCCGCGCGTCTCGGTCGCGTCTCTCCCGACTCCCGCGTCGTCATCGCTTCATCGTACGACGTCGATCGTCCTCGCGTCGTTCGTTCGCCTCCCCGCGTCGTCATCGCGCGTCCCATCGCGTCGCTTCGTCGTCCATCTTGCGCCGCAGCCGCCGCGCGTCGTCCTCGTCCTCCGCGCGCGCGTCTCTCGTCTCGCGTCGCGCGCGGCGTCGGACGCGTCGTCGCCGTCGTCGCGACGCGCGGCGTCATCGTCGCCGTCGTCGCCGCGCCGCGCGTCGGCGCGATGCGTCGCCGTCGTCGCGCGTCGCGCGGTGCGGCGACGGGCGAACGAACGGCTCGAAATCGTCCGCGGCGCTTTCCGTGTTGTGAACAAGTCTCGAATGCGTGACGGTCCGCGCGGGCAAACAGTCCGGGAAGGCATCGTTAGCGATCAAAAACGGCCCGCGACCGGCACACGGCGCACGGCGATGGACGCGCTCGAGCGCGCGAGCGCGGGCGACGCCGCGTGGTTCGCCGCGCTCGACGACGACGCGCTCGAGCGCGCGATGACGCGTCGCGACGACGACGGACGCACGA
>Ga0181559_10004681_pt1 | contig 13218 bp, 3 predicted proteins | sample 011ome_21_FD_133752 | JGI IMG/M metagenome (GOLD analysis project Ga0181559, IMG submission 133752) | Coastal salt marsh microbial communities from the Groves Creek Marsh, Skidaway Island, Georgia - 011508AT metaG (megahit assembly) | ecosystem: Environmental > Aquatic > Marine > Intertidal zone...
CGCGGCGATGCCGCCCAGACGCGCCTCCATCGCTGCGGCCGCGCGCGGGTCGAGTGCGAAATTGAGGTCGCGTGCTCCAAAAAACGACACTGAGGTCGCGTACGTACGCGAAAAATCGGAACTCAGAGAAAACTAACACATCCTCGCTATCTACAACTTCTTGAGGGACAGGAATCCCTCCGCCCCCGTCTCGCCCTCGTACGCGACGGCCACCTTTGCCTTCGCCGGCAACGCCAGAAAATCGATCAAGGTGAGCCCCGTGACGTTCCCCGCCGGGTGTCGCGTCGCGCTGGTCAGCCGCCCGCTGCTGTGGTGGGTCACGTAGCTCGCGCTGTTCACCGCCGCGAGCACGGGCTCGCCATCCACCAGCAGCCGCACCGCCGGCTTTTTCCGCGCGAAGAACCCGAACGTCACCTCGTACAAGCCGGGCGCGCCCGCGCGCACGAACGTCTTATCCCGCTCCCACCGGAAGTTCTCCGGGTCCGTGTTCACGCTCTGCACGTTCCAAGGCACCACTCCGTGCGCCTTCGTGCGCCCCGACTTCCAGATCCACCGCGCCACGCTCAGCGAGGTTTCTGCGTTGACGCCGCGAAGCGCCATCCGCGATTCGCGCGCCAAGGCGTCGAGCGCCGCCGCGCCGGCTTTCTCGTCCAGCGCCGCGCTCACCTCTGCCAGCGCGCGGTTCACCTCGTCCACGCCCACCTTCTCCGCGGCGAGCGCCGCGAGGTCGGAGGCGGTCACCGTGGAGACGTTCACGCTGTGCAGATCAGCCTTCGTGGCGTACGTGGACGCGGCGCGCTCGAGGCGCCCGAGCGTCTCGCGAACCTCGGCGGCGTCGGCTTTCGACGCCAGCGCGACGCGCATCTCCGCGGAGACGGCGGATGGCGCCGTCTCGACGCCGCCATCGCCTGGCGGCTCGCCGCGGAGATGCGCGTGCGTTTTTCCGTGCGTATCTTCATATCGTTCATCTCGCGAGGAGGACGCGTGACGGAGAGGAGAGGCTGACTCGAACGCCGCGTCGAGGCGAAGACGCGTCTTCGAGGCGGCGTCCGCGGCGGAGGCGTCGTCGCGCGGCGGAGGCGTTTCAGAAACTCCTCCTTTGTCGCGTCGCAAGTCCCTGAGCAAGGCGTCCAATTTTGTCCTCGTCTCCTCGCTCGCCTTCTCCAGCTCCGCCTTGGTGGCGAAGCGCTCCAAGCGCGTCTCGACCGTCTCGGCGCGGCGCTCGAGCGCGGCGACGCGCTCGAGAATCTCGGCGTCTCGAGTCTCGGCGTTCGGCGTCTCGGCGTCGCCGGCGTCGGCCGCCTCGGCCTCCCCGAGCCGAACCTCGAGCAGCTCCTCGTGCGTCTCGAACGCCGCGCGCACGTCCGATTTCAGCGCCCGGAGCTCGGTCTGCTCCGTCAGGGCCTGGATGGCGTCCCCCTGCGCCTGCAACGCCTTGTGGAACGCCACGAACGAAAGCCGGACGATGTCCTGAATGTTACGCCACTCGTTCAGGCCATGCGTCAAGTCCTCCACCACGAACGCGCCGGGGTCGCCGCGCTCGTCGCCGTAGCCGCCGCCGAAGGGCGGGGGGTGCGACGCCATCGCGACCTCGACGAGGCGACCACCGCACCGGCGAGGTGGTGCCCGAAGAAGTGCTGCTCGGGGCGATTTTCCAACGGAATTCTCGTTGCTGGCGCCGAAACCCGCTCCTGCAGATCACTGCCAGGCGTTCCCAGTCTATTACTCCCACTCTCCCCGTCTCCCGAACCGGATTCAAACTCCTCGGCTCTACCTGTTTTTTCTGGGACGCGGAGAATTCGGGCGCACTCCGCTCCGCGATGGCGGACCGCGGGTCGCCGGCGTCGGCGCGGTCCGCGCCGATGGGCACGGGGGATGATGTCGACCCGTCGGACGTGACCATGGACATGACCCCGAAGGAGCAGCAGCAGCTCATCGCGACTTTGTCCAAGGTGAACGCGAACGTCAAGCTCCAGCTCTTCTACAGCGAAAAGCGCGTCGAGGATTTGACCGCCGCGCTGGGCACGGACGAGGGCGAGGTGCGGAACTTCCGCACCGTCGAGAGGCGAAACGTCGAGCAGAGCGTGAAGATAGAGACCATGCGAGCGGAGCTCAAGGAACGCGACGACATCATCGCCGCGTGCTCGAAGCACATCGACGAGCTGGAGACGAAAATGCGAGACGCGCGCGCGCGAGGCGAGCGAGACACCGCGGCGCGCGCGGACGAAGCCGTGGCGCTCGCGACCAGCGTCGCCGCGGAAACCGCCGAGTCCGTGCTTCGGGAGCTCGAGCACGCGCAGCTGGATAACGCGGCGCTCATGACTCGCGCCGCCTCTGCCGAGGCTGCTCTCGCGGCGCTCCGCGACGCCACGGCGGCGCTCGAGGCGGACGTCGCCGCGCACAGGTCGCAGTCGGCGGCGAATCTCCGGCGCTCCATCTTAGCCGTCGCGTCGACTCAAGCCGCGGAGCAGGAGATCGAGCGCCTGCGGAGCAGGCTCAACGCCGCGACGGCCGTGGCGGACGAGGCCGCGGCGGACAAAGAGGTGGCCGTCGCCAGGGAGGCGGCGGTGCGGGAGGAGCTCGCCGCGCGCGAGCGCGTCGCCGCGGGGTCGCTCGAGGAGAAAGTGAACGAGCTGATGGCGGCAGAGACGTCGCGCCGGGAGGAACACGCGCGCGTGCTCGCGGAGGTGCGCGCGGACGTCGAGCGCGCGCGCGCCGAGGCTGACGCGCACAGACTCAGCGCGGAGACCGCGACGACGCAGCGCGGGCGGGTGGCAGACGAGCTGCGTCTGATGCGCGACCGCTGCGACCGCGAGGTGGCGGAGTGCCGCGCCTCGGCGGAGCGCGCCGTGAGCGACGGCAACGCGCGCGCGCGGATCCTCATCGAGGAGGCTCGCGAGCGCGCGCACCGCGCCGAACACGCGACGACGAGCGGCGCGGACGAGGCGGTGACGCGCGCGCGGCAGGATGCCGCGGATGCGCGCGCGAAAGCGGAGGAGGAGATCCAAATGGTGCGGCGGCGGTTCGAACTGGACCTGGCGGGTGCCAAACAGCGCGCCGAGCGCGACGCCGAGGAGGCGCGGCGCGCGGCGTTCGAGGCGCGGGACGCGCACATCAGGCGCGCGGACGCGCGCGTCGCCGCGGCGGAGGCGTCTCGGGAGAACGCCGATTCCGTCGCGCGCAGCCTGAAGGGGGAGCTGGTGGACGCGCGGTCGGCGCTGGCGGAGGCGGAGATGGCGCTCGCCGCGGCGCGCGCCAAGTCGGCGGCGGAGCCCGCAGCCGAGATGCCGTCGCCGACCGCCGCGCTGAACCGCGCGTACGCCGACTCGGCCGAGGCGCAGATGGCGCGGCTCATGGCCACCGCGCGCGAGGCGGAGGCGACGCGGGAGGAGGCGGTAGCCGAGCTCGAGACGGTCACCGCGGCGCTGGTGGAGGAGCGCCGGCGCTACGACGCGGCGAAGGCTGAGCTCGCCGAGACCCGGCGCGCGCCGAGGAAAACCCGAGGCGCGAAGGAAGAGCCCGGCCGTCCCTCGGACTCGTCGGATGACTCGGAGGCGCGAACGGCTCGACCGGAGTCCACGGCCAGGGCGCCCAGGCTCGGCCCTTCGCCCGCGGTGGCGCCCGAGAACGCCTCGGTCAAGACGAAGGCGATGTGGTTCCAGAAGCGGCACGCGCCCGACCTCGCCGGCGAGGTCGAGAGCGACGACGGGAGCGTCGGCTCCGAGCCGCGAGCGACGCCCCCGCGACGCCGCGAGCGCAGCGAGCCGCGGCGGGGCGCGGAACCACTCGATGTCGCCGTGACCGCGGCTGCCACGGCCGCGGCTTCCCAGCTCGGCCGGGAGAACGAGGCGCTGCGCGCGCGCGTCGCCGACCTGGAGTCGCGCGCGGCGCTGGCGGCGGCGGCGGCGCGGACCGGCGAGGAGTTCGCCGAGGCGAACGCCGCCGCGCGCGAGCGCGCCGCGCGCGAAGAGATGGAGCGGGTTGTCGACGCGATGCAGAACCGCGTGGACGAGCTCGAGGTGAAGCTGCGGCTCGCAGACTTCGCGTCGCGCGCGGCGAAGCGCGAGGCGACGGAGATGGCGACGCGGCGCGAGCGCGAAGCCGCCAAGGCGCGGACGCCCCCCGCGAGTCCCCTGCGCGCGCCTTCCCGGGCCTCGCCTCTGAAATCGCCGCCGCGGAGCCCCGGCGAGTCGCTGCTCTCGCTGGTCGCGTCCACCTTCGAGCGGGAATCCGGAGACGCGGGAACCAACGCGGGAACCGCGGCAGAAACCGAGGCGCTGCGCGCGCGCGTGGCGATGCTGGAGTCGGACGTCGCCGCGCGAGACGCCCGCGTCGAGACGGCGGAGTCCGACGTGCGCCGCGCGACCAGGGCGGTTCGGGAGCTGAGCGCGCGCGCGGAACGCAGAAACGAAGAACGACGCGAAACCGCCGCCGCGGAGACGGCCGCGAGCGCCGCCGCCGCTGCGGCGGCGCGGGACGAGAACGTCGCGCTGCGTCGTCGCATCGACCAACTCGAGACGCGGCTCGCCTCCGCGAAGTCGGAGGAGGCGTCTCCCTCTCCGTCGCCGTCGCGCGAAAAAGTCGTCTCGCTCGAGAACGAGCTCGCCGACCGCGACGCGCGTCTCGCCGTCGCCGAGAGCGACCTGCGCCAGGCGACGTCATCCGTCGCGGAGCTGACGGCGCGCATCTCCGAGCGAGACGCGCGCGCGCGCGAGGCGCGCGAGGCGCGCGAGAACGAGCTCGTCGCGCAGCTCGCGGCGTCGGACGCGCAGATGGAGCGCTTCTTGGAGGCGACGGAGCTGAAGGAAACGGCGCTTCGCGCGGAGCTCGACGAGGCGAAGTTGAGGGAAGCGCGAGCGGCGGCGCGGTTACAGGCGTTTGAAGAAACGAAACGCTCGGTGGCTGTTCCGGCGGGGACGCGTACCGTCGCCGAGGCTTCCCCCGCGACGTTCGCGGAGGCGTCACCGATTCGGGTCGCGGAGGCGTCGCCGGCGCGGACGCCGCCGCTCGCGGCGGCGGCGTCACCTCCGCTGGCGTCCGCGGCGTCGCCCCCGCTGGCGTCGCCCCCGCTGGCGTCGCCCCCGCTGGCGTCGCCGGTCGGGCGCACGCCAGCCACCGAGAACCCCCTGTTCACGGGGATGTCGCCGTCTCTTTCGAACCCGGCGTCCCCCGCGGTGCTGGCGTTCGAGGCGCGCACGCCGCCGCCGCCGCAGTCGACGTACCACACGGCGGCGGCGGAGCGGTACGCGGCGGGCGAAGCCGCGCGCGAGACGGCGAGGCTGGAGGACGAGCTCGCGGACGCGCGTCGCGAGGCGGAGGCGCTCGGAGCCGAGTTGGCGCGCGCGCGCGAGGACGCGCGTCGCGAACGCGCCGAGCGCGAAGGCGCGGAAGCCGAGACGCGCGCCTCGCGGGAAGAAACCGCGCGCGAACGGCGGCGGCGGGAAGACTCGGAACGCGAAGGCGCGTCGAGGGATCGATCGAGCGCGCTCGAGGGATCGATCGAAAACCTCGAGCGACGCCTGGAGCGCGCGACGCGCGCGGCGGACGACGAGGCGGCGCGCGCGGACGCGGCGGCGCGGAGAGTCGCCGTCGCGGAGACGCGCGCGTCCGCCGCGGAGCTCCGCGCGGCGCGGCTTGAGTCCACGCAGAGCGCCGTGCTCAAGTCGGCGCTGGAGAAGCAGCGCGCCAAGGCGCGGAACGAGACGGCGACAGAACGCGGCGCGTTCGAGCGGAAACTCGCCGAGTCCGAGAAACGTCTCGCCGAGGCGGAGGCGCGCGTCGCCGAGGCGGAGGAGGCGCTGGACGAAACCACAGCGCGGCTGGCGCGCGCCGAGGCGCCGCGCGCCGAGGCGCCGAGGCGAGAAACCGTCAAAGTCGCGCCTCCTCGTCGAACCGCGCGAGACGCGCGCGACGCGGAGACGCTCTCCGCGTTGGAGGCGGACCTCGCGGACGCGGAGTCGCGTCTGGAGGAAGCCGCGGTGGAAAGCGAGTCGGAGATGCGCGATGCGCGCGCGCGCGCCGCCGCCGCGGAGAAGAAGCTCCGCGCGCGTCTCGCGCTCGCGGAGGACGCGGCGGCGGCGGCGGCGCTCGAGAAGGACGCCGCCGTCGACGCGGCGGCGCTGGAGACGCGTCTCCGCGAGCGGCTCGCGAAGGCCAAGAGGCTGGCCACCGAGGAGAACCTCGAGCTCAAGGCGCGGCTCGCGGAAGCGGAAGACAAGCTCGCGGAGCTCGGTCGCACCGAGAGCGTGCACCGCGCGGCGCTCGCGCGCGCGGAGGCGCGCGCGCGCGCCAGTCTGGACGAGGCGATGCGGCTGACGGAGGCGAACGAGGCGGAACTCAGAGACTCGGTCCGCGAAACCGCCGAACGCGCGGCGGCGGAGAAGGCTGTGATGCGCAGGCGCCTGGACGAGGCGGAGACCGCGCGGAACGCCGCGGAAGAAAAGCTCGCCGCCGGAGACGTCGCGCGCGGCTCGTGGGTCGCCGAGGAGGCGGCGAAGGCGAACGCGAACGCGCGCGACGCGGAGGCGAGGGCGGCGGCGGCGGAGGCGGCGGCGCGCGAAGCGGTGGAGCGCGAAAAGACTGAACGCGCGGCGGCGAACGCCGCGGCTGAGAAACTCGCGGCTTCGGAAGCCACCTGGCGCGCGAAACTCGAGGGGGCGCGGTCCGAGGCGGCGGCGTCCGTGGCCTCGCTCGAGACGCGACTCGCCGTCGCCGAGGAGTCGACGCGCGCGCGCGCGGAGGACGCGTCGAACGCCGAGCTCGAGAAGCTTCGCGAGCAGATGTCCAACCTCCGGACGCGCGCGTCGAGCGAGAAGGCGCGTCTGGAGACGCTCGCGTTTGAGGCTGACGAGCGCGCCGCCGCGTCCGAAGCCGAGTGGCGCCTGCGCGTTTCCGAGACGCGCGCCAAGGCGAACGACGTCGAGGCGGATCTCAGGGCGAAGCTCGCCGCCGCGGAGGCGACGCTCGCCGCGCGCGACGCGGCGATTCGCGACGCGGCAAAGGCGGAGACGAATCTGCGGCGAGAGCTGGACGAAGAGCGACGCCGCGAGGCGGACTCTTCGACGTCGCGGTTCGACGACGCCTTGGCGTCGCTCCGCGAGAAGCTCGTCGCGGCGCAGGAGCGAGCCTCTGAGGTGGAACGCGCGCGCGTCGAGGCGCTCGCCGCCGCCGCCGAGACGGAATCGGCGCTCCGCGCGAAACTCGTCGAGCTCGAAGTCGCCGCCGACGACGCCATGGACGCGGCGCGGACGGCGACCGCGGACGCGGACGCCATGCATCGCGACGCGCTCGAGCGGTCGCGCGCGCACGCCGCGGAGATGGCCGCACTGCGCGCGCGTCTCGATGACTCGACCGAGGAAGACGCGGAAGACACGGCGGCGGGGAGGACGGCGGCGGGAACGCTCGAGACGCCTCCGTCGTCTCCGCGCGCGGCGTCCGCCGACGAGAAGGACGCCGCGCTCGCGTCGCTCGAGGCGCTTCTCCGGACGAGCCGCGCGCGCGAAGCGGAGCTCCTCGCGAAGCTCGAGGAGACGTCCGCGTCGGCGCCCCGAATGAAGACGCCGTCCCCGGAGAAGCGCGTGAAGCGTCTTCAGGCTGAGCTCGATGCCGTTCGCGAGACGGTCTCCGCGCTCCGCGAGGCGACGGAGACGAAGCCGACGTCGGAGACGGCGGCGTCCGCCGCGCTCGCCGCGCTCTTGGAGTCGGCGTCCCAGCGCGAGACCGCGCTTCGCGCCGAGCTCAACGCCGCGAACGCGCGCGTCGCGCTCCTCGAGCGCGAGCTCGGCGAGTCCCGCGGGGCACTCACGGCGGCGCGCGCGCCCGCGGCGCCCGAGCCGAACGGCGCGTCGGCGACGGCGGCGGCGGCCACATCCGCGCTCGCTGCGGCGCTGGAGGCTTCCGGCCTTCGCGAAGGCGACGCGCGCGCGAAACTCGCCGAAGCGGAATCTCGAGCCGCCGCCGCCGCGATCGACGCGGCGGCGGCGACGTCCGCCGCCGAGGCTGCCGTCAAGGCGCACGCCGACGCGCAGGCGGAGACGGCGGCGCGCGAGGCCCGGCTGGAAGCGCGCTTGGCGACGGCAGAGTCGCGCGCCGCCGAGCTCGCCTCGGCGCTCGAGTCCGCGCGCCGCGAGGCTGGCGCGGCGGCGGACGCCCGGAGGGACCTCGAGTCTTCGCTCGAGACCGCGCGGCGTAGGGCGGTGGACCTCGAGGCGCGCGCCGCGTCCTCGGCGACGGCGCTGAAGGAGGCTGAGGCGCGCGCGCTGGGCCAGAAGGCGACGCTGGAGACGCGCGCGAAGACGGCGGAGGGGGACTTATCGTATTTCAAGTCGGGCGCCAAGATGGCGGCGGCGGAGACGAAGAAGTCGCTGGAGGCGGCGGAGAAGGCGGTGCAGGAAGCGAAGCGCGACTTGGAACGCGAGCGCGCGCGCGCGAACGCCGCGGAAATGTCCGTCGACGCCGCCGTCGCGAAGGCTGCGGACGACGCCGCTGCCGCCGCGGAGGCGGCGCGCGCCGCCGCGGAGGAGACGCTCGCCGCGGCTGTGGAGAAGGCGTCGGTCACGTTCCGAGAGGAACGCGACGCCGCCGTCGCCGCCGCGGCCGAAGCCGCGGCGAAGCACGAGGCGGAAGCGGTGACTCGTCTCGCGGAGCTGGAGAGACGCCTCGACGCCGAGGCGGCCGGTGTCGCCGCCGCGGAGCTCGCGGCGGCAGCCGCCGCCGACCGCGAGTCCGCGCTCCGCGCCCAGCTCGACGACACGCGAACGTCACTCGAAGCCGATCTACGCGCGACGAAGGCGGAGGCGATGCGCTCGGCGAGCGACGCGTACGACGCGACGGCTCGCGCGGAGACGGCGCTCGTGGCGCTGGAAGCCGCGCAGGAGCGCGAGAACGAGCTTCGCGCGCTTCTGGATCCGGCGACGAATCCCCGTTCGACGCGCGAAAGCGGCGTCGCCGAGGGGACGCCCGTGCCGGCGGATCCGAAGCCGGCGGAGGGCGCTTCCTCCACCTCGAGCGCGCCCGACGCGCCGCCGCCGTCGTCGGTGGCGGAGACGCTCGCCGCTGCGCTCGAGGCCGCTGGCCTCCGCGAGGGGCAGCTCAGGCAGCAGTTCGAAAACCTGAAGGCTGAGCTCGCGGCCACCGCCGCCGCCGCGGACGACGCGGCGGCGACGCGCGCCGACGAACACGCCGAGCTGACGGCGCGGGAGGCTCGCGTGGAGGGCCGCCTGCAGACGGCTGAGGCGCGCGTCGCCGAGCTCATTGGCGAGCTCGAGTCCGCGCGCGAAGAGGCTCGGACGGCTGTCGCCGCGAAGGCGGGCGCGGAAACAGACCTCGCGGAGGCGCGGCGATTGACGGCGGAGGCTGAAACGACGCTCGCTGAGGCGGAGAAGCGCGCGCGCGAAACCGAGGCGAGAGCGCTCGGCCGGGAGGCGACGCTCAAGACGCGCGTCTCGGCGCTCGAGTCGGACCTGTCGTTTTTCCAGTCCGGTGCTAAGATGGCCTCCGCAGAATCGAAGAAGTCGCTGGAAACGGCGACGAAGGCGGTGGAGGAGACGAAGCGCGACGTCGAACGCGAGCGCGCGCGCGCGGACGCCGCGGAGCGAAAACGCGCCGACGCCGAAGCCGCCGTCGCCGCGGCGATCGCGTCGGCGGCGACCGAACGCGTCGAGGCGGCGAAGGCTACGGAAGCGGTGCTCGACGCCGCCGCCCAAGCGGAGAGGGCGCTCCGCGCCGATCTCGACGCCGCGCGCTCGGCGCGGGCCGAGGCGGAGACGCACGCCGCCATGCTGGAAGTGGACCTCGAGGCGACGCGCGACGCGGCGAACCGCTCGGCGCTCTCGGCGGAGGACGCCTCGCGCCGCGCCGAGGACGCCGCCGGCAAACTCGCCGCCGCCGCCGAGACGCGCGCGATCGACCCCGATTCGGTCGCCGCGCGCGAAAAGAACGCCACGCTGGAGCGCGCGGTCGCGCGCCTCGAGACCGAGCTCGCGATCGCGCAGACCGCCGCCTCGGAGGCGGCGGCCGCGGCGGAGCAGGCGGCGGCGCGCGCCGAGCGGCGCGCCGAAGACGCGACGCGCGCCGTCGTCGCCGACGTCGAGGCGGCGCGCGCCGCGGCGGAGGCGTCGGCGCGCGACGCGCGCGAGGAGGCTGCCGCGGCGCGAGCCGCGTGCCTCGCCGCCGAGGACCGCGCCGCCGCCGCGGAGAGCGTCGCGGCGCACGCCGTGGCCACCTCCTCCTCCGACGGCGAGGCGGCGCGCGCCGCGCGCGCCGCGCGCGACGCGGCGGCGTCGGCGGCGTCGGAGGCGAAGCGCGCCGCCGACGTCGCGGCGTCGCGCGCGGCGGCGGCGCGCCTCGCCGAGACGACGGCGAAGGAGCGCGCCGCCTCCGCGGATGCCGAGGCGGCGGCCGCGCTCGCGCGCGCGCACATCGCCGAGGCGCGCGCCGAGGCGTGCATGTCGCGCGTGCGGCGCGAGCAGCTCCGCGCGTGCGAGGCGGAGGCGGAGGCGGAACGCCTGCGCGCGCGCGTCCTGGAGGCGGAGTCGGAGACGGCGGCGGCGCGCGAGGCGCGCCGGGAGGCGCTGGACCTCGCCGGCGCCGCGCGCCGCGAGCGCGCGGACGCGGAGGCGCGCGAGGAGAGCCTCAAGGCGACGTTCCGCGCCGCGAAGGGTTTGGGGTTCACGTCCACGTCCGGCGGGAAGGCCTCGCTCGCGCCGGCGCCGGTGGCGAAACCGAACCCCGCGAAGGCGACGGCGGCGGAAAACGCCCCTCTAGCGTCCGCGCCGTTCGGGCTCGGCGACGCGTGGGAAGAGACGCCGAGGCCGATCGGCGAGCTGCCCCCTCCGCCCGAGCCGCTGGAGGGCTCGGACGATGAGGCCGGGTCGGACGACGCGACTGCGAGCGCGCGCGCGGGCGCGCGCGAGACGACGGCGCGGCCCGCGGCGAAGGCGGGAAGGCCCCCGCTTCGCCCGAGGACGCCCAAGAACGACGCGCGAGGACGCGCCGGCGCGCGTCGGAAGTAGCGCTCTTTCCGCGGACAGTCTCGTTCGCGCGGCGCGTTTCTTTTTAGCGCACGTACGAGGTAGAAGTCATGATAAGGTATTAGACGTAGACGAAACGCGCGCGCTTTATAAGCGTCGCTCACTGCGGGTTCTCTTCCCGCTCGATGGCTCGCCACCCGATATCCCTCCTCACGAAACCGCCCGGCCACTCGAGCGCGTCCACTCCGGCGTACGCCCTGGAGGTGGCCTCCTTGACGGACGCGCCCGTCCCGACGACGCCCAGCACGCGTCCGCCCGCGCTGAGCACGTCGCCGGTTTTCGCGTCCAGCGCCGTCCCGGCGTGGATCACCTTGACGCCCGTCTTTGCGTTCGCCTCCGCCAGCCCGCCGATGGCCTCGCCCTTGGCGTAGGCGCCCGGGTAGCCCTCGGCGGCCACCACCACCACCGCCGCGACGTCGTCCGACCACGCCATCGCCGGCGCGTCGCCGAGCGTCCCGGTCGCCGCGCGCAGCAGCAGGTCCACCAGGTCGCCGCGCATGCGCGCCATCAGGCACTGGCACTCCGGGTCCCCGAAGCGCACGTTGTGCTCCAGCAGCTTGACCTCGCCGTCTTCGATCATGAGCCCGGCGAAGATGACGCCCGTGAACGGGCACCCCTCCGCCGCCATGCCGTCCACGGTGGGCTGCACGATGGTCTCCATCACCACCTTCTCCAGCGCGGGCGTGAGCACGGGCGCGGGGGAGTAGGCGCCCATGCCCCCCGTGTTCAGCCCGGTGTCGCCCTCGCCGACGCGCTTGTGGTCCTGCGCGCCCACCAGCGGCACGGCGACGCCGCCGCCCACCACGGCGAAGAAGCTCGCCTCCTCGCCGTCCAGAAACTCCTCGACGACAATCTCGGCGCCGGCGGCGCCGAAGGCGGCGTTCACCATCATGTCGTCCACCGCGCTCAGCGCGGTGGCCGTGTCCATCGCGACGATCACGCCCTTGCCCGCGGCGAGCCCGTCCGTCTTCACCACGATGGGCGCGCCCTGCTCCTCGATGTACGCCTTCGCCGCCGCCGGGTCGGAGAAGCGCGCGTACCGCGCCGTCGGGATGTCGTACTTTCTGAGCAAATCTTTAAGAAAGCCCTTGGAGCCCTCCAGCCGCGCCGCTGCCTTGGTGGGCCCGAAGCACGGCACGTCCGCGGCGATGAGCGAGTCCGCGAGCCCGTCCACCAGAGGCGCCTCGGGGCCGCACACCACCAGCCCGATCTCGTGGTCGGCGCAGAACGCGACCACGGCGGCGTGGTCGGATTCGTCCAGCGACACCACGCGCACGCCCTCCTCCACGGCGATGCCGGCGTTGCCGGGCGCGCAGAACAGATCGCCGCAGCTCGGGCTCTGACGCAGGCGCCAGCACAGCGCGTGCTCGCGACCGCCGCCGCCCACCACCAGCACGTTCACGGGCGCGCCGCCCGCGGCGGCCGCCGCGGGGGCGGCGGCGGCGACCACCGCGAAGCGGTGGACGCGCGCGCGCTTTTTCGAGGCGCCGAGACGGCGCGCGGGGAGCGCGGCGCTGACGCGGGAGCGACCGGCGGGGGCGATGCAGGCGCGAGGCGCCGCCAGGGGGGTGCGACAGACGGCGGCGGCCATGTCGAGTGCGGGTGAACTGATCGGACGGTCAGCGGAGGGACGTGCGAATCCTTGTGAACGTCCGATCGACCCGATCGCGCTTTTTCGAAATACGAAAAGTGCAGTGTACGTAGCTACGTACTGGTGACGCGTCGTCACAGAACGACTAGTCTCTGTCCCCCGTACCCGCACCGCTCCTTGTGCGTCTCGTGCAGCCGCACCATCTCGTCTATGAACTCCGCGAGCTTCGCCGCCACCTGCTCGTTCGTGGGGTTCTCCGTCTTCGTCACCGCGATGGGCCGCCCGACGACGGTTTTCAGCGCGACGCGCCGCGGGACGAACGAGCCGCCGCGGCCCCAAAACGCCATCGGCGCGAGCCGGATGACCGCCGCGATCCGGCTCACCGTTTTCTCCGAGCACAGCGGGGGGCCGAGCCGCACGTAGCTGTATGTCTCGCTCTGTCCGAAGGCGAACGCCGGCATCAAGCTCGCGCCCGTCTGAATCGCCAGCTTGACGAACCCGAACCGCTTGCGCAGATACACCGTCTCCGTGCCGCGGCGCATCTCGAGGCACTCCGCGACGCCGCCGGGGATGATGAGCGCGGTGCGTCCGGCGCGC
>Ga0181559_10004683_pt1 | contig 13217 bp, 9 predicted proteins | sample 011ome_21_FD_133752 | JGI IMG/M metagenome (GOLD analysis project Ga0181559, IMG submission 133752) | Coastal salt marsh microbial communities from the Groves Creek Marsh, Skidaway Island, Georgia - 011508AT metaG (megahit assembly) | ecosystem: Environmental > Aquatic > Marine > Intertidal zone...
CTGCCTGACTATGACAACTGGCACACTTACGATACGGAAGAATAACCGACTGGATTGACGTATTTACTTACCGTAATCTACTACTCAGCAACAAAGGGCCAGCGCGATATTGAAATCCCGCTGGCCCTTTTTGCTACCATAATTTCCAGCAACACAATCATGGGGAAGCACAGAGCATGATGCATATTACCTTTAGCGTCATAGCCGCAGGGATTTTTCTTTCAGCCTGCAGCGATCAAGCCAGTGATCAACCTGCCGCAGCGCCTTCTCCTGTGACGATCTCCCCTGCCGCAAAATCCATGGCCTGTGAATCACTGCTCAGTGCCAGCTTTTCCAACACCACGATATCCCGTGCACAAAGCATCGCCGCCGGTACCTATAGCGCTCCTGCAGGCGGGTTTCCCGGTATGGGTCCTGATTATTCCAGTCTTCCGGCCTTTTGCCAGGTTGTGGGATCGATTCATCCCACAAGCGATTCCGATATCCGCTTTGAACTTTGGCTGCCCTCAGAAAACTGGAATGGCCGGTTTATGCAAACCGGTAATGGCGGCGCCGCTGGCTCTATTGTCACCAGTTCACTTGCTGATCCGCTTATGCGAGGTTACGCCGTGGCCAATACAGATACCGGTCATGTGGCCGGTGGCGCAGATATCTTCGGCTGGGCCATCGATCACCCGGAAAAAGTCACTGATTTTGCCTGGCGTGCTGTACATGAACTCACTGTGACAGGCAAAGCTATAACCAGCAGCCGTTATGGCAGCGAGCCGGAAAAATCCTATTTTGTAGGCTGCTCTACTGGCGGCAGACAAGGTCTGATGGAAGCCCAGCGCTTCCCTGATGATTACGATGCTATCGTTGCAGGCGCACCAGCGAACAACTGGTCACCATTGATGGCACTGAGTATTGTGATCCAGTCCAACCTGGGGGAAGGCAAACTTGGTCTGAATAAACTGGGTCTGCTCAAGGAGGCAGCTATCGCTTCCTGTGATGCCCTGGATGGCGTTAAGGACCGTATCATCAGCAATCCTGCTGCTTGTAATTTCACTCCCGCCAGTCTGCAATGCACTGGTATAACCAATGCACAGTGTCTGGCTGCAGAAGAGCTTGAAGCAGCCCTGGCAATTTACAAGGGCGTAGAAAGCGAATCCGGGCAGGTCTGGATTCCCGGAACAGGACCTGGCAGCGAGCCACTTTGGGGAGCCTACACCTCACCGCAGTTCACCATTGGTACGGGCTTTTTTCAGGATATCGTCCTGAATGATGCCAACTGGGATTCATTAACCTTTAATGTCGATGAACACATGCCTTTAGCTATGGAGGCTGGCAGTGAATTAATTGCCATGGATCCCGACATATCCGATTTTATCAATCAGGGTGGCAAACTCATCACCTACCATGGCACGACTGATGGCCTGATTCCATTTGGGAACACCGTGAATTATGTTGAAAGCATGATTGAAAGCCTTGGACAACAGACCGTGAACGAAAGCGTCAGGTATTACCAGGTGCCCGGCATGGATCATTGCGCTGGTGGTGAAGGCGCTCATGCCATTGCCTGGCTTGATGCCATGGAGTCATGGATAGAGGAAGGAAGCGCACCCGGCAACCTGCTGGGTATCCATCCAGCGCCCCCTCCCGGTGCACCAGGATCGGATAATGCGCAGGAATTTACCCGCCCGGTTTGCCAGTACCCGGCCAGCCCCGTCTATGACGGTTCAGGAGACCCTGATGTGGCCAGCAGTTTTTCCTGTGTTGCGCCCTGACAACACTTAATTAAAAGGGCAACACCAATTCAAACAGAACTCGAACGGTGGCGTTACAGGCGCGAACGAATCTCTTCTATCCTGTTGCGATTGACATTCATGTCTCCGCGTCCCACTCTGGATGCTGAGCGCACGTGGATTACTCCCTCATCCTCTACCTTCAGAAATTCCACGTCATCAACGAACCCAAACAGCGGAGTCTGGAAGGTGTAATAGGCATAATTTTCTTCACGTTTTACCTGAACAGCCTCTTTCATATCCGCCAGCAAGGACTCAATGGCTTCCCAGCCATAGTCATCAACCAATTCAATCGGCGCTATGTAATGGCTGTCAGTGGCTGGCGCCTGACTGGAAACACAGTTCGGCGTGGCCGGGCAATCAAGCAACTGGCCATTTTCATGACCTGAGGTGACCTGCATGGATCTACTGGCTACCCCCATCCGATAAAGCAGGAATGTGAAAATCACTATAGCTGCCACCAGTATTATCAGTACTGCCTGTATCATTTTCTTTACCACCTTCCCCTCCCGGAGAAATTGCCATCAAAAATGGCAGAGCAACTTTGGGTCCAAGTGACTCTGCCCCGGACTTGTTTATTCTCACTCCCAAGACCAGAAAGAGCAAATCTCTAGTCAGCCAGCGGATTGCCCCGCGGCTCATAAGTCGCGTCGTATTTGTCAGGGATGCCGCTGTCCGAGCTGATATAACGTTTGGAGATCAGCCACTTGCCATCGATCCTTACCAGCGCGGTATCCTCACGACCCTGTTCATACAGATTCGGGGCCTGACCCACACCCGGGTTCAGCACACCGGTCCAGAGCACATGGGCAACGGCATTATTTCCGTCAATATCAATGACCGCATTGGTGAGTAACATATGTCCCACCCCACGGCTGGCTCGCGCCTCGGCCTCTTCACTGCCTTCAGGCCGAGTGTACAGCGCAGCAATTTCATCATGCCCAACTGCAATAGTGCCATCAACATCAAGGAGCGCATCTTCTGTGAAATACTCTGCCATTTCATGGGCATTACCCTGGGACAGTTCATAGTAGTAGCGCACCAGTAAATCCTCGATCTGGATACGGTCCAGCAAGTTTTCCATGGTGACCTGGGCACTGGCTGATCCCGCAATCATTAACAAGATACTGGTAACTACAGACAAAAAAAGTCCCGGACTTTGCTGAATTCTGTTTTTTTCACACCTGAACATAAATTTCCCCTTTATCACGCTTTCCACCATTTTTACCGAACCAATATTGGCGTAATTCACTGATCTAAACAAGAAGGCTGGATCGACGGCGTTTCTTAATCTGAGGACAGTGCCTGTGACTCTCGGCGCTTTTCAATGATAGGATTGCGCCACGCATTCACTCCCGCCAAACAAGACGGCACTGGATATTACTTGAAAAGTCCCGACAACATTAAAAACAGGGAGAATTATGATGTGATAATTCTCGGTGCTGGCGCAGCGGGGTTAATGTGCGCATTGACTGCATCCAATAGAGGTCGCCGCGTACTGGTGCTGGAAAAATCCAACAAGATTGGAAAAAAGATTCTGATGTCCGGTGGCGGGCGTTGTAATTTTACAAACTACTCAATTGAGCCTGAAAATTTTCTATCTGCTAATCCCCATTTTTGCAAATCAGCACTCAAACGCTACACCCAGTGGGACTTTATCAAGCTGGTCGAACAGCATGGCATCGCTTATGAAGAATGCAAACACCAGCAATTATTTTGCAAAGACTCGGCAAAAGATATTCTGACAATGCTGCAACACGAGTGCGAAGCGTCCGGTGTCAGAATTATGACTCACATTGACGTCAGCTCTATCAAGTCCATTTCTTCATCTGATGAAAAAGCCAGCGCACGCTATCAGATTAAATTTTTAAAGAGGAAAAATGAGCCTGCAAAAAGTTACTCACTTAACAGTGAATCTTTAGTGATTGCTACGGGCGCGCTTTCTGTTCCCACCCTTGGTGGTAGTGGTATGGGTTATGACATTGCGCAGCAATTTTCCATACCAGTCACAGATCGGCGCGCCGGGCTTGTGCCTTTCATGTTTACTGATCAATTTAAATCAGTATGTGAACGCCTTTCCGGGGTCTCTGTAGACGTCGAGATAAGCTGTAATGAGCAAATATTTAGTGAAAGCATGCTGTTTACCCATCGCGGCATAAGCGGCCCGGCAGTGCTGCAGATTTCCAGCTACTGGAATCCCGGCGACACTGTAAACATCAACCTGTTGCCAACATTTGATGCCAGATCCTGGCTTTGCCAGAGTAAAAGAAAAAACCCAAAAAGCCTGTTAAAAACTGTCTTGCAGAAAAATCTGGGCAAGGCCCTTGTCACAGAATTACAACAGCTGTGGTGGTCTGACGAAGCAGAGAAACCACTGGCAGAATTTAGTGATCAACGCCTGAAACAACTGGGCGCGCAATTAAATCACTGGCAGTTAAAACCGTCTGGCACAGAAGGCTATCGTACCGCCGAGGTCACTCTGGGAGGGGTGGATACTGACAGCATCAGTTCACGCACCATGGAAGCCAAACAACAACCTGGATTATTTTTTATCGGTGAAGTACTCGATGTCAGCGGACATCTGGGCGGCTATAACTTTCAGTGGGCCTGGTCATCAGGCCATGTAGCGGGGCTGGAAGTATAAAATTTACCCTGAAACTATATTTGATAATTTAGTGAAGCGGATGAAGTGAAATCGATAACGGGGAAATATGTGAAAACACAGTGGGAACATCCATGTCCCCACATCTTCATTGCAGAATTAAAATGACATATTGGCGGTAATACCAAATTCTCTGGAACGCCCTATTACAGAAAAGTCATAGCCCCATACATCACGGGTATCAAAGCCGCCGTTAATATATCTCTCATCCCCGAGGTTATTACCCCATAGACTGATATCCCAATTTCCCGCCTGAGGGGTATAGATGACCCTGGCATTAAGGATGCCATAGGAAGGCTCCATTATGATATTCCCATTAGCATCTACACGCGTGCGCTGATAAGCAGAATCGCGGGCATACTCACCCATCCAGCCATACTTTCCCGAAAGCGACAATGTGCCCCCATTATTCATATGGATATCATAAACAGCACTTAAAGAAAAACTTTCGTCGGGCGCATAGGCGAATGGCGAGTTGGGAGCAATACCATTTGATCCGTCAAACACTCCGCGTTCAATATAGGCTGTATCAATTAAACCGATATTCAGTGTCATGACCAGATCATTTATTGGCATATAGGTAATATCGAATTCAAAGCCCGATGCCTCACCTTTTCCTGAACTGGTAGGGTATGGAAAAGGCAAGGAAGAACCCGGGTTATCCGGATCAGGCGGCAACTGCTGAACTCGCATACCTTCCCAGTCCGAATCAAAATAAGTCGCATTGAAACGAAGAGTGCCATCCAGCCAGTCTGAACGCACTCCCAATTCCCAGGTGGTCACAATTTCAGGATCCAGTATTACCTGACCAACATTGGCCACATTCGTTACGCCACCGGAAGTAAAACCTTCGCCCCAGTTGGCATAGAACATCAAATCATCAGTTTGCTGATAGGTCACCGCAAATTTGTTGGTGGTAATACTGCCAAGATCAGCATCCTCTGCTACTGAAACCAATGTGCCGGCAAACGAATTTCCAGTTGGCGCGACTTTGGGGTCACTGGTTCTGAAAGCACCCGTTGGCGTATAGGTCATGGCACGGCCATCGTCACTGGTAATACGGATTCCAACCGTTGCTTCAAGTTTATCGGTAAATGAATAGGTGAACTCGCCAAACCATGCAGAGTCCTCATCCTCATTACCCACCAGGTCATCAGCGGTAATAAGAACAATCGGGAAATAGCTGCTTAGAGCCGCATCACCGATAGTCGCACCGTAGCTGCGGACATAGCCCAAAGCTGCACCGTTTAAAGGTGGATCAAGGGGACCGGTATTGGGCTGGGCAAAATCCCATAACCCCCAGCGATAAAAGCGGTTTTTATTTTCCTGATCCAGAGAGTAATAACCCAACAGATAATTTGCCCTGTCATCAAACAGGGAACCGGTGAATTGAAATTCCATGGTGGTATTTTTATCCAGGTCACGAATATCATCTGTTGTGATTATGAAATCTGACCCATCAAAATCCACTACCTGACGTCTGTCCAACTCCCAGCTGGAGAGAATGGCTTTTACATTAAAGGCTTCGTTTATGCCCCAATCGAGAGTCATGGTGTAGTAGGACAGATCCGTTTTTATCCCATCTTCAGGACCATCAGATTTGGACTGCCATTCCCCTACTTCGCCACCGGGGAACCCGGGTTCATGCGTAAGCGGTCCAAAACGATTGGTCACTGTTTGTACGGGAGGATCTGGAAAATCAGGATCAATTGCTCGCACAGCACTCAGGTAATCAGGATTTCCGGCAATAACATTTTGCGCTTTAAATCTCACATGGTCAGTATTGGTAAAACGGACAATACGCGCATCAGAGCTGGATTTATCTTCATCATTAACGGTAAAGCGTAAAGAAAAATTGTCTGTTGGTTCCCATAGAATATCACCACGCAGAATCAGGTCGTCCTGGCCACCAAAATCATGACCGAGGGTCAGCCCTTCAAGAAAACCATCATTTTGAAAGCTTGAGATCATCCATTTTGTTTTTAGTGTGTCACTTATAGGGACATCAAGAGAGGCCGTAAAATCCCTGCGATTGAAGGAACCAAAACCAGCATTTATTTTTCCACCAAATTCATCAGCGGGTTTTTGTGTTGTCATATTAATGGCACCACCATTGGTGTTTCTGCCAAATAGTGTGCCCTGTGGACCTCTGAGGATTTCAACACGCTCCATTTGCGCGAAATTGGTTTGCTGGAAACCAAAGGGTCCTTGCCAGACACCGTCTATGTAAATACCTACCCCCGGCAAGCCGCGGATAAAGAATGATGACTGACCCTGCCCCAGTCCCGGGTTCAACACAACATTCGGTACCATGATGCCAAGCTCACTACCGGTCTGAATATTGGCATTGGTGAGCTCTTCCATGGAAAACGCCTGAACAGACATCGGCGTTTCCTGAAGATTGGATTCACGGCGTTGCGATGTGACTATGATTTCTTCAAGGGCTGTTTGTTGTGCCAGAACGGGCAAGGAAGTGAAAAACATTAATGGAACAGTTGCTAGAAATCCGGTTTTTTTTCTAAACGGAATGTGCTGACTCATAAGATCCCCCAGTGTTTGAACTTTTTATACTTATTTTTTTATATTTATTTTTTACTTAAAAAAGTACTTTATGGATAATTTTTTAAGCTGGCATCAAGTCTCTCATTATAGTAGACCCTAAGCAAACCAAATGATCAAAAAAACCCGGAAAGAATATTTGAATGATATAAGTATCGAGTAATCAGTGTATTAGATGATTTTATGCATCATTTATATACACTGATATCAAAGTGATTCCAACCAGGAATCCTCAGTCTTAAAAGAAGAGACATCTATAAAATAAATAAGGTTATAAAATATAACGAACGTTATAGATGCATAAATAAATAGATAAATCTATTAATCCTGGAATGTTACTCTCGAGAGCTTGACCATAGAGACTCACCGGTTTCTGCTCTGCTTACCGAGGAAGCATTGGCAGTGTTACTACCATCACGGGAACCAAAACCTGTAATCCTCAATAAATCCCCTTTTTTAACTGTTTGCGGCGTCATACCGCTACGCACAATGGAATTTACACCCAGCATTTCAACAGACCAGCGCTGGAGATTTCCCTGCTCATCCTTTACATCCAGGTGCAACCAGGCATGGGGGTTGGTCCATTCTACTGAAGTTATGGTTCCGGTAATATCAACTGGACGTCCAACATCAAATTCCGCGGAAAATGAATGATGCGAAAAAGCCCCGGCACTTGTTAAAAGTGACACCATGCCAAAAACTATTGCAAACACTTTGGATAGTACGATTCGCATTTCCCAGACTCCACATTAATTATTATTTTAGACGCCAGAATGTGATCACTCTGACAACATGATATACACTACGCACATATAGGCCAATAATAAATCTCATAATAAAAATATCAATCGTTTAAATTAGCAAGTAATAGATAGGGGACCCTATGCAAAATCGACTCATTATATTAGCTATCCTGTTAACGGCGACCTCACCGCTTGGCGCACAGTGGTTTGACTGGAGCACCCCCGATATCCCCCGCACTGCAGATGGACGCGTGAACATGTCTGCACCTGCTCCGCGCACTACCGATGGTCATGCAGACTTTTCCGGCAAGTGGACCCCCACTGACGCCAGTGGCAGTCTGTTTGATCTTGACAATTACCAGGGCTGGGCACTTGATGTCATGGCTGAAAATGAACAAACATTCTTTGTTGATGACCCCCGCTTTAACTGCCTGCCTGACGGCCCGGCATCCTATCCTGCCGGTTCCTCGGTGGGCGGTACCCGACGTATTGTGCAGACACCAACCTTCATCGCCGTGCTCAATCCCGATATGACCTACCGCCAGATCCATCTTGATGGACGTGACAAGGTGGAAAACGCAATTTTGCCAAATTGGCTGGGCTACTCTGCCGCCCATTGGGAAGGCGATACCCTGGTGGTCGTCACTGCCGGCTTTAATGACAAGACCTGGCTGACACGGGAAGGCTTGCCTCACACTGATCAGTTACGTATTACAGAACGTTACACAAGACAGGATTTTGGTCACATTACTCTAGAGATCACCTATGAAGACCCGGGCGTGTTAAATCAACCGGTACAGGCTTTGGTCAAGCTGGCTCACCAGTCTGATCTGGATTTACTGGAAAATGTCTGTAACGAATCAGAAACCGCACAGCGCCACTATAATGGTGAGTTAAGTCAGGCAGAAGAGAAAATTGTTGAAGTTCCGCTTGAACTGCTTGAATCCTATGTAGGCACTTATCAGGGTGTTTGGCTTGGGCGAATGATAACTGCAGAGGTTTACCTGGAAAATGGTGAGTTGTTTCTGACCCGATCTCCGCGTTATTCAGACACCGGTGGCAATACAGATTCAGCAACCTCTCTATTGGTTGCCCAATCGGAAAATGCTTTTGATAGTATCTTTGGTCTGGGCTGGATTTTTAACCGTGATGAAAATGGTGAAATCAGTTCAGTGTCCGAGGTCCATGTATCAGGCGCCTGGCCATTTGAACGTGTACGCTGATTCAGGAGTATCGGGTTCAAATCAGAAAAACCCATGACAAAAAAATGGGCAATTTTCATTGCCCTTTTTTATTGCCTTTTTATTTTTCCTATCCATCTTTTATCCAAGAGGCTCACTTCTGCCATCTATTCCCACCCCGTCGTGGTCATATAGTCAGCAAAATAACCCACTGCTTCAACCTCATGGATACTGCCACCCCATATCTTGAATAGATGCACAGCAGAAAGGTCATAAGAATCCCGTTCATCGACAAATTCGGGGTGTCCCGGAACACCCATGACCTGATAGGGGGAGTTCCCCATGGCCTGACGAAAATGTGACAAACCAAATACCAGTCCGGTTTCTTCATCAGCAATACTCACTCGCCGGTAATCTATACTGTCAATATATTGGTAAATCTGTGTATTTAGCTGGGTTGCGCAACCCATGGCAGCAAATACCGCAAAATCATTGAACGGATCGTCAGGAATCCGGTTTCTGGAAGTCTGATGGCCATTTTCATGGCGCACACAATCATCGGCAAAAGGAGCCAGCGCGCCATTACTTTTCTCCAGGGCATCATAATAAGACTGTCCTATTCCAAGTAGCCGCTGGCGGGAATTCCTATAAGCTGACGGCACCGCTGACAACAAAGGCACCCTGGGTTTGAGCAAATGACTCATGGCAACATCATCTATCCCGCGATTAATCAGATGTTCCGCCTCAACGATTTCATTACCATCCAGTTGCAGACGAAAAGCCACCTGAATAAACCGGTTTTCCCTGCTTACCCCGTTCTCGACGCCCTGATTTTCCTGCATCACCACCATAAATCCAATTTGCTGTGACACTGGATCTGGCACATAAATCCTGAACTCCGCAGGTAGCACGGAAGCACTTTGCCAGAGTCCCTCACCAGGCTGAATGGGAATCAGGTTTTCCACCGTTTTGATTCCCCGGGCCAGCGGCACCCTGCCCGGATCATGGGCCACCAAAGCCGTCAGGTAGTCATCTGCAAGATTAACCAGGCACTGCCTGTTACATTGTGTCTGAGCAGAGGAGACTGGTATTACTAAAAGCAGAACCCATGAGATCAAGGCACCTGTTACTATTTTAATATTCGCCATCACTGCTTTCCCTGTTGGTAAATTGTGGTGATATCAGTACTCTTGAATCGCAGTATAGTAGAGGATCAGTAGCAGGAAAAAACTTAAAAACTTGCTCAATCCTTTTCAGCCCACTAAATTACACCAAGAATAACCTTATTAATAATATTCTGCGGACACCCTATGAAAAAACTGCCATCTTTATTGCCAGTACTTGCACTCACTTTTTTTGCGTTAATCTCCTCTGCCTTGAATGCTCAGGATGACGAAGCACCGACGTTTCCTGTAAACAATGAAATTCGCCATATCACCGGCGATCTGTATCGGGCCGGCACAGGAACCTGGCATGGAATTTTTCTTGTTACCGATGAAGGAATTATTCTTGCCGATCCGTTAAATCTGGAATTTTCAACCTGGCTGAAAGAACAGCTTGATGAACGCTTTGATGTTCCTGTGCGCTATGTGATTTATAGCCACAGTCATTTTGATCATGCCCCCGGCGCAGCGGTATTCGCTGATACCGCCACCATCATTGCCCATGAAGGTGTCGCCGTAAACATGGATGGGCGCTACCCACAGATGCCCGGTGACATGATCGATTGCAATAATAGCGGCATGATCGACGAAGAAGATATTATGATTCCAACCACCGCGGATCCTGGCATTTGCGGCATGTTCCCCGGCTATTTTGAGACCATTGATCTGAACGGGGATGGCGTCGCCACACCGGCTGAATTACAGGCTGATCTGGTCAGGCCGGATATCTTTTATTCCGAGCGTATGACTCTGACTTTGGGTGGAAAAACCGTTGAATTGTTTCACCCGGGCAAGAACCATGGTGATGATATGACCGTTGTTTATTTTCCGGAGGAACGCACTGTATTTGCCACCGACATGATTGCCGATGCCCTGGTGAGAGATGATATTCGCTCCCTGCCCAGCGCCTGCGGCCCGCTGGACGGGACTCCGATTGCGGAATGGATACGTTCCTATAAGGCTGTTGAAGCACTGGATTTCGATATTTTTGCCGGCGGACATGGTGACTTTTTCAGCCCTGAAGAGGTTTCCGCAGCTCGGCAGTTTTTGCAGGATCTGCATGATGCCGTAGATCAGGCATTGGCAGACGGTGACTCCCTGGAAAAAATGAAGCAGGAGATATTGCTGGAACAATATGCCGACTGGGCCTATTACGACCAATTAAGAGAGAAAAACATCGAAGCGGCCTATCTCAACATCACCCGTTTCAGATAGCCCATTTTCATCAGATTTGTACAAAAATGGTTTTTTAACGTCCTTTATGCCGCCATACAATCCAGTATGGTGCCGTCCCCGCAAAAATCCTGCCTTGAGATAGAAGCCATCCCCCTCAATAAACTCTACTTTATTGATTTAAAAGTATTTAATTATATAAGATCGCCCCCTTTTAACTCTCCCGGCAGATGGCGTTTAGCGCGTTCCTGGCGCCAATAATGCCGAATATATTTTTTAACAACGCCTTAACGCAGATGAAACAGTTACGAACCGTTAATTTCGCCCTTTCACTGGTTTACTTCCGCTAGCATGGCCTCATAGTTGATACCCATTAATAGTCGAAATTTATTCGGCTCTGATCCGGTGGCCCGGTTTCAGCCATCAGACTTAAAAATAGTGAGATTGAAAATGAAGTTAATAAAACCACTAGCACTATCCAGAGTATCCAGATTGGCCTGTTGTATCTGTTCAACGATGGCTGGCGTTCCTGTCCTGGCACAGAGCGGCTCTCCCGGGGCAACGGATATAGAGGAAATCATCGTATTCGGACGTGCCAGAGACCTTGTGGGTACAGCTGAGGCAGCCAGTGAAGGCTCTATCGGTGGTGCCGACCTATTGGTACGACCATTGTTTAAAACAGCAGAGCTGCTGGAATCGATGCCGGGAATGATTGCAGTGCAGCATTCAGGTAGCGGTAAAGCCAACCAGTTTTTTCTGCGTGGCTTTAATCTGGATCATGGCACTGACTACACCGTATTCGTGGATGGCATGCCCATGAATCTGCGCTCCCATGGCCATGGTCAGGGCTATCTGGATGTTAACGGTCTGATCCCTGAAACAGTGGAACGAATTGATTACCGCAAGGGCCCCTATCGCGCCGACCTGGGCGATTTCTCAATGGCTGGCGCCTCTTTTATCCATACCATTGATTCCCTGGACAACAATTTTCTCTCCATGGAAAGTGGTCAGTATGGATGGCGACGTGTAGCTGGCGGAGCCACCCAGGATCTTCAGAATGGTTCCCTGACCTTTGTCGGAGAATACAAACAAAACGATGGCCCCTGGCAAAAAGCCGAAGACCTGAATCATGTTTCTCTGTGGGGTAAATATTTGCGTGATACCGACTTTGGCCAATTCATGCTTACTGTTTCGGCGTATGAAGCGGACTGGGATCCCACTGAGCAGGTACCGGAACGTGCCTTCGGAACACCAGCCTGTCTGGATGCCTACTGCGCACTTGATCCTACCGCAGAAGGCGAAACATCCCGCCTGATTGTCACCAGTGAGTTAACCGGCGATGACTGGGGTGCAACCCTTTACGCCCAGCACTATGACTGGACCATGTCATCCAACCCCACTTATGACTACCAGATAAACCAGTTCGACAAACGTTGGACCACGGGCGGAAAAATAGAGAAAACCCTGATTGAGGAAATGAATTTTCAAATCATCGGTGGTGGTAATTTCCGTTACGACGATGGCAGCCGCATCGGGGTTGAACATACTGATCGTGGCGCCTTTGTGGAAGATATTTCCGCTAACGCCATACAGGAAGCCTCCTACGGTGCCTTTGTTGAAGCGACCTGGTATGCCACGGATACCCTGCGGGTTATTGGTGGTCTGCGTGGGGATTACTACGACTTTGACGTAAGCGCATTGAATCCACTGAGTGTGGCCGGCACTAATTCAGACAATCTTTTCTCGCCCAAAATTGCGCTTGCCTGGCAGGCCTTGGACGACCTTGAGTTGTATGCCAACTGGGGGCGTGGCTTTCACTCCAATGATGCCCGCGGTGTCGTCAACACAATTAATCCGGTACCCGGGCTTTCCCGGGGAGAAGGCAAGGAACTGGGCGCCCGACTGACTCTGGGCGATTTCAAATTCACTTCATCCTACTGGTGGCTGGATCAGGA
>Ga0181559_10004684_pt1 | contig 13217 bp, 12 predicted proteins | sample 011ome_21_FD_133752 | JGI IMG/M metagenome (GOLD analysis project Ga0181559, IMG submission 133752) | Coastal salt marsh microbial communities from the Groves Creek Marsh, Skidaway Island, Georgia - 011508AT metaG (megahit assembly) | ecosystem: Environmental > Aquatic > Marine > Intertidal...
ATCAAATAGCTTTCTTCCGGGTTATTGAAATCGAAGAGGTCTTCGGTCTCGCCACCCTCCAACATGGCAGCCCGATGATCCAGCGCCAGCCCTCCCCTTTGTTTCCCACCCGTGCGGTGGCATTCGTAACAATCCTGCGCGAGAATCGGGCGAATCCGCTTCTCAAAAAACTCGATCTTCTCGGGCTCACCCGGATCAGCACATGCCAAGCCTGTGAGAAGCGGTAGTAATATCCATCGAATCACAGTTTTTTAATACGCGGAACCGGCTCCCGGCTCTATCGGAGAATTGCGGCAAAACCCAGGTCACCGGCCCTCTCTCATTTTTCCTGATCCAAAAGAGCCTCGATCACTCGTATCTCATCATCGCTCACTGAGCGGTATCCACGGGGAAATTCGGTCCACCCAAATCCCCAGCGCCAGGGGGTGGGTAGCCACGGATGACCTCCGACACGCACTCCGAGATAGACGATTTGAGCAACCATGGGCTTCCCCTTGCTACGGATCCCATCCCGTAGTCTTTGGTCCGCTTCCCGGCACTCCCGGCAGGTTCCTCCCTTCCAGTAGGAGAAGTCATGTTCCACGCAATCATCGCGCCAAAGCACGGGCTCTTTTTGAGTCCCATCGGGAAACATACTGCATCCGTCCGACTCAAATGCCCGCAATCGGGCCGGTCCGCCTGACTGACATCCAACCATCAGAAAACACACCACGAGAAGGAGCCACGCTCCTGCACAAATTCCGGGCCGCTCTCTTTCCATATCGCCTTAAGGCTAGCAACACGGAACATTTTGGCCCGCCTTTTCGCCCTGATTCTTTGATCAAAGACCAACCCTTCCCAATCGACCATCTCCTGACAGACCTAGCTAGCCTCCGAACCGGAAAGATTCCCTCAATTGGATGATTACCTCTCCTAATCTCGTCGTGAAAGTCTAATCCGCGACCAAGGCCACCGAAGGTCCCCGTCAATTTGAAGCCAGCAACCACCTGGCCCATTGGCGATCTGCCTCCGCAAACGAAATCAGACTCGAAACCCGGCAGGACCACCCCGCCGGGACCCTCCGTGACAACTCGCGAACCCTCGACTCGCGCCTTCGTATTTCCCTTGAAATGAGAATTTTGCCTTCATCATTTCCTTTCAAAACAGCTAAGCTCAATTCCTGATGAAATTGACTTCCTTTCTCTTCGTGATCTCCAGTCTCGCCACTAGCGCCGCCCCTCTCACCCTGCCTCTCTGGACCGGCGAGGTCCCCGGCGAAAAGGACCAGAAAGTCGGCGAGGAAAAGGTAGAGGACAGAAACAACGACGGAATCACCCGCACCTCCAACGTCAGCAAGCCCACGATCACGGTCTATCCGGCTCCGGCAAACCATGCGAACGGCGCAGCCGTCATCGTGGCACCTGGCGGCGGCTACGGCATCCTCGCCTCCAAGCACGAAGGCTCCGATGTCTGCGATTGGCTTAACGAAATCGGAGTCACTGCAATCCTGCTAAAATACCGCGTCCCCCGTCGGGCCAATCTCGAAAAGCACCACGCTCCCATGCAAGATGCCCAACGGGCCGTCAGCCTCGTTCGTTCAAAAGCCGCTGAATGGAAGATCGATCCAAACCGAATCGGCTTGCTTGGTTTCTCCGCCGGAGGACACCTCACCGCAACGGTTCTCACCTCTGATGGCTCCGTGAGCTTCCCAATGGAGGACGTCGACAAACACTCCCCAATTCCCGACTTCGGACTCCTCATCTACCCTGCGTATCTCAAGAGCGAAAAAGATCCCAACAAGCTGGTTCCCGAAGTCTCGGTGGATAAAAACACGCCACCATCTTTTGTCGTCATCGCCCACGGTGATTCCCGATTTGTCGAAGGAGCCGCTCTTTACTACCTCGCGATGCAGCGCGCCAAGCGGCAATGCGAACTCCACATCTATGGCAAAGGCGGTCACGGATATGGAATGAAGGAAATTCCCGAAAGAGTCGGGGAATGGACCACGCAAGCAGCTGGTTGGATGAAAGAGACGGGACTACTGGAGGCTGCAAAAAAATAAGATCCCGCTCCCGGCAGTCTGTCGGACTGCTAAAGTTGCTGGAGAAGGGGAGTCGAAAGCGAGTATGGCGGCACCTTCAATTCCAACTTTCCGAGCCTCTTCGATTCTCTCATATCCTTCTCAAAGACCCGGCGTCGAAGCTCCTCGGCACTCTTTGGATCGGAGTAGGCGATATTCAATTCCCCATTGATGCGCATACTCAACCCATCAAAGTTGGCAGAACCGAGGCAGACCCAGTCATCGACCATGATGGCCTTCACATGCGAAAAATTTGGGTAGGCGTAAGCCCGGCAACCCTTGTCCAACAGGGTCGCTGCGAAGCGACGGTTTGCGGTATCAAGAAGTTTTGAATCATTCTCCACGGGATAAATAAAATTCACCTCCACTCCCCGACTGCGGGCCGCGAGGAGTTCCCTTAGAAGCAGTTCGGAAGTGACGTAGGAGTTCTGCAGATAAATCCGGCGGCGGCTCATCCTGATCGCGACCAACATCGCTTCCTCAATCTCCGCTCTTTCCGGTGTCGTCCGCAGGATGCGAATCGGAAAATGCGAGTCTTTTGCGGCGGTAAGGTCAGGCTTCTGATCCCGATGCAAAAAGGCACGCCAATCCCCCCACAAACCTTGAAGTTTCCACGAATGATTAAAGCGATTTTGTAGCTCGGTGGTGACCGGACCTGTTACTCTTACCATGAGATCGTGCCACTCATACCGATACTCCCTCCCGATGTTCATCCCACCCAGATAGGCCTCATTCCGATCAATCATGATCAGCTTGGAATGGTCTGCCACCAGCCAGGGGTTCTGGGACATTCTCGCTTGAACCCGACTCTTCTCTTTCAGGTAGTGGGGCATGGACGAGGGCGCTACAAATCCAGGTGGCAGCGGCCCGGCAGGAGGCTCCCACCACGCACTGATCGATCCGAGTCGATCCATCAGAACCCGGCACTTCACTTCCTTGCTCCGCTTCTTCAGACGGTCGGCGAAACCAGTGGCCACGTCATCGTTATCAAAGATGAAAACTTGAGTGTCAATTTGCTGCCTGGCACCATTGACCGAGCGGTAGAGTACTGGAAAAAACTCGACCCCATCCACCAACAAATCGACTTCGCCGGGATAGGGCTTTGGCAATCCCACCAGATCCAATCCTTCTTCGATATCCGCGCCCTTGGCAAACGCGGGATTTAACAAGGCTCGGTCATTACTGAAATTTTCCCCAAGAAGGCGTGAGCGCTCATACCACATGGAGGCGCCCTTCGTGGTTCCGGAAACCGGGTTGCTGATCAACGATTTCATCGAACCATGGACCAAGGCCTTCACGATCAACTCGCTCGGCATCCCGGTGGCCGCTCCCGAGTCCCGGTTATTCCAAAAAGGAGTATCCGGGAGAGAACAGGAAGCCATGGCCAACGCCGGAACCACCGCCATGAGACGCATGCGCATTCCCCATGGTCCTAGAGGAAATCGAAGGAATCAAAAGGTGAAAATTGAAAAGTCATCAATCACTGCACTGCGCCCGGATTCGAATTTCGGCCTTACTACCCCAAAACCGATCTGCTTTGTCAAAGACTCTCACAGGAACTCATGCCCACGGACTCAGATCGGGTCACGATCTCAAAGAGGTGCTCAACACGCTCATGATTAAAGAAGACCGACCAGCCATGCGGGTGCTTTGCACAACTGGAAGTTGGGCTGACACAGACTGGAAATGAAAGGAGCTACCCGTGCCAAAGGTATCTTCCCGGGTGAAATTCACTCTCCTGCTTACCCTCGCTGCAACCACTCTTCTGCAAGGAAAATCCTATGTCCTCATCGTAGTCGATGACCTCGGCTACATGGATATTGGTGCCTATAATCCCAATACCTTTTACGAAACTCCGAACGTCGACAAGCTTGCCCAATCAGGCCTGAAATTCACCAACGGCTACGCGGCCAACCCGGTCTGCTCCCCCACCCGCTTCGGGATCCAAACCGGCCGCTATCCCACCCGCAAGGATTGCACCAATTTCTTCAGCGGACGACGCGGCGGCAAATTCGCCTGCGCTCCGCTCCACGATCGTCTCGATCACGACGAAACAACCCTCGCCGAGGCCCTCAAAGAGAAAGGATACTCCACCTTCTTTGCTGGAAAATGGCACCTCGGTCCGACCGAAGAATTCTGGCCCGAGAAGCACGGATATGATGTCAACAAGGCAGGCTATAAAGCCGGTGGGCCCTACACTGGGAAACGATACTTCTCACCCTACGACAATCCCAAGCTTGAGAACGGCCCCGACGGCGAGCACCTTCCCGACCGCCTCGCCACCGAAACCTGCCTATTCATGGAGGCCAACAAGGAGAAGCCCTTCTTCGCAATGCTCTCGTTCTACTCGGTTCACACTCCGCTGATCGGACGACCCGATCTCGTTGCGAAATACAAAAAGAAGGCCGAAAAAATCAACGGAGAGGAGTTCGGTGCTGAAGAGCAAGTCTTCGGCAACAAACCACGCAAAGTCCGCATCCTGCAAAAGCACGCCGTCTATGCCGCGATGGTGGAAGCAATGGACCAGGCCGTTGGCAAGGTTATGAAGAAAGTCGAGGAACTGGGTCTCGAAGACGAGGTCGTCATTTGCTTCACCTCGGACAACGGCGGTCTATCCACCTCGGAAGGATCTCCGACCTCCAACCTCCCCCTGAGAGGCGGCAAGGGCTGGATTTATGAAGGAGGAATTCGCGAGCCTTTCATCGTCAAGTGGCCCGGCGTCACCAGGCCAGGCACGACCAGCACAGTTCCTGTGATGAGCACCGACTTCTTCCCGACCTTCGTGAAAGCCGCAGGCGGCGAGCCCAAAGGAACAGTCGATGGCGCGGACCTCATGCCTCTCCTCAAAGGTGGCGATCTCGATCGCGACGCCCTCTACTGGCACTATCCGCACTACAGCAATCAGGGTGGATTCCCCTCGGGCGCCATCCGTATGGGTAACTGGAAATTGGTCGAACGCTACGAAGACGGCCGCGTCCATCTTTACAACCTCAGGCACGACATCGGAGAAAGGAATGATCTCGCCAAAGACAACGCAGAACAGGTCAAAGTCATGCGCACCAAACTGCATGCCTGGTATAAGGAAACTGATGCCAAGTTCCTGCAGAAGAAAAAGGGCCAGAAGGAAGAACCCTGGAGGCCTTAGAATCCGATAGCTGGAAGCTCCGGCTTTCAAGCCCCACGACGAGGAGATAATAGCCTCAGGGGCTTCCGACTACTTTATTCCAATCACCCGCGCACGAATTTCCGGAGTCACCGAGCCTTTGGGCTCACGATTGAGCCCCAACTCCCCGGGGCTTTTTCCCACCCATGTGGTTACTCTTTTCTCGACAGAGACTTGCTGGGTTTTCGGTTCAAAAGTCAGCGTCGTGAAAAGAGACTCGTGATAGGGGCTGGTGTATTGCAGGGCGGAGTGCTTCGCATGAACTTCGGGAGGATAGCTTTCGTGGGCATACTTTACACCCAGCCAGTGATACGATGCCGAGTTGATATGAAGGTATGGAATCCCGCCAACCTCCGTAAGCAGATCGATATGAGTGTGGCCGTTCATTGCCAAAACCACCTTGTCGGAGTGCTTTGAGAGGATCTTTTGAACCGCCCCGGCATTATCGATGGGATAGGGCCCGGCAATAGGTTGATGGGACACGATCACAACCGGCCCTTTGAGTTCGCTGAGAGTTTTTTCCAACCACGCCACCTGGTCCTCTCCAATAAACTGGGGATAACCTCCCTTGTGCTTGGCCGAACCCTTCTCGTTCGCGTCGAGCACGATGAAATGAAGGCCTTTCAGTTCATGATGATAATGGGTCGATTTCATTCCCCACGACTCAAGGCACTGTTTCTTGCTCAGACCGCCGTCAGTATCGTGGTTCCCGATGACGTGAAGAGTGGTCTCATGAGCCTTGTTGAAACGATCGACAATCATCTGATTCGCTTTTTTGGCGAAGGCAAAGTCTCCCATTTGAAGGAGAGCGTCCGGCTTGCTCTTCGCCATTTCGCCAAGAAAAGCATCGAGTCGTTCCGTGCCATCGGGAATGAGATCCACATGCAGGTCTGCAATCACGCCCACGCGGATCGGTTTGGAGAGAGCTTTGAGCGCAGAGAAAGCCATGGTGGAAACCGGAAAACTCGCTCCACCAAGAGCGAGGGTTTTGGAAAAATGTCGCCGAGTGATCTTCACTAACAAACCACTATCACACGTAGCTGAAAGCTCCAGCTTTCGGCTAATTCTTTAAAAAGTCGCATTCAGGGTAGACGTCCCTCCCATGTGGCACGTTGGTAAACCGCTTCCGATTCACACCTTGAGGCGGGCACCCCTCTTTTGTGATTCATCTCTCTTTCTCAGCCCACCCCATTGTCGTTTTCGTTCTTCATCGGAGGTTGAAGAGCGGCAAAAGAAATGAGGAAGATCGTCATTTTGCCAGAGCGGAAACCAGCTGGCTTTCGATGATCACTCCCGTGGTGTGGGTGGTGGTTTCAAGGGGGTCGCCATCGAAGAGGGCAAGGTCGGCGTGTTTCCCTTTTTCGAGCGAGCCGATCTTTTTTTCCAAGCCCAGGATTCTGGCCGATTGAATGGTGCAGGCAGCGAGTGCCACTTCCTGTGGGAGACCGTAGGCGGCGGCCATTGCGGCCTCAAAGTGGACCACGCGGGTCTTGGGAACGTAAGCTTCGTAACCGGACTGGAAGGCGAAGGGGATGCCTGCTTTGTGAAGTTGAGCCGCGAGGGTGAAGGTCATGTTTTCGAGATCACCGAACGGTCGCCCCATGGTTGGGTGAACGATGACCGGGACTTTGGCAGCCTTGATTTCATCGAGAAGAAGATAAGCTTCGGCCGCACCATCAAGGATGAGCTTGAAACCAAATTCCTCCTGCAGACGGAGAGCGGCAGCAATGTCCTGATGACGCTGGGCATTCATGAGAAGCGGGATTTTTTTGTTCAGGATGTCGACGAGGACATCGAGCCTGAGATTGGCATCGGGCTTATCCTTTTCTTCGTTGTCCTTGGCTTCTTCAATCTTGAGAAGGCGGGATTGGGCCTTCATGAGTTCCGCACGAAGCATCGCGATCGCTTTGGAACGGGTGCCGGGAGACTTGCTCAGCGCCTTGGCTCCCAGCGTGGAAGCGACGGCCGAGGTGGGGACGAGAGTGTCTTTCATCGATGTGATGGACGGGACATTGGTCTTCACCACCATGAGCTGGCCTGAAATAAGCGTGCCCGGTGCGTGGCCGGTGTTCACCGTAGTGACGCCAAGATCTCGAAGCCATTTCACAAGCGGATCGCGGCCGTTGTAGGCATCGACGGCACGGAGCTCCGGCTGAATGGGCGATGACTTCTCAAGTTGCTCCTGATCGTGCTTGGGAGAATTCAGGATCCCCGACAAGCCAACGGTGGCATGGGCATCAATGATCCCCGGAGTCACAACTTTTGCGGTGAGAGTTTGATAGCCTTTGGGAATCTTGATTTGGGAAGCAGGACCAACGGCGCGGATCTTACCGTTTTTGCCGCAAAGAACGACCCCGTCCTTGATCGGCTTCAAGTCACCGGCCATAGTGAACAAAAGATCCGCCTTGACCGCGATCTGTCCGTGGGAAATTGCGGTAAGAGCGAGAGCGAGAATTGCTTTAAACATGATATTGAGCGGTGAAATTTTAGCGATAGAAGCAGCAGCCGGAAGCTTCGCGATTGTGACCGGCTCCGTAGCCGCCTTCGGCGAAGAGCCGGTCGCTTGGGTTCTCAAGATCGAAAACCTTCTCGCCTTCGACGTGGGTTTCAAGAACACGGGTATAGATTGAAAACGGATCGCCGGAGAGTATCACGAAATCGGCCTGCTTTCCCGGATCGAGAGAGCCGATTGATCGATCGAGATCGAGCATCTTGGCTCCGGCGAGGGTGAGACCTTCGAGAGCCTTTTGGCGGCTCATGCCTGCCCGAACACCCACGGCTGCATTGCGAAGAAACCAACGCGAATCGTTAATCGGATCATCGGTGTGGAAAGCAGTCACCACTCCTCGTCTCGAAAGCTCGGCTCCGTTCTTCCATTCAAAATCACGCGCTTCCAGTTTCCCGCCGGGAGAGTCGAGAAAGATCAATGAACAGGGAACCTTCGCCGCCGCGATTTCATCGGCCACCTTCCAGGCTTCCGAGACGTGATGGAGAACGACTTTGAATCCGAACTCTTCCTTCAAACGAAGAACGGTGAGGATGTCATCGTGACGGTGGGTGTGATGATGAACGGTCCGTTTCCCTTCGAGAATATCGGCAAGAGTCTCAAGGGCAAGGTCGCGCTCAAATGCTTCGTCCGGCTTCTCTTTCTGATGCTTCCTGCGCTTTTCCAGATAAGCCCGCGCATCGATGAATTTTTGTCGCACGAGCGCGGCGGATTTCCCACGGGTGCCGGGAAAGCCTCCGTTATCGCGAATAGAATTGGTGCCATTCGCCATCTTCACGCCATAGGCAATTGTGCCGTCGGGCTGTTCAATGAAGAGATCCTCCACCGTGTTTCCTTTGCGGAGTTTCAAGTAAATCGTTTGACCGGAAAGGAGGTGCCCCGAACCGGACATCAGGTTGGCCGTTGTGATGCCGCCGGCGCGCGCCTTGTCGATCGAGGTATTACGGACATCAATGGAATCCAGAACGCGTACTTCCGGCTGAATGGGAGATGAATAATCTCCGCCGGCCACCGAACCAATGTGCGAGTGAGTGCAGATCAACCCCGGAATGATGGTCTTACCAGAGGCATCAACAACCTCGGCATCAGCGGGGATTTTGACCTCTTTGCCGGGCCCCACCGCCAGAATGGCATCCCCTTTGATGAGCAAGGTGCCTTTCTCGATCCTGGGCGAGGAAACCGGGTAAATCGTGGCGTTTGTATACGCACGGACCTTGACCTCAAGCGGAGGCGATTCCTGGGCTGAGGAAAAGAAAAACGGGAGGAGCAGAAGTGGAGCCAGAGCAATGGCAATGAGCTTGCGGGAACGCATACCTGGAGGGTATCAGGGGAGCCCTATTCAAGGAAAGCGAAGATTCCGGGATTGCCCGCTCGCGGAAATCGTCATCAGGCCTCAAACTTTCATGAACATGAAAGCCATTCAGTTTCATAAGAATAGCAGCGAAGATGGTTCGGCCACGGACATCGAGCTCCCCCTGCCCAAGGCTTCCGGTCATGACATCCTCGTGAAAATCGAAGCGATTGCCATGAACCCGGTCGATTACAAAGTCAGACCGGCGGAGGGAGATCCGCCAAAGACCCTCGGCTTCGATGCTGCGGGGACGGTGGTTGAAGTGGGCGACAAGGTAAGCTTATTTCAGAAAGGAGATCGGGTTTATCACGCCGGCGATGTCACAAGACCCGGGACAAACGCCGAGTTTCAATTGGTCGACGAACGGATCGTGGCTAAACGGCCGAAGTCACTGGATGCCTCCACAAGTGCCGCGCTTCCGCTCACCTCATTGACAGCATGGGAGTCACTCTTTGACCGACTCGGGATCAATCCGGACATCCCCGAGGAAAATAGCGGCAAGAGCCTCTTGATCATCGGCGGGGCAGGAGGAGTCGGCTCCATCGCAATCCAACTGGCCAAACTCGCTGGCCTCACCGTGGTAGCTACCGCATCACGCAACGAAAGCGCAGATTGGTGCCGCAACTTCGGAGCGGACCACATCATCAATCATCACGAACCCATGCCTCCCCAGCTGAAGAATCTGGGGTTGGAAACGGTCGACTATATCGCAAACTTCAACGATGTTGATCGCGTTTGGGAATCGATGGCGGATATGATCGCGCCACAAGGCAGCCTTGTTCTCATTACCGGGCACCAGAACCAGCTCGACCTTGGCGGCACCTTGAAGCTAAAGAGTGCGAGGGTCTGTTGGGAATTTATGTTCACCCGCTCGATGTATCAGACCGATGATATGATCGAACAACATCACATTCTCAAAAGAGTCGCAAAATTAGTCGATGACGGAAAACTCATCGCGACCGCGAACGACCGGCTCAGTCCCATCAACGCCGGCAACATCCTTGAAGGTCACCGTCGACTCGAATCCGGCTCAACCATCGGCAAACTCGTCCTTTCCGGCTGGGAATAATCATCAAATCAAACTCGAGAAATGTCCAAACTCACCATCATTGCCCACATTCATGCCAACCCGGAACAGATCGATCTCGTGAAGGCAGAACTTCATAAAGTCATTGAACCAACCCGGGCGGAGAAAGGCTGTCTAAACTACGACCTCCATCAGGATAACGAGGACCCGGCCCATTTTTTCTTTTTTGAAAACTGGGAGTCCCGTGAGCTCTGGCAGGCTCACATGGAGAGCCAGCATCTCAAGAATTTCAAAGCGGCCACCGAAGGATCCATCAAGGATGTCGTTCTTGATGAGATGACCCACATTGGATAGCAGTCTGGAACCATGTCTTTCAAAGCCGTCATCGTTGAGCAAATCAGCACAAACGAAACCGTGGTTTCAGTGAAGGAGCTGGAAGATCACCGGCTCTCCGATGGAAATGTCACCGTCAAAATCGAATACACCACCATCAACTATAAGGATGGGGAGTTGGAGAAAGATACTGGGGTGGGTTTGCGCAGAAGGCCCAGGTCAATGCCGATTGGCTGGTTCCCCTTCCAGATGGCCTGACCACCCGGCAAGCCAAGGCAGTCGGCACTGCGGGACTTGCGGCAATTTTTGCCATCATGGCTCTCGAAAATCACGGGCTACAACCCGACCACGGCCCTGTTCTTGTCACCGGAGCAACCGGCGGAGTGGGATCAATCGCAACCACAGTTCTCGCTCGCAACGGTTTCGAAGTGGCCTGCGTCACCGGCAGGCCTGAAAACGAAGACTATCTTAAAAAGCTGGGAGCCAGCCAAATCGTGGACCGCGATAGGCTCAGCACGGTTTCGCAGAAGCCTCTCGAAGCGGCAACCTGGGCCGGCTGCGTTGATGCGGTGGGCGGGACGATGTTGGCCCGCATCATCGAGCAGATGAAATACGGCTCATCCATTGCCGCCGTCGGCCTCGCGGGAGGCGCCGCCCTTCCGACCAACGTGATGCCCTTTCTTCTTCGCGGGATGAACCTTCTGGGAATCGACAATGTGATGCAGCCTTTTGACAACCGACAGGCCGCCTGAAATCGCCTCGTTGAAGATGTTTCAAGCGAGAAAATCGAGGAAATGATCAAGCCCGCCACTCTGACCGAACTACCGGATTTGGGGGAGCAAATCCTCGCCGGAAAAGTTAAAGGCCGGGTCGTTATTGATGTCAACCGATAGGCTGCAAGAGGAACTAACTCTTTCGATTCCACCAGGGAAATTAGAATCGAAGATTGGTTGTGATTTTCACCACAACCGCGATCCTCCTCCCCATGAAAAAACTATTTTCCATCGTCCCGCTTGTCCTCGGCCTTCTGCTCAACTCCGCATGCGCCAAGGAAGCGAAGACAGCTGTCGTTGGCCCGCAAAATGGCTCTTTGATCATTATGGGCGGCGGGGGAAAAGACCGGACCTTTCCACAAGTTTTCGAAAAATTCGTCGAACTGGCCGGAGGGAAGAATGCCAAAATCGTGATCGTCCCCACTGCTGCCTCCAGCGACCCCAACCACGACTACTATCGATCATGGGCGATCGAGCTGGCCGAATCGATGGGAGTGACGGAAGCAACTATTCTCCACACGCACGATCGCAAGGTCGCTGATACCGACGAATTCGTGAAGCCGCTCACCACCGCTACCGGAGTTTGGTTTGGCGGGGGACGTCAATGGAGGCTCACCAAGGCCTACGGAGGAACCCGGGCCGAAAAAGAATTTCACAAGGTCCTCGAACGAGGCGGAGCGATTGGCGGGTCATCGGCTGGCGCGACCATTCAGGGCTCCTTCCTCGCCCGCGGTGACACCAGTGGCAACACCATCATGGTTGGAGATGTGCAACGGGGATTCGGCTTCATGCGAAACACCGCAATCGATCAACACCTTATCGCCCGCGGACGTGAAAAAGATCTCCTCAAAGTGTTGGAAGATCCAGAAAACAAGATGCGGAAGGAATTCAATCGAGCCGCAATGCTGGGTATCGGAATCGATGAAGACGTAGCCATCGTAGTGAAGGGCGACGAGTTCAGCATCATTGGCAAAGACCATGGCATGGTTCTCGTTTATGACCCAAAATCGTGGAAAGAAGACACCTCCGATGAAAAAAAGTGGGTCACACTTAGAAAAGGTGATCGTTACAACCTCGCACAACGAAAGGTGATTCCAGCAGCGGAAACAAAAAAGTAATCCGGCTTTCTTGCGGGACTTTATCCGGTGCTTCCGGTAGCATCGCAAAATGAACTTTCATCCTTCCCGACGTGACGTCATCCAAACCGGGGCTGCCGCCGGCGCTCTGGGTTTTCTCTCCAGAATCCCCTTGCTCGGAGCAGAGGACGTTAAAGTTGATCCAGCCCAAGTTCAGTTTCGCCCGGAAATTGAACCGCTGGTCCGCCTCCTGGAAGATACTCCCCGTGAGAACCTACTCGAAGAAGTAGCCACTCGAATCAAGAAGGGCACCACATATCGCGAGATTCTAAGTTCACTCCTTCTGGCAGGTGTACGTAATATTCAACCCCGTCCCGTTGGCTTCAAATTCCACGCTGTCCTCGTGGTCAATTCAGCCCATCTGGCGAGTTTACGATCACCGGATTCCGATCGCTGGCTCCCCATCTTCTGGGCGCTCGATTACTTCAAATCATCGCAAGCACGCGATATTGAAGAGGGCGACTGGACGATGACGGCCGTAAAAGAAAAGGACGTCCCAACTGCGGCGAAGGCCCGGGAATTGTTTCGGGAAGGACTTGATCTGTGGGATGAAGAAAAGGTGGATGCGGCCACCGCCGGACTGGCACGCTCGGTGGGAGCACAGGAAACCTTCGATCTTTTCGCACGCTTTGGGGCGCGTGACTTTCGCGATATTGGCCACAAGGCAATCTATGTTGCCAATAGCTGGCGCACCTTGCAAACGATCGGCTGGAAGCACTCCGAGCCCGTCTTACGCTCGCTCGGCTATGCCCTCCTCCAACATAATGGCAGCAATCCGGCCAAGAGTGATCACGAGGCAGATCGCCCAGGCCGCCTCAACGAGAAGCTTCTCAAAGAAATTCGCGGTGACTGGCAACGGGGTGAATTGA
>Ga0181559_10004685_pt1 | contig 13215 bp, 13 predicted proteins | sample 011ome_21_FD_133752 | JGI IMG/M metagenome (GOLD analysis project Ga0181559, IMG submission 133752) | Coastal salt marsh microbial communities from the Groves Creek Marsh, Skidaway Island, Georgia - 011508AT metaG (megahit assembly) | ecosystem: Environmental > Aquatic > Marine > Intertidal...
AAGGAAGGAGGCAGGGGTGGGGGGGGGGGGGGGTTGAATCCGGGCGCGGACGAGGGGGGTCTGGGGGGTTGGAGGGGGGGGGGGGGGGGGGGAGAGCCGTGAAAAAGTTTTCACGTCCTCTCCAACCAGGACGCGTGGACGACGCGCGAGGTTCATAATCGATCGCGCTTTGAGCGGCTGTCGCGGATATCATCGCGACAGCCGGCGGCGTTGATCGAAGGGTGACCTCTCGCGTCGCGCGTCGCTGTATCACCAAAGTAGTTTTTAATTTACGACAAAGTTATCGACTGACGGCGCCGCAGTCCGCGCGCGCTCTCCGCGCCACCGCCCGTCGTCGTCGTGTTCTGTGTTCTGTTCCTATTCGCTACGTTCGTCGTCTACGTCTACCGTTCCGCGCGGCGGGCGCACCGCTCGCTCACGCCGCCCTGCACTTGATCCCTTCGTCGCCGTCGACGTCGTACCTCGCGCGCGACCGCCCGCGAGGAAAGTCCCACCTCGCGACGAACGACACGCCACCGCCGTGTGGCCCCCCGCCGCGACTCTTCTCCACGTCCAGGACGAGCCGCTGCGTCACCGCGGACGTCCACGTCGGCGGGAGGAAGTCCTTGTGCGTCTGCGTCGCCCCCGTGCCGCCGCCGCCGACGGTGGCTTTGGTCACCACGATGGGCGCGCGGCACTTCCGACTGAGGGTAATTGTCCATACGAAGCGAACGTCGGGGTGGAGTTCAAAGGCGTCAGGGGTGGAGTTGAAAGGCGTCGAGGTGTGTCGGGATTATGAGCGAGGGACCCTGGGCGGAGAGAGACGAACGCCGGGAGAGAAAGTCCTTAAGGATCGGCGTTCACAACACGAACGCGGTCGTATGGGGACCAGTGTGAAATACATAGAACGCGCCTCAGCGCCAGCAGCTTCGCGGCGAACGCGTGGTGGACGGCGTGGAGGGATAACGGCGCGCCCTGCTCCCGCCGCGACGCGCGGTCGAGCCAGTAGAACGCAGCGATGTTGTCTATGAGCAGCAGCCGCCGCGTTTGCGTTTGCGCGCGCGCGCGCGTTCGCGCCGCCGACGCGTCCGCCGCATCATCCGCCGACGCGTCCGCGGCGTCGCGACGCTCGCGCTCCGCCTCCGCCTCCACGAACGCGCGCTCGACGACCGTCAGCGCCTTCAAGAAGTCCAGCGAGCCGTGGCATCGAAGCATATGGAACCTCCCGACGCACTCCGCGTACACGGCGTCGATCAGCGCCTCGGACTCGGCGTCCAGCGGCGGCGTTTTCCGCGGCTGCGACGGCGCGCCGGCTGCGGTTTCATTTTGTTTCATCGTCGCAGATCTCCCTCTGATCACCGCGTCCTTCACGCGCGACGTGAGGATCTTCAGGAAGCGCAGCGTGTCGAACTTCCCGTCCAGATCCAACAGGAGCACGCCGCCCTCGCACCCGCCGAAGCTCACCCCCCCGCGCGCCTTCGGCAGCGCGCAGTTCACCGCCGCCTGCATCAAGATCTCCGTCTTCCCGCTGCCGCCGACGCCGCACACCTCGAGCATCTGCCCCGCGCGCAGGCTCCCGTGCGCGTCCACGAACGGGATCCCGGTGAGCATGGGATCCGTGAGGTTCCTGGAGAGGAACGCCGCGCCTGCGCGCGCGGAGGAGGTTTGGGGGAGGACGTGAGGACGGGAGACGGGAGACGACGTGGCGACGACGCGGCGACGACGACGGCGACGCGTTTGAAACGAACGGGTCGCGCGAGATCCGCGGCGACGCGCGAGCGCGCGCGACGCGCGACGCGCGACGCGACGCGAGCGGCGCGCGGGAGCGCGCACCGGTCTCGTCCGGGGCGAGGAACGCGCGCGCGGCCGCCTCCGCGGCCTCCATGCGGTCGACCGTCCGCGCGCTCTGGTTATGGGACGCGCGCCGAGCCGCGCGCTGCGCGTGCGGCGCGCGGAGGCGTTCGACGCATCGCGCGAAGGTTTCGTAAAAAGCTCCGAGTGGGGAAAAAGTTATCGGAAAAGAACCCCTCGAAACGCCCTTTAGCGCGCGCCGCTCGGATAACTCCGAGACTTTCGACGACATTTTCGTTCATACTGTTTGCTCATACGCGGCGCGCGAGATTTTTTTTTTTAAATTATTCGATGCCAGATTGGTGCCAGCCTGTTGCCAGCTCATACGAAAAGTTTCGTCCGAAGAAAATATCTCGCGAGCTCCCGCGAGAATTATCCCTATTCCCTTTTTAACTTCCACAAAGAGCCCAAAACCTGGTACGTTTTCAGGTTTTGGGTCGGTGGATCGGTGAACTCGATCAAATAATGGTCGGTCGTACAGGTTCAACGGAGAAAATCGCCGGTCGACGCTCGCGGTCGCATAGATCGATTGATAGGTGTTAAAACAGGACGCACGTCGAGACGAGTCGACGTCGACGGCGCCGCGATAGCGCGAGGTTCTTCTTCTTCCTTCTTCGTCGCGAGACGCGTTCGTCGCGTCGTCACTGCCGCGGACGCCGCGCCCTCCCTCCGAGCTGCGGGTCTCCTCGCGCGCGCTCGCCATCCGCCACACGCGAACGCCACCGCGAACGTCATGACGTCCACCTGCGTCGCCGCCGCCGGCGCGGCGCGCGCGCGCTGCCGCGCCCCCGCCCCGGGCGGGCGATCCTCAGCCTCCTCCTCCTCCTCCTCCTCCTCCTCCTCCTCCTCCTCCTCGCGCCGCGTCGCCGTCGTCGCGCCGGCGCGCGCGATGCACGCGCACGGCGAATCATCCGGCGGCGGCGCGCCCGCGAAGGACGCGCCCGCCGGCGGCCACGGCCACGGCCACGGCGGCGCGTCGTCGCGCCCGCGCCCGGGCGAGAAGAAGGGATTCGTCGAAGAGATGCGATTCGTGGCGATGAAGCTCCACACGCGCGAGCAAGCGCCGAAAGAGGGCGAGGCGAAGCCGCCGCCGGAGTCGAAGCCCATGATGAAGTGGGAGCCGACGCGCGAGAAGTACCTCGCCTACCTCGTCGAGAGCAAGGCGATGTACGAGGCCATGGAAGAGATCGTCGCGTCGAAGGCGTCGCCAATCTACGAGGCGTTCTTAGGTGCGTTCTATCTCACACTGGTCCCCATACGACCCCGTTCGCGTGGTGAACGCCGATCCTTAAGGACTTTTGCCGTCGTCTCTCTCCGCCCACCCCACGCTTTCAATCTCCGCCCTCGACGCCTTTCAACTCCAACTGACGCCTTTCAACTCCACCCCCACGTTCGCTCGTATGGAATGGCCCTTAGACACAGGGCTCGAGCGCACTTCCCCGCTCGCGAAGGACATCGAGTGGTTCGAGAAGACGTACGGACTGACCGCGCCGGTCGCGGACGGCCCGGGGGTGGAGTACGGCAACTTTTTAAAGGAGCTCGCGAAGACGAGCCCGCCGGAGTTCATCTGCCACTTTTACAACGTCTACTTCGCGCACTCCGCGGGGGGGCGAATGATCGGACGCAAGGTGCGTTCTATTACCACACTGGTCCCCGTACGACCGCGTCGGCGTGGTGAACGCCGATCCTTAAGGACTTTACTTCCCGGCGTTTATCTCCGCCCACCCCTCGGTTTCAATCCCCGCCCGCGTTGCCTTTCAACTCCGCTTCTGACGCCTTTCAACTCCACCCCGATGCAAGGTGAGCGAGATGATCCTGAACGGGAAGGAGCTGGAGTTTTACAAGTGGGAGGAGAGCCGCGGCGGGTTGGAGCAGAGCCTCGCGGACGTCAAGTCGAAGCTGAACGACGCCGCGGAGGGGTGGAGCCGAGAGGAGAAGGATCGATGCCTGGAGGAGACGAGCAAGTCGTTCCAGATGTCGGGGCAGCTCCTCAGGCTCATCGCGTGACGCGAGAAAGTTGACGCGAGTCTTCTCGATGACGATGACGATCGTAGGTCTTCTCTTCGACGAAATTCGACGACGCCGGGTCGCGTGTTACAGTACCGACGACGTGAATGATGAATACACTACAGTACGCTCACTCACAATACATAGAACGTCGTCCGCGCGCGGTCGGTCTACATGCACAGGCGCGTCGACCGCGACCCGATCGGGGACGCGCCCCCCGGGACGAACTTCGACCGGCCGCCCTTCTTCCCGTTGGGCGACTTCCACGGCGCGTCGCCGCCGCCGCCGTCGTCGCCGTCGTCGTCCCCGTCGCCGCTATCTCCGCCGGCGCCGTCGCTCCCGAACCCCCCCGACGTCCCTTCGTTCCACGCGAACGCGTCGTCGCCGTCCGCGCCGTTCGTCGTCGTCGTCGCGCCGTCGTCGTCCTCTCCGGGCCCCGCCTCCTTGTCCACGTTGGAAGGCGTCAGTTGAAAGGCGTCAGTTGAAGTTGAAAGGCGGCGAGGGCGGGGATTGAAAGCGGGGGGTGGGCGGAGAGAGACGACGGCGAAAGTCCTTAAGGATCGGCGTTCACAACGCCGACGGGGTCGTATGGGAACCAGTGTGAAGAAGAACGCACCTTCTTCGCGCCCTTCGCTTTCGCCGCCGCCGCCGCCGCCTTCGCGCGCCGCCGACTCTCCGCCGCTTCCCTCCGCCGCGCCTCGATCAGCGCGTCCGCGTCCGCTTTCGAGTGCTCCGCGCGCGGGAGCGGGTCCGGCAACGGCGGGAGCTTCCGCCCCTCGTGTCCCGCCACGAACTTCTCCACCGGCCTCAGGGTCGTTCCATACAAAGCGATGTCGGGGTGGAGTTGAAAGGCGTCAGGTGGAGTTGAAAGGCGTCGAGGGCGGGCGTTGAAAGCGAGGGACCCTGGGCGGAGAGATGCGCCGGGCAAAGTCCTTAAGGATCGGCGTTCACCACGCCAACGCGGTCGTATGGGAACCAGTGTATAGAACGCACCTCAGGTAGTCGCGGTAGTAGCTGAAGTAATTGTGCGTCCCTTGCGTCGGGAAAAACATGCAGTGCAGGTTGTTCTCCTTTCGAACGTTCCGAAGCGTCTCCGCGTGGTGAAACGGAATCACCTCGTCGCTCGCGCCGTGCACGATCAGAAGCCGACACCGCAGCTCCGCGAGCGGTATCCGGTTGTCCCACCGCTCGCTCATCATCCTCGCGACGCCGCCGAGGAGCGATATCCCCGCCTCTCGAACGCTGCGGGGGTTCGGTACGTACAAAAAACGTTCATTCATCGGTCAGACAGTTGAAAGGGACCCACGCGATCAAATGTTGAAACCGAGCGGTGGGTGAAACCAAACGCGCGCGCGAAGCTTCCTTCCGCGCACCTGACGAAGGGCGAATGCAACACGACGCCGCCGACGGGACGCCAACGCAGCGTCTGCAGCCTGTGCGCGAGCCTGCACACCGGGCCGCTGCCTAACGATCGCCCGAACAAGATGACGCTCTCTGGGTCGTACCCCAGGTCCTCGATCAGGTACAGGTACGCGCACACGACGTGTCGGTCGACGTTTCGCTCGTAGCACGCGCCGGGGGACGCGCCGTATCCGGGGTACTCGACGAGGAGCACTGATTGGTCGAGGGTGACGTGGAAGGCAGGAGGCGCGATGCGATTGGTCAGCACGTGATGACGTGGAAGGAATTCATTCACATCGATATCGATGCGATCGGTCAGCGCGTGATGGATGACGCGGAAGATCGTGATGACGCGGGCGGGAGTCGTCGCGCGCGCGCACCGTTCGCCTGCCAACACTCCGCGTCTCGCTGACACAGCTCGTAGACGTGTCCGACGTCGCACGCGTTCGCGTGGCAGTGAATCACCGCTCGCGTCGCGGGCGCGCGCTTGCACTTGATCATCACCGCGGGGAAGTGGTACCCTAAACGCGTGTCGAGCATGACCGCGTCCGCGGGGGACCACGGGTGATTCGACGCCGAGTACGACGGCTCAGGCGCTTGGAAGATCGCGCGGTTGACGAGAGACATGCGCTCGAGCGTCGCGTTGTCGCCCCAGTCGTCGTCGCCGAGGAGCTGATCGAGCGTGCTCTTCTTCGCGTCGGCGGTCTTGCGGCACGACCCGGTGGTGCACGAGGCGAACATCGTTCAAGTCGTCGCGAGGCGAGCCGCGTCGGATCCGACGAGGACGATGAGCGCGATTAGTCTCAAATTCTCCGATGAATGAATGAACGAAACGGGCGCGCGCGGCGAGCGATCTCGATCGCGATCGCGGGCGCCCCCGTCCGCGCCGCCGCCGCGAGCGCTCGCGCGGTCTCGAGCGCCACGACGCGCGAGGACGGGAGCGGAAGGTCGCGCGCGCGCCGACTCGCGCGCGTGATGTCTGCGAGGACTACAGGACGCCGACGATGAGTTCGGGGAACGCCCCTCGGCCTGACGACGACGAAAAGAGATATTATATTTTCCGACAGGTTGGACTGAGATATTTTCCGACAGGTTGGACCGCGGCGCGCGTCCGCGCAGACGCCGCGGTTGTATAAAGTATCATCAGTCGATCAAGCAATCGATCGCTCACTCCGCGACGCGCACGAAGTTTCCGTTGGCGTCCTTCTTCAGCCGACCCGCCTTTCTCGGCGCGACGCCAAAACCTCTCCGAGACGCGTCCCCGAACCCGGCCCTCCCCGCGGGCCCGCCTCCGTACGACGACGACGACGACGACCCGTACGACGACGCGCCCTCCGACCTCGCGAGCTTCTGTAACGCCGCGTCGTTCCTCGCGTCGACGATGTGCAACGTCGCCGCGATGGCGTCCACGATCTCCGCGTACTCTTGCGACAACGCGCGGCGCGGCGCCATCACCTTGTGCGCGAGCGCGGCGTCCAGCTCGCCGCGGACGTCCGTCAGCAGCTCCGACGTGTCCGGGCACGACGACGACGTCAAGATCCAGTCGTCGATCAGCCCGTGACCGGGCTTCCACGCGTCGTCGTCGACGACGGCGGGCGGGAGGACGTCGATGGGGATCACCGGGAGTCCGTCCGCGCCGAGCAGGGGCGGGGGTTCCGATCGGTCGCTCAGATCGGTCGCGACGTCGTCGTCCAGCTCCGTCGTCGTTCCCCCTCGTGAAGCGCGCCCCCCGCTTCGAATTTCCGCGTCGGTTGGCTTGAACCGCGTCAGATCCGTCATCTTCGACCCGCCGAACAGCGCGAGCTGCTCCGGCGTCACCGCGCTGCAGTCCCTCAAGAACACCTGCGACGACAGCACCATCTCCTTGTACATGAACCAGTCCGGGAGCTGCGCCTGACCGTACCGACCCCTCGGCGGCGAGCGGTGGAACGACACCGACGCGGGGTGAAGCCCCGCGGTGGCCTCGAGGCGCGTGCGCATCACGCCGAAGTGCGACTGCCGCCGCCGCGACGCGAGGTTTCCGGGCACGCCCGTGGTGAGCACCGCCGTCGTCAGCGCCTCGTTGCCGGCGTGGCGATTCACGACCGCGTCCGCCTTGAGCTCTTTCTTCGCGCCGTACCCCAAGTCGCCCGCGTGCACGAGCCCGGTGCGGACGAGCTCGTTCAGGAGCTGCGAGCGCAGCGACGTGATGGTCTGCAAGCCTTGGATGCTGAGGGTCGAGCGAGGGTCCGTACGAAGCGACAGACAGACGTCGGGGTGGAGTTGAAAGGCGTCAGGGGTGGAGTCGAAAGGCGTCGAGGCGTGTCTTCTGGATTGAAACCAGCGCGGGGTGGGCGGAGAGAGACGCCGGGAGAGAAAGTCCTTAAGGATCGGCGTTCACAACGCGAACGCGGTCGTACGGGGACCAGTGCGGTAATAGAACGCGCCTGAGAAAGTTGTCTCGCGCCCACCCGCACGCGCGGTTGAACCCCTCCTCGGCGTTGACCGCACGCCACTCCGCGTACGCGCGGAGGACCGCGTGGTGGTCCGACGTCTCGCAGAACCGTCGGCGCGCGCGCTGGGCTTCGTCGCGCATGCCGGTCGGGGTGATGAACGGATCCCTCGAGCTCATGCACGCCGCCGCGGTGAGCACCGGGTCTAAGCACTGCGTCACGACGCCCATGATGAGCATCCGCCCCGTCGCGGGATCGAGCGGCAGCTGCGACAGGAGCTTCCCGAGCGGCGTCAGAAGCTCCCGGCGGCGCGGCACCGAGCTCGGATCCGCCGGCTTTGACGGCCCATCGACGTCCGCGATCGCGTTGAGGGACTTGAGGCGGTCCATCGCGAGCGATACCGTCTCCTCCGCGGGCGGATCCAACGCTTGCGATAAAAACTTTTGCACCCCCGCGTTGGTCATCGAACACGTCTGCAGACACGTCGCCTCGAGCGCGGTCCTCTGAATTTCCGGCGTCGGCCGCTCCGGCATCGCCTCCAGCATCGCCTTGCTGTACAGGCGGTAGCACACGCCCGGGGCGACGCGACCGGCGCGGCCGGTGCGCTGCGTCGCGGACGCGCGCGACGTCGGCACCGTCGCCATCGTGCTCATGTTGCTCTCCGCGTTGAAGTTCATCTCTCGCACCAAGCCGCTGTCGACGACGGCGAGTACGTCGTCGATCGTGACCGACGACTCCGCGATCGTCGTGGACAGGATGATCTTCATCTTCCCTTCCGGCGCGGGCGTGAACACCTGCTGCTGCTCCTCTTGCGGCACTTGCGAGTGTAACGGCAGGATGATGAGCGTTTCGCGCTCGGCGGCGGGAAGCGCCTCGAGGACTTTCATCGTCTCCTTGATCTCGTCCCAACCCGGGAGGAAAACCAAAACGCTTCCCTTTCGACCGTTACTCACTTCTTCCGCGGCGACGTCGCGCGCCACCTCGGCCGCGAGCGCGACGACGAGCTCCTCGCGCTCGCGCTTGTCGCCCATCTTCCCGCCGCCGCCGCCGGCGGCTTTCTCCCCGCGCGCGCGTCTCAGGGTCGTTCCATTCAAAGCGACGTCGGGGTGGAGTTGAAAGGCGTCAGTTGGAGTTGAAAGGCGCCGAGGGCGGGTATTGAAAGCGAGGGGTGGGCGGAGAGATGCGCCGGAAAAAGTCCTTAAGGATCGGCGTTCACCACGCCAACGCGGTCATATGGGGACCAGTGTGTAGAACGCACCTCACCGCCTGCCTCGCCGCCCTCGAGACGACGACGTTCCTCCCGACGCCGCCGTCGCCGACGCCGTCCGCGCGTCGCATCTCGACCGCTCGGCGCAGCGTCCGCACGCGGTTCGCGATCCGCTTGTTCTTCCTGCCCTTCGCGCCCTCCTCGACCTCGACCTCGAGGTCTTCCCACTCTTCGGAGTCGTCGTCGTCGTCGTCTTCGTCGTCGTCGTCGTCGTCGTCGCCCTCGTCCCCCGCCTCGAGCGCGTCCGACGCCCTCTCCTCCGCCTCCGCGTCCTGTAGCTCTCGCTCGAGCATCTCGTCCTGGGCTTCCAGGAGCGCGAGCGACAGCTTCGCGCCCATGCCGTCGAGCGCCACCTCTTTATCCTCCCCGTCCTCGGACGCTTCGCCCGCGAGATCTTCGAGGTAAAACATCTCCACGGGGTGCCGCGGCTTCGTCGGGACGCTGAGCAGCGGCGCGCGCGGCGGCGGCGGCGCGTCGACGCCAGCGCCGACGCCGACGCCGCTGACGTCGCACTCGGCGGCGGCGTCCGCGCCGCACCAGTCCAGGTCGCCCGAGGTTGAAAAATACTCCGCGAAGGACTCCGCGTCGAGCGTCGCTGAGGGTCGTTCCATCATTCAAAGCGACGTCGGGGTGGAGTTGAAAGGCGTCAGGTGGAGTCGAAAGGCGTCGAGGTCGGGCGTTGAAAGCGAGGGACCCTGGGCGGAGAGAGACGACGGCGAAAGTCCTTAAGGATCGGCGTTCACCACGCGAACGCGGTCGTATGGGAACCAGTGTATAGAACGCACCCGACATCAACACCACCCGGAGCTCTGGCCTGCGCTTCAGCAGCGATCGCAACAGCACGAGCAAAAAGTCCGTGTTGATGTCTCGCTCGTGCACCTCGTCGATCATCACGTGCGAGATCCCCTCCAGACTCGGGTCGCGCATCAATCGCCGGAGGAGGACGCCGGTGGTGACGAACTCGCACGACGCGCCGTCGGGTCTCGGGGACGTCCCGTGCAGTCGGACGCTGAGGGTCGTTCCATACAAAGCGATGTCGGGGTGGAGTTGAAAGGCGTCAGTTGAAGTTGAAAGGCGTCGATGGCGGGGATCGAAAGCGAGGGGTGGGCGGAGAGATGCGCCGGGCAAAGTCCTTAAGGATCGGCGTTCACCACGCGAACGCGGTCGTATGGGGACCAGTGTATAGAACGCGCCTGAATCCTATCGAGTTCCCAGCCTTCTCGCCGCGCTCCGCGGCGACGCGCTCCGCCACGGACACCGCGGCGATGCGTCTCGGTTGCGTGACGATGATGCGCGTGTCGGGCCCGGCGCCGGTCGCGATGGCGTGCTCGAGGATGTATTGCGGGCACTGCGTCGATTTACCGCTGCCCGTGCCGCCGGACACGACGACGACGGGGTTCGTCTTCAGCGCCTCGACGAGCGACTCTCTGATCTTCAAAATCGGCAGCTTGTCCCTCACCGCTTTCATCTTCCCCTCGGGGGAGTCCGCGTCCGCCGCCGCGGCTGCAGCGCGCGCCGCCTCCTCAGCCTTAAACCTGGCGGATATCTCTTCTCTCCGCGCGTTGAACAGGAACGGGTCCTCCGAGAGGTCCTCGCCGTCCGCGAGCTCGCTCACCGCGCGCGCGGCGGCGTTCGCGGCGGCGTCCGCGTGCTTCGTGTTCTCAACCTTGGCGCGTCGGTACCCGCCGTCCGTCCCGGCGCCCGCGTCGCTCAGAATTTGCGCCTGGATGCGATCGATCGCGATCTGTTCCGCGCGCTTCCACGCCGCCATCCGTCTGTCGTGATCCTCGGGCGTCCCCATCGCCGCGATGAGGCAGTCCATCGCGTCGTCCGGCAGCGGCGGGACCCGCAGCGACGCGACGGATCCGCCGGGGCTGTTGTCCACGATCTTCTGGAGCGTCGTGTGTCGGAGAACGCCCATGGTGTCGGCTAAACTGTCGGAGATGTTGGCGTACGCGATGTCCTCCGCGTCGGATTTCCCATTCCCGACGCCGACGCTCTCCACCTTCTTCCCGCCGTCCACGTACGCCGTGACCGTCGCCGTCCACCCGCCCTTCGAGGACTTGTGCTCCGCGTTCGGCCTCGACGAGTTCGCGAGCTCGAGCATTAAACGCCCCATCTCCGACCGTTTCTTTTGCTGCGCCTTGCGCTGCTCGTTCAATATCTTCGCCACGTTCGGCGGCGCGCTCGGGTCGATCAGCCCGCCCGTCGCGGCGACGATGCCGTCGAACAGCGACGCGATCGCGAGCCGTTGCGACTCCGCCTTCGCGAAGGCCATCCCGACGCCGTGGACCTCGTATGTCGGCGGCGCGGCGGCGGCGGCGGCGGAAGACGAAACGTCAACCGTCGCGGCGGAGGTAGCGTCGTGCCCCCGTCGTCCTCGAGGGCCCCGCTCGTCGACGTTGTTCTTAATCGTCACCGCGCCGACGCCGATCTCGCCCGCCGCGGCGGCGTTGGCGATCGCGTCGCCGTCGCGCGCGACGAGCCCGAGGTCCTATACGAGCGAACATCGGGGTGGAGTTGAAAGGCGTCAGAAACGGAGTTGAAAGGGGTCGAGGGCGGGGATTGAAAGCGAGGGACCCTGGGCGGAGAGATACGCTGGGCAAAGTCCTTAAGGATCGGCGTTCACCACGGCGACGAGGTCGTATGGGAACCAGTGTGATGATAGAACGCGCCTTCCACGCCGCCGGCATCGCGAGCGTCATCTCGCACGCGAACATCCGCTTGTGCGGCGGGCCGTGCCCGGAGAACGCGACGTGATGCCTCGAGACTTTCGCCACCTGCAGCATGGTCTGAAACTGATTCTTGATCTTCGCGGTGTCCCATCGGCGCCCGCCGCTCGCCGCCTTCGCGTCGTCTCCCGCTCGTTTCTTCATCGTGTACCGGTGGAGTTGAAAGGCGTCAGTTGAAGTTGAAAGGCGCCGAGGGCGGGTATTGAAAGCGAGGGACCCTGGGCGGAGAGACACGCCGGGAAAAGTCCTTAAGGATCGGCGTTCACCACGCGAACGCGGTCGTATGGGAACCAGTGTATAGAACGCACCTTCATCGTGTACGGTCGACCGGTGGGACCGAGCTTGGGAATCTCCGCGGTCTCGCGCTTGAGCTTGTCGTTCGCGCCGCCGCCGCCGCCGCTGTTGTTGTTGTTGTTGTTCGCGCGACGGCCGCGGTATCCGCCTCGGCCGCCTCGGCCGCCGCGGCCGCCTCGCGAGCCGCCGCGGCCGCCGCCGCGGCCGCCGCCGCGGCCGCCGCCGCCCGCCTCGCCCGAGTTGGCCCGACGCTGCGCGCGGTTCCCTCCTCCTCCGCCGCCGCCGCCGCCGCCCGTCTTAGGAGGTCCCTTCTTTTGCGCGCTCGCGGTGTTCCCCTGCGCGGCGGCGTCGACGCGGTGGCGCGCGGCGCCGCTCGCGAACCCGCGGCGCGCGCCGTACGCGCGGCGCGTCGTCGACAGCGGCGACGGCGCGAGCCATCCGGAGCGCGAGAAGCCGCCGAAGAGGGCGCCGCGCCACGCGATCGCGTCCGGCGCGCGCATCGCGGCGACGCCGTCGCGCGCGACCGCTCTCGCCGCCGGGACGAGGGGTGGGCGGAGAGAATCGCCGGGATTAAAAGTCCTTAAGGATCGGCGTTCACCACGCGAACGGGGTCGCATGGGGACCAGTGTGACATAGAACGACGACGACGAGATGGACCACGTTCGCCGCGTCGCCGCCGCGACGACGCGCCGCGCGACCGCGACGACGCGATCGCCGGCGCCGCTCATGTTCCTCGCGCGGCCGCCGCGGGAGTGGAGCGACGACGGCGCGGGGGCGGGCGTGAGCGCAATGGTGGGCGCTTAGGCGGCGGCGGGGTGATGAGATGATGATGTGCGAGTCGGCGCCGGACTCTTCTTCTTCCCGAGAGCGCGAGCGCGTCGACGTGTCGCCGTCGCGCGATGGCGTCTCGACGCGCGGGGTATCGGACGCGCTGCGCGCGGTCCTCGCTCGCTCGGTGCGCGCTCGACGACGCGGGTGCGATGCGCGGCTCGACGACGATTCGCGCGCGGCGCGGCGCGGTGCGTGTCGTGCGTGCGCGTCGTTCCGTCGCGCGGGGCGGCGTGCGCGCTGGCGACGCGCCGATTCTCTCCTCGCGTGTTTTATCCGGCAGTCCGGGGTTTTCGTCGATGCGGACGCGGAGCTCGAAGCGCTCGCGGCGAGACGCGACGCCGCGAAGGCTGCCGCGGAGGCGGCGCAGAAGGCGTACGTCCGCGCGCTCGCGGCGTCGGTCTCGCCCTCCGCGGACTCCAAG
>Ga0181559_10004690_pt1 | contig 13207 bp, 7 predicted proteins | sample 011ome_21_FD_133752 | JGI IMG/M metagenome (GOLD analysis project Ga0181559, IMG submission 133752) | Coastal salt marsh microbial communities from the Groves Creek Marsh, Skidaway Island, Georgia - 011508AT metaG (megahit assembly) | ecosystem: Environmental > Aquatic > Marine > Intertidal zone...
CCGACGCGGTCGTATGGGAACCAGTGTGAAGGAGAACGCGCCTCGATCTCGTTCACCGCGTCTACGGACATGAACATCGGCCGCGTCGCGATGAACCGCGAGATGAGCGACGAGCCCTGGTTGAACCGCGAGAGCGTCTTCGCCGCGCGCTTCATCGCGCGCAGATCGCCCTCGTCCTCCGCCTCGGCGAACGCGAGCAAGACGTCGTTCTCCAGCTGGTCGCAGTACCGCTCCAGGTTGTCGATGGCGCGCGCGAGCGCGAGCGGTTTCGGTCCACCGCCCGCGTCCTCGCCGCGCTCGCGTCGGCGCGATTTCGCGTCCACCTCGTCCACGATCGACGACGACGACGCGCCCGCGCCGCCGGGCCTGGGCCCCGTCCCCGGGGGCCGCCGGCGATGCACGCGCGCGGCTTCCGCGAGCGCGGTTTTTTTCCGACGCGCGCGTTCGCTCTCCGCCGCCTCCGTCGCCACGCGCAGCAGCCGCTGCGCGAGCCGCGCCGCCTCGGGCGAGCGCGTTTGGTCGTAAAACAGCGGGTCGACGTGAAGGCGCAGATCTTCGAACGACTCGCACGCGTTGAACGCCGCGAGGTGCGTCGCGAGCGACACCGCGTCCGTCGTCGCCAATCGCTGCGCGTCCGCGACGCGAAGGCGCTCGCCGACGCGCCCCGTCCTCGACGCGACGTGCGACACGCGCGTCTCGATCGCGTCGAGCGCGGTGGACAGCGCGCCGACGCCGCTCTTGAGCCCGTCCGCGGCGCGCTCGAGCGCTTTCTCTTCCTTTCGCGCCCTGGCGCTCAGCGACGCCGCGCGCATCGCGTGCACGCGCTCGAGGTTGACGAGCTTCTCGCGCGCGAGCTCGAGTCGGTCGAGCATCGCGCCCGCGACGGGGTAGACGTCGTCCACGGTGACGCGCTCGAGCGGCGTCTCCGTCGTCGGGAGGAGCGGGCGCACGAGCGACGCGACGTACTCGCTCACGGAGAAGTCGTCCGCCTGAAGACGGGACGGAGGGCCCACACAGTGGGGAGGCGGGAGGCGTCGGATAGGATCGGATCGGACGGAGGACGTCGCGTGATGGTGCCGAGAAGCGCGAAGGACGCGATGGATGGATGTTTTGAACGCGCGCGACGGGGATCCGTCCGTCCGCGCGGGCGGTGGGGGGGGAGAGGCGCGCCTTGAACTCGTCCTCCGACGGCGGCCGCGGCGGCGGCGGCGCCATCGCGTCGTTCTGGACCACCGCGGACGCGCGCGCGCGCGCTCCGTCGCCTCGCCTTCAGCGCGGGGCGCGGGGTTCTGGCGTGGAGATCTCGCCGGCTGTCCCGGGCACTCGGCCGGCGCGGCGCGGCGGGTGCCAAAAAGTTTTGTTAGTGGTAGTCGACGGTTCGTCGCTGATCGGCGCGACTCGCCCCCGCGCGCGCCGCACGCGCCATGGACGTGACCCGGGACACGTTCGAGGCTGCGATCGACGCGCTCGAAGCCGCGGTCGCGGACCCGCACTTCGCGTTCTGGAGGTGCGCGCGCGCGCGCGCGCCGCTCCCCCCGTCGATTCGCGCACGGGGTGACTCAGATCGCATCGTGTTGTTTTTATCCCACGCGCGCAGCCGCCCGCCGCCGCGTCCCCGCGTCCCCGCGTCCCCGCGTCCCCGCGTCCCCGCCGCTCACCGTCCCTCTGTTCCCCACCTCGCGCGACCAACGCACCGCAGCTTCGACTGCGAGTTCACCGGCCTCAACGCGGGCGCGCACACCGTCTTCGACCTGCTCGACACCCCCGAGGAGCGCTTCCGCAAAGTCCACGCGTGCGTCCGAGCGTTCGCGGTCTTGCAGTACGGCGTCTGCACCTTCCACTTCGACCCGCGCTCGAGGCGGTGGACCGCGCGGCCGTTCAACTTCTGGCTCTTCCCCGATCACCGAGCCCTCCCGGACGCGAGCGCGTTCGGATGCCAAGCGTCGTCGCTGTCGTTCCTCGCGAACAACGGCTTCGACTTCAACAAGTGCATCCGCGAAGGCGTCCCGTACGTGCCGGCTTCGGAGCGCGCGAGGGCGGAGGCGCGCCGCGATCGAAATAGGGACCGCCCGCCGATCGTGCCGAGCAACGACCGCGACCGTGGGGTCGTGGCCGCGCTCATCGCGGTCGTCACCGCGTGGTTGAAGCTGACCGACGAGAGCGACGACGCGCACGGCGAGCTGGTGTTGGAGCCGACGAACGCGTTTTTGCGCGCGCTGACGTATCAGGCGCGTTCCGTCTGGTCTCGCGCTGCTTCCCGTACGACCGCGTTCGCGTGGTGAACGCCGATCCTCGAGGACCTTTCTTCCCGCGCGCGGCGCGTCTCTCTCCGCCCAGGGTCCCTCGCTTTCAATCCCGACACACCGTGCCGCCTTTGAACTCCCAAGTCTGACGCGCCCCTGAACTCCACCCCGAAATCGCTTCGTCGGGCGATTACCCTCATCAGACGTTGGAGAAGGACGTCTTCGGAAGCGACGATCCGCCGGGGTTCATCGCGATGACGCGGAGGGATTTCCCCGACGGTGTCGCGCGGATATCTCTCAAGCGCGCGACGCCGAGCGAGGTGCGACGCGAGAAGGAAGCCTACGAGGCGGCGAAGAAGCGCGAGGAGGCGCTGTCAGAGGGATTTACGCTCGCGCTTCGGACGTTGGCGAGGAGCGGCGCTCCCGCCGTCGGCCACAACGCGATGTTCGACGTCGTGTTCACGATGGACAAGTTCCTCGCGGCGGAGCCCGGGGGTCTCGACGGCACGTATCGCGGATTCAAGGCGTCGCTCGCGAGCGCGCTCGCGGGCGCGCTGTACGACACGAAGCTCATCGCCGCCGGGTTCGCGCCGGTGATCGCAGCGGTGGCGGGGGAGAGCGGCGCGAGCGTGGACACGGGGTTGGGTCCGCTGTACGAGCGCCTCACGCGCGCGTCCGTGCCGAAGATGTTATCCTCCGGGAATAATAATAACGCACAAGCGACGACGGTTATAGACATTAAAACGAAAAACGGAAACGGAAACGAAAACGGCAAGGGGAAGGCGAAGGCGGTCGGCGGCGGGAAGAAAAACGAAACCAAAGCCAAAACCAAAACCAAAACCAAAAACGCGCGGGCGGACGCCGCGGGCGCGTGCGCGCCGTTCCGACGGTCCGGCGAGAGCGTCCTGGATTGGATCGCGTTCCCCGAGTCGTTCACGCGGTACGACGCCGCGCTCCACGCGAACGCGAGCGGCGACGTCGACGACGACGACGACGCGACGGACGGCGGCGGCGGGTGCATGGCGTTCGCGCACGAGGCTGGATACGACGCGTTCATGACCGGGGTGTGTTTCCTCACGATGACCGTCCACGGCCGGGCGCTCGTGGACGCGGACGGGGACGGATGGATTTCCATCTTCCACGGCGACGGCGACGCGGAGGCGGAGGCGGAGGCGGTCGCCGCGAGACCGCCGCTCTCGCGAACGTCCGTCGGGCTCCTCGGGAACGTCCCGTTCGCCGCCGCGGATGGCGCGGTGCCGACGCAACGCTCAGGCGCGTTCTATACACTGGTCCCCATACGACCGCGTTCGCGTGGTGAACGCCGTTCCTCAAGGACTTTCTCTCCCGGCGTCTCTCTCCGCCCAGGGTCCCTCGCTTTCAATCCCCGTCCACGACGCCTTTCAACTCCAACTGACGCCTTTCAACTCCACCCCGACGTTCGCTCGTATGGAACGACCCTCAGATCTCTCGCGCATGCAACTCATCGGCCCGGACCCGCCGCCGCCGGACCGAAGCGGCGTCTTGTTCCTCACCGACGTCGCGCCGCGGACGTCCGTCGGGACGATCGCGCAGCGGTTCGCCGCCGCGGGTCTCGCCGTGCCGCTGCAGGTGGTCTTCATCGGGCGCGGGGTGTGTCGCGTGGTGACGTCGAAGTCCGACGGCGGCGCGGCGGCGGCGCGAGAGAAGCTGCGAGCGATCGGCCTCGGCGCGGAGATGCTGACGTTGGAGGAGTACAGGGCGCGGCAGGCGATGGACAGGGCGACCGCGGCGGCGGCGACCGCGGCGCTCGCCGCCGCGGAGGCGCGCGCGCTCGCGGAGGAGGCCGCGGGCGTCGCCGGCGGCGGCGGCGGCGGCGGCGGCGGCGGCGGCGCGGGGGCGAAGAGGAAGCGAGAGGACGGCGGGGAACGGCGGACGCGCGCGCGCACCGTCGCGGAGTCGTGCGTCGTCATGTGAGCGCTTCCGCGCGCTCGCTCGGGGGTCGTTTGGGCGCCCCCCTTCTCAATACAAACCTATGCTCGAATTATGTGCTCCTTCAGCTCATCAACGAATAGGTAAGCTGCACGCGAGAACCAAACCAAAAAAATTAATTCCACGGCGGCGTTGGGAAAAATATAGTCCGCGCTGCAAAAGATGCGACCCGGCCCTCGCATCAGCCCCCGCTTCAGGGCGTCGTAGTGCAAGTTCGCCCACTTCGACTTCGCGCCGTCGTCCTCGCAGTCGTTCTTGAACCCCATCGCGACGTCATCGCCGACGAGTTTCAGTTTTTTCCCCGTCGACTGCGCGAGAATCTGCTGCCTCGCCGCGCGTTCCAGGTAGTACAGATCGTCGAACGCCTCCGCGACGGACGCGCCGCAGACGATGATGCCGTGCGACTGATGCATCAAAATCCTCCTGCCGTTCATGACCTTCACGAGGCGTTCGCCCTCGTCGTCGTCTAAGACGAGACCGTTGAACTCGTCGTCGTACGCGATCTCGTTCCAGAACCGAAGCGAGTTTTGATGGCACATCTCGAGCTTGAACCCGCCGTCCTGAGCGTCCGTGCAGCACAGCGCCGTCGCGTACGGCTGGTGCGTGTGCAGCACCGCGACGACGCCTCTCTTGTGGATCGCCTTGTGAATGTGAAACGCCGTGGAGTCGATCTCGCCCGTGCCCTCGAGGACGTCTCCGTTTTCGTTCACGAGCAGAAGGTTCGACGCGGTGACTTCGCTCCACAGGAGACCGTACGGCACGCACAGGAACCGGTCGTTCGTCCCCGGGACCATGACCGTGAGGTGGTTGCATATCCCCTCGTTCATGTCCATCTGGTCGCAGAGGTGGTACGCCGCCGCGAGGTCCACGCGCGCGGCCCACGTCGCGGGATCGCTCCGTCTCTTCGTCCGTCGTCTCGCGTCTCGGTAGATTCGCAGCGCCGTCACCACGCCGACGCCGGCGCAACACGCGCCGGCCACGGCGACGGCCGCGGAGAGTAAGGAGTCCGATGTCGTCGTCGCTCCCATCTTATCGCGTCTCGCGTCGGCGGCGTCGCGCGCGCTGTCGCCGCGCGTCCGCGAAGTGCGCGCTTTCGTGGGTTCGGTCTATTGCTCTTCCAGTCGCATCACGTCTTGTCTTGTCGAACGAACGTGAGCCGCGCGTTCGTCGCCCGTTCCCGCGCATTCATTCCGTTCGCGCGCGCGCGCGCCGCCGCGATGACCGCCGACGACGCCGTCGTGTGCGAGGTCCTCGTCGACGACGACGAGCGCGCGGACGGCGACTCGCTCCGCAAGCTCGAGGCGCTCGTGGACGACCTGACCGTCTCTTCGTCCGCGTCGCATCGCGGCGGCGCGGACGCCGACGACGCCGCCGCGTCCGCTCGCCGCCGCGCGAATCTCATCCTCCTGTGCCGACGCGTCGCCTCGGACGCGCGCGCGGCGGTCTTCGCGCGCGCGCACGGCGCGGAGCCCGTCCTCCTGTGCGCGCTCAACCGCGCGATACGAGACGGCGACGACGCGCTCGCGGAGCTCGTCGGCGACGCGGTCGCCGCGAGCGCGCGATGCGACGGCGGAGACGACGGCGGCGCGACGATCGAGCTGCTCGCCGTCGGCGGGTCGCAGGTGGGCGGCGCGGCGGCGACGCGCGCGCCGGGGGTGGAGCGCGTGCGGTTGCGACGCGCGGGCGTCGACGTGGACGTCCACGAGTCGTCGTGGAACGACGCCGGGCTCGCGTGGCGGATATGGGGCGCGGCGAGGGTGCTCGCGCACGCGGTCGACGCGTCGAGCGGCGACGGCGTCGAGGAGGAGGGAGAAGAAGACGCAGACGGCGGGCTGGTCGACGCGCGCGGGAGGCGCGTGCTCGAGCTCGGCGCCGGGTGCGGGCTGTGCGGCCTCGCCGCCGCCGCGTGCGGCGCGAGGGAGGTGGTGCTGACCGAGGGCGCGCCGGGCGCGCTGAAGGCGCTCGAGCGCAGCGCCGCGGCGTTCGAAGCCGCCGCCGAGGAGGCTCAGACGGAGACGTCTGAAAAAACATCCGAAAAAAAAACCGTGCGCGTCGCGTTTCTCGACTGGAGGGACGACATGGCGCGCTTGGACGCCGACGACGACGGCGCCGCTTCGACGACCGCTTCTTCGACGAACTTCGTGCACAAGCGCGTCGGCGGCGACGACGCGTGGCTGTCGTCTCTCCCGAGACTCGCCGACGACGACGTCTTCGACTGCGTCCTCGGAAGCGACTTGCTCTACGACGCGTCGCACGCCGCGCCGCTCGCCGCGTGCATCGCGCGACGGCTCTCGACCGCGCCTCGCGCGGCCGCGCACGTCGCGCTGGCGGTCCGACGCGGCGAGCTCGCCGCGGAGCTGTGTGAGCGCGCGGGAGAGCGCGGGCTCGTCGCGGAGGCGCGCGCGCTCGACGTCTTCGCGGGCGAGGCGTCGGCGCTCGAGACGCATCAAGGGGGGCACGTGACGCGAGAGGAGCACCCGGAGGCGGAGGCGTGGCGCGCGGCGGGCGGGGAAGCGTTCGCGCGCGGGGACGGGCTGGTCGTGCGCGCGGGGACGGACGAGGGGACGATGACGGAGGCGGTGCGAGGGTTGGAAGGACGCGTCGCGTTGTTCACGTTTCGCCGGCGCGCGTCCCCCGCGCGGCCGCGAACGAACGATTGAGGGTCAGAGTTTATTAGGGTCCCTATGACGCGACGACGCGCGGGGCCAAGCTAGCTATCTTATAGTTCGATCGTCGTCGTCGTCGTCGTCGCGACGAGCTACTCAGTCGCGCTATTCGATCGCGTCGCCGGCGAGTTCGTCCTCGGACCCGGACCCGTACGCGATCTCGCTCGCGGTCGTGGACACCCTCGTCACGCGCGCCGCGAGCGCGCGCGCGGCTCTTCGCAAGTCCATCAACTCGGCGTCGTCGTCCTCCGCGTCGACGCCCCCCTCGTCGACGGCGACGACCACGTCCGTGAGCGCCACCTCCACCACCTGCGCCTCGTAAAGCAGCCGCTCCACCGCGCGGACGCCGCCGCCGACGCCGCCGAGCTCGCACGCGTCGACGTCCGCCTCGAGCGCGCGCGTTCGCGCCGCGAGCGCGTCGATCGTCGCTCGCAACGCCGCCGCCGACGCCGCCGCGCTGCCGCCGCCGCGAATGCGCTTCGGGCTTGGTTCCCGTCGGGACCCGTCTTCGTCGCGCCGCCGCGCGCCATCGCTTGCGGTGGTGCCGTCCGCGAACGTCACGCTCGAGAGGCGGGACTTCGCGACGGGCGGGCGCGGCGGGTCCGCGACGGGCGGCGGCGGCGGCGGCGCGTCGTCGTCGTCCTCGTCGTCGTCCGCGATCGCGCCGGCGGCGACGACCACCGCTCTTCCGCGCGGCTCCCCGCTCTTAGAGTCGTTCCATACGAGCGAATGTCGGGGTGGAGTTGAAAGGCGTCAGTTGAAGTTGAAAGGCGCCGAGGGCGGGGATTGAAACCGTGGGGTGGGCGGAGAGATGCGCCGGGGAGAAAAGTCCTTAAGGATCGGCGTTCACCGCGCCGACGGGGTCGTATGGGGACCAGTGTATAGAACGCGCCTTACTCCCGACGCGCTCGAGCGCGTCCAGGACGTGAAACCCGCTCGTAACCCTGCCGAACACGACGTGCTTTCCGTCCAAGCGCGGCGCGGGCGCGAACGTGACGTAAAACTGCGACGCGTTCGTGTGTCTCCCCGAGTTGGCCATGGCGAGCGCGCCTCTCGCGTCGTGCCGACGCGAGAACGACTCGTCCGCGAACGTCGGTCCGAACACGCTCTCGCCGCCGGTGCCGTCGCCGCGCTCGAAGTCCCCGCCCTGCGCCATGAAGCCCGGGATGATCCTGTGGAAGACGCTTCCGACGTAGTCCAGCGCCGCGTTCGAGTCGGCTCGCGTCGATCGATCGCGGCCCTCGCACAGGCGAAGGAAGTTTTCGCACGTCCGCGGCGCGTCCGAGGCGAAGAGCTCCAAGACGAGCGCGCCGACGTCGACGCCGTCGATCTCGACGCGAAGGCGCGCGCGCGGGTTCAGGTTCTTGAAGACGTCGGATCGCTTCCGTCGCGGCGGCGACGGCTGTCTCGCGGGGGGCGGCGGCGACGGCGACGGCGACGGCGAGCGCGAGCGCGAGCGCGAGCGCGATCTCGTCGTCGGCACCGCGCGCGCGTCGCCGCCGCCGCGGTCTTCGTCGTCGTCGTCGTCGTCGTCGCTGCCTCGCGTTTGCTCGATCTGCCACGCTCGCGGCTTGCGCTCGGCGGCGCCGCGCCCGCCGCGCCCGCGCCCGCGCGCGCCGACGGGGCCGAACATCGCCCGCGCGCGCTGATGGCTCTGCGGAGCGAGCGACGGTTGAGCGCGCCGCGGTCGCGCTCCCGAGTTCCACTGGTAGTGTCTCGTCTCGTGCCGGTGCACCGGCCGCTTTTTTCGGACCGGAGCGAAACTAAAACCAAAAGATCGCCTAAAGATGCGCTTTTTCCTAACAAATGTGTGCACCCCCGCACGAGGAGACTTGCGAGAATGCCGCGGGAGAAGGCCACCTTGAGGTGCTGTCGCGCGCGACGGGCGCACGACGACGAACGAATCGACGGCGCAGTCGCGGACGAACACCTCGACCGCACGGCGTCGACGTCGGGACCGCGCCGCGACGATCGCGCCGCGATAGACCGCGATGTGTGGAAAACCGCAGTCAGGCGCGCGATATCCAGCGAGATGGGGTCCGAGAACGACGACGCCGTCGCCGATCGCGCGCAACTCTACGCCCAAGACGCCGCGCGCGGTCTCGTCGAGCGCGTCGTCGTCGGCGAAGGCGACGAAGGTCACGATCCCTACCGATGGACCGACGAAGGTTTCCCAGACAAGACGGCGCACTCTCTGCTCCGGAGGGGGGTAAATTTGAAGCCGGCGGCTCCCGCGAAGACCAAGACGAAGCCGGCGCGCGCCTCGAGTCCGGTGCCGAGGCGTAGCAGCCCCGCGATCGATGACGTGGTCGAGATTGTCGTCCGAGACGTCGAGGTGACCGCAGCGGTCGCCGCGAATCGCTGTCCGCCGGACACCGTCACCGAGGCGACGACGCGCGCGTCCGGCGTCGTCGTCGCCGACGTCGACGCCGGCACCCTCGGCGTGGAGGGGGCGAGCGCCGTCCAAGCCCCTCCTCGCCGCGATATCCGCGACGTCGAAGACGAGGAGGAGCTGATGTCGTCGTGGCAGACCGCGGCCGAGACCGCCGCGCCGAGCGGGACCGCGCGCGATCCGATCGAGATTGACGCGGACGCGGAAGAGGACGCGGGGGGGGGGGCGTTCGAAGACGACGTCGCGAACGCGGACGCGGACGACGACGGGCGCGAGCGCGAACGCGGAGCGTACGAAGAAGACGGCGACGAGGACGGAGAGGAAAAAGAAGAGGAGGAACGCGTCACGATGCCTCCCCGCGCGCGAGCGCCGCCGCAAGAGCCCGCGCGAACGTTTAAACAACACATCCGATTCACGACGCCGGATCGGGAATCAGATCAGGAACCAGATCGGGAACCGGAACCGGAACACCAAGAACCGGAACCGACGCCGGGACTGCTGCCCCGCGACCGACGCCGGCGCGGAGGAAGCAACGAGCGGAGGGCGCAATCCAAGGTGTGCCGCACCTGCCGAACGCGAAAGACGCCGATGTGGAGGCACGGCCCGGACGGACCGAAGACGCTGTGCAACGCTTGCGGCGTCAGGTGGAAACTCGGGAAGGCCCCGCGGACGAAGCAGGCGCCGAGGAAGCGACGAGCGGAGACACGCCCCGACGCGAAGGACGCGGACGTCGTCGCGAAAAAGCCGCGCGTCGAACCGGAACTGGAGGAGGCAGAGACGCCCCCGTTGGTGGTCGACGAAGTACCCGAATCCGAACGCGCGCGCGCGGACCATCGCGCCGCCGCCGCGGACGCCGCGGACGCCGCCGCGGACGACGACGAAGAGCGCCTCGGCGGAGATCAAGCCGAAACGCGCGTTCGTCGTCGTCGTCGCCTTCGCCGCAAGCGCGACGTCGCGTCCATCGAGGCGCTCGCGCTCGACGAGCACGAAGTACACGACGGGGGGAGGGAAGAGGCGCTGTGGGCGAAATCGCCGTGGGAGGTCGTGAACGTCCCCCCGGACGACGTGAGCCCCGCGCGCGGGGGCGACGCGGACGACGGCGACGGCGACGGCGCGACGCGCGATCGCGACGACCCCGCGAGAAACGCCCTCGACGATTTCGAGCGGAACGAGCCGGAGGATGACGAAGACGAGGAGGAGGAGGACGAAGACGAGGAAATGGAGGAAATGGAGCGTTTCGACGACGCGCCTGAAAACGCGACGAGCGCGGGAGCGAACGCGGCCGAGGGCGCGCGCGGTCAGGGCGACGCGGGGATCGCGGCGGCGTTCGCCCGCGACGCGCGCGAGACGGCGAACGCGATGTTCTCGCATTTTGACGCGGCGTTCGCGCCCTCGGTTGTCGATATTCAGCAGCGGTTGGAGATGATTAAAGTGTTTCAGGCGAGACAGGCGTTGGAGCTCGCCGAGCTCAGCGGGGTGTGCGCGACCATCATCTCTTTTATACCTTCGCATAAGGTTATTAGGAAAACACGACTAGCAGGGGAGGGACGCGGCGCGCGTGGAGGCGAGCCGCGATAGTGTATGATAGTGTATGGTATGTGAGAGGATGATAGTGTATGATAGTCGCACGTGAGAGGATGTAAATAATTTGATGCTCCGAGCTGACGTATACGGCGCGTGTGAAACGTGTTAAAACCAACCGCGATGAGCCCGCGCGCTTCGCGCCTTTTTCCGCGACGCGGCACTCTCCGCCGCGTCTTCCGACGTCTCCGCCGCGTCGTCCGTCGTCTCCGAAAGAGCGAAACATTCACCACCCGCCGCCCGCCCCCGCCGCGCAAAATTCGCTTCGCGCATCACTTCGCTTCGAACCACGTCTTCGCGTAGTTCCCGTCCACGTTCAGGTCCACGTCGCACAAGTTCTCGTGGTCGTTGAACGGGTTCTCCATGTGTCTTTTCACGAGCGCGAGCGCCTCGTCTTTGTGCTCCTCCGGCCCTTCTAAGATGACCTCGTCGTGGATCTGCATCAGAAGCTCGTACCCGATCTCTTTCAAACGCGGGCATCGGTGGATCTGCATCATCGCGAGCATCGCGATGTCCGCGGCGCCTCCTTGGATCGGCGTGTTGATGGACGCTCGCAACGCGTGCTGCCGTCGCATCTCGTCCCTGGACGACGCCTCCGGGAGGTTCCGGTGCCGCCCGAGCAGGGTGCTCACCTTCCCCAACTTGGTCGCGTTCGCGTGTTGGACCTCCTGCCACGCCCTCACCTCCGGTCGGTCGCTGTACCACAAGTTCACCGTGTCCTCCGCCTCCTTCGTGGAGACGCCGAAATCTTTCGCGAGCCCGTGCGCGGTTTTCCCGTACGCGATGGAGAAGTTCAACACTTTCGCCTTCCTCCTCTCCGACGCGAACATGTCCTTCACCAGCGCCGGGCGGTTCGCCTCGTCCTCGTCGTACCCCTCGCTTCCGTACTCCAGAAGACACTTCCCCTCGTCCATCGCCTCTCGAATCTCCTTATACATCCCCATCGCGGTCCGCGAGTGAAAGTCGCCCCCAGCCTCGAACGCCTCGCGCATCGACGCGCACCCCGCCATGTGCGCGAGCAGACGGAGCTCGAGCTGGCCGTAGTCCGCGACGACGAGGATGTTTCCCGGGCGGCACGTGAACGCCTTTCGAATCCCGTACCGGTCCTTCTCGAGCGCGGGCTGGTTCTGAAGGCTCGGCCTGCGCGCGGACAGGCGCCCCGTCTCCGTGTTGATGTTGAGCGCCGTGTGCACCCTGCCGGTTTTCCCGCGGAGGTTATCGCTCTGCAGCGGTATGATGAAGTTCGAGAGGAGCGTGTCGATCGCGGCGACGTCGTTGAGCGCGTCCACGGCGGCGCACGCCTCGGCGCCGTCGTACCCGCCGCCGAACGCGTCGTACGCGGCGCCGCACCTCTTCTTGAGGGCGTCGTTGGTCTTCTCCGCGTCCGTTAGGGCGTCCCAGGTGTCCACGATCTCCCTCGCCGCGCCGGGCCTCCCCGCGAGCGACCTGAGCACGACGGACGACACCGCGGGGAGGCCGGTGGCGGTGTACACCGGCACCGCCAGGTCGCGCTTCGTGACCCCGTGCAGCGTAAACTTCGCGCCCTTCTTCGGGGCTTTGCCCTCTCTTCCGCCCTCGTCCCACGCCGTCCACTCCGGGGAGACCATCGCGAACTCGCGCTCTTTCTCGACGCCGGGTTTGTCCGGCCTCTTGTTCCGCGCGCCGGCGAAGAGCAGCTGACGAACCTGGATGCCGCTTCCGACGTTCATGTGCTCCGCAGCGGGGCACATCTTCATCGCCCACCTCCGGAAGTAATCCTCCGCGACTTTCTTGTCCGCGAGCGCTTGCTTCTCCGCGCCCTCCAAGTGCTTCTTATCCACGAACATCCCCGCGGATTCCATGTCCGTGAGAACCTCGCCAAACTCTCTGAGGTACGTCGTGTAAAATTCCCACAGGTTCGCGCACTCGTGAAACGTCGGCTTGGCGCTCAGACGCGGGCACGCGTCGCAGGAGATCCCCCGGAGCTTCGCCTCCAGGCTCTCGCGCAAAAACCACGTCGCCTGCGCGTCCAGCGCGGAGTACTCGATCCACGTCTCTCGCTGTTCTGGATCGTTTTGAATCTGGTCGATCGGCGGGAGCTCGATCGTCTTCCCGGGGGTGCCGTCCTTTTTAATCTTCGGCTTGCCGAAGATCTTCTTCATCCCTCTCTTCGAGCGGATCAACTCCTCGCCGGCTTCGCTGAACATCTCCCCCGCCTCGGACATCACCTTCGGGTCGGACGTCAACGCCTCGAGGGAGTACCCGCCCTCGAGCTTGCGGTTCGAATTCCACAGACGCGCCATGTGCATCGTGTCCGCGGCGAATCCCGCGAGTTTGATTCCCCCGTGGTTCTCGATGACGTGACGATCGAAGCTGTA
>Ga0181559_10004694_pt1 | contig 13203 bp, 6 predicted proteins | sample 011ome_21_FD_133752 | JGI IMG/M metagenome (GOLD analysis project Ga0181559, IMG submission 133752) | Coastal salt marsh microbial communities from the Groves Creek Marsh, Skidaway Island, Georgia - 011508AT metaG (megahit assembly) | ecosystem: Environmental > Aquatic > Marine > Intertidal zone...
TGATGGAAGATGGCAAGCAGCGGAAACCCGTTATCGTCGCTTGATCCAAGAACTTCCAGAGATTGGCCTGGCACATCGTCGACTCGCGCAATTACTGCTTCGCAAAGGTGAAAGGCTAGAGGCGTGTCAGTTATTTTCAATGCTTTGCGAAGCCGGCAATGTAGAAGAACTTGAACTGAGACACTTGCTGCGACTCAGTCGCCCGTTCTCTGGAATGGAATCAACGGACGAGTCGGCTCCTGTGGGGCACTTGGGCAAAGCACGGTATCACTACGGAGAAAACGATCCTGCCTTAGCCCTAGCGGAATTGACCAGCGTAACCTCGAAAGAATCAGAAGCGTTCGCACTGAAGGGAAGGCTCCTCGCCCTGTCAAATCAGATCAAGGATCTAGAGCAATGGAATGCTCAATCGAGCGACGAAGGTGAACGCTATTCCGATCATTGGTTTGCAAAGGGAATTTACTCACATCACCAAAAAGATTACCAAAACGCGATTCAGTCATTTTGTCGATCGATTGTCATTGATCCAACCGACAGTGATGCCTATCAACGCCTGAGTGTTTCGCTGAAGAGTGACCGACAAACCGAAACGGCAAAACTAGTCGCAAAGCGATCTTTAATGATCCAAGAGACACATGACATCGCACAAGCATTCTCAGAACGAGAAACTCGCGAGCCGCAAACGGTCGCAACACTGTGCCAAATCCTAAAAGAACTCGGACGACCCGTTGAAGCATTGTCATGGCAGGCTGTGGCGATGGTGTACAACCAACGAGAGATGAGAATATCCGATGAACAACTGGCAACACAGTTGCAAGACATTAACCAACAGCGAATGAGCCTGCTACAGAACGGCAACGCCAACGCAACTCAAGATTTCATTTTATGCGGTCTCAACCTAAACTGAGTCATCTCTGCAATCAAGAATGATCATGGCAATCAACCCAAAGATTAATCGACGCGGACAACTTCAACTCGCTTTGGCTGTAGCTATAAACTCTGGAATGCTTGGAAAACAAATACAAGCCGCCCAAAACTCTCCAGCAGCAACGGCACAAAAAAATTATCGCGTCGGAGTGATCGGACATACAGGTCGGGGTGATTTCGGGCACGGCCTCGACCGCATGTGGCAGCGACTAGAGTCAACCACGACCGTAGCGATTTCCGATTCTGCAGGAATTACACACGCACAGGCTCGCTTGCCGGGAATCGATGCTTTTGATGATTACGAAAAGATGCTTCGCGTCACTAGGCCGGATATTGTTGCGATCGCACCTCGGCACATCGACCAGCATCATGACATGTGCATCGCAGCAATCGCCAACGGCGCGAAGGGGATCTATATCGAGAAACCTTTTTGCCAAACACCGCTTGAGGCGGATAGCATCATCGAGGCTTGCAATCGTTCGAATGTGAAATTAGCCGTCGCACATCGAAACCGATACCACCCGGTACTCGAAGTCATACAAAAACTGATTCAACGAGGTGAAATCGGAAAGCCTCTCGAAATACGAGCCCGAGGAAAAGAGGATCACCGCGGCGGTGCTCTCGATCTGTGGGTACTTGGGAGTCATGTGCTAAACGTGGCATGCTTTTTCGCAGGAAGCCCCAAAACCTGTCAGGCGCGACTATATCTCGGCGAGAAACCGTGTGAGAGTGGAGACGTGATTCGTGGAGCCGAAGGTGTCGGCCCAATCGCCGGCAACCGACTTCATGCGCGGTTTGAGATGTCGTCGGGCATTCCACTATTCTTTGATTCGATCGCAAACCATGGATCGCGAGAAGCAGGATTTGGTTTGCAGATCATCGGCAACGAAGGCGTGATCGACTTGCGAATGGATCAAGAACCCCTCGCTCATCTACGAGGTGGTAATCCACAAACGCCGACAAGCATCGCAGCCCCTTGGCAAGTGATCACGACGGCAGGAATCGGCAAACCGGAAACACAATCTGGATTGAGCACGTTCATCAACAGCCACCAAGCCGCCGGCGAAGATTTGATTTCAGCGATTGCGAATCATACGTTGCCAAAATGTGATGCGGAGCAGGGGAGACAAACCGTAGAAATGATCTGCAGCGTCTTTGCTTCGCACCAACAAGAAGGAGCAGCGATTGCTTTACCTTTGGAAAAGCGGGAACACCCTCTCGCACTGCCTTCAAACGGATAACGGCATTTAACGCGAACAAGATTGCATGACGGCAAGGTAGCTCGATCGCCGACAATCAGTCGGTCGTAACCAATGCTGTGTACGCTTCAAAGCAAAGGTCTGCGACGTGCTGATGCCCTATCTCGGTCAGATGAATTCGATCGCTACGAAAACGCAGTGGAAGCTGATCCCATTGATCCGACGATGACCATGACTTCGCAACATCCACGAGAGTCGCAATGTCTCGAGTATCACAAAGCTCGCGGATGACTTGATGATACCGTTCATGAATTTCAGGAATTGCGGCAACCTCGTCGGAATTCATTCGGTAAATTTCACCAAAGAAAGAAAATGCCCAATCGGGAATCTGTCCCGGCAAAAATGCGGACGGTGCGGTGATACACAGCACAGGACAATCGTTCCGCTGGCAGTCGCTAAGCATCGCCTCTAGGTTTTCACGATAATCATCAATGGGAACTCGCACCGGAGACTGATCGGGTGGCACCGGAGGCGTCAGCTTTGCACGAACGGAGTAAAGTAGCCACACAAGTCGAGACATTCCGAGCCAGCTCTGGGCTTCCTCACTGATTTTTTGCCGATTCATTAAATCACGATCAGTCAGTCCATTGAGCGACTTCCAGTGATCATTCCAACCAAAGTAAACCACAACCAAATCAACGTCCCAGTCCCAAAGTGACTGAAGTCGCCGTCGACCTTGCTCGCTGGTGTACCCCGGACAACTTGCGTTGACCACTTCAACTCGTTTTCCCGTTTTCTCCAACAGGCGAGCGAATTGATTGGGGTACAAGTCTTGTCCCAGAAAACTGCAAGAATCACCAATCACACCAACGCGAAACACCCCCTCTGACTTGACCTTTGACTGCGGTGCATCGAGTCGTAATCCATCAATTCCTGTGAAAGGAGTATTTTCGATGGGTCGCCAAAAAAGATTCGGATCCGCCTCAAAAATCGGAAAGTCGGTAAACGGCTCGCCTTCTCGCTCGATCCCGTCTGAATCATAAAGAGGGATGCCCGCGTCATATCCAAATCGCAGCACACCAATCTCCGGAGGCTCACCCAACCTCGCAAGCCGAAGCAAAAACTCCGCCCCAAAAAAAAGAACAAAGACGATTAGTGCTGAGAACAGAATCTTTCTTCGCAATGACAACGCAACCACGACCTTCTGATCCGAGGTGTGGTGCGGATTCGATTTTCTCTTCTTTCGTGACATACTTCGGATCAACGGAGAGACTCACAACGGGGGCATCTCTGTAGTGTAACGTTAACCTAAACGGACATGGCCTGAATTGACACCGCAAGTTGGCAAAGCTAGTTTGAATTACCTTTGCTTATCACCCTTTATCCCAAAACGCTATGGATACCACTCCTTTGGCAAAACCATCGCGATCGCGTTTGATTGCAGCGTCAATCGGCGTCGCGGTGTTTCTAGGATTGGTTTGGTTCATTTGGGGACAGACGGAATCCATCAAGGTTGCGGAAAATGACTGGCCTTGGTGGCGAGGATCGAATCATAACAACATTGGAACAGGTGACGCTGCCACAGAGTGGTCTGAAAGTAAAAACATCCGCTGGAAATCAGATGTGCCGGGTCGAGGCCATGGTTCACCGATTGTGGTTGGGACGAGCGTCTACCTCGCTTCGGCCGACGACCTCACCAAAACACTCTCTCTGTACAGTTTTGACAGAGCAACCGGTGAGCCGAAATGGGAAACGCCACTGACCTCGGGTGAGGCGATGCACAAGAGCATCAAAAACACCTACGCATCTTCCTCACCTGCGTGTGACGGTTCTTCGATTTTCTATCCTTGGATCTCGGATCAACAACTATGGTTAGCCTCGGTATCGGTCGACGGAACTCTCAACTGGAAGAAACCCATCGCGCCGTTTATCTCGGAGCACGGATACGGTTCATCTCCATGTCTCTACCAATCCCTCGTCATTATTCCGGGTGACAACTTAGGAACTAGCTACCTTACCGCCGTTGATCGCCAAACCGGTAACATCGTCTGGCAAACTCAAAGATCAGCAGGTGGAAGTTACACAAGCCCGGTGATCCATCCATCCGCAGGTCGATCGCAACTTATCATGAGCGGCCAGAATTCGGTGGTCAGTTATCATCCAGCAACAGGTGAAGTCCTATGGCAATGCGAAGGACCGGGACTAAGCACCATCGGAACTGCGAGCTTTAATGACAGGTTGGCTTTTTTTACTTGTGGTGCATCGCCAATGATCGCAGGTGTTATGGCCATCGAAATGAATAGCGGAAAAATCGTTTGGCAAGCCGATGCAATGGCCAATGTCCCCTCGAGCCTACTAGTCGACGATTCCCTCTTAGTTGCTGAAGATCGTGGCACCCTTGTTTGCTATGACGCCAACAGCGGACAAAAAAAATGGAAAGAGCGGATTGGCGGCAACCTTAGTGCATCACCGGTGGCGGTCGGTGATAAAGTATTTTTGCCTCAAGAGTCGGGTATCGTCTCGGTCTTTGAGGTTGGTGATTCATTGAAAAGGATCGCTGAAAATGATCTTGGTGATGGCGGCTTCGCGTCGCCGGTTATCATCGGCGGTGAGATGTTCTTGAGAACGGAACACTTCTTGTACTGTATTGCAAATGATCCACTCGCTGACTGAATCAGTCACCGATTCAAGGCTCTAGCCCAATATTATGTAATTCCCTAATCACTCCAGTTGAACTTAACCATAAACCGAATCCTCACCAAACAAAAAGCGATGCTAAGCGTTTTGCTGATTCCAAGGCAGATGCGTCATCATCCACTCTCTTTTCACTATTCGATCCCATCACGCAGGTAATTCGGTGTCTCCTTCGAAACCCCGACCACGAACGAATCACCGCAACAATCGCCAACAATCTGCCGATGGCTCGACGACAGTCACGGATTCGGGTCCATCAAACCGGAATACTCCTCAAAATCCAGGCGGTAAATCCACTCGTTTCGGTGTTTGGCTATTAGTGGTCATCGGGTTGATCGCCGGCGTCGTCTTTCAAATGCGACGAACATCTGTGGATTCGAAACCTGTACCGGCGGCACAAGTCGATCCATCGCTGATCCCACCTACCGGACATGCGGGACCAGCGGCGTTTTCGACATCAAGATCGAATGTTGCGATCTCTCCAGATGGCTCTTTAACGGCTTGGGCATTCGACTCGAATGAGCTAACGGTTTGTCTCGGGTTATGGGATGACGAAGAGCCAGATCTCAGCCAGCAAATCACGCTCCGCGGTCACACGGAACGCATCCATCAAATTGCCTTCTCTGGATTTGGCAATCTCATCGGGACCGCAGGAAAAGACGGGGTTGTAAAAGTATGGGAAACAGGCAGTGGACAGGAAATCGTATCGCTCGAGGATCACGATGGGCCTGTCAATGCGGTGACGTTTTCGCCGGACGGTGTGTCGATGGCAACCGGAGGCGAAGACGGAACGGTGCGACTTTGGGATGCCTACGGTGGTCTACCACTCGCCACGCTCTGCGAGCTTGCATCGCCAATCACCGCACTCGCCTACAACCCCAAAGGCAACTGGCTCGCTGCGGCAAGCAGAAAGGGGTCACTGCAGATTTGGGAGATGGAAACGGGGCGCAAAGTCCTTGAACTGCCGCGCAACGATTCTTCTCCGATCGACCGAATCATGTTCTCGCCGGACGGTGATCAACTGGTGGCTTCTGGGGATCCATCGCGTCTCGAGCGTTGGCGAAGCGGAGATGGACAAACGCTACCGACGATTACATTAGAAGGTAACCAAATCCTCGGCTTTGCTTTTTCGCCGGGAAGTGAAGCGATCGCAGTAAGCGGTATTGACCGGCGTCTGCTTGTCACCAATCTCAAAAATGACTCCATACTCGCAGATATCAAAACTCCCGAAATACCACTTCTGATGCAATATGCAGGCGACGGTGTTTTGAGGTGGTCAAAACTGTCTCGCGACGACATCGCCAAAATGGGCGAGAGAGATTTAGCCGCTAGCCTGGCCGCTCTCTCTGGTTTAGCAGAATCAGCGATCGATGGCTTTGAGGCACCGGACGGATTGGAATTCAAAGTGTTCGCGGATGAAACAATGGTTTCCAATCCTGCCGCAATCTGCTTTGACGAACAAGGCGCAATGTATATCGCAGAAACGTTTCGCTTTGATACCGAAGTCAGTCTTGGTTACGCGGGGAGGGAGTCTTGGCTTTTGGATGATCTCAAAAACCAAACTCCAGCAGATCGATTGGCAATGTATGAGAAGTTTGCAGCAAATCGTGATGGTGGGATGACCACGCACACAAAGTTCTCGGAACGCATCCGTCGCCTGGAAGACACCAATCAAGATGGGAAGGCAGACAAGTCGACAATCTTCGCTGATGATTTTTGTGAACCCCTCACTGGCACCGGGACTGGGCTTCTGAGTGTTGATCATCAAATCATCTACACCTGCATTCCCAATCTATGGACTCTGAGTGATCGTGATGGAGATGGAAAGTCAGATAAACGAGAAGCAATCCTCACGGGATTTGGTGTAAAAGCATCCTTACCACATGGTCTGCACGGTCTGACACGCGGACCGGACGGCAAAATTTATTTTTCCATCGGTGACCGCGGTTTTATGGTAAAGACCAAGGAAGGCTCAACGCTACACACCCCCTCCACCGGCGCGATCCTACGGTGTAATCCCGATGGCACCGAACTGCAACAAATCGCGACCGGCTTTCGCAATCCGCAAGAGCTTGTGTTCGATGATTACGGAAATCTTTTCACCTGTGACAACAACTCAAATCAAGGCGATCAAGCGAGGCTAATCTACGTGATGCCGGGGATTGATGCGGGATGGGAGATGGCTTTCGAAACCATGCCTGCAGATTACCCTCTTGGCCCGTGGAATATGGACCAACTTTGGCAGACTACCGAACAACATGGTTCAGCGGCGGTGATCCCGGCGTTAGCACACATTGGAATCGGACCTGCGGGATTCACCCACTATCCAGGTGTTGGCCTACCCAACCGCTATCAAGATCATTTTTTTCTTTGTGATTTCGCGGATGCCCCTGAGACCAGTGGGATTCGCAGTTTTGCCCTGAAGCCACAAGGCGCTGGATTCTCGGTCGTGGATCAACACACCTTCGTGGGGAACATCTTACCAACGGATATCGAATTTGGTCCTGATCAAAATATCTACATCACGGATTGGATCCGGGGCGCAGACAGTGATGGCATGGGAAGGATTTATTCGGCAAAATTCCAATCGAAAATCAATGAAGATTCCGTATCCCTAAAGGGGAACTGGCTAACCCGAGATATTTCTAACTTACCGATCGAGCAACTCGTCGACAAACTTGAACATCCTGACCAACGATACCGCCAACGAGCGCAATTTGTTTTGGCTGACCGCGGAGAAGCCTCGATCGATTTGTTGATTCGGACACTGCAAACAAGCGAGAATCAACTAGCGAGAATTCACTCGATTTGGGCACTGGGCATGATTGCGAAACAGAGCCCCGCCCAAAAAGAATCCTGCATGAGATCTGTCATGGATCTGCTAACGGATTCAGATTCTGAAATTAGAGCTCAGTGCAGCCGTGTACTTGGTGAGGTTGCATGGCAAGAATCGGCCCAAAAGCTGATTGATAAACTTGCAGACTCCGATTCTCGCGTGCGAGCAATGGCAGCCCTGTCACTGGGCGAATTGAGGGCAAGCGAGGCTACCGATGCTTTGCTTACCGTCTTGCGCGCCAATGCAGACGCTGATCCATTCCTTCGCCATGCTGCTTCTTGGGCTTTATCAAAAACCACTTCCCTTGATGAACTAGAGACCAAGTCGAATGACCCCGATCGATCGGTTCGACTTGGCATTTTACTTGCCATGCGAAGAATCGGTGCCGCATCGGTTACTCGCTTCCTCGATGACCCTGAAACAGAATTAGTTCTTGAGGCAGCGAGGGCAATTTACGATCTACCGATCCAGTCAGCATTGAATGATTTGGCGAACCATCTTTTGATCGGTCCAGATTTGGAATCGTTTCAGCGTCGATCCATTAACGCCAACCTGAAATTGAGGGACGAAAATTCTGCGCATCGTCTAATCGACTTGATAGATCGTGAGGATGTACCAAGCTCGACCAAGAGCATTGCGATTCAGGCAATCAAGAACTGGACCCAGCCGCCGGAGCGAGATCCAGTCATGGGAACCATTTGGTTAGATGATCAGCCATCGGTTCTCGAAACGGCAAAAACATCGGCGGCAAATGTGATTGAACCATGGCTGCGTGAAACGCTACAAGAAAAATCGCTCGATTTGGATCACGAACTGATGCTTGCTGCAGAATCTCTCGAGATCGAGGTCGGTGATGCATCGTGGATCATCGATCCGCAACGTGACCCTAGATCAAGACTCTTGCTACTCAACCGATTAGCAGATAGCCAATCGAACGAACGAGACCTTGCTATCCAGAATGCCTCAAAAAGTGAATCGTCGATTCTTCAGATCCGTGCGGCAGAACTTCTTTCCGTGAAGGATCCGGATGGCGCAACCAAGATCCTGATCGATCTGCTTGGATCGGGTAATGAACGGGAACAGCAGCGAGCATTGACCGCGTTGGGCGAAATCAATTCACCTCAGGTGGATCAGTTACTTGTCGGTATGCTTCATACGTTTTCGTCAGGAGGCATCGCACCCACCATCAAATATGAGGTTCTATCGATCGCGAATGAGCGTCAATCACCGAGTGTTCAACGAGCTCTTGCAAACGTCCTCGGTTATCTCGGCCAACAAACTAGCCTTGCTGCAAAATATCAAGCGGTTTTACAGGGTGGATCTGCTGAGCGAGGTCGTCTTCTTTTTGAACATCACACGGCGTTACAGTGTGTACGCTGTCATCAGATCGATGATCTCGGAGGAAGAGTCGGACCTAACCTCAGTAACATTGGCGGTCGAGTATCACGAGAGTACCTTCTGGAATCGCTTCTCGATCCTGAAAAACAAATTGCAAAAGGCTATGAAGGAGTCCTTGTTGCACTTTCTGATGGCAGTACGGTCAGCGGTGTGATTGAATCGGAAACGGATTCACAGTTGCAATTAATGAGGCAAGATGGATCAACGGTCCAAATTAAAAAAAGTGAAATCACCCAGCGACGAGGAGGAAGATCTGTCATGCCCAACAACTTACTTGAGCATGTGAACTCTTCCGACTTGCGAGATTTACTTGAATATCTAGCAAGTAGAAAATAATCTCGCGATTCAACTTGTAGCTCTACAAGCGTGACCGAAAACAATCTAATCAAAGCGAGTGTGATCGACGCTCACCGCTTTTCCGGTCGCACAGACGCACGATTTCTACTCGCATCATGGACTGGACGGGAACACGCTTTTTCTCAGCGTATTAAGGAATCGAAACGGAAGGTAAGGCGGAGACTAATAGTCGAGCGACAATTTGGTGCCCCTCGGCGGTCAAGTGGGTGTCCATGGGCTGATACACCATTCGTCCTTGAGCGGTTTCTGCCAACAAAGCTTCGGTGGCATCAACAAATGGAACCTCAAGTCGTTCACAGAGTTGACTTAAGTGGTTAGACAGTCGCACTGGAACTGGAAGCTCCCATCCCTCAGGTAGTTGATGTTCCAAGCGAATCACTCCATCAGGAGAATCAATTTCAAGCGGTGCAAAGTCGCAGTACTTACCCATCACCCTAAGCTTGCGAGGAATCAGCAAGACAACTAAAGAGATTCCTTGATCTCTCAGTTGTTTTGCTCCACTTGTAATCGAATACTCCATTACCCGCCAACCTGGGTGTCGATCCGCCTCTGGCAAGAAAGACATCTCGAACCGCATCGTGTGCACTTGATCGTCTTGATCGATGAATTCACCTCGGAATGGCCACCGATCCGCCATCGGGACCAAGGCATCGTAAAGAAGTCGCAGTGGTGATGGCATTCGTTTGGGGACCGAGCTTGCAACCGAACGATAGCCCGGCAAAACATCCGGTCGACCTGCCTGCTGCCATTCGACAAAGAACATGGAGTCATCAAGATCGTTTGTCTCCGCGATCTGCCAAACGACTGTAGATGGCTTGCATGTCATGCCAAATTTTTCGAGCACCACAAGTTCGGCAGGAGGCCCGTAACCAGCGATACCGAGGTTGCGTGTGCGAAGCTTGGTTGCATCTTCAACCAATTGCACGAACGTTTGCTCGATTGGAATATTACCGGCCTCTGTGAATGAGTCGCCTATAAAAACACATTCAGCATCCTTTCGATCCACGGCATTGCGAAAGCCTTGCCAGTCAGTCTGAAACGTGACCGTTCGCGCATAAGGATCTGGACTATCCGTTTCAATGGCGAGATCACCTCGTGATGGACCGGTCCATTCGATCCCAGGGGGTCTTAACCACGGTAAATCCGGATCATTCTTTAACGCTTGGCCGGTGGAGAGGTACCAAGGATTATCGGTTTGAACGAAGGCCGGTAAAAGACTAAAGGCGATCTCGACAGCAACCAGAGCCACAGAACCTCCGATTCCGACAGCTCCCCAACGGAGTCCGAAATACCGACGGTGCTGCTGCGGGCAAATCAGGATCGGCGCGATGATGATGCTCAAAAAAACGGAGATCAGCAAAAACACAAACCTCCCATAGCTCAGCCGATCCTCCTCGGTGGGCAAATTGAAAGAAATCGCGAAAAGCGCCAACGCGATCAATCCGATGAAAAAAGGCAAGAATCGACGACGAAACATGATGTTTTATCAAACCCCTTGATGTAATCTCCCGCAGTCATCCCTGTGACGAAATCGGTCAGCGATTTTCAGCGGAGCTTACGAAATGAGCTTCGCGTCCCCATCTATCCTAAGAATTGCGAGTTTTTCACCTAACCCCAAGAAAAGAAAAACTCCCCGATATTGCCATAAAGGTTATTTCGCGAGCGTATCAACCGCGACATCATTCGGAAACACGTGGAATCCCTTGCATCGGTGCTTGCCTTTCGGGGGGGGCTACGTCAACATAGAAACACTTTGCGGATTGTTTTTACTACTTTAAGAAAGGTTATCTAGAAAGATGACACGTTTACTACTTGGATTTCTTTGTGCGTTTATGTTGACTTTTGCGGTTGGTTGCGGCGGAGGCAGCACTGAGCCTACCGTTATCACTGGCGATCAGACCGATGAGCAACTCGAGCAACAAACCGAAGATTACGAAGCCGAAATGGAAGGTGAAACGATCGAAGGTGATGGTTGATCCACCGCTTGTTTGATCTTTAGCATGCTTGACCATCGATTGATTTCTATCCAGCTTAATCAATCAATCGCTTGCTAGATTAGCAGGTTCGACAGCTTTTCGAATCGCGAATAGTCGGTCTTATTATGAGCGCTAAACGACGTCGAGAGAGCAGTCGCCCTGGTGCGGATTCCCAAACTACCTTCGGGAGTGTTTCGAACGCTAACAACGCTTCGTCAACGCTCCACAGCGGTTTTAAGCCAACATTTAAAGTGCTGCTTAGCCTGATATGCTTTGCAGCACTTTTTTTACGCACCATCAACGTCTTGCAAACCATCGAAACCCCGACTGCGATTAGGCTTCTCGGTGATGCAAGGGGGTATCATGAATGGGCGGTAAGGATTGCCGAGGGCGACTGGTATGGGAAAGAAACGTTTTATCAGGCGCCTCTATATCCGTACGTGCTTGCAGTTCAGATTAAATTCCTTGGCAGCGGCTACACGGCGCTTCGACTTTTTCAGGCATTACTAGGTTGCCTTTCTGTCGCTGCGATTGGAATCGCTGGTAGAAACTTCTTCCGCCCATCCGTTGGTTTGATTGCCGCGAGTCTTTATGCCGTTTATCCGGCGGCAATTTATTTTGACGGCATCATCCAAAAAACGTCGCTCGCATCTTTCCTACTTTGCTTATTACTTGCAGCGATTTCTGTTTTGTATCAAAGGCTAATCGATGAATCGATGGTCAATGAAAACAAACGAGTTCGATTGATGATCCCAAGTGGTTTAATTGGAATCGTCCTCGCGTTACTGATGCTAACACGCGAAAACTCAATCCTGTGGGTCCCCTTGTTACCTTTGTGGATCGGATTGACGAAAACCCTAAGCCTTAGAGACAGAGGTAAGTTGGCCGGAAGCTATCTGTTTGGATTAGCATTGATCCTCTTTCCTGTCGCAGCCCGCAATGCATCTCTCGGAGGGGAATGGTCACCGACAACCTTCCAAGCCGGCCCCAACTTTTACATCGGTAATCATCAAGCATCCAACGGACTCTATCGGCCGCTGGTACAGGGACATGAAACACCTATGTACGAACGAGCGGATGCGCAAAGACTCGCAGAAGATGCGATGGGCCGTGCACTTACTTCGAGAGAAGTTTCGAAGTTTTGGTTTGGCGAAGCGTGGAAGGAGATCTCTCAATCCCCGTCGTCTTGGATTGAATTAATGGCGATCAAGAGCCTGATGGTGATCAATCGTTTTGAAGTGCCCGATGTGGAATGCTTTTACATCTACCGTGAAGATTCTTTGCCACTACAAATCTTTGGCTATGTTTGGCATTTTGGAATTCTCTTTCCTTTGGCGGTTTGGGGGCTGACGATCCGAACGACACAGCGACAACCACCTTGGATCCTCCATGGGTTATTGTTGATCATGGTCGCTGCGATCGTCATGTTTTTCATCCTCGGCCGTTACCGACAACCGCTCGTTCCCATCGGCGTTCTGTTTGCTTCACTCGGCATCTTAGACATCGCAAATAGAATTCGCGACCAAAACTGGACGTCGATTCGAATACCGTTAGGTGGATTCATCACTTCATTAATTTTTTGCAATCTTCCCGTACATGATGAATCAATGCTGCGAGCAAGTTCGTATATGAACATGGGTATCGCTGCGGGGCAGGCCGGAAACTTAGGTGTTAGCATCCCTGCCCTCTACCGTGCGATTCAATCTCACCCAGAAATGGTTGAAGCATACGTCAACCTCGGTAAAGCAATGGAGATGAGTAACCGCCCAGAGGATGCGATCCAGTGCTATGAAGCAGCGTTGGAGTTAGAGCCTAA
>Ga0181559_10004695_pt1 | contig 13203 bp, 6 predicted proteins | sample 011ome_21_FD_133752 | JGI IMG/M metagenome (GOLD analysis project Ga0181559, IMG submission 133752) | Coastal salt marsh microbial communities from the Groves Creek Marsh, Skidaway Island, Georgia - 011508AT metaG (megahit assembly) | ecosystem: Environmental > Aquatic > Marine > Intertidal zone...
CGAGATCTCGACGCCGCGACGCAGATCTGGTTCACGCGCGCTCGCGGTTCGCGATGGCGGAGTCGGGCGCGACGAAGGTGCAGCTGCACCTGTACGATCTCTCCCAAGGGATGGCGCGCGCGATGTCCGCGCAGCTCCTCGGCAAGCAGATCGAGGGCGTGTGGCACACGGGGATCATCGCGTTCGGCGAGGAGTGGTACTTCGGAGGCGGCATCCAACGCGGCACCCCCGGGTTCACGCACTTCGGCCGGCCCTTGCGAGTGCTGGACCTCGGGGAGACGCACCTGCCTCGCGAGGTGTTCGAGGAGTTCCTGGTGGACATCGCGCCGCGGTTCACCATGCAGACGTACCACTTGCTGCGCCACAACTGCAACAACTTCTCGGACGAAGTGGCGCAGTTTCTCGTCGGCGAGGGCATCCCGTCGCACATCCTGTCGCTCCCGGACGAGGTCCTCAGCACGCCGTTCGGCCAGCAGCTCATGCCGATGCTCTCGATGATGGATGCGCAGATGCGCACCGCCTCGGAGGGTGCCTCGGTGGGCGGGTTCGGGAGCGGCGCGACGTTCGCGGCGCCGCCGCGGAGCTCCGCGGACCTCGCGCCGGCGGCGCCGGAGCCCGCGCTCGCTCCGGCGGAGGCGGCGGCTCCGGCGGCTCCGGCGGCGGCGCGCGAGGCGGCGGCGGCCGCGGCGGAGACGCGCGCGGCGGACGCGAAGGCGGCATTGGAGGCGACCATCAAGGCGGAATTCGCGAAACTCGTCGCGCAGGGTATGAGCCCGAACGAAGCCGCGGCGGCGGCGGTGCGCGCCGCGCGCGAAAAGGCGGACGCGTAGTAGAGGCGCGAAAGCGTACACCGTTTTTTTTTAGTATGCCATAATGAGCTACCTATGCCTAAATACAAGTCTAATACACGTCTATCTATATGCGTCACATCAGCGCGGCGTCCGCCCACGCCGCGCCGTCGCAGAAGCTCGCGCGCACGGGCTCGGTGGCGAGCGCGGGCGCGTCCCCGCCGCCGTACCCAAGCCCGCCCCCCAGGCGCCAGTACGTGGGCGCGACGCCACCGGTGCGCAGCGTGATGGTGGTGGCGTTGCGCACGTCGATGTCCACGCGCGCCTCGCTCGCCACCACCGCGGCGTACGCGAGCACGCCGTCGCGCAGCACCTCGAACCGCGCGCCGCACATAGGGTTCGCGTCCGTGCACGCGCCGCAGCCTCCCTGCTGCACGGGGTGCCAGAACTCGCGCACGATGCCCGGCCGCGCGGTGAACCGCGTGAACCGCATCTCCTTTCGCCGCATCGTCGTCAGGTTGAACGTGATCTCGGCGAAGGGCGTCTCGATGGCCGCGGCGTCCTCGGCCACCGGGGCCGGCAGGGGAGGCGGGAGCATGCCCAACCCGGGCACGACGTCCGAGTGCACGCGCGTCTCCAGGCACTCCTCCTCGCGCACGCCGAAGACGGTGCGGCAGGGCTCCTCCGGGTACAGGTGGATCTGAGACACGTTTCGCGACGCGAAGCCCGAGCAGTCCGAGCACACGGCGTTGCGCCACGCCGTCGCCTCATCGCCGACCGTCGTCGCATTCGCCTCCGCATTCGCGTCGAGCTCTCCGGCGCTCTCCGGGAAAATCTCGCTCTCCGGGAAAATCGTGTAGCACTCGCCCTTGTCGCCGGTGATGGCGTTGGCCTCGGGGCAGTGCTCGCCTTCGGCGCTCGATCCGAGCGCGACGCCCAGCATGCACGAGAGGTACAGCGGCGCGACGCGCCGCCCCGCCGAGTCCACGCGCGCGTCCATCGCCGCGTCCTCGCAGGTGGTGGACGCCAGGTACAGCGGCCGCAGCACGCACCCGTCGAACGCGTCGGGCAGGTAGTTGGTCTCGCACAGACAAACCCCGGTGACAAAGTCGCACGCGCCGTGCCCGGCGCAGTCCTTGGGGCAGTACGTGAACTCGCACGCGGCGCCGAAGTACCGGTTCGCGCAGTAGCACTGCCCGGCACCGTAGTCGCACGCGCCGTGGCCCGTGCACTCCACCTGCGCCTCCCCGAACAGAGAGAGCAAGTGCCGCTCGCGCTGCTCGAGCGCGCGCAGCTCCTCGGGGAACTCGCGCGCGCGCGTGGCGACGCCGCGGCTAGGCGTCGCTTCGGCGTAGAAGGGGTCCGCCGCGCGCGCCGCCGTGGCGTCGTCCGAGGCGCCGAAGACCACGTACGCGACGCCCTTGGCGGCGGCGGCGAGCGAGAAGGCGTCCCCGGGGATGCTCCCCAGCGGGGGCGCGTCGCCGTTCGTCGGGGACAGACGCACCTCCGTGACCTGCCATCCGTTCGCCTCGTACTCCGCCGCGAAGCTCGCCTCGCCGCGCGAGACGTCCACGCCCTCCTTGACCAGGTACCGCTTGGCGCACGGCTGCAGCGAGCAGTCCGCGCCGAAGAACGGGTACTCGCACGCGCACTTGCCTGTGCCGCCCACGCAGTCGATCTCGCCCGTCTCCACGTCGCGCTCGCAAATCTGCTGCGAGTCGCACGCGCCGCGGCCGGAGCAGTCGTTCGGGCACGAGACGTGCGAGCAGTCCAGGTTGCCGTGCCCCGGGAAGCACCGGCACACCGGTGGGAACTGCGACGTGTCGCAGGCGCCGTTGCCCACGGCGCAGTCGTTGGCGCACCGGAACGCGTACGCCGCAAGCTTCCTCTCCAGGCCGAGCAGGATGTTGGCGAGGCCGCCCTGGTTGTCGCCGCCCGCCAGCGTCGCGTCCGTCGCCAGCTCCGCGGAGAGCGACGCCACCGCCTCGCGCCGGTGGTAGGGGATGTCGTCCGCCGCCAGCACGCGGATGGACGCCGGCCGGAGCTCGCCCTCCGCGGGCCACGGCCACGCGTGTGGCACGTCCATGGAGACGGAGATGTTCACCTCGGGCAGCGACCCCGCGGCGTCGTCGTCGCCGCCGACGCCGCCGACGCTGGCGACGATGGTCAAGCCCGAGCTGGTGGGTTGCCAGACGGCTTCGTACCGCGCGGGCAGGGTCTGGAACTCCTCCCAGCGCTTGGCGTAGGAAGCCGCGCGGCGCGTCACGCTCTCCACCAGACCCAGCAGGTCCTGCGACTCGAGCGCCGCGCTGATCAAGTCCACGTGCGGGATGTCCGGCGGCTCCATCACCGCGTCCACGAAACGCAACCCGCCGTCGTCCAGAAGCAGGTACAGGAAATGCGTCGCGTGGTAGCCCCCGAAGTCGCACGAAACCACGCGCGGGTGCCGCCACGAGTCGTCCGTCGCGTTCGAAGGCGAGCTGTTGGCGTCGTACGCCAAAAGCTCCGCGTTCGACCCCGACGCCAAAAGCTCCGCGTTCGACCAGCAGGACGTGGGGATCTCCACCACCATCTCCAGGTCGTTGAGCCGCCGCGCGGTGAGCGCGTACCCCGGGCCGGGCACGGTGGGCAGGAAGCCCCCGTACGCGTGCCCCGAGCCCGAGATGAGGTCGTTCGACGCGCCCGGCCCGCCCCCGCCCGCGGGCTGCCACATCACCGTCGTGCCCCGCGCGGAGTTCTCCATGAAGTCCTGCAGCTGCACCATCCAGCCCTCGGGGTTGCCGCCCACCAGGCTGGGCTGCGACGCGCGGTTGCGCGACACCTGCAGCTCCTGCGCGCGCACGCCAGCCTCCAGCGCGCTGATCAGGTCCATCATCTCGTCCGCGACGCCGGACGCGCGCACCGCCGCGACGAGCGCGCGGCTCTCCGCTGAGTCCACGCGCGTTTCCTGCAGCAGGTTCGTTAAAAGCGTGCGCGCCGCCGCCGCCGCGGGGTCGCGCGCGGTCCAGGGGAACACCGTCGCGTCGTTCGCCTTGAGCGCCATCGCGGCGAGCGCGGGCCCCGCCTGCAGGTGGTAGGCGTCGCGCTGCGCTGCCACCCTGACCGCGTTGATCTCGCGCAGGGTGGGCCAGTGGAACGAGCGGTCGGCTTCTAAAAGTGGCGAGTCGTTCGGCAGGACGTGCACGATGAACTCCTGGTACACCACGAACGTGTAGTCAGAAACCGCGAGCCGCACGAGGTGGAACCCGCCCTCGCGGCACCGGTCGACGGCGGGGTGCCACTGGTCCGAGCGGCAGTTCACGTCCCCGCGCAGGGGCGTTCCGGAGATCACCTGCGTCGCCGGGTCGAAGCGCATGAAGCTCGGCAGGACGTCCGCGGTGTAGAAGAGCTCGTCGCCGTCGTCGTCGTCCGCGGCGGCGGCGGTGTACCGGTACTGGCTGTCCTCGCGCGCCTCCGTGACGGGCACGGAGATCCAGTACGGCGCGTCCAGGTACGTGAACCCGCGCTTCGGGACGCCGGCTTCGAGCGACGCCTCGCCCAGCCGACACGCCGAAAACGGGTACTCCGCGCTCTCATCGCCGCAGTGGCCGGCTTGGTGCCCCCCGAACGGCCCTTGCTGCAACGTGCGGTCGTAGTCGCCCACCACCACGGACACCGTCACGCCGTGGCCCTCGCCCGGCGGCGTGATGCACGTCAGCGAGCCGCGCTGCGTCATCCCGAGCGACGTACACTCCTTCTCGCCGATGAACACCACGATCCCGTCGGCGGAGTTCCCGAAGTTCTCGCCCACGATCTCGATGAGCGTACCCCCGGCGCGCGGGCCGCCGATCGGCGTCACCGACTCGATGGTGATCCACGCCGCGGGAACCACGAAGTTGTCCACCGCGACCCACCCCCAGTCGCCGGCGCGGTAGTCGTACACGTCGAGCGTGAACTTCTCGCCGCGGAACCCCTCCAGCTCGGCGCCGGTCCAGCCGAGCGTCTCCCAGTGCCGCCTCGCGCGGATGGGCTTGACCGCGAGCCTGCTACCGTCGGAGATGCGCGTCAGCGCGACACCCAGCACGCCCTCGCCGTCGCTGGCCAGCGGGAACGTGCTCCGCGGCATCTCGGGCACCGTCGAGTCGCCGCCGTTCGCCTCGAAGGTCAAGTCGCCCATGCCCAGCACAAACGGTACGGACTTGACGTGCAGCAGCCCGTGCGTGTTCTCGCGCCTGTCCCAGGGGTACGCCGAGCACAGCTGGTACGTCCCAGAGAAGGCGTCCAGGAAGCAGTGCTTCTTCACCGCGAAGTTGGGCATGCCCGCGCTGACCAGCGCCCAGTACGGGTAGAACGTCCCCTCCTCAAACCCCCACCGCAGCGGCGCGCTGTCGTACCTCTTCTGGTAGTACGGCTCCAGGCGGTCGCGCCACTGCGCGGGAGGCAGGCGCTTGCCGGAGACAGAGAAGAGCAAGTTATCGGGATCGTTCGCCTCGTCCGGGGTTCGAATCCCGCCGAGCGGAGGCAGGTCGTAGCACTCGTACCCCATGGCGAGGTTTTCGTCGTAGCTCAGCTTGTAGTCGCACCCCTCGTCGGCGACGGGCTCATCCGGCGGGCCCAGCGACGCGCCCCGGTACGCCCACTGCTGCGGCCCGAAGCCCGGCGAGCCCTGCGAGCCGTACGGCGACCCCGCGGGGAGGTCGCTCGTGCACCCGAGCTCGCGGAGCTGCGAGCGTTCCAAGTTTGGCCCGCATCGCCGCAACGAGGAGCTGTACAGCTGACTCTCTTTCGTGCCCGGACCCGGAAACTCGTTGTTGTAGTTCAGACCGGTATCCACCGTGTCCTTGCCTTTGTCCATCCCCGCGGAAGTCTCGTCGTATATAAGCTGGTACCATCCGTCCGACTCGTACTGCAGAATCTTCTCGGGGACAACGATCCCGGCGTTGTCCAGGTCGCCGGTGAACTGCTGCACGTACTCCAAAATCTCATCCTCGTAGAGCTGCTCGAGGCCCCACACGCCATCGACGCGCGTCGGGGTCGTCGCCAGCACCACCGCCAGCAGCAGGAGAGACGCGCTGAACAGCCGCGTGCTCCGTGTCGGTCCCACCATCCCGCGCGAGCCGCACGATGCGCACTCCCGGGTTCAACCGCCCCGCGTGGTACCGCGCGTCGCTCAGTGTCCGTTGTTGCCCTGAACTTGGAGCTGGAAAACCTCCTCGGCGGGTTCACTTCAAAATCGTGGACGCGAAACGTCATGGAGGGACGACGGAAAAGGAAATCAGTCAACCTCGCGCGAGACGATGAAGAGCGAAGGTGACACGGTGGCTCCACGAGCCCGTGTCTTGCGCGATGCGAACGTCGAGCGCGCGTTCGAGGTCCTTCGCCGCATGCGCGCGCCCGGAACGTCCAAGAGCACCGCGGCGGATGTGTACCGGACGCTCCGAGCGCGAGGACTCGCGCCCAGATTCGCGGATGAGGTTCCGCGCTATGCGATGCGAAAGGCGTGCGCCGCTGCCATCGGACGAGAAGATCGCGTGAGCGAAACGAGACGAGCGGGCGAGGAGCCGTCGCCGCGAGACCAAGATGCGACGCACGCTTGTCTGGACTCGGTTACTCCGGTTCCTGACGATGACCCGGTCGACACGTCGTCTCGCGCCTCGTCGACATCGCCCGCTCCGAGGTTCCGGGTTCCGAAGCACCAGAGGTACGTCCCACCGGTCCAGCGGCTCCGAGCGACATCCACGGGCCCCACGCGCGCGTTCGCCGACAAAATCGTGCGCATTGCCGTCGACCCAGTCGCGCGAGCCGCGCTTCGCGAGCGCGTGCGCGACTCGTGCGGGGTCCGAACTCGGATCGACCGAAGAAAAAAAGACGAACCGTCGCGCAGAGCGAAGAAAAACCAAACCGCCGAAAAAAAAAACCAACCCGCGGATGACGCGGCGCCGCGCGCCGAGCCGCTCGAACCGCACGCGTCTTCCTCGACGTCTTCCGTGCCCTCGTATGTCCCGCGCGACGCCGCGGACGCGGACCTCTCGAGTTACTCCCGACGATCATCGACCGGTGCGTCACGCGACGAAAAAGAACGAAGCGCGAGAAGAACGGCGCCGGAAAGGAATCCGTCGGAGTCCGTTCGCCGCCGGTGGCGCGCGGCGACGGCGTCGGCGATCGCCGCGCTCGAGGCGCGCGACGCCGAGTTTTCGCGGCGCAGGCGGACGCGTTACGTCGCGCGCGAGGAACGCGAAGCCGAGAGAAAACAACGCGCGGCGCAGTTCTCCGACGCCGTGGTTCGCGTGCAGCGCGCGACGCGGGCGTGGCTTTTGAGGCGCGCGCAGCGGCTCGCCGCGTTCCGCGTTCGCGCGTTCCTGGAGCACGCGCGCGATTCGAGCGAGATCGTGCGCCGCGTGCGCCGGCTGACGCGGTCCGTGCAGACGATCCAGAAGTTCGCGCGCGCCGCGTTCGCGAAGCGCGCGCACCACGACCAGGTGGCCGCGTTCATCGAGCACTGGGACGTGTACGAGCGATACGCGCGCGCGACGCGGCGAGAACGGGCGCGCGAAAAAAAAACCACGCGCCTTTCGCGCGGCGGCGGCGACGCGCGCTTCTCCGTCTGGGGCGCGCGGCGGAGTCCGTACGCGGTCGCGCGCCCGCGGGACCGCGTGCCCGAACGGCTGAAGCGACCGATCGTCGAGCGCGTCCTGCGGCGGCGGCGCGAGACGGCGAGGCGGGACAGGGAGGAATACAGGAAGGCGTTACAGGCGTGGCGCGCGCGTTCGAGCCGCGCGAAGAAATTACACCTGGCGCGCGCAGTGCTTCGTCGTCCCGACGACGACGCGGAAGGAAACGCCAATCTATATTCGTTCGCGGACGCGGAGCCTCCGCCGCGACTTCGCGCGCGTCGCGTGCTGATGCGCGAGGACGAGCTCGCGCGCGCGCACGCGGAGGGCGAGCGCGCGTGGAGGCTGGAGAAGCGCGAGGGCGAGCGCGCGGTTCAGGCGCTGTACGAGATGGACGCCGAGGACGAGGAAGGAGGCGAAGCGACCGCGGCGTGATTCCGCGGCGTGATTCGCGTCGCGCGAGGTGAGCGCCTTCGTTTCGGTACAGCGTACTCGGTCTCGCGCGCGTCGTCGCGACGCGTCGTGTTTCAAAAAATCACTCCGCGCTCGCCGCTCGCTTCTCGGCGACGACCAGCAGCTCATCTATTTCGGACACCAGCCTTTGCGAGGCCCGGTTCGCGGCGAGCGCGGGGAGCACAACCTCGCGCAGAAGCGTCCGTTTCTCCGCACCCGCCACCCGGCTCACCCACCGCCCGGCGTTCCCGGGCCCGCCCTCGCCCGCCGCGTCCCCCTTCTCCACCGGGCCCGAGAGCGGCCCCAGCAGAGACACGCACAGCTCGCGGAGCGGGACCTGCGCCTGCTCCTCCGGCCCCTCCGCGGCGAGGTGCCTGACGTACGCGCGCAGCCACGTGCGGTACTCGTGCTTGGAGCCCAGGATCTCGGCGGAGGCCAGGAGGCACTCCAGGTGCCGCCCGGTTTCGCGCCGCGGCGCCGGCGCGCCGCCGCCGCCGCTGAGCAGCGCCGAGGGGCCCATGCCCACGGCGGCGCGCGCCGCCGCCACCTGCAGCGCGTGCAGCTCGCCGCCGTGCCCGCCGGCGCCCGCGCCGGGGGGCAGGCGCAGCCTGGTGGTGAACTCCGAGCGCGGGAAGGCGTGGTCCGCGACGCGCGCCCACGCCTTGAGACGCGCGTGGAACGCGTACGCGTGACCGTCGGCGAACTGCGCGACGGGCGAGCCGCACCGCGCCAGGCGCACGCCCACCATGGGCGGCGCGGGCGGCGCGCGCGGCCCCGTGAGCAGCGGCGCCACGCTCTCGCGCATCGTCTGCGTCTCCTCGCCCGGAACGCCGAGCTCCCAGACGACCAGCGAGCAGTCGCCGGTGACGGCCACGAGCCGGCCGCCGTCGGCGCTGACGAAGGCGGCGCGACCGGGGAGCACCAGCGGGGGCATCGCGCGTCTCCCGGCGGGCGTGTACAGCTGCACGGTGCCGTTCTCGAAGAACACGGCGGCGAACTGCGTCGAGCCGGCGATGTGCGTCGCGCGCGCGTCGGGGCACCGGTCCGTCCACCGCGACGAGCCGCCCGAGGAGCAGACCACGTCGCAGTGCCTCTCCGCGTTGCGCGCCTCCAGCATCGTCGGCCCGCGCCGGGAAAACCCGCCAGCCTCCGCGTCGTCCGCGGCGGCGACGGCGGCGAAGGGGTCCGACTCGCCGCCGTCCAGCTGGCAGTGCAGCGTGGGCAGCGGCGCCATCGCAGGCAGCGGCGCGGCGCCCGCGGGGATGGGCGCCAGCATCATCAAAGTCGGGGGCGCGAACGCGGGCGCGCCGTGCGGGTGGCCCGGCGCCGCGCCGTGCGAGGGCGCCGCGCCCCGGGAATCGCCGCCGCGGGAAAGCTCGCCGCCGAAACCGCCGCCCGGCGCGGCGTGGACGCGCTTGCTCGTGTCGCCCATGGGGGTGGGCTCGAGGCGGCGCTTGCCCAGGGGGCTCGCGCCGGGCGCGAACGGGCGCGCCGCCGGCGCCGGCGCCGGCCCGCCACCCTGCGGCACGGGCATGATGCGTCTCCGCCCGTCGTTGCCGCGCGTCTCCTGCTGCATCTCCGCGGTGGGCGCCTCCGCAGGCGCGCCCGGCGCGCCCTTCGCGGGCGCGGGCACGGCGCCGGCGGTGTCCGACTCGGGCGCGGCCGCGGCGGTGCCAACAGCCTGCGGCGCGATGCGCTTGGGCTGTTTCTCCACCGGGTTCGCGTCCGGCGCGCCGTTGGCGATGGCCGCCGCGCGGCTGGGCTGCAGCGGCGACTTGACCGGCGTCGTCGCCGGCGGCGGCGCGAACTTGAGCAGCGACGGGTCCTCCAGGATGGGCCCGACGCGTCTCCGCAGGTCGCCGTACTCCTGGGAGAGGAACGCGCGCGTCTCCTCCTCGGACATGGCCACCCCCAGCTCGCTGGGCTCGAACGTGAACACCGCCACCGTGCCGTCTGTGGAGCACGCGATGAGCGAGTACCCGTCCGGGGACCAGCACGTGTCCACGACGGACTGCGTGAAGCACGTCTTGACGATGCACACGGGCTTCGGCCGGTTCGTGGCCCAGACCGTCATCTTGCAATCCTGCGACCCGCACGCGATCACCGTGTGCGGCGTCGCGCTCGCCGACGCGGCGGCCAGCGCCTTGTCTTTTTTCCCATCGGCGCCTGCGTCGTTCGGGCGGAACAGCGCCGGCGAGAAGCGCACGGTGACCACCGGCCCTTTGTGCCCCACGAAGTCGAACTTGCTCCCCCAGTCCCCGCGCTCCAGCACAGACGCCGTGTGGCTCGGCTTCTTGTACGAGTTGCACGTCGTGACCGCCTTGCCGTCCGGCGACCAGCACAGGCGCAACGAGAACGTCGCGCCCATCGAGCTCTGGTACGGTTCGGTGATCTTGGACACCACGGACCAGTCGTCCACGCGCCAGACGATGACGCTCTTGTCGTCCGCCTGCGTGCACAGGTACTTGCCGATGGGGTCCCACGCCACGCCCTTGACGAACGAGGTGTGCCCCTTCAGAGTCTGCACCTTCTGGCCGGTGCGCGGGTCCCACACGATCACCATGTTGTCCAGCGAGCACGAGGCTAACATCGAGTCATCCGGGGCCCAAGCGATGTCGATGACGTCGCTGAGGTGGCCGCGCAGGGTCTGGCAGGACACCCAGTTCTCCACGTTGGGCGCGTCCGAGCTGCCGAACGCGGCGCGGCCGGGGCCCGCGCGTTTCTCGTACAGGAACACGTTCGTGTCCGTCGAGCCCGAGGCGAGGAACTGGCCGTTTTTCGAAAACCGCACGCAGTTGACGGTGTTGAAGTGCTCACTCAGGGTGGCGAGGATTTGGGGGACGTTGGGGTCGCCCTCCACCGATCGGTCCTTGATGGACGCCAGGTTCCACACCTTCACCTTCTGGTCGCCGCCCGCGGTGGCCATGCGCGTGCCGTCGGGGTGGCAATCCACCGAGAAGATCGGGGACCCGCCATCGTGCTTCACGAACTCGGGCTTGTAGATGTGCACCATGATCTGTCACGAGCGCGCGTCTTCCGGGACCTCGAAATCGACCGGGGAAACGCGAGCGCCGCGCTCTTTCGAGCGTCCAACCCAGCGAGGCGGTCCCTGGGAGTCGCGAGGACGCCGATTGCCCTGAATCCCCCGGGCGGGTGAGGCGCGCGGGTGGATCTCGCGCGGGAACTTGTGTGCCCGTTTGAAAATAGATTTGAAACTTTTTCGCGAAGGCGTTCGGCGTTCGGGTCGAGAAAAAGAGGAGAACTGCATTGCGCTCTCACAAATGGCGACGGCGGCGGTTGCCACCGCGGCGGTGGGGCCCGAGGCGTGGGGACGCGAGAGAAGCGGCTCGACAGGCTCCCGCGTGCCATGCCGAATCCCTCTCAGGCGCTGCGCGCTCCGCCTCGGGACGCGACCCCGCGTGAAGCGAGGCACGTGGTCGTCCCCCGAGACGCCCGACGAGACGGATGCGCTCGGCGGCGACGGTCCCGAAACCTCCGCCCCGCCCGTGGACCTGGACAGCCCGGACGCCAGCGACGAGCCCCTTGACCCCCCGCCCGGCCCGTTCGCGCCGGACCGAGAGGACGGCATGCCCCGCATGCCCCCCTCCGACATCCACCTGCAGGCCCCGGGCAAGTGGTCGCCCATCGCCTACGCCTTCCTCGGGGACGCCGTCTGGGAGCTGTACGTGCGCCGGCTGTTTTTCGCGCCGCCCGCGCGGCCGCTGGATTACGACCTGAAGTGCAAGCGCGCCGTGCGCGCGGAGGCGCAGGACGCCGTGCTGCGGACGCTCCTCGCGAACGAGTTCTTCACGCCCGAGGAGACGAAGATCGTCAAGTGGGGACGCAACGCGTCGTACGGGAACGTGCCGACGCGCCTGCGCGGGAAGAACAAAAGCAAAAACAAAAACGGCGGTGGCTTTGCGACGTACCGCAACGCGAGCGCGCTGGAGTGCGTGGTGGGGTACCTGTACATGACCGACCTGCCGAGGCTGGAGGAGATGATGGCCGGGCTTGGGGTGGTCATCGAGCGCGTCGCGCGGGAGAACGACACGCGGTAGAGGACCGTAGGATGTGTAACTATCTTTAGATATGACGCGTAGAGGCGTAGAGGTCGCGTCTCTGGGGACGTCGACGAACTCGCAGTGGACGTATTAGACATGTCGACGCACGTCGTCGTTAGGCAGGTATCACGTCTTCTTCGTTTTCGCTTCGCACACGATCTACGTCTACTCGTGTGTCCGCGTTCGCTCTCGCCGACCCCGCGGAGAGGGTCGCCCCGCCCCTCGACCCTCACAACGTCCTTCCCCTGGCTTTGTTGTTCACGCAGCACATCAGCGACAACCCCAGGAACCCGCCGTATATCAGCGCGGTCAGGAAACAGTTCCTCGCCGCGATCTCGTGCTGGTTCTCGCCCCCGCCCTCCGCCTTCCACTCCGAGGGCAGGTACGGGTAATTCGCGCGGAACAGACTGCTCAGCCCGAGCAGGAACACCACGGCGAACGCGGAGAGACCGCCGCAGCAGTAGCTGCACGCCGGGCTCGTCAAGCACGACACGACACCCGACATCCTCGACCGCCTGGGAACCGGCGCGCGCCGCGCACTCTGAGACTCCGCGGTGGCCTGCGGTGGGTTTTTCTCGTCGCTCTCATCGGGAATAAATGACGATTTCGTCTTTTCGCGACGGTCTACTTTTGCTTTTGACCGCCGCGTCGCGCACGCAGAGCGCGCCGCGCTGTGCGTCCGTGAGATGTTCACCCCCGAGGCGCTTTCCCTGGCGGAGGGCCTGGTTTCCCCCGCGTACATCGCACAGGGCAGCCAGGCGACGGCGCGGCGCTCTAAGCTGCTGACGTCGCTCCTGTCGGAGCGCCGACTCCCCCGCGTCGGGTGGGACGACGTCTCCATCGAATCGTTCCTGCACGAGGCGGCGATGATGGACAGCAACACGTTCCTCGACAACGTCGGCGTGGGCGAGAGGGAGGCGCGCGTGCACTCGCCCTTGGTGCGGCGGAGACACTACGGCCTGGCGCACGGCATAGGCAGGTCCGGGGACGTCGCCGCGGAACAACCCAAGGCGGCGGGGTCGTCTCTTCTCTCGAAACTCACCAATCTGCTCGTCGGCGACGCGTTTCGCGTCGCCGGGCTGGAGGACGCCGGCCCCGCGCTGGTGTTGCCGCTCGCGACGGGGATGACGCTGACGCTGACGTTGCTGGCCATGCGATCGCTCCGCGTGGCGAAACTCGACGCGGAGTCTTCTTCGAAGGACTCCGCGAACGACGCGCGACGCGCGACGCGCGTGATCTGGTGTCGCCTCGACCAAAAAACGTGCGTCAAAGCCGTGGTGGGCGCCGGCTTGGAGCTCGTCGTCGCGCCGA
>Ga0181559_10004697_pt1 | contig 13196 bp, 9 predicted proteins | sample 011ome_21_FD_133752 | JGI IMG/M metagenome (GOLD analysis project Ga0181559, IMG submission 133752) | Coastal salt marsh microbial communities from the Groves Creek Marsh, Skidaway Island, Georgia - 011508AT metaG (megahit assembly) | ecosystem: Environmental > Aquatic > Marine > Intertidal zone...
CTGTGGGCGAGGCGCCGCATACGCGCCTTGATGCCCGTACATGGCGTCGCGCGTGGGCACGCCCCGACGTGCGAGTGACGCGGCACGCTCGAGTGTGCCGTCACACGTCCATCAGCTGGGCAGTTTTTTCACACATGTGACTGACCTTGAAGGGTCTCGGAGAGGGCGCGAGCGAACACATGGGAACGCCACGACGCACGACGCACAGAAAGCTGGGGATGCGACAGAAAAGTATGAATACGCACGCGCGTTCAAGCGGGCGCCATCGGATGAATAGACTAGAACAGTTTAAAATGCTCTCGCAAGCGTTTACATGTGAGTTCAAGAATCGGTAAGCTAATTCGTCTTCGCGCGCGTATGTGCACACGAAATGCCTAGTTGTTAAAGTTGCGTCGTCCGCCACCGCGCTGGCCTTGCGGGTTCAACGCCGCCGCTTCCTTGTCCGCGATCGCTTGCGCCGCAGTGCGGGGCTTGCCTCCCTTCTTGTTGCGCGGCGTGGACTGCTTGCGCTTCAAGATGTCTTGCTTGTTCTCAAAGTAACGTCTACGGCGAGTCTGAGTAGGATGCGGGAAAAAGTCGCGCGAACGCAGGTAACGAATGTCAGTCATGTGTTCGGTACGCGTGTTTGCACATGCGGCGTGCGTGCGCGGGCGCACGAGCCGCGCGACGTCGCGCGACCCGACGCCGCGGCGTAACCCTATTTGTGCACACTATCCACCCCCATTGAACGCATCTTCCATCGAGCGTGCGCGCGCATGCGACGTGACGTACCTCTTGGATGTGACCCGATGACATCACAGCCTTTCTGAATCGACGAATCGCGCTCTCCGCGTTTTCGTTCTCCCCCAAAACAACCTACATACCGCACACGAAACACATCACATCGTCGCCGTCAGTACGCGCACGCGCAGACCCTCAAACACGCATCGTCGGCGTCGGCGCCCGTCGGCGTCGGCGTCGGCGTCGGCGTCGTCACCTACCTCAGCTTGGAACGCGCCCTTGAATGCGAATAAGTGGCTGAAACCACCAAGAATGAACGCCATGTCGTGTGTTCGCCGCGTCCACAGAATGACGCCCAACACACCCGTCGTCGCCATCGCCCTGGGCCCTGGGCCCTGGGTCGTCGTCGTCGTCGTCGTCGTCGTCGTCGTCGTCGTCGATCGGCGATCGTCGAGCGATGGGGCCTTACACACGTCACACACGTCACAACTCAATAGAATACGAACACATGTGGGTTTATCATGTAGGTATAAAAATTTCGTGTAGTACGTGTACTAGTATTATGGCTATACAAAGTACCAACACACACACACACACCACTTCACCCTTACACCACTCCACCGCATGTCCGATCACCGCATGTCCGATCATCCACCCACACCCTCGCGCCAAAACCCAGCACAGATGCTGGCGCCATCGACGAAGATCGAGATATTTTCGCCTCGTGGGCGGTCTCGTGATCGGACATGTGGTCATCGAAGAGGTCCATTCCACCGATCATGACTGTAGAAGTAGCCAGGGAGTACACACACCGTGTGTGCACGCCCGCGCGCGCACACCACGCGTCCGACCGACGACGGACGACCGACGACGACGTCGACGAGCGAGCGCGAGGACGACGACGTGTGGACGACGACGACGACGACGACGACGACGACGACGTCACAACGCGACGGCATACCACGCGCGACGTCGCACATCGACACACACGCGTTATACCTCATACGACCGTTCGTCGCACGGCTCGCCTCGTGATTGATTGATTGATTGATTGATTGATTGACTCATTCATTCATTCATCATTAATCGCGGCGTATCGTCGGCACTTTGGTGTTCGTGGTACACGTCGTACGCGTCGTACGCGTGTCGAGATGACGGCAAGCATGGCGTTATTCGCGAACGCACGTCAAATGTGGAACGCGACGCGCGTACCATCGACGTCGTCGTCGTCGTCGTCGTCGACGTCGCGATGCGGCGCGTCGGCGTCGGCGCCGTTGAGGGCGCGCGCGCGAGGCGGAGCGTGCGTCGTTCGAGATGCGAATAACGAAGCCGCATCGTCGTCGTCGTCGTCGTCGTCGTCAGGAGGGGGATCTGGGAACGATGCGCGAGGTATGAATGCAGATGGCGCCGAAGCGGGACAACAATCGATGTATGATTTCGACATGTACGTGGGGGACGGACGCGCATCCTCCGCGGGGGCGCCTGGGAAAAAATCAACCTTTGCGACGACGCCCGAGCTCTCGCTTGATGAGGAGTTTAAGACGCTCATACGCGCACGCAAAGCGGTGAGGGAGGCGGAAACGAAGAAAAGATGGAATGAAGGCGCGGCGACACCCAAGGTGGCGTTCGATTTGGGACAAGACTATATTCGAAGAGTCGCCGTTGCGTATCCATACGCCGTCGTCGGCTCGGCTCGAGGCGACGTCGCCGTGTGCGATGTTTCTAAATCTGCTGCGCTCGCAATTTCACCAGCCGCTCATCGGCGTGACTGGAGTGAAGTTGAATCGCGTCCACTCGGTGAACGCGTGCTTTTAGGACAATACGACGGTGGTGCCGTCACTGCTGTTGGAATCACGCTCGTGCAAAACGGGAGTAAATATGATTTTGCGCGTGTCGCCTCGGGCGGTCGCGACGGTGTGGTTCACTTGTACAAGGCAGCGACGAACTCTGCGGCGTTAGTGGAGCAAGGTCAAGCGCAACATGCTGATGTGGTGACAGGTATTACGTTCACGCGCGGCTCGTTGTGGAGTACAGCACTTGATGGCCGATTATGTCGTTGGTCGTTGATACCGCCGCCAGTCGCCGTGGCGGCGACTGAACACGAAAGATGGAAGACGGAGGATGCTTCGGCGTACGCCAAAGTTCCCACACCTATATTGGCCAAACAAGGTGAATGGTCTACTGGTCAGCCATCGTTGTCCTTGTCGTCGTGCGATAAAAGTGGAATCATCGCCGTTGGTAACGCAGATGGCACGGCGGCGATTTTGAGCGCTGAAGCGAGCTCGTTTGATTCGTCTCGCGTGTCGAACATGCTCACCTGGAAAGCTCACGAGGGGTCGACCGTGCGCTCGATCGCGCAGTGTCCTGGTAATGGTATCGTCACTGGAGGTGGTGATGGCATCATTCGCGTCTGGAGACTCAGTTCAAAGCCATCCAGCCCAGCGTTTGACGCGCATGCGGGCACGAAATTCTTCATCACCGACGAGTCGACAAAGCCAGAGCTGGTCGCCGAGCTTCGCGGGCACACCGGTGCGGTGGTATCGTTGTCGTGCGGATGCGATGGCCGGCTAGTTTCTGGAGCGCACGATGGAACGATTCGTGTTTGGGACTTAGATCTCACAAAGAACAAGCCAGGAGAGAAAATCAAAGCCATCCGTCGCGACGCGCGATACGCCGTCTTGGGACACACGGTGTGGTTGGGAAGCACTTATGCCGACGCCGAACGTATAATATGCGACGGTGCAAACAATGTGTTACTCGAATACGACTTTACAGCTCAAGCTGATGATGCTGACATGTGATCTTTTCCGTAAAATTAATTGTTGTTGTTGTTTTTTGTTTGTGTACTGTACTTACTACCACGCTACACGCTTGTAACGCTTACGCCACTCTATGAAAAAACTGAAACGTCACACTTCACCACGCGCACATTGTGCATCTGTGTATCGTACGTTTGAACAAACACACGCATCTATAGTATCATGCGTGTCGGATTCATCGGCTACGGCAACATGGCTGACGCCTTGGCGAGTGGTTTCGTCAACGCCGGAATTGTGTCTTGGGGTGACCTGACCATGTGCAACAAATCAAACGTTGAACGCCGCGAGAGCTTCACCTCGCGCGGTGGTTCCGTGGTTCTGTCCGCTGCGGATGTTGTAAAGTCATCTGAGATTGTGTTCTTAGCCGTGAAGCCGCCGTACATCAAGTCTGTGCTCGAGGAAGTGTACACAAACTGTAAAGAAGAAGCCAAGGACACGCTCTTCGTGAGTGTCGCCGCCGGCGTGACTTTGAGCACCATGGAGAGTGTTTGGACCGAAGCTGGCGATCAATCGCCAGCCATGATCCGTGTGATGCCAAACACACCTTGTCTCGTCGGTGCGGCAGCAAGTGGGTTATGTGAAGGCTCGACGTGCACGGAGGCGCATCGCAACTCTGCGCTCGCGTTGATGTCCTCCGTGGGCATCTGCAAGGTCATCTTAGAGAATCAAATGAGTGCATTGACAGGAGTGAGTGGATCTGGTCCGGCGTATGTCTTCATTCTCATCGAAGGAATGAGCGATGGGGGCGTACGTGCGGGTTTGCCCCGCGACGTCGCCACGCAACTCGCGGCGCAGACGTTTTACGGAGCGGCAAAGATGGTTTTAGAGACTGGTAAGCACCCAGGTGTGCTCAAGGACAGCGTGTGTTCACCGGGAGGTACCACAATCGCCGCAGTGCATGCGCTTGAGCAGGCCGGCGTGCGGCAAGCGATGATGAACGCCGTCGTCGCCGCCGCAGAGCGCGGCGATGAGCTCGCCAAAGCCGCCACCGGCAAGTAAAACACAGTCTTTGCAGCGCGCAAGAAGTTTTGATTTAATAAGCACTTAATCAACGTATTGTCTTTGTTTCTTATTGTATAAAATTATATATATATGTGTTATCTACGAGATGTTGTTGTCACGCGCGCTGTGTGACTTGCAGTCAAAAAAGCACTGAGTACTCGTACACTCTCGCCGTCGGTTTTGAAAGTAACCGCGCGAGAAAAGAATGAATGGTTGGTCTTCGGGAAAGGCCCGTCGAAGCTTTTCGCATCCGACGTATGGCTGCCGCTAAATATTGATACCAGATTGTCTTGTCGTTGTGTCTTGTTTAGGGGGTATGACGAATATTGTCAAAAATCTTGTCTTTGAGAAAGTCTCACGCGAGAAGGCGCGTCGGCCGCGTGGGCGACGGCGCAAACATCGCCTTCGGCTTTACGAAAGACTCGGTGTTGATTTCCGCCAATGATAAATCTTCACATGGGGGACTCTTGCGCGTGCCCAAGTTATCCAACATCCTGGCGTACCAGCCGTTGGATTGCATCGAGGACATTGCCTGCAAGCTGAGCGGAGCCGACGCGGGGCGAGAAATCATCTCACCCAAGCTCGCCAGCGAGTCTGTGCGTCTGATTCCGGTCGTCGGTACAGGGGTGTGCGCGCGCCAGTCGTACAAGTCCGACGGCACTGGCACTGAAAATCCACCACGCTTCGGCTTGGGCGCGAGTAAGGATGGCACGACGCCATCTTCATCCATCGATCTCGTCGGCTCTGGCGTACTGGCGTCGCGCGCCGCACCGTACGGCATGGCCCCCCACTCGTGAATCTCACCCTTGATGCTCTTCAATCGCTTGAGCTCGAGCAAAGATGCTTCAATTAAATTTTCCAAGCCCTGTCGATCGTTCGCAGCCGAGGAAGCCTTGCGCGGGGAGTCTGCGGCTCGTGAACGCGGCGTCGTCTTATCGACAACCTTGCCGCGCGAGCGCTTTGGTGACCCTTGGCCGCCATCGACACTCATAGCCCCCCCTGGGCTCGATGATCGTTCACGCTTTGAACGTGATGGTGATGAAGCGTTTGAACCAGAGTCACGCTCAGCGGCGAGTCGAGATTGCGGCCGGGATGGCGCGCGCGGCCGCGGTGATGTCGGCGCCACGACTCCGCTCGACCCATCCTTCTTTTGTGACGCAATCAACCGCCTCAACGTGGAATTGAATCTATTCTTCACTTGATTATCAGTACGACCAGGCATAGATCTCGAAATAACCGCCCACTTGTTCCCATGAATGGCATGTTGCGCCAAAATTGTGTCGTCTTCATCCGCGGTGAACGGCCCTCGCTTGACGTTTGGGTTCAACTGGTTGCACCAACGCAAACGGCACGACTTGGACGATCGCCCATCGAGCGCTTGCGCGATCGCGGTCCAGTTCCCAGGTCCACCGAGTTTTTCAATTTGCTTACGAAGCAATTCATCCTCCTGTGTAATGATACATAACATTAACATCACAGTCAGTCAGCGAACCTGGAACAGTGCCTAAACCCCAACGTCGACAACGTCATCCATCCAACGCGCGGTTGTTAGCCACCGTCGTCGTTGGCGTTTGGGCTGGCGGTGGTCGTTCCCGTGCATCTTGTTCGACGACGTCGACGCGAGCGACGACGAACGAGGACGACGACCACGAGTGACGGGACGTAGATATTACGCATCACATCTTCACCACCCTCGCGCGCGCGTTCACCCATCGTCGTCGTCGTCAACCGCCATCGTACGCGCCAGCGCGACGCCGCAATTTTGGGTCTTCGCGTCGTGCCCCCGCCGTCGACGTCGTCGTCCTCGCGTGCGGTCGAACACCGCGTGTCGTCGTGTCGCGCGTCGATCGACGACGTACCTCTGGCGTCCATGCGGACTTGACCATTCTATCATCGTCATTCATCGCGCGAAGTCGGCGTCGTCGTCGGCGTCGTCGTCGGCGTCGGCGCGCGTCGCGGTGTGCACGTCGTCGTCGTCACCACCACCACGATAACGACTTCGCGCGCGAAAAAAAAACCACCCCTGCGTCACCCGCACGACTGGCTCTCGAGTCCTGTGTGTGCTCTCGAGTCGTGATTGGTGGATTCTGGAACCAGATGCGATGCGTGTTGGGCCGCTAGAACGGCCTATAAACACGACGCCCGAGGAGCACGATTGGGACGCCCGGCGGGGCGTGTGGGTGCGTACGCTAGGGTACGGGAAACACATATATACGCGTGCTAAAGTACTATATATATATTTACGTGTGTGGACATCCATCCATCCATGGGTGTGCGATGACCGATATACCTCATCGAATGTCCGAATATAGCGCTCGTGGGCTGTGTGTGCGCGCGCGCGTTTGCTCGTCGGCTGTGCGCGCGTCATTCGCGACCACGACGACGACGACGACGACGACGATGACGGACGTGGATAGTGAGTTTTCAGAATACGACTCTGGGTCGGATTTCTATGACAGTGAGAATTCACCGACGCCGGTGAAGGGCAAGGTACGCGCGACGACGACGACGACGACGACGACGACGACGCGAGGTTGCCGAGTATGCCGGTTCTCGTTCCCCTCGATGGCGATGGCGATGCGATGGCGACGAGATGTGGGACTGACGCGCGGGTGATGACGATGCGTGTGATCATACACAGGGTAAACAAGCAAAGCTCCCGAAGAGTCCGCTCGGAAACGCCAATGCGGCGAAGACGAACAAGTCGGTGGAGGAGATTTATCAAAAAAAAACGCAGCTCGAACACATTTTGTTACGCCCCGATACGTACGTTGGGTCGTGTGAACGAGCGGAAGAAAAGGCATGGGTGTATGATGCGCAAACGAAATCTTTAGTGCACAAGCAGGTGTCTTTCGTTCCGGGTTTGTACAAGATTTTCGATGAAATTTTGGTCAACGCGACGGACAACAAGGTGCGCGACCCAAAGATGAAGGAGTTGCGAGTCGACATTGACGTCGAGCAAGGGTTGATCCGCGTGTACAACGATGGCAACGGTATTCCGGTTGAAATGCACAAAGAGGAAGGATGCTACGTTCCAGAGTTGATCTTCGGTCACTTGTTGACGTCGTCCAACTATGACGACAACGAGAAGAAGGTTGTCGGCGGGCGAAACGGTTACGGCGCCAAGCTCGCGAACATCTTCTCCAAGGAGTTCATCGTAGAAACCTGCGATGGATCTCGACAAAAGCGATACAGACAAGTTTTCAGTGACAACATGAGCGTCAAAGGCAAACCAGAGTTGACCAAGTGCAAGAAGAGCGAGAACTGGACGTGCATCACGTTCAAGCCGGATTTTGAAAAGTTTGGCATGGAGTCGCTCGTTAACGAAGACGTCGCCGCTTTGATGTGCAAGCGCGTGTACGATGCCGCCGGTAACATTGGTAAGAACACCAGCATTTACTTGAATGGCGAAAAGCTTGAAATCAAGGGTTTCAGTGATTACGTCAGTTTGTACTTGGATGGTCAAGCGAATGCGCCGAAGATTTTTGAAAAGACTATGGATCGATGGGAGGTGTGCGTGACGATCTCCGAAAGCGCGCAGTTCCAACAATGCTCATTCGTGAACGGTATTTGCACCATGAAGGGTGGTACCCACGTCAATTCTGTGGCTGATCAAATTTCTCAAAAGTTACTCGAGAAGATTCAAAAGAAGGAGAAGAGTTGCAAAAACTTGAAGGCGTTTCAAGTCAAGAACCATCTTTGGGTGTTCGTGAATGCGTTGATTGAGAACCCGGCGTTTGATTCACAAACCAAAGAGACGTTGATCACGCGACCGAACAAGTTTGGTAGCGCCTACTCGCCTTCTGATGCCATTGTGAAGAAGCTCATGGAGTCTGGCGTCGTCGATAACATCATGTCGTGGGCGCAGTTCAAGCAATCGAAGGAGCTCAAGAAGACTGATGGTGCCAAGCGCTCGCGTCTCACGGGTATTCCGAAGCTTGATGATGCTAATGACGCTGGGGGGCGCAACTCTGAGTCTTGTACGCTTATTCTCACCGAAGGGGATTCTGCGAAGGCGCTCGCCGTCAGCGGTTTGTCTGTCGTCGGTCGCGACAAGTATGGCGTCTTCCCACTTCGTGGTAAACTCTTAAACGTTCGTGATGCATCGCACGAGCAAATCAAGAATAACACTGAAATCAGTCACATCAAGCAAATTCTCGGTCTTCAGCACGGAAAAGAGTATGATTCTGTCAAGTCATTGCGTTACGGAAAGTTGATGATTATGACGGATCAAGACCACGATGGTTCGCACATCAAGGGTCTGCTCATCAACTTCTTACATGCTCATTTCCCATCGTTGCTCAAAGTTCCAGGCTTTTTACTCGAATTCATCACGCCTATCATCAAAGCAACGAAAGGTAAGCAATCGAAGGTGTTTTACACGTTGCCAGAATACGACGCGTGGAAAGAAGCCAACGAAGGCAACACTTCGGGTTGGAGCATCAAGTACTACAAGGGTCTCGGTACTTCCACGTCCAACGAGGCGAAAGAATATTTCGCTGCTCTTGAGCACCATAAGAAAAGTTTCATTTGGGAAAGCGATGGTGATGGCGACTTGATTGACATGTCGTTTAGCAAAAAGCGCGTCGAGGACAGAAAGGCGTGGTTGACGGCTTACGAACCTGGAACCTTCTTGGATATGTCTGGTGACACCGTTCGTTACGATGAATTCATCAACAAAGAGCTCATTCTCTTCTCTCGAGCTGACTTGATGCGTTCGATTCCGTCCATGGTGGATGGCTTCAAGCCATCGCAGCGTAAAGTCTTGTTCTCATGCTTCAAGCGTAAGCTTAAATCTGACGTCAAGGTTGCGCAATTGAGCGGTTACGTCTCCGAACACTCTGCCTATCACCACGGTGAAGCCTCTTTGGCGATGACTATCGTCAACTTGGCGCAAGACTTTGTCGGTTCGAACAACATCAACTTGCTCGTGCCGAGTGGTCAGTTTGGGACGCGCTTGCAAGGCGGTAAGGATCATGCGAGCCCGCGTTACATCTTCACTCGCTTGCACCCAGTGTGCCGAGCGATGTTCCCTGAATGTGACGATCCGTTGTTGAACTATCTCGATGAGGATGGTCAACGCATCGAGCCGGACTTCTACTACCCGGTCGTGCCTCTCGTCTTGGTGAATGGCGCCGAAGGCATCGGTACGGGATGGTCCACGTCGATTCCAAACTTCAATCCTCGCGACTTGATTGCAAACATTCGACTCTTGCTTTCTGGAGAAGAACCCGCGCAAATGCATCCGTGGTACCGACACTTCAATGGTACAATCGTAGATGAAGTCGTCAAGGGTGATATTCGTTACACCGTTACGGGCGAGTATGAAATCCGCGACGAATGCACGCTCGTAGTCACCGAATTGCCTTTGCGCTCTTGGACGTCAGACTATAAAGAATTCCTTGAAGAAATGCTCGCGCCAAAAGAAAAGAACGCCAAGCCATTCATCACGGACTACAAGGAGTATCACACCGATCGTACTGTGCATTTTGTGATTACGATGCCGCCTGAGAACCTCGCAGCGGCGCAAGCGTCTGGCATTGAGAAGAAGTTCAAGTTGCAAACCAAGCTGAGCATTTCTAACATGCACTTGTTCAACGAACACGGTGTCATTACCAAGTTTGCTTCACCGATTGATATCTTGAAGGCTTTCGTGCCGTTGCGTTTGCAAGCGTACACGCAGCGCCGTGAGATGTTGATTCGCCTCGCCGAGTCGCAGCTCAAGCGATTGTCCAACAAGATGCGTTTCATTCTCGCCGTCGTCGACGGAAGCTTGGTTGTCAACCGCAAAAAGAAGCAAGAGCTCATTGCTGAACTCGATGCGTTGTGCTACGATCGTCTTCCGAAGACTGACAAGGGTAGCGTCGCCGAACTTGATGAGGATGGCGAGTTCATCGCCGCTGAAGTCTCGGGCGCGTCATATGACTATCTTTTGGGCATGCCTCTCTGGAACTTGACACTTGAAAAGGTTGATGAGTTATGCGCGGAGAAGGAAGCCAAGGAGGCTGAAGTTGCCGAGCTTCACAAAACCACCGAGGAGCAGTTATGGATGAAGGATTTGGACACTCTTGAAGAGACTCTCACCATTCTCGATGCCGAAGACGAAGAAGCCAAGGTCGTGCTCGAGCGCCAACAACGCGCAGCTGCTCGCAATAATACCGCTGCTGGTAAGAAAGCTGCGGCGAAGAAGGTGGCCAAGGCTCGTGCGGCGAACAGCGATGACGAAGATGAATGGATGGATGACGACTTCAGCGATGATGACTTTGAAATCGCGAAGCCAAAGAAGAAGGCGGCGCCCAAGAAGGCTGCCCCGGCGCCCAAGGCGGCTCCGGCGCCCAAGGCAGCTCCAGCTCCGGCACCTAAGGCTCCTGCTCCTTCTGCGGATAGCGACAGCGATGATGCTCAGCCCATGTCTCTTGCTGAGCGCTTGGCGTTGCGCGGCGGCGCTGCGTTGAGCAAGCCAGCAGCCAAGACGAGCGCGATGAGCATGACGTCCATCTCCAAGGCTGTTGAGGAAGTCGCTGCGAAGAAACCTGCGGCTGCTATCAAAAAGCCCGCAGCCGCGCCGAAGAAGAAGGCTGTTGCGGAATCAGACTCTGATGATTTTGATGACGCGAGCGACTCTGAGATTGCCGAGATCCAAGTCGCTCCGCGCTCGACTGCTCGTCCTGCTCGTGCGCGCGCCACCAAGGTGTACGCCGTGGACGATTCTGAAGACGAAAGCGAGGATGACTTTTCTGAGGACGACGATGAAAGCGATTTCAGCGAGTCCGAATAAAACACAAACTAATTCATACAAAATACAACCCGTGGTTCGAGCCACGATTCTCCATGTAAGATGACGATAACAAACAACATACTTTTACAAATCTTCTAATGCGCCCAGAGGCGAAGCATTTTATCTTTACCTCCACTCGCTGCTTTTGTTCCTATCGGACTCCAGTCCACCGCGTACACTTCGTCGCTGTGCCCAGGGAGATCTTCTACGAGCTTTTTTGTCGACGTCGACCACACTTTAATCGTCGAGTCTTTGCTTGCGCTGAGCAACATGCGGGAATCAGCAGACCACGCGAGTTGATACACCGACCCCACGTGCGCACGAAATGTAGTGATGAATTTACCAGTCAATCCACACCACAATTTCACACTCTTATCGAAACTCGCCGATGCAAAGTACTTGGAATCTGGAGAAAACAAGATGTGGTTTACGAGCTGTTGATGACCCGTCAGTCGGCTGATGGGTACTTTGGACTTTGAAGGCTCCCAAAGAAACATCGTGTGATCGTCACTGCCGCTCACTAATCGCTCGGGTTTACCTCCCGTCGCAGCTTTGTATCTCGCCAGCGCCTGCGCCTTGGCTTGCGCGTCGTTCTCGGGTTTCACGCCCGTGTGGTCGTACGGTCCCGTGCGCATGGCGTACTCGGATGAAATCGCGAGCGTATTCACCCAGTGCCCGTGGCCCTTGAGCTGGCGAACGAGCTTACCGTCCGTGGCGTCCCACACGTTTATGGACGTGTCCCGGCTCGCGGTGTAAATTAAACCTTCACCGCCCCAAACTACTTTAGACACCGCCTTGGCGTGCGCCGACATCGTAAACAAGCACACGCGACGCACGGCGTCCCACACGCGCACCGTACCATCCGTTGACCCGGACGCAAAACGCGTGACGGGATACGCCAAATGTGCGGGCTCAAACGCTAACGTCACCACTGGCTTCTTGTGTCCTTTCATGGGCCCACCTCGTGGTTCACCAGCCTCGGCGTCCCATAACCGCACCGTGCAATCCATGCCCCCGCTCGCTAAAAACGCATTGTCGCTACTCCACGCTATGCACAGCACCCAGTTTGTATGACCCTTCATCACATGCCTCGGCGCTTGCGTGGCTAACGACCACGTACGAATCGTCGTATCACCACTCCCACTGGCTAAATTCTTACCATCACTCGAAAACGCCACGCTCAGCACCGCTTCGGCGTGTCCCGCCACCGCCGCCGAACACCTCGTCACCGGTCGCACCCTAAACAAACTCTGCGGCTGATACACAATTTTCAACACCTGCTCCACAGATATATTCTTCGCCGATAACGTCGTCGCTAAATCCTTCGTCACCTCCTCCCCATCGACATAAAACGCATACGGCGTCGTCAACGCCTCCTCATCATCCGGCGCCAGCGCCCTGAGCACCTCCCTGAGCACGCTCTGCAATTGCTTCGCCCCGACGTCCGGGGGCAAGTCCAGCTCGGGGCCGGCGGCGACGCCATCGCCATCGACGAGTTGTGCGATAACGTTTGCATCGCGCACGTTGTCATCATCCCGCGCCCGTTTCGCCGGCGCACCAACCATCGTCGGTCGTCGGTCGTCGGTCGTCGGCGTGTGACGCCGCAGCCGCCACACACAGCCGCCAATACACAGCGCCGCGACCGACCATCAAAAAAACAAAACCCATCACGACGTGTACTCACCATGACCATGACACAGACGTGCCCGCGAAAACGAAAACGCGTCACCGATGATGGCGACCTCGCGCGCGTTTTGCGCGTCTGCACTCGACGACGACGACGACGCGAGCGTGCGAGATAGATGTTTATACGCGCGCGCGTGTTCGCGTCCATGTCGGGCGCGCTCGCCGTCGTCGCGTTGACCGTGCCGTGGTGC
>Ga0181559_10004699_pt1 | contig 13194 bp, 6 predicted proteins | sample 011ome_21_FD_133752 | JGI IMG/M metagenome (GOLD analysis project Ga0181559, IMG submission 133752) | Coastal salt marsh microbial communities from the Groves Creek Marsh, Skidaway Island, Georgia - 011508AT metaG (megahit assembly) | ecosystem: Environmental > Aquatic > Marine > Intertidal zone...
CGAGGGGTGGGCGGAGAGACACGCCGGGCAAAGTCCTTAAGGATCGGCGTTCACCACGCGAACGCGGTCGTATGGGGACCAGTGTCAGGAAAACGCACCTCGCCTTTTCGTCGTCGATCAGGTTCCCCGCCAGGTCGAGCGTCAACAGCGTCTCCGCGCTCTCCACCGCCGCCGCGATCGCCTTGACGTCGCTCAGCGTCGCGCCGAACAGGCTCTTGTCGAACCCCATGCCGATTTCCTCGCCGGGTTTGTATCGCACGCCGAGCGACGCGAGCCACGGCATTCGTCTGAAGAGCATCTTCGCGTCGAACCTTCCCGGGAGACACACCACGTCCAACGCGCGCGCGTACTTGCCCGCGTACGACAGCAATCGCGCGAGCGCGTCGTTCTCCTCCGCGGTGCTGTTCGTGGCGTCGTGCGCGCGGATCGCCGCCTCGCAGTGCCGCTCGAAGAAGAGCTGCTTCCACGAGCGGCCGTGGCGCACGGGGTCGCAACGCGAGAAGGTCGCGACCGCGCGTCGCTCCCAGTAGCTCTCGTCGTCGATGAGCTCCCCCGCGGTCTCGATCGGGAGGTCCGCGCCGAGGATGTCCACGACGCGCTTGACGACGTCCGGGGGGAGCGATTCGAACGACGGATTCGCGTTGAAGTGCTTCGCGAAGAGCTCGATGCAGAGCTCCTTGAGCTGCGCGACGTACGGCCATCCCGTGCGCGCGACCGGGGGGTCGTCGGGAAGACGCGGCATCGCCGTCTTCGTCGCGATGATGGCCGCGTAGTCTACGGCGGCGGCTTGGGGGGCGCCGCCGCCGCCGCCGCCGCCGCCGGGTTTGGACGCGGACGCGGACGCCATCGCGCCGGGGGTCGGCGCGGCGACGACCATCCGCCGCGGCGCGCGCCCTGTTCTGCCCAATTCAGGCGACGACGCGCGCGGCGCGCTTCGACCGTTCGACGACCAAATCCGGCCATCGCCTCTGATCTATCGATCGCGATCGATCCGACGAAAACCAACTGAAGGCAAAAGCCACGACCGTCGAGCTCCTTCGCGCACTTCGCCCGCCGCGACACCGCGCGACGCGACGCGACGAGCATGCGGAAGAAGATTAAGATCGAGACCTCCGCCGGTCCGTTCGACGGCATCGCCGAGGACCTCGCGTGCGTCGTGTTGGCGCGCGTCGAGGACTTGAGGGACAGGCGCGCGCTCGCGCGAACGAGCAAAGTTTGGCACGCGGCGTCGAAGCGCGAAGACAGCCTCCCCGCGGACCCGACGAGGCTGTGCGCGTTCGCTCGCGCGTGTCGCGCTCATGGAAGATTCGAAGAGGCCGTCGCGTGGTGGAAGAGGGCGGCCGCCAAAGGCGTCATATACTCCGCGATGTACGCGCTCGGACACGCGTACTTGGAAGGTGAGGGCGTGGAGCGAGTCGACCACGCGGCTTCGTTCTCGTGGTTTCTCGAGGCGGCGGAGGCGGGCTGCGCCGGGTCGATGCTCGCTGTCGGGATTCATTATCAAGAAGGCTTCGGCGTTGAGCAAAACGCCTCGAAAGCGTTCGAATGGATCCTCAGGGGAGCAAACGCGGGCTGGCCAGAGTGCATGACCGTCGTTGGTTCGCTCTACATGACAGGCGACGGCGTCGAGCGAGACGACCGAGAGGCTTTTTGTTGGTTCACAAGAGGTGCCGCTTGCGACAGCGCAGATGCCATGGTCTTCCTCGGAACTTGCTACCAAGCAGGCCACGGCACCGAACGGGATCTTCATGAAGCCGTGATATGGTTTACGAGAGCTGCTGACATGGGTAACGATCGAGCAAAGCAGGCTCTACAAGAGTTGGACGAAGCGTTTACTGATTACTGGTTTACTGATTTCTCCGCATCTATAGTTAGCGATGACTGGTTCTCGCATCACTAACCGATGACGTTCCGCTATCTCTACGTTGAATCTACACGCGCGCAATCGCGCGCGTTGTTCTACTGCTACAACTAGTTGTACCACCACCAATAACACATTCTTTCACTCGTCGTCGCCCGGCGCACTCACCACGACAAGCTCCTCTCGAACGCCTCCGCGTGCGCCGCCGCCGCCGCGCTTTCCTTATCCGTCTTTCTCCGCTCGTAATACACCGGACAGTCCAACGACCGGCACTCGATCGCCTCGTTCCCTCTCCCGCCGTCCCCCGCCGCGCTCGACCCGACGCCAACGCCGCCGCCGCACCCGCCGCACGTTCGACACGTCGCCGCGAGGTGCTCCGCGCGCGTCTCCGCCTCAGCCGCGCGCGCGCGCAACGTCGCCGTCGTCGTCGCCGGCTCGTCCTCGCACGCCGCGCAGACCACGCGCGTCCCCGTCGTCATCTCCCCGCACACGGCGCAGTGCGACGAGAGGTAGTACGCGTCGACCGTCTGCTTCGAGGACGTCGCGGCGTGTGGGTTCGCGAGGAGACGCTTCGTCGGCGGCTCGCGCGGCGGCGGCGGGAGCTCGCGATACCACGCGCCGACGTCCGCGCCGACGAGGTCGAACAGCCGTTTCATCGCCGGGACGATTTGCTTCTCGACGTAATACCGAAACTGCACGCGGTGCCCTCGATGAACGCTCTCGATGAACGTCTCCGGGGACATGACAAGGTCGACGAGCCTCGCGCCGGGTTGCCCGGCGACGACGACGTACGGCACGCGCTCGCCGAATTTCGGCTCCGCGCGCGGATCGTTTTGAATCGCGACGCCGGCGACGACGGCGGCGGGCGGAAGCGTCGACGCGACGCCGCTGTACGTCCCGAGCCGCACTTCCTTCGCGAACGTGAACTCCGACAGCGGCAACCGACCAGCCATGACCTTCATGAGCTGCCGCTGGACGTGCCGCTTCACGAGCGACAAATCCGCGGTGGTGAATAACAACCGCAGCGACGCCTTCATGAGCTTCGTCACCGCCGCGCACGAGTCGCGGCGTTGCGTCTCGATCCCCTTCGCGTCGAACGACGGCACGAGCTGATCCGCGCTCTCGTACGCGTGCCCGACGTACCGCTTCTTCGTGGCGAGTATGCACGGCGAGTACACCTTCTCGAGCTTGAGCACCACCGGGGGAGGGTTCGCCGCGGTCACCGCCGCGGCGATCTCCGCGCCGATCGCGTGCGCCTCTCGAACCGACCGCCCGGGCATGTGCACGAACAGCGAGTCCGTGTCCCCGTACACGACCCTGCAGTTCCACGCGGGGTTTGCGTGGACCATTCGAATCGCGCGCTCTAACGTGTCGCGACCGCACTGCACGATCGCGTCCGCGAGCTCGGCCATCGGCATCCGACCGCTGAACCCGGCGGCGGCGTATCCGTACGTCACGTTCGCGATCAGTTTCAAACCAATCTGCCGCGCGTTCAACGCGCGCTTGCGCGCTTTCGCGCTCGCGGGCGCGCGCTTCAGCGCCGCCTTGACCATCACGCGCGTGTCCAGAATCTCGGTCAAGAGCCTGGGGAGGACGCCCGGGCGCGCGGACGGCGTCGCGAACACGGCGCCGTTGGGCGCGCAGTACACGCCGCCGCCGCCGCCGCCGCCGCCGCCGCCGCGCGCGCCCAGCTCGACGAGCGACGGCAGCACCCCGGGCGCGAGCGCGAACGCGTCGAGGACGCCGAGCTTCGCGGCGTCGACGAGGTGCCGCTCCGGGGGACTCTCGCGCGGCGCTCTCCCCAAGCACGTGCTGAAACACAGGTTGTACGCGATGACCATGGACGGGTACAACGACTGGAAATCCAGCACCGCGACGGGGTCAGAGTACATCTTGCTCTCCGGCTCCATGACGAGCGGCAGGCACTCCATCGCGGGCTGCCTCGCGACTTGCTCTTTGCTCGGCGACACCGCGAGATAGTTTTGCGTGTGCGCTAACCGAAGAAGCATGGATTCGACGCGGTACTGCGACCCGCGAGAGAGGACGCTGAAAAAGTCGATGCCAAAAATTCTCGCCTGCTCCGACGTCCTCGCGACGAGGTCCAGCTGTTCGAGCATCCGCGCGACGACGACCGCGCGCGAGCTCGCGTGATCGATCGCGCGCCAGCGCTGATGCGCCGCCGCCGCGATTACGGTAGTACCATTATTCCCGCCCCTTACGCCGCCGCCGCCGTTAAAGCCGTTAAAGTCGTCGTCGTTCGCGCACGCCCACCGCGACAGCGTTCGATGCGTGAACCGCGGCAACCGCCGCCGCAACACCGCGCGCGCGCACGCCTCCATCGTGTACGACTGCAGCTTCAGCTCCGTGCGCAACACCCTCCACAGGTTGATCACGATCCTCCCAGTGACGTGTAACCCGGACGCGTGCAGGCGGCCGTACTCGTCGTCCTGTCGCTCCGCCGCGCCGGGGAGCGACGCGGCGCGGGAGACGTCGCGCAGGAGGCCGATGCTGAGGGCCATTCCATACAAGCGAACGTCGGGGTGGAGTTCAAAGGCGTCAGGTGGAGTTGAAAGGCGCCGAAGGCGGGGATTGAAAGCGAGGGCTGGGCGCAGAGACACGCCGGGAAAAGTCCTTAAGGATCGGCGTTCACCACGCCAACGCGGTCGTATGGGGACCAGTGTGAGATAGAACGCACCCGAGCTTCGCCGCGCGGTCGCGGAGGTAGCCGACGGACGCGCCTTGAATTTCAAACCCGCACAGGACGTCCGGGTCCCTCGCGAGGACGTGCGCGATGAACCCTCTGAGCAGCGCGCGCTCGTCGTGGAAGTGGTGGACGCGGACGCCGTTCGGGATGGCGTCGAGACGCGCGAGCGCGTCGACGCGCGCGACGGCGGCGTCGGCGTCGGCGCCCGCGCCCGCGCCCGCGCCCGGCGGCGGCGGCGGGCGCAGCGCGAACGCGACGTCGTCGCGCGTCGCCCCCGCGTCTTCGCTGAACGAGCACGCGATGACCCTGACCGCGTCGTGCGCCGGGTCCGGCAGCTTATCCCCGCGCGCGGTCGCGACGATCTCGACGCACATCACCCCGAGCGTCGCCGCCGCCTCCGGGTTGACGTCCACGGCGCCGTCCGAGCGCGGCGACCGGCGGAAGTCGACGTCGTCGGACGCCGGCGTGTATTCGTTCGCGTCGCCGGAGGGGGGGGTGAACTGCGAGACCCCGCGTCGGCGGCGCGCGGAACGGCGGCGCGCGGTGGCGTTGGCGGTGGCGGCGACTGAAGGCGGTAGCGCCGCGGCGGGCGCTTCAAGTCCGGTCTCGCCGCCGCCGCCGCCGCCGTCGTCGTCCGCGTGCGCTTCGCATTCGTAAAACCGGAGCGTCTCCAAGTACGACGCGGGCTCGTCGTACTTCGGCGACGGCGGCGCGCGCGGCGCCGGCGCCGGCGGCGCGCGTTTAGGTCCGCGGTCGTCGTCTTCCTCGTCCTCGTCCCCGTGACTCCCGGTAGCGCCGAGGCCGACCATCGCGGGCCCGTGCGTCCTGGACGCGACGCCGGCTTCCGCGCGTCCCCCGCCGTCGTCGTCGACGTCGGCGAGCGAGTCCAACCACGCGTCGAGTCGCGCGTCCGGGCCGAGCGCGCTCTCGCCCGCCGCGTCGCGATGACTCATCATCGATCCTCCTCCCGGGGGGATCGCGGACGATGACGCGCGGATGGAGAGGCCCGCGGGGGGCTGGAACGGCGACGGCAGCGGCGGCGGGCGCGCGCCCGTCTCGCGACGACCGCTCGTCGGCGTCGGCGTCGGCGCGGAGAGAACAACCCCTGGAGGCGGGCGGCGTTCGCGCGGCGTTCGCGACGCGAGCCACGCGCTGAGCGCCGCGCGCGACGGCGGCGGCCGCAGCGGCCGCAACGCCCACAGTCGCCGCCGTCGCCCGAGTGCGTCGTCGTCGTCCGCGTCGTCGTCCTCGTCGACGATCACGCCGCCGCGTCCGATCCATCGTTCGAACGCGTCGTCGCCGAACGCGGGCAGGTCCCTCGGGTCGTCGGAGAGGATAACGTGCGCTCGTCCCGACTTCACGAACGGACGTGGCGGGACGTCGGCACGTCGTCCGTAGAACGGGCGCGTGGGCACGCGCGACGGGATCCCGTGGACGGCGAGCGTGGACATCAGCTCCGCGGTCGTCGGCGGCGGGGCTCGCCGGCGAACGCGGTACGTCCCTCCCGGCGGCGGCGCGGCGTCGTCTCCCGTCGTCGTCGTCGTCAGAGGCGGCGGCGGCGGCGTTTCAGATTCGGCGCCGAGCCGCGAGGAAGACGCGGCGCGTCGTCTGTCGCCGCTCTGCCCCGGCGGGATCGACCACCCCGCGGCGACCGCGCACTTCTTATGCGCGTATCCTCGCGACGGACTGTGGACGCCTTTTTCGTACATTTCTTCGTCGCACAGGACGCACACGCGCGGGCCGCCCGTCGAGGGGTCCGTCTCCGGCGTTCGTCTCCGGCGTTTCGATCGCGCGACGGACGCGACGCCTGAATCAATTCCCGGCGTCTCTTGCACCGGCGTATCGGAAGACGGAAGCAGCGCGCGTTTCGGCGTAGTCGCGTTCGCGCCGCCGCCGCCGCCGCCGCCGGATGATTTAAGCGCGTCGTAGCACCGCGTGTGCGCGTACCCTTCCTCCGCGCCGTCGGGCCGCAGAGCCGTGCTGTACTTTCGCGGTTCGCTCTTCGCGCAGTCGCGCCCGCACACGAAGCACGGGCCGCGAGACCCGGATCGCGGCGACTTTTCGACGACGACGACGACCGGCGGCGGCGAATCATCACGTTCCGACGGTTCAAGTTCCGTCGATTCCGTCGCCGGCGCCGGCGCCGTGCACGCGACGATGTCCTCGTACTCCCGCTGCAGCGCGTCCGCGTCGTCCTCGTCGTCGTCCTCGTCGACGACGACGCCCTGCGACAGCGCCGCGGACGCGATGGCCGCCAGCGACTGCCTCAGTTTACCCATCGCCTCGAAGTCGTCGTCGTCGTCGTCGTCGTCGCCGTCTCCGTCGCGAGTCTGCTTTTTCTTCTTCTCCGAGGACGCCGCGGGGTCGCCGCGCTCGTCGTCCTCTTCTCCGAGGGTGTTCCTCACGAGCTTCTCCACGATGGGCGCGGACGCCGAGGTGAACGGCAGCGAGAGGTCGACCACGCCAAAGTCGTGCGGGGACGAGACGCCGCCGCCGCCGCCGGCGGCGAAGTCCTCCATGGCGATCAACTCGCGCTCGAGCCTCTCTTGCGTCTCCGGCCCCGCGGGCGTTTCGCCGCCGCGCGCCGTCTCGCCGATCGAGGACTCGAGCCGCGCGCGCTGCCGCTCGCGCAGCGCCCCCGACGGCTGGCTGATCGCGTCGATCCCTCCTCCTTGGCTCTGACTACTCCGCGGCGCGGCGGCGTCGTTCGCGGGCGAGCACGACGCGAAGAGGCGACCGCGCGGCGTCGGCGCCGGCGCCGACGCCGGCGCGTCCTCCGACCGCCGCGACTGCGAGCTTCCTTGCGACAGACGCGACGCCGCGCGCCGCCGCGACGCGCCGCCGCCGTCGCCGCCGCCGTCGTCGATCGCGTTCGCGTCGACCCCCCACGCGTCACCGCGCTCTTCCCTGAGGATATCCTCCAACGTCAGCGCGCCGCGAATGCCCAACGCCTTCTCCGCCGCCGCGGCGTCCTCGACCCGTCGCGTCAACTTCATCGCCTCGCCGTCCGGCGCGATCGTCTCTCTCCGCGGCGGCGGCGGCGCGCGCGCCGGCGGCGTCGACCCCTCCGCGATCGCTCGTCTCGTCTCTTCCTCCCACACCGGCACGAGCGACTGCACGAGTCGCACGGTGTCGTCCGCGGCGTGCAGCGGGCGTCGGACGACGTCTTCGACGTTTAAGACGTCTTCGATCGAGACGTCGCACTCGAGCTCGACGTCGGAGGTTCGCGGCGGCGGGTCCGTCCACCCGTGCGTCGCGTCGGAGAGACTCAGGCTCAGGTCCGGCGGGGTCGAGATGTCGACCGTCGAAGCATCCCCGGACGCGCGCGGACGCGGCGGCGGGACCTTCTTCCACGACGAAGGGACCGTCGCGCGCGGACGCGGCGGCGGGACCTTCTTCCACGACGAAGGGACCGTCGCGCGCGTCCACACCGGCGGTCGCTCCGGCGGCGGCGGCGCCGCCGCGTCGTCGACGCTCGGCGGCGGCGGCGGCACGTCCTCGTACTCCAGCTCCACCGGCGGCGCGCGTCCGGCGGCATCGTTTTCGTTTCCTCCCGGACCATCGCCGCCGCTCGAGAACGCGAACCGTCGCGGCGCGCGGCGTCGATGCAACCCCCCGTCCCACCACCGCGGCAGCCGTTCTGGCGATCGAAACGTCGCGCGTCGCGCGCGCAGACACCCCATCCCGTGAAGATTCAGATCCACCATGACCTGCAACACGTACGGCACGTGCGACTCGTGCGGCTGAAAAACGCGGTTCAGCACCATCCCGGAGAGCATCGCGTTCGCCGCGCGCGTCACGACGCTCGGGTCGTACATCCGAAGCTTCACGAAGAGACGCTCGGAGACGTGGTAGCCGTACAGCGGCCGCGCGCGCACGACGGCGGCGTCGTGGACGTGCCGGCGTCGTCGCGGCGGGACGTTGATCCTGGAATGAGGAAGAGCGACGCGCGCCGGCGGCGCCGGCGTCGTCGTCGCTCCCGCCGTCGCGTCGTCGTTCGCCGCGGCCGCGGCGGCGAAGGACGTCGACGACGACGACGCGTCGATCGCCGAGTCCAGCGCCCTCGCGAGTCTCTGCAGGAACGCGCCGCACTCGCCCGGGTCCGTGGGAAACGCGTCGTCGTACGGGACGTAGAAGTACGGGAACGCGCCGTGGACGTGCGCGCACGCTTTCTGCCCGCCGGGGGTCTCGCCGAAGACGCGCACGACCGGGACCTGCGCGCGACGGGGGCGAAGGCGGGCGGGGGACGGTCAGCGGACTGGGAGGGAATGGGGGGGGGTGCCCATATTGCGACGACGGACCTTATGCACGGGCGCGTCGTTCGCGAACGCCGCGCGCGTGACGTCCAGCCCCGGGACGGGTTCGCGGAGGTAGTAATCGATCGTCACGAGCCGCAGCGCGAATACGTCCCTCGCGGCGGGCGCGTCGTCGTCGCGCGGCGTCGCCGGCGCCTCGGCGACGCCTCCGAGGCTCGCCATCATCGCGACGCCTCGACGGACGATGGGTTGGATTTCGACGAACGCGCGCGCGGTCCGCTACCGCGTCGTCGCGTCCGCGTCGCGCGTATCGCGATCCCCCATCGCGCCGACGAGAGGCGGCGTCTCGTGCGAGGGAACCTCGCGTCCGTGCGCGCGCGGGGGCAAGTGACGACGCCGGATCTAGCGACGAGCGACGAGCGAGAGACTGTTCTCCTCTTCAAGTCTGCAGCAAAAGTGCCAGCTGCCAGCTGGCTGGTGCCAACTGAACGCAATCTTGGCACACCGCGCGCGCACCCGCCGCGTCGCGAGCGCGACGTCCGCGCGCAATCGCGCCGGGATACTCCCCCTCGCCTCTCCCTGCGCGCTTTTTGACATGACCAGCCCGCCGATCGTCGGCGCCGGCACCGCGGAAGTCGCCGACCTCGTCCGCGCCTTCTCTAGATCTCACATCTCGGCTCCCGCGACCGTCGCGTTCAGCAAGGAGCAGAACGACGCGCTGAACGCGGTCGAGAAGGGCGAGAACGTGTTCGTCACCGGCGTCGGCGGGACGGGGAAGTCCGTGCTCCTGCGCGAGATGCGCGCTCGGCTCGAGGCGCGGGGGAAGGTCGTGTGCATCGCCGCGCCGACGGGGCTGGCCGCGGAAAACATCGACGGATGCACCGTGCACGCAGCAGCCGGGATCGGCGTTCAGATACCCCAGCCAGTGCACGGGTTCGGATCCCCCACCCAGCTGCACAGGAAAAGGATTAAAAGCTACGACGTGCTCATGATCGACGAGGTGAGCATGCTCGCGGGGGAGTTCATCGACAGGCTCTCGGAACACTTCTCCGCCGCGCGCCAGAACCCCAGACCGTTCGGCGGTTTGCAGATCGTGTTTTTCGGGGATTTCCTTCAGCTCGGTCCCATCGACAACACAGAAGAACGCGCGAACGATAAGGGGGGCTTCTGTCCTTCGCTGTTCTTGAATCGAGGCTGGGCGTTCGAGAGCTGGACGTGGAGTGAGTTGAAGTTCAAGTACGTCGAGTTGAAAAGGGTTTTCCGGCAGTCGGACGAAGCGTTCGTGAACGTGTTGAGGCGGATTCGCCTCGGCGATCGAAACGCCGCGGACGACTTGACGAGGATCCTGCCGGAACGCAGAAACTCCATCGGCGGCACGTCGCGGACGACGACCAATCTCGTCTCCACGAACCGCGAGGTCGACACGTTGAACCGAGACGCGTTGAACAGGTTGAGATCTCCATCTTTCCATTTCAAAGCGGAAGACGTCGTGGAGGTGAACAATTCGACTGGCAACTATTACGACGCCGCCGAGAGACAGCTGAAATCCCAAGCGAACAAAATCCTGAAAAAATGCCGCGCGGAGAAGACACTCGAGTTGAAAGTCGGCGCACAGGTGATGATGCTGAAGAACATGGAGATCTATCTCGAGGGCGAGGAAGAGCCGAAAAGGCTCGTCAACGGCAGCCGCGGAGTCGTCACCAAAATCGTGGACGTCACGGTCACGGTGCCGGCTCTCGAGCAGGAAGTGAAAAAAGTCGAGGACGAGTTAGCGAAGACGCGCACGACGCTCTCTGACGAGGATCTCAAGCGCCAGACGGACAGACTCACCAAGCTCAAGATGCAGCTCGCGTGGATAGACGCGCAGCCGACGCGTCAGCTCCGACACGGTCAACAAGCCCGCTCCGCGACGGTTCCGTTTGTGTTATTCAAAGAGTTCAAAGAAGCGGTGCCGGTGTTCCCGGAGGAGTTTAAGTTCGAGACCGTCGGTCTCGGGTTCAACATCCGGCGCCAGATACCGCTGATGTGCGCGTGGGCGATCACGATTCACAAAGCGCAAGGCATGACTTTGCCGAGCTTGCTCGTCCACGCCGGGAAAATATTCGCGGACGGGCAGTTGTACGTCGCGCTGTCGCGCGTGCAATCATTAGAGGGTCTCCACGTCACAGGACTCACGAAGGATAAAATCCTGGCGTCGTCCTCGGCGAAGGCATTCTACGACAATCCGAGCTCGCCGGGGAGTCACCGGTGGTGGCATAGACGCCCGGCTTCGCGCACCGAGGATCACTTCGCGACGGTGCTTAAAAAACTGATGGAATCGCGTGGTGAGGTCGCGAAAGACGCGTTGGCGCTCGGGACGTTGAAAAGCGAGTGTAACGACGACACCGAGTGGCGGTGCGAGGTCTGCAAGAGGAGCTCGCAGAGCTGCTGGGACGTGAAAGACAGCGTGTGTCGCACGATTCCGCGAAAGCGCCCGCGCGAAGAAGAAGTGGTGTGCGAATCCAACGGCGGCGGCGGCGGCGGCGGCGCGGCGGCGGCGAGCGTCGTCGTGGATCAAGAGACGACCGGGACGGAATCGTACGAGGCTGTCCATCCCGGGAACACGACGGGGACTTTGACTTACGACCCGGACGACCCGGACGACCCGAACGTCGCTGGGGGGACGCAGCGCTTTGACCCGGACGCCGCGAGGGTGGCCATCGCGGCCGGGAAGAGCAACGGCGGCGAAGGATTCGAGCCGTTGAACGCTGAGGGAATGGACGCCGCGAACGCGGCTGGCGAGGACCCAGCAATGGCAGCCGCGTTACAGACGTCGCGCGATCACAGCGCCGCGAGGGTGGCCATCGCGGTCGGGAAGAGCAACGGCGGCGAAGGATTGGAGACGTTGAACGCTGAGGGAATGGACGCCGCGAACGCGGCTGGCGAGGACCCAACAATGGCAGCCGCGGTACAGACGTCGCTCGATCACAGCGCCGCGAGGGTGGCCATCGCGGTCGGGAAGAGCAACGGCGGCGAAGGATTCGAGCCGTTGAACGCTGAGGGAATGGACGCCGCGAAAGCGGCTGGCGAGGACCCAGCAATGGCAGCCGCGTTACAGGCGTCGCTCGATCACAGCACGCCGGTACGCGATGAACCGAGATGAACCGAGATGAACCGAGAGCGAGATGATAAAGCCGTTTCAACGTTTTTTTGCGGTTTGAAAAATACCTTTGAAAATACATTTTCGAAACCATGTTTGACCCTGGCCGATCGCTCGCTGCGTCATGTGATCAGATTTGCCCCGAGCGACCTCCGAGGCGACCTTCCGTCATTCTCCGAGGCGCGGCACTCTCGGACGACGCCGCGACGGACGCCACCGCGGTTCGCGAGGTTCGACGTTCGGCGCCGCGCGAGACTTCACGCGACCCGCTCGCCCGCCGCGCGATCTTCGGAAGCCGCGCGCGCGCTAACGCGGTCGTCGTCGTCCGCGACCCGCGTCCCCTCGACGTCCGAATCTGACGCGGAGAAGGAAGGGTCAGGTCAGGTCGCGCGCGAGAAGGCCGCGGGCGGACGCGATGGACGCGGCGTCGAAGATGCTCGCCCTGAGCGGGCAGTCGAAGACGCAGACGGTCACCGTCACGGGTGCGCGCGCCTCCGCGCCGGCCCTCGTCGTTCGCTTTCGTTCCTCGTCGTTCGCGCGTCGTCGTCGTCGTCGTCGTCGTCGTCGTCCGCTCGAATCTTCTAACCTAGCTAGGAGGAATTGCCGCGCGCGCGCGTCCGTCCGTCGTCCAGTCCGCCTCACGCCCCGCGAATCTGACCCGCGACCCTCCCCCCCCGTCCCCCTTCCCGCGCGGCGGCAGGCGAACACGAGCACGTCATCAGCGGCTACTCCCTCCTGAAAGGCATCGGCGACGGCGAGCCGATCGCGTCCGACCGGTTCACCGTCGGCGGACACGAGTGGGTACTGTTATTTTACCCCGACGGCAAAAAAGGCACCGACGCGGCGGCGCAGGCGCGCGGCGACGAGGACCCGTACGCCGCGCTCTTCGTCGCGCTCATCGGCGAAGGCCCGCGGCCGCAGGGGGTCGTGACCTCGAGCAGCGGCCAAAGGGTCGTCCGCGCGTTTCATCGCTTCACGCTCGTGGATCAGAAGAGGGTCAACGGCGGCGGCACCGACATCACGAAGGGTCGCCAACGCGATCAGGGCGCGGTGAAGATCTCGTGCGCGAAGCAAGATCCGAACGCGCGCAACTGCCACGGGTACCGCAAGTTCGTCCGAAGAAGCGTCCTGGAGAAGCCCGAGAACGGGTACCTCGTGGATGACACGATCGTGATCCGGTACGAGATCGAGCTCGTCGTCACGAGCGGCGGCGCGCTGAACCGGCCGTGCAAGA
>Ga0181559_10004717_pt1 | contig 13177 bp, 12 predicted proteins | sample 011ome_21_FD_133752 | JGI IMG/M metagenome (GOLD analysis project Ga0181559, IMG submission 133752) | Coastal salt marsh microbial communities from the Groves Creek Marsh, Skidaway Island, Georgia - 011508AT metaG (megahit assembly) | ecosystem: Environmental > Aquatic > Marine > Intertidal...
AGCCCAGTGATACCCGGTCGAATGGCTAATACTCCCGCTGCTTCGCGCAAACGAATCATTTCTTTCTGAGAAGGAAGGCAGGGGCGGGGGCCAACCAGACTCATTTCACCCAACAACACATTCAATAATTGCGGCAACTCATCTAACTTTGTAAGCCTCAAGAACTTACCGTACAGAGAGAGTTTCTCAAGTTTAAGTTCATGACTGGGAACATTTGGAGTGGATATGGGCAATGTTCGAAATTTAAAAATTGTGAACCGAGCACCGTTTCGACCGATCCGTTCCTGTAGAAATATGGGAGCCTTATCAAAAACAATGAAACTGATTACTAGGAGGACAGCAATAATTGGGGATAAGAACACCAACCCAGCACATGAAAAAGTGACATCAAGAATTCTAATTATCAATCTATTCACACATACCCGCGCGTCTGACTAAACGTTTACAATTTCCGCTCAGAGAATACAACCGAATGATGGCGAACACTGCTCGCGCCTTAGGGGCTCTGCCATATTGCAGTTAAACTCTATCATTATTTTGTTTCAGATGGTGGTTTACCATCTCCATTATCTCATCGTCTATTGTTGCCAACGGAGTCCAGTTTAATGTCTCACGAGCATACCGACTATCGACCCGCAAGGATCCCAGCAATCGATCCAACTCATGTTTTTTCGCAAATAAATTCCCGGCGACTTGAAATAGTAACGGCGGAAATGAAAATAGCCTCGCGTCAACATTCATTGCCTTGGCAATAAGTCTCAACAAAGCCTCTGTGGACAAGTCCTCATTATCTGATATCAAAAACGTCTCTCCCGCAGCTGCGGGGTGATCGATACACAATCCAAGAAAATCAGTCAAATTAGCCAAGCAAATCATTGATCGCTTGTTCTCGATCCCCGCAAGAGGCAGAGGTATCCCAGCTTTCACTAAGTTAATCAATCGTTCAAGATTACCTTTAACGCCTGCTCCGTAAACCAAAGGAAGCCGAACAATTACCGCCTCGAGACCAGTTTTCTCCGAAATCTGCCATATCGCCTGTTCAGCCTCCCATTTCGATAGCCCATAAGCATCTTCCGGTGCGGGTGGATCAGTATGGCTATATGCATCCATGGCTGAACATTCCGATCCACCCGTTGAATAGCCGGTACCCTCTCCATTAACCTTGATAGAGCTCAAATAAATGATCCGTCGAACGCCTGCCTCTGCTGCCTGCCTCGCGAGCTGCAATGTTCCATCGAGATTTACTCTCCGGTAAGCGGACAAGGCATCCTTCTCGCTTTCATGCATAACATGGGCACGCGCCGCGCAGTGAATAACACAATCCACATCATGCACTAATCCAGTCCAATCTGTAGACGAACAAATGTCACCGCTCTCAGCCAACTCAAAAGATTCTCCGGTCAAATCACTTAAAAAAGAAGGATATGAATCTAGGCTTCGAACTGTTCCTCTGACGACTTTTCCATCGCGAACTAGACTCTCAGCAAGTGCCTTTCCAACAAAACCCGAAACCCCCGTTAGTAATATCCGCCCCACCTCTTTTGAAGTTTTCAATTTCCTATAATCTCTATCAAACGTTCATTTATCACTCGAGCATCAAATCGCTCTTCCGCCAAGCGTCTGCTCTCACGCCCCATTGAGACAATCAGACCTGGATCCTCAACAAATTGAACCAACGCGTTGACGAGGGACGCTGGATCGCGAACAGGTACTAAAAACCCGTTTACGCCATTCTCTACTGTTTCTCGACATCCTGGCGTATCTGTGGTGACAACAGGCAAACCCAATGCCATTGCCTCCTGTGTACTCATAGGCACTCCCTCTCTATACGATGGAAGAACGAATACGCTACAACTTTTTAGCCAATACCTGACATCAACGTGACCTGGCCAGTGAACCACCCCTTCGGCAACCCACTCATCCATCTGTTGTTTACGAATTGCTCCGGGATTAATGTCGATAGCACCAAGTACAATAAACTCACAGCTTGAATATGTGGATTTGATGGCTCGGGCTGCGCTGACAAACTCGTAAATTCCCTTCTCACGCAATAAACGTCCGACAAAAACAAACCGAGGCGGTTTAACCACTGGGGTACTTGCAATCCATTGATCTAAATCGACCCCTATGCCACCTAAGACGACAGACTTTTCAATCTCTGTAACACCGCGTCTTAGAAATTCATTCAAATCGTCTTCATTAAGAAAAATTACCTTGTGAACAGCCTTCAAGGCAATCCAGTACAAACCAGACAAAATACATCGCAGACCCATCATCTTTAAGGTCGGCTTGATTCCGCTATCGGTAAACACAAAGCCAAGCCCCTCAATCATCGCATAACGTCGTTTTACGCCAGCAAAAAATGCGGCCAGCGATCCATAAATCACTGGCTTCGCAAAGCTACTAAAGCTTATATCAACATCAAGGGATTTAAGCGTCTGCCGCAGAGCGAGTGCGTCGATAACATCAACCACTGGATTCATGCCTGTCCGCGCCAACCTGATATCAACCGGCACGGCACCCGCATCCAGCAATTGTTTTCTAGTCACATCGTCGTAATCCGAGGCGAGAGCGAACACTGTCATGCCTCTGGCAATGACAGCCTCAATCAAGGTCATCCTAAAATTTATATGGGAATCTGCTTGTACAGCGATTAGTGCTAACCTTGGCATAAACCTGCATTACCGCGTTTTAAACCGTAAACTGCTTGGACCCAGATCACACCGGCACTCCAGTTCAAATAAATCTAAAAACCGATCGAATCCGAGCCAGCGAACTAAATCAAAAATTCAAACGGCAGAGTCTATTAATTAAATCGAAAACGGCACAAATAGCCTTACCACGCCGAAAAAATTTCCTTAACGGCATTGGGGTTCAATCAAGCCGCCGTGTTCAGGTTGCGCCCTATGCTACAGGCTACTGCCAGTTAGGACATCCGCGGCTTCGGACATTGTAAATGCTCGCATCCCAAAATTCTCCTGAAGCTCTCTAAAGTGAACCAAAATTTTTGAAAGAGCAGAAAGGTTTCGGTTTAGATCGGATCCAAAATTATGCGGATGCCACCATAAATGAAAGCCACGACCAAGCCTGGCGGCCTGCTCCATTCCACCAATAATGCGCCCAAGCCGCAATGTTTCTAGGGCCTGCGGTCCACAGGGCCTTAAAAACCGAGAAGATGGCACATTGATCAAACCACATTGGTGGGATGACACATCGCAGAAATTATTACCCGTAATATTTACATGTGCATCGATCATTCGACCCATCCGCTGAACAAATACAGCATCTTTCCTTGAGCGGGGTGCATTGAAATAACTACTTTCATTACCGCGAAACACCGCAATACCAGAATCACTCACGTCACTGAGGTGATTGATGTCGTATTGATTACGCGGAAAAACAATTGTTTTTGGTTCAACCCCAAGCCGCCTTAACGCCGCACAGGATGCCTCAAGGTCGTATTTAAATGCCAACGGGTTTGTTCTTTCCTCAAGGCAATAAAAGTGACTGAACGTATGGCTACCTAATTCCATTCCTTCAGTATCTTGGATTTGTCGAACCAAAGAATATCCGAAATGATATGGATCTTGCCTCTCACTCTTTCCAATACTTGTTAAGTAGGGATAGGGATCCAGTTCGGGATCCACATATCCCGGCAACTCAGTTGGAAGATAATTGATGAGCTCCTTGCGGTTTTCAAAAGTTACAAACCCGACGGTTGCCCAAGTTGCATGAACTTGATGCTCAGCAAACATTTTAAGCATTGCGGGTATCGCCTGACGAACACCTGCAATATTATCACCATAATTTTTAAGGGTTCGGACGTCACGAACACCCCAAAATAACTCAAAATCAATAGAAATTGTAAAGAACGGTAGTCCCGACAAATCTTACTTCCTCGCTGACGAAGCCCCGCGCAACAAGCGCACCACTGTAGTAACGGCGGCCCTTGAATACTGATTTTTCTTGACCCACTCTACTAGGCCAAGCCAAATAACAAAAACGGAGCCAATCATAGACCGCCCTTCGACTCTTCGGTAAAGAGAAATTTGCTGGTCACACCAAATCGTTTTGTAAGCTTCACTACCCACCGTAAAATCAAAACAAGTCAAGTGCTCGTCCACAGACGATTTCACGAGGTACTCAAGAAGTAACCGCCCCGGTGAAAACTTAGCGTAGTCACCTCCAATATAAGTAGGAACTAGGTAACTATAGTTGTTCCTAAAAATCACACCTAAAGTTGTGGCCAAGATTTCATCATCTACTTTAAGAGCCGACAAATTCACGACGAACCTACCTGAGGTGCATTGGCGTAGAGTTCTATAAAAATCGCGTACATACCCGTCTGCCATAATATCCCTGACACCGGTTTCTCTGCAGCGCCGACGCTTTTGTTCAAACATCGTTTCAACGAGCTCTATAAACTCTTCGCTCGAGCTGGCCGTTTTAAATTCAACGCGCCCTAGGTCATTTAACCTTCGCATCATCCGAGAGTTATCTTTGAGCATCTTTTTTGGTAGGCGCGCACTAAACTCTTCCCAAGATTGTGTCAGCCGAGCTGAATAAGCATAGCTTTGATGATGCGCGGCTAGCATCGCGATCAGTGGATTAACGTGCTCTCCAACTTTTTCAGGCATCCTCGTAAAATTAGAGACATCGTATTGGGGTAGTTCGTCTAGCAACGTATTCCAAATGGCTTCAAACCTCTCCTGATTCGTCCAAGCCTGACACACCAGTGGCGCGTTATAATCCGCTTGATCACCCCCAAGGTACTCTAGAACTCTCAGTCCGAACACGTTGCGGATACCATAGGGGAATAGAGCTACGGGCAATTGTTCGTAGTAAATACAAAAAACTAGTGGACTTATTTTTAACCGATGCATCCCTACTGTTCGATTCCAAATGGAAAGCCATTCGTATGTTTGAAATGGGGTTAGCTCGCAACGCTCTTGGATATCTAGCCAAACGCTTTTCAGTCGCTCATCGAATTCGTGAAAAATTTGAGCTGTATATTTATTAGCCACAGTTACCAACCCGTCGTGAAGTCTCGGTCTACCAAGTAAAGCACCAAACTACTCGTCTCAGTGTGTTTTTGACTAAGCGACGTAACATACCTAGAAAAATTGTTCCCTTAATGGCGCTCTGTCCAATGGAAAACAAACAAGTCGTCGCCATCTGTCAACCACCCGCTCTTCGCGACTAGCAACTTCCCGAGGTAAAGTAGGCCATGGGGCAAAAACGAAACCGCGTTTCAAACCGCGCGATATTAGCTCGCTCCGGTCAATAGGTGAGTCAACATATACTGGAAACATCCAAGGAGACGATTCTTCGTTAACCCTCTCGTATACCGGCTCCCACCCGCGTTCGCGAACTAAATTTGACCATATACCCCAATTCGTTCTGCGCTGACGAGCGACATCTCCCAAGTTTGGTCCATCAACGATTTTAGTGATTTTTTTCGTCGCGACCCTATTAGCCAAAGCATCATCCACTGAAGGCTCTTGGAAAAAATATGGGTCTTCAAAGTTGGGGAGCCGATTAGTTATCTTTAACGCCCAGACCTTACTGGATGGAAAAGATTCAAAGAGACTACGCAATATTATGTGGAGATTTTCTGATTTTGCGCATTGTAAATTAGGAGGCAAGCGTATCTTCCCGTCAACGTATAATATGCCTCCATGCTGTATTCCAAGGATTTTTCGTGGCGAACTAATGCCTACATCACCAAATGTCCCTAGTAACTTACCGCCCAATGCGCCCCCAAAACCATGGGCATTATCTTCGATTAGATATAGACCATGCCGTAAACAAAACTGTTGAAAACGTCGCACATTTTGAGGCTGGCCAAAATAGTGGATCATCAGAATTGCTCGACATGACTTCTCCAATGAAATCGCGTTTAGAACTTCCCAGTTAGGCTCTAAAGAATCCTCCACCGGATAATAGATAGGCTCTAGTAACAAGTCTCTCATCGGTTGCAATACAGCTTCACAAACGTAGTTTGGAACCAGCACTCTGTCGCCAGGACTCAATTCAAGCAGACCCAGCCCAAATTTTAGAGCTGTTCGTGCATATGCAAAATAATTCACTACAAGCGTCCCAAGCGAAATCGGTTGAGAAAGTCGAAGGCTGCAAAAGGAAGAAAATAAGATAAAAGTGATAACAAACGTGCGATACGACTCGCGCAAACATACGGTTTCAGTATCTCTCTCATTGATCGAGATCGTCCTTCTCCCCACGCTATCAGCGCTTCTTGAACCGCTATCTTAAGCATTACTGAGCGAATTTCATTTGAGTATATAGATGAGAAGTTAGGTATGTTGTGCTCGAGTTTATCCAAGAATAATCTCGTCTCAGCTGGAAATAATTCTGGCCGACTCCATGTCCAACTGGACTCATGAATACGCCATTTCGCTAGTACTTCATCCACGTATGCAAGATTCCAATGGCGACCCAGCCTGACAAAGAAATCGTATTCTTCGATTACCTCAAAGCGCTCATCAAACCAGTGATCCATTCCGTCTAAAACAGATCTGCGAATTACAGGGGTCTCCATCGAAATGAAATACGATCCAAGTAACTGACTAAACACAAATCCCTCAGGCGGCTTGTTACGTCTATATAATTGCCGAACATCTTTTTTATCATTGAAAAAAATCGTATCACATATAACGATACCGACTACCGGGTCGGAAAATAATGAAATCTGTTTCTCGAGTTTCTTCGGCAACCAGAGATCATCACAATCGAGGAAGGCAATAAACTCCCCACGAGCCTTTTCCATCGCAAGATTTCGAGCCTGACCTAAAGGGGAGCTGTGCTGAGCTCGAAAATATCGAAAACGCTCATCGTTATAACTCTTAAAAATTGATGCGCTTTTATCTGTAGATTGATTATCCCAGAACACTATTTCCCAATTTTCGAAGGTCTGAGAAACAACGCTATCAAGTGCATGAGCCAAATACTTTTCACAGTTTCGGCAATTCATGACAACCGTAACAAGCGGTTGTTTGCTTCCAAGTAGCGAGTCTAAGGGATCATTCATCTGACAATACTATTAGAGCAATTTCGTTTTCATCTGTCAGCCCGCCCAATGTGAACCATTGCCGCGTTAGCCGAATGGCCCTTATGACCGAACTTTCTATTTGGGTTGACCTTGACTGCTTTTAAAACTTTCCCTGCGGTTTTAGCCAGCACAACGTAATCACGCTCGGTTCTCCACCATCCTCGAAACTGCCATTGTTGATGACGTCCTAGCAAAGACAGCAGGTTCACAATACCCGCCCGGCACTCTCTTACGAATGCACTACAGAAAATAGAAAAACTGGGACGATATACGTGAGCGTTATTCAATATTACTTCATAATCTGCCGACCCACCGACAAACTGCAACATTTCCTGCTTCGACATCAAGTATTCAGCAATATTGATAATTACGACATCGCCATTCACCGGATTAAATTGATCAAAGGTTGCTTCTGTAACTACCACGTTATCAAAAATTCCCTCTAGCGATTGCAACGCCTTACTGGAAACGTCTCCTACTAAAAATCTCTGATTAGGAAATCGATTAACAAAATAAACTTCTTTAGAGAAGTCGTAAACGCCCAAAAATACCACCCGACTTGCGGTCTCTATAAGTGAGCAAATATATTCTTCGATAAACTCATAATCAGAATGTATGCACTTGGTGGAAATTAGCGATTTAGCATCTAACTCAAGGCTATTAATACTCTCCACGTAGTCTGTTACTGACTGGATCTGATAGAGATCGAAGAGCGATTTAGGTCGATCAGCTGGCGTGTAAAATCTCAACAAGATTCCAGCTCCTGTTTTAAGCACGATACGATGAACTGAACGTCCTCTTCAGATAGGTCAGGATGCAGGGGTAATGTGAGTAACGTCGGATAAACTGATTCACAAACCTTCAATGATCCGTCGCTAGTGTCGTTGTAGAACGATAGGCAATGGTTAAGTTGATAATGGATTCCTGTCTGAATACCTCGCTCCAGGAGTTGACCTCGTAAAGCTGAACGACAAACTAACGGCGGCAACTGAACCGGATAGATATGCGGTACGACCTCATCATAATCATGGACTAAACCGGTAACCAATGCGCTATCTCTCAGCAAATCATCATATAGTCGCGCACGAGCACGTCGAATTTCAGCAAGTTCTTGGAACCGCTGCAGTTGCACTAATCCAATCGCAGCCATAATATCGCTCATGTGATACCGCCAACCCTGGTGGGTCACGTCAAATTCCCAACTTCGCTCGCCTTGTCTTCGTCTGTCACTGTCCTTCTCGACACCCAATAAACTTGCATCTCGAACATATTTGAGGACGTCACTATCGTCGGTAACTATGCAACCGCCCTCGCCCGAGGTTATGTTTTTTATGCCATCAAAACTAAAACATGCGATATCGCCGAATGCCCCTACGAGATCACCTCTAAAGCTCGTACCGAAAGCATGCGCAGCATCTTCTATGACCCGTAAATTATTTTTATCCGCAAAATCGTAAATTTCATCAAGTTCCCCGACGCCACCACTGAAATGAACTGGCATCACCGCGCGAGTGCGAGGCGTTATACGCTTCTCAGCATCTCGCCAATCGAGCGTTAGGGACTTTTTATTTACATCACAACTAACCGGCTTAGCTCCTGTAGCCGATATAGCTTGGTACGAGGCGACATAAGTTAACGAAGGTACAAGTACCTCGTCTCCTCGTCTTATTCCAATTGCAGCTAAAGCGAGATGCAAAGCGGCCGTGCCGTTTGCCACACAGACTACTTGCCTACCGAAGAATTCCGTCAACTCTTGCTCGAAACGAACAACCTCTGGTCCCATCCCGAGATACTCACGATCCAATATCTTCATGACTGACAATTTTTCTACATCAGTCAAGCACGACTTCGATAAGCGGATAATGCGTTCCGAACTCATACGCTCCACTGAGCCTCACCTGATAGCCAAAGTTCTTCGAGTAAGTCCCGATCTCTCTTGGTATCCATGCATTGCCAAAATCCCTCGTGACGAAAGGCCATTAACTCACCCATTTGCGCGGCTATTTCCAAAGGCTCTCGTTCCAAGACCGTAGAGTCTCCATCGAGAAGCTCAAAAAACTCCGGCTCAATTACAAAATAACCACCATTAATCCATCCATGTTGCATTTGAGGCTTCTCCGCAAAGCTATTTACTCTGTCCGAGTCAATAACTAGTTCACCGAATCTCGCACCTGGATGGACGGCAGTAACTGTTACCATCTTGCCGTGACTACGGTGGAACTCAAGCAGAGCATCCAAATCAATATCGCTAACGCCATCGCCGTAGGTAAGCATAAAAGTTTGATCGCCAATGAATGGCTGTAACCGTTTGATGCGTCCACCAGTCATCGACGATAAACCGGTGTCCACTAGCGTAACCTTCCAATCCGCATCATCGGTTTGATGCGAAGACACAGAACCAGTTGCTAGATCGACCGTCAGGTCAGCATTCAACGATCTGTAATTAAGAAAATATTCCTTGATTAAGGACGCCTTGTAACCAAGAGCCAAAAAAAAGTCTTTATGGCCGAAATGGGCATAAATACGCATGATGTGCCATAAAATCGGGCGACCACCAACTGCGACCATGGGCTTGGGAATTGACTCGGTTAATTCGGACAGGCGCGTCCCAAATCCACCCGCTAAAATGACAACTTTCATTCTTACATCCCCCAGTCAAAATATATTTGATCCAAATCCTTACGGTTTATTTCAGTCGGATCATGCGGTATGTCTGCGAGATTCATGATTAGGCTTGAAGGATCAGCTATCCCCCTAAAAGCAAACCAAATATTGGGAGGCACTGTCAAACGGGCATAATTCATCGTTCCTACCCGCTCTTCTCGTCTTTTGCCTACGTTATCTACAAATGCAAAGTGCACTAAACCCACAGGAACAATCAGATTTAGTGTCATCTGAGTGTGCTGCTTCCAACCTTTAACTGAACCAAAATTAATGCTCGAGAAGTAAACCTCTCCGAAGTGAATAAATCCTGTATCCGTCTGCTTGATCCCGTGCAGAACATCGCCTCCCTCCACAGATATGCGCTTTAATTTACTCACGACGATTTGTTCTACACCCGCTACGCCCATTCTAGACCGATCTCTCTAGCGGATCTTGTGTAAGCTTCAATTTGTCTACACGAAAATTCACGAATATTCTTTTGGTCATGAGCATAAAAATTGCGATACCAAAGCGTAGTCGCCCGCACCGTTTCCTCAAACCCCCAAGTAGCATGCCAATTGAGCAGGTGAAGCGCTTTATCGCAGTTTAGTTTCAACAAACCAGACTCGTGAGGGCCACAGTAACCCGCAGAATCATCGTTCCACCGCACCTGCTCCCAATACCTAGACATCTGTGTCACCAAATCCAAAACTGAATGGTTTTGTTGCGCAAGCGGCCCAAAGTTAAACGCCTCTCCATGGAGTTCATGGCGTATATTTAGGTTCGTAGCCAAGGTTAAGTAACCACCCAATGGCTCCAGAACATGCTGCCAGGGCCGGGTAGCAGGGGGATTACGCAATAATACAGTCTCTCCTTTCGCCCATGCTTTCACACAATCTGGAACGATTCGATCTACAGCCCAATCTCCGCCTCCAATCACGTTTCCAGCTCGAGCGACACCAATCCGGACATCGCTATCGGCGGAAAAATATGAGCGAACATAAGATCGTATGGCAAGCTCTGCTGCTCCTTTGGAAGCGCTGTAGGGGTCAATACCCCCGACAGCATCATTTTCACGGTAGCCCCAAACCCACTCGACATTGTCATAGCTTTTGTCACTGGTGATCAAAACAGCTACGCAATGATGGCTACACTCTCGTAGTGCATCCAAAACGTTCAGCGTACCTACTGTGTTCGTACGCCAGGTTTCAACTGGATTTTCATACGATTGGCGCACAAGCGCTTGAGCAGCCAGATGAAAGACAAAATCTGGCTTTAATTCTTCAAGGAGGCTCCTTAGAGATTGCGCATCAACGATATCTAGCCGATAGTCCCGAACAAAAGAGCCAAGATCCAACGATTCGAAATGCGAGGGGTGAGTGGGCACATCCACAGAAATTCCAAACACCTCCGCTCCCAATTCATTCAACCATAAACTCAGCCAAGACCCTTTAAAGCCCGTGTGTCCGGTTACAACAACTCTCTTACCGTGAAAGACTGAAAAATCAGGCATTGTCCGCTCCTTTGCTGGCCACGCCCCAGTGAGTTGATTTAACGGACGTCGCCTTCACGAAATACATGAAAGAGACTCTTTGAGGAGTGACAAAAATACTTCTGTACTATCACGCCCAATATTACAAGGGAGATTTATCATATTTGGCCCAGCCTCTTCGGAAACAGGGCAGGATCCGAATATATATTTAAAACTTTCAAGAGGCTCTTTAGTCGCAACTATTGGCGACAAGAACCATGTCAAATGAGAACTAGTAAAATGCTGTATCGCTTTGCGAACAACCGGCCCCCGTGCATCTACCCATGCCAATCTCAGCGGCACAATTGTCACGCTCGGATCAGCGTACGCTGCCGGAAAATCAACTTCAAACTGGCAGTCAGAGACAGCCTCCATTATGCGACCTAGAGAAGCTTTGCGCTCTTCTGAAACTATACTCCATCGACCGACCTCAATTAAACCGAGCGCTGCCAAAAATGCTGGCAATTTGGCTGGATACGGATAACTAGTATCGAACGAGCAACCAAAATCATCTATCAAAAAATCGCCCTCAGATCGAAAAATCTTACGCCGGATGGATGCCATCAGATCGAGCAATTCAAGCTTTCCGGAGCGATCTGGGACGCAATACTTGATCTCAACAAGTAATCTTCGATACAACGCTTTTTGTCTGGACTTAGAAAGGTTGGGATGACCTTCACGTGAGACTCTCAACTTTTGAGCTAAACACAAATCTTTCGTATAAATGAGTCCACCAGTTAATGTCGACAAAGGCTTGCTATGGTCTGTGGAAAAAAGAGACGCATCACCGAAATTACCAACCCTTGTCCCATTAATCGCAGAACCAAGAGTGAGAGCACAATCCTCTAGAAGAAAAATATTTCGATCTTTCGCGAGTTGAACAATAGGATTAATCGCGCAAGGAATTCCAAAAGAATGTTGGGCAACGATCAATCGTGTCTTTGAAGTTATTTTCTTTTTAATTTCGGCGTAATTAGATCCAAAAGTTTCTCGGTCTATATCAGTGAACACTGGCGTTGCACCCACTCTGAGCACAGCATTCACCATTACCGAGCATGTTGCGCCCAACAAGATTACTTCGTGGTTATTATTAATTCGCAACAATCGCATAAGATCAAAAAACGCCATCCGCGCCGTTGCATATGCCACCGCCTCACCCGAACCTATCAAATTAGCGAATGCAGATTCAAAGTCTCGGACAACGCTGGCATCGTCTCGTCCAACAAAAAATTGTATTTCTTTCAGTTGGTCCTTAGTTAAATGATCTAAACGTCCAACAAAACCAAAATACGGAGATTTAGTTGCTCGCTTGATCGCAGCCATTAATTGAATCAATCGCTCCAAAAGCTTGGAGTAACTTCTGTATTCACCCATTAAAAACAGAGCCCTATCTGCACAACATTTGAGACTCGTAAGCGTAGGCAGGTCAAACAGTCTCCTTATTAATGGTCATTAGCACCCACAACGTTAAGTAAAAGTCCCAGATCACCCTCATAAGGGCGATACATTGAATTAATATAGCCTCGGGCTGCCGTCACATCGAAACCCTTATCGAACTTACGAGTCGCGATTTGTGAACGAAGCTCATTGAGCCCAGCAAAATCGATCTGAGCATCCCACAAATCGAAGTAAAACAATCGCTCGTCAATAAACGCACCCTTCCTATCATACTGATATGATTTGACACCGCTTATGATAGCTTCGATACCAAAAGAATTATCATTAAATATTACACAATCGTAAGTGGCAGATAGCTGATCCATGTGGATAGAACTCACGACCTCAAATCCATGTGGTAAACGATTGAAGCCTGCTATTGTTTCTGATCGAAACTGCGGATGTAACTTCAGATCAACTTTAATTCCAGATCCCTCAAAAGCACTTATTAAATCAGAAAGAATCGCTTGGTATTGATCAATATGAACTGAGAAAGCGTA